>Ga0065704_10070353_pt1 | contig 30695 bp, 21 predicted proteins | sample SwiRhicommuniRL2_FD_59091 | JGI IMG/M metagenome (GOLD analysis project Ga0065704, IMG submission 59091) | Switchgrass rhizosphere bacterial communities from Rose Lake, Michigan, USA - RL2 v2 (version 2) | ecosystem: Host-associated > Plants > Roots > Rhizosphere > Soil | place: East Lansing, MI | reverse complement strand
GGCGCCGGCGGGCGCGGCAACTCCATCGGCCGGGCCTATGCCCATGCCCTCGCCAATGCCGGCGCGAAAGTCGTGGTAGCCGATCTCAGCAAGGAAGGCGCCGAACGGGTCGCAGCCGAGATCGGTGACCAGGCCATCGCGGTCGACGTCGACATCACCGACCGCGCTCGGGTCGACGCCATGGTCGCCCGCGCGACCGAGGCCTTTGGCGGGGTGGACATCCTCGTCAACAACGCCGCGCTCATGCTCGAAATGGGCGCTGCGGCAACTGTCGCGGTCGATCGCAAGGATTTCGACCTCTTCATGGGCGTTAACGTCTGGGGCGCGATCAACTGCGCCCAGGCCGTCATGCCCAGCATGGTCGAACGCGGCGGCGGTGCCATCGTCAACCAGATGTCCGCAGGCGCTTTCCCGGCGCAGAGCCTCTACGGCATCACCAAGCTCGCGCTCGGTGGGGTAACCTCCACGCTGGCCACCGAGATGGGTGCACACAACATCCGGGTCAACGCAATCGCTCCGGGCATGACCAAGACCGATGCCGGTCTCGCCATGACCCCGGACGACAGCCCATGGATCCAGTCGATCGTCAACCGTTGCGTCATCCAGCCGCGCGACACGCCCGATGCACTGTGCGGCGCCCTGCTCTTGCTCGTTTCCGAAGCTGGACGCTGGATGAGCGGCCAAGTGCTTCACGTGGACGGTGGCTGGGTCATGCGGACCTGATCGCCCATGCAAGCACGGCCGCCCGGCGCAGAATGCCGGGCGGCCGTACTTGTCCTTGCCTTTTCAAGCAAACTCGCCGCCCTGCCACAGGCGGCGGCTCGGCCGCTTCAGTCGCGAACCAGCAGCATCGCCACCGACAGCGGACCGCCACCGGCCCCCGTCACGGCCACTTTCATGTCCCGATCCAACTGCGTCTCGCCTGCCTGGCCACGCAGCTGGCGGACCGCCTCCCACACATAGCCAAAGGCATGGGTCCGCCCTGCTGCGATCTGCCCGCCATTGGTATTGATGGGAAATTCGCCATCGCGCGCAATGCGGTGCCCGCCTTCGAGATAGCGCCCGCCTTCGCCGACCGGGCAGAATCCAAGCGCCTCGATCCACTGCAGCGTGAGGAAGCTGAATCCGTCGTAGAGCTGCCCCACGTCGACGTCGCGAACCGTGTAGTCCGATAGCTCCCACAACCGTCGCCCGGTCGTATAGCAGGCCGCCTCGACTGGCTGGTCCCACGTGTAGCGGCCCGGCACGCCTTGCGCGACGGTGTCGATGCGGATCGGTATGTTCTTGAGGTCCTTGGCGGTCTCTGCGGCAGACACGATGATCACGGTCGATGCATCGGACAAGGTATCGCAGTCGAACAGGCACAGCGGCGAAGAGATCATCCGCGCGGACAGGTAATCGTCCAGGGTGATCGGTTCACGGAAAATGGCCCGCGAATTGCGCGCGGCATTACGCCTGGCGTTGATCGCGATCTGCCCAAGCTGCTCACGCGTGGTGCCATAGTCGTGGAAGTGCCGCGATGCGAACTGGGCCACCCAGTTCACTGCGGAATAGGCATGATAGGGCAGGATATGCTCCACCGAGCCCACCACGCCATGCGCCGTCGCGTTGGGATATTCCTCGGGCTTGCGACGGGCAGAGCCTTGCGCCACGGTGCGAAAGCAGATCACGTGGCGCGCCCAACCCGCGCGAACCGCCGCCACCGCCTCGGCAATGGCGCTGAACTGGGCTGCCACCTCGCAGGCCCCCATGTACCAGGTCGCCTTGATGCCCAGCGCCTCGATCAGATCGTCGCAACCGACCGGCCCCATATCGAGCATGGTCTCGACCCGGCCGGGCCAGGTCGCAACGCCATCGATGTCGGCCACCGTCAATCCGGCATCATCCAGCGCCAGCTTCACCGCATCCAGCGTGAGCATGAGCGGCGAACGGTCGATGAACTTGCCGACGGCAGACTGCCCAACGCCCGAGATGACCGGGTCCAACTTGCTCGACATTGCAATTCCCCAATATGATCCGCCGGTTCAGCCCATCTGGTTGAACGGCACCTTCTTGTCGGGACGGTAATCCTGCAGCAGCCCCAGCAACTTTTCTGTAGGCTTGGACGACCGCTGGTAGCGCCGGTTTCCCTCAGGCGCGCTCGAACAGGGGATACCAGATGCCGTTCTGCTCTTCGAAAGTGACGCGCACGGCATCCCCGATTTGCGTGTCGAGCGCGCCCGGCCCGACGATGTTGGTCGTCAGCAGGACCCCATCCACGCCATCCAGAGCCACGCGCGCAATGGCGTAGGGCACCTCAAGGCCTGGCTGCCAAGCCTGATGGTTGATGGTGATGCTGTAGACCGTGCCGGTGCCGCTGGTCGCTTGCGGCGCGACATCTTCGCTCAGGCAGGATGAGCAGAGAGGCTTGGCCGGATGGAGCCAGGTTCCGCAGTCCTGGCAGCGCATGAGCCTGAGCACGCCATCACGCCCGGATTCCCAGTAGAAGCGATTGATCGGGCCAAGACGCGGGGGCGTGCGAACTACCATCCGAAAAGCACCTCTTTTGTGTTGTAGCTTTATCGCTTTTCAGCACGGGCGGGGGGCGAATGCCAGCATCAGCGCCCCCGCCAGGCAATATCATACTGGCGATCGTGGCCGGCACCCATGCCGGCCGCCTTCGCGTCAGCCTGCCCAGCCCTTGCCAGCCTCGGCGCGGGCCACAAGCAGCGGCGCGGGTTGCCAACGCTCGGGATAGGTCTTGCCATATTCGCGAATACGGTCGAGCACCTTGGCGAGGCCCTGCTGCTCTGCCCAGAACATCGGGCCGCCGCGATATTTGGGGAAGCCATAACCCGCGACATAGGCGACATCGATGTCGGAGGGCCGTTGGGCATGGCCTTCGCCAACGATCTGCGCGCCTTCGTTGACCATTGCCGACAGGATGCGCCAGACGATCTCTTCGGCACCGATGGCACGGCGCGCGATGCCCTTCTCGGCCGAGATGCCGGCCTGCAGGTCAACCACATCCGGGCGCGGCGTTGCCGAACGCCCTTCATAGGCATAATAGCCCTTGCCCGTCTTCTGTCCGAAATCACCCTGCTCGCACAGGCGATCGGCCAAGGGGTTGTAGGCCAGTTCGGTCATGTCCAGCTTGCCGATCGCCGCCTTGTTCTTGCGCACGCTGTAGCTGACGTCGAGGCCGGCCATGTCACGCATGAGATAGAGGCCCATCGGGAACCCGAACTCCTTCAGCGCCTCGTCGATCTGCCAGGGCGTTGCCCCTTCCATCAGCAGCAGGTCAGCCTCCGCACCATAGCGATGCATGATGCGATTGCCGATGAAGCCGAAGCAGTTGCCCGCCAGCACCGGAACCTTGCCGATCGCCTTGGCAAAGGCCATTGCCGACACCACCGTTTCCATGCCGACCAGATCGCCGCGCACCACCTCGACCAGTCGCATGACGTTGGCGGGCGAGAAGAAGTGCAGGCCGATGACATCGGCAGGACGGCTGGTGGCCGAAGCAATCTGGTCGATATCGAGCGCCGAGGTGTTGGAAGCCAGGATGGCGCCCTGCTTGCACACCTTGTCGAGCTTGCCGAATACTTCGTGCTTCACTTCCATGGTCTCGAACACGGCCTCGATCACGAGGTCGACGTCGGCCAGGGCTTCATAGTCGAGCGCGGTCGCAATCCGCGACAGGGCCGCGTCGACGGTTTCCTGCGAAGTCGACCCGCGCGACACCGATGTCTGGTAATTCTTGGCGATGCGCGCCAGGCCAGCGTCGAGCCCGGCCTGGCTGGCATCGACCAGGACCACCGACAGTCCGGCATTGGCAACGCTCATCGCGATGCCGCCACCCATGGTCCCGGCGCCGATGATGCCCACCGACCGGATCGCGCGCGGCTTGATGCCGTCTGCGCCATCCACCTTGGCCGCCGTGCGTTCGGCAAAGAACAGGTGGATCTGGGCGGGGCGGCTCGGTGCATCGAGGCAGACCTGAAACGCCTCGCGTTCGAACTTCAGCCCCTCCTCGGGCCCGAGCCGGGTCGCGGCTTCGACGCAATTGACGATCTGGAACGGGGCCACCATCCCCTTCCACTTGGCAGCGTTCTTGGTACGAACGGTTTCGAACAAGGCGGGATCGAAACCGCTGATCCGATCCGTCCGCTCGATCACGACGGGCCAGGGCCCGCCCTCATCCGCCTTGGCCCTGGCGAAAGCGAGCGCGGCCGTGGTCACGTCACCATCGGTGACCTCGTCCACGATCCCCAGTTCCAGCGCTTCGCTTGCCGGAACGTGGCGGGCATTGAGAATGAGATCCAGCGCCGCTTCCGGGCCGATCAGGCGGGGAAGCCGCTGCGTCCCGCCGCCACCGGGCAGCAGGCCAAGATTGACTTCGACAAGGCCAACCTTGGCCCGGCGCGCCGCCACGCGGAAATGGGCCGCCATGGCAAATTCAAGCCCGCCGCCCAGCGCGTGCCCATCGATGCCGACCACGATGGGCTTGGTCGATCGTTCCATCGCCGCAAGGACCGTGGCCAGTTCCGGCGGCTGCTTGGGCTTGCCAAACTCGCGGATGTCGGACCCGGCGATGAAGCGGTCATTCGCGCCGACAAAGACGATGGCCTTCACGTCCGGATCGGCAAGCGCCTGCTCGAGGCGTTGCAGCATGCCGGCACGGACAGGGTAGCCAATCGCGTTGACGGGCGGGAAATCGATGGTCAGCAGCGCAGCAGCATCGCGCACGTCATAGCGAACCGCATCGTCAGGCTTGATCGCCACCGCAGTATCCGTTGTCACCCCAGTCTCCCTTGTCACACAAACGGCCCCGGCCGCACCACGTTCGCTCCGCACGTGCACCTTCCAGCGCCCAATGGCGAAGGCCCTGGGCAAGACATCATGGTGCCGATATGTGCCAACGCCGGCCCGAAGGCCGGCGCTGCCGTCACATCCAGGGGCGTCCCTGCTGGACCTTGACCGTTGCATCGAAGACAGCCGCAATCATCACGGACGCCTTGGGCCAGCCCAACTCGAACCCGAACTGCAGCACGAATTCGTGCATCTCTTCCGGGGTCGCGTCACCGGTATTCATGGCGGCATAGACGTGAGTCAGGATCGGATTCGGCGTATCGGAAGCACCCACGCACGACAGCGTGATCCAGCGCCTTGCCCGCTGGTCGAGACCGGGACGTTCCCACATCTCGCCGAACACGAAGTTCTTGATGCCGGCATCGTAGTACGCAGCCGGCTCGTCGGGCGTGGGGAAGCTCATGATCTTGTGGTAGGCAGCCTTGCCGCGTTCATAGCGTTCGGCCGGATCCCACGGCTTGTCGCAAAACGGCGGCACTTCTGCTTCCAGCTTGAGCTCGGCCGCCACCTTCGTGACGATCCGGTCGAAGATCCGTGCCAGCGGCCAGCCCGAATAGATCGCGAAGTGCAGGACGCCTTCGCGCATTTCCGCGAGCGTGATGTCGCCGCTCAGGAATGCGCTGCGGACATAGCTTTCGACCGGGTCGTTGCAGCCGGTCGAAGCCGCAGCGCTGATCGCGATCCAGCGGCGGGAGCGACGATCGAGGCCGGGGCGCGTCCAGATTTCGGCGCAGCCAAAGTCGCGGATGGTTTCTTCCAGCAAGGTGGGCCGCTCGGGCGGCCTTTCGTCCATGACCTCCGCCATGGTGGAAATGCCAGTTGCGCGGCGCTCGGCAGGATCAGCCAGTTTCAACTTCGTTCTCCCAGTTCATTCCCTTTGAGGACCTGCCGCAATGCACAGTCACGCCTTCAAGGGGTATTGATCACGGCATGCTTGCCGAGAAGATCGTGCGCGAACACTATGCCGGCGGATCGGTCCTGCCTGCCATGCCGCCCCAGAAATCATCGGCCCCGCCCGCAACGACCTGCCGGCCGAGCGTGTCCATCCAATATTGCTCGCCCCCGAATTCCGACCGCCACGACCACAGCCGGCGAGTCAGCGGATGAAGGCCATATTCCAGGGTAAAGCCGATCGCACCATGGGCCTGGTGGCCGATGGACGTGCCGACGCCCGCCGCCATGTTGGCACGGGCCTTGGCCGCGGCCACCTCGAACCGGGCGTCCCCCCGGTCAAGCGCCTGGGCAACGCCCACCGCCGCGCAATTGGCGGCGGCTGCCTCGCAGGCGAATACGGCCAATGCCTGCTGCACGGCCTGAAGCTTGCCCAGCGGCTTGCCGAACTGCTTGCGCTCGTTGACGTAGCCGACGGCCATGGCCAGCACGGCATCACAAGCCCCGGCAATCTGCGCCGCGCGGGCCGAAGCACCGAGCGCGAACAGGTCTGCGTCCGCCCGCTGGATGGGCGCATCGGCAAAGTGCAGCACGTCACGCGGCTCGCCGGCAAGGTTTTCGCGCTGCTCGACCCGTGCTCCGGATGTGCGCAGCACCATCGTCCCGCCATCAGGGGCGGGCGCCGCCACGTAATCGGCCGAGCGCCCCCAAGGAATGCCGCGCAGCGCGCCGGTGAAGGCACCGCCGTCGATCGAACCGTTGGCCGCTTCGGCAATGCTGCCAAGACCATCAGCCGCAAATCCTGCGTCCGCTGCCAGCCGGGCGGCGAGAATGGCTTCGACCACTGGCAGGGCCACGGCATTGTACCCTGCCAGCCGGAACACGATCCCGGCATCCTCGAAGCTGCCGCCAAAACCACCTGCGGCCTCGTCCAAAAGAAGGCCGGCAAAGCCCATTTCCTCGATCTGGCTCCAGTCGGCAATCGTCGCCTGGTGCGACAGGTCAGCGAAAAGGGCACTGGCCGTGTCCGCCAACATGGTCTGTTGTTCGTTCATCGCAGGCCGAGCCCCCGTGCCACAATGCCCCGCAGGATTTCGCGCGTACCGCCGCGCAATGAAAAGCTTGGCGAAACCTGAAGCAGTTGCGCCGTCAGTTGGGCCAGCGGCTCTGGCGCGGCAAGATCGAGTTCGACAACCTGCTGCACGAGCAACGGCACCGCCTGCTCGAAACTGTTGCCCAGATCCTTGACGATCGTCGCTTCCAGCGCCGGATCCTCGCCATCGGCCATGCGTCCGGCAACCGCCAGTGACATCTGGCGCAGAGTCCACGCCTCTGCCGCAAACCGCCCGGCCAGGGCCACCGCAGCCGGTTCGCCGGTGCTGGCGGCATGGCGAACCAGTTCCGTCACCAGCACCATGCTCGACAGATAGCGTTCCGGCCCCGATCGTTCGAGCGAGAGTTCGGCGGTTGCCTGCTTCCAGCCTTCGCCCTCGGTCCCGACCAAGGCATCGGCCGGCAGGCGAACTTCGTCGAAGAATACTTCGTTGAAATCATGTTCGCCGGTCAGGTTGATGATCGGGCGAATGGTGATTCCGGGCGTATCGAGCGGGATCAGGAACTGGCTCAACCCCGCGTTGCGCTCGGACCCCGCCTCGCTGCGGAACAGGCCGATCATGATGTGGGCGATATGGGCGTTGGTGGTCCAGATCTTCTGGCCATCGAGCACCCATTCGTTGCCATCGCGACGGGCGGAAGATCGAACCGAGGCCAAGTCTGAACCAGCGTTGGGCTCGCTCAGGCCGATGCATCCGTATATTTCGCCAGCGGCAACGCCCGGCACCCAGCGCTGGCGCTGTTCCTCGCTGCCGTACCGCAGCAGCAGCGGTGCCGTCTGGCGGTCTGCGATCCAGTGCGCGCCGACAGGCGCCCCGGCAGCCAGCAATTCCTCCAGCACGACATAGCGCTCCAGCGCCGTGCGTTCGTGGCCGCCATAGGCCTTGGGCCAGGTCATGCCGATCAGGCCCGCCTTGCCCAGGGCACGGCTGAATGCCGGATCGTTGACTTGCCAGCAATTGGCGCGGCGCGCGATGTCTCCGGGCGGAACATGCTCGCGAATGAGAGAGCGGACCTGTTCGCGCAGCGCCGCCGCCTTGGCGGGCATTTCGAACGGCTTGATGGTAAAGGTCTGCACGCGTAAACCCTTTGACGGATCGATCACCGACCGATCCCGGCCCTGACCGAGCCGGCTAAGTGGCCGAGAATGCAAGCGCGGGCCAGACCGGGCAAAGCGATATCGCAACTGCGATGGATTGCGCCAAGCACCTGCCCTGCCCCAAAATACATGATCGGAACGCGATCCAACCGTGCTGTCGATCAAACTGCGCCCCGCCTTGCGCCACTGCTGCAAACATCGGGGATGAGATTGGTCGCCGCGCGCTCCTGAGTCATAAGGCGGGAGAAACGACCGCCCGCACCCGCGGGCCATCAGGATGGGATCGCCGGATGTCTGAAACAAGCGTGCCCGAAGGCTATACGTACGAGCCTTCGCCGAGCGCCTACGTCAATCACATGGGAAAGGTCTATCAGCGCCGCTCGACCGATGCGAACGGGCAGGAAATCGTGTCGGCCGCGCTGCGCATCGAACCGCACCATGTCAACACCTGGGGCCTGGCCCACGGCTCGCTGATTGCCGGGATGGCCGAAGTGGGCTGCGCCGGCACGGCCTATGTCGCCGACGGGCCGCCCGTGGTTGCGGTGGAGATTTCCACCCAGTTCATCGGCGCGCCCAAGCTGGGCGAACTGCTGGAAGTTCATGGCTGGACCACCCGCCGCACCCGCACGCTGGTGTTCACCCAGTGCCGCGGCGAAAGTGACGGCAAGCTCGTTTTCACAGCGACATCGGTACAGAAGATCGTGGGCGCCTGACGCTGCGCGGCATCGTCTTCGAGAGGAGCATAGCATGAGTTACATTCTTTACGACGTCCGCGAGCGCGTGGCTGTCGTCACCATCAACCGCCCGGAAGCGGGCAACGCCCAGAATGCTGCCCTCCTCAAGGAGCTGGACGAGGCCTTTGCCCGCGCCGTGGACGACGAGGACATCCGCGTGATCGTCCTGCGCACCGAAGGGAAGCATTTTTCGACCGGGCACGACATTGCACCCGAAGTGCTCGAACAGGCACCGTGGAACACCATGTTCGACGACGTGGCGCAGACCGGGCTGCTGCGCATGTACGACTGGGAGGCCAAGCACTACTTCGGCTATTCGCGTCGGTGGCGCGACATTCCCAAGCCGACCATCGCCTCGGTCCAGGGCGCGTGCGTTGCGGCCGGGCTGATGCTGTGCTGGCCGATGGACCTGATCATCGCGGCCGACGATGCACGTTTTTCCGATCCGGTCGCGCGGATGGGCATCGGCGGCGTCGAATATCAGGGGCACGGCTGGGAATGGGGCGCCCGCAAGGCCAAAGAAATGCTGTTCACGGCCGGCTGGATGGGCGCGGAAGAAGCGCACCGCCTTGGCATGATCAACCGCGTGGTGCCGCGCGCCGAACTGGATGAGGCCACTTTTGCACTGGCCAGCCAGATCGCAAAGATGTCACCCCACGCCATGCGCATGGCCAAGCGTTCGATCAATGCCATGCTCGATGCGCAGGGCCAGCATCAGGCGCTGGACGTCGGCTTCCTGACCCACTCGCTTGGCCATGCCAATGCCTGGGCCACCCATGGCCAGGTTACCACCGCCGGCCTTTCCGAAATGGCGCAGGGCAACAAGGCGGCCGCCAAGGACTGAGCATTGCACCGGGCGCGCCCTCCTATCCTGGAGAGCGAGCCCGGTGACGCAGATGCGTGCTTGCGCGTCGGTTCAGTTGCGCCAGCCGCGGATGGAATTGCCCGCATCGCAGCTGAACACGTCGCAGGTCATGAACCGCGCATCGTCTGAAGCCAGGAACAAGGCCAGGTTTACGATGTCATCGGCCTTGCCCTCGGCCGATTTGAGAATCTGCATGTCCTGGACGGCGCTATACAGCTCGGCACTGAGCCCGGCGCGATTGGCGGGGGTTTCCATCAGGCCGGGCGCAATCGCCACGACGCGGATTCCGTCGGAGCCGAACGCCTTCGCCATGCCATAGGTGATGGCATTCAAGGTTGCCTTGGTCACGCCATAGATGGTGTCGGGCATATAGGACGACATCGACGACTGGTTGATCACCACGCCCGCCGGGCTGGCGGCAAGCTGCGGCCGCAAGGCATCGGCCAGCAGCACGGGTCCCACCGAATTCACCGCCAGATATCCCAGCCACTTCTGCTGGCCCACGCCGGCAAAATTCTCCGAGATATGGCCATAGGCAATGCCGGCATTGTTGATGAGGACATCGACCATGTCCCATGCGCCGCCAACCTGCTGCGCAAGGGCCAGGATGCTTGCCTCGTCGCCCATGTCCACCGTGATCGCCTTGGCACTGCCGCCTGCTGCGGCAACCAGTTCCACAGTTTCTGCCAGCCCCGCGGCATTGACGTCGGCCACGATAATCTGGCCCCCTTCGGCTGCAAAGCCCAGGGCGTAGGCCCGCCCCAGTCCCCCGGCGGCACCGGTGATCAGGATTTTCTTGCCGGCATATCTGTTGTTGCGGTCAACCATGAACTGGTCCTTCCTCGTTGGATCGTATTGCATCTGCCCGGCTGCGCAGGGCATGACGGATTTCGGCATGACGCCGGGCGGTTAGCGGGTAGCGATAGAGAGCGATCAGCGAGAGGCCGGCCAGCAGCACGGACCCACCCACGTAGATCAGGTAAAGCGCCGTGACCGCCTCGGGACTGGTCGTGGTGTCCTGCGGCCGGAAATGCAGCGCGGCCAGCATGGTAAACGCAAGACCGACCGACGCCGCCTGCCCCACCTTCCATGTGCCCATCAGCAGCGAATAGAGCAGCCCGGTGCGATCGGCACCATGGTCGAGCAATTCCTCGTCGCCGATATCGGCCATCATGGCGCGGGGGAACATGGCAAAGGCGGCATACGTCGATCCGCCGACAAGCGAGACCAGCACCATCAGCAGCAGCGAACCCGGTGGCACGGCCAGAAGCACGAGCTGGGCGGCGATATACAGCAACACGGCGAGCAGGATTGCCTGGTGCTTGCCAAGACCCTGGCCGATCCGCGTCCAGACGGGTGCCGATAGCAGGGCGGCGGTCATGTAGGCGATCAGCACGATCGAAACGTCGGCACGGGGCAGCATCATGGCGCGGGTCTGGAAAAAGATGCTGACAGCCGAGGTCATCCCGCTGGCCAGGCCCAACATCAGGTCAAGCCAGAGCAGGCGCACCACGTTGCGGTTGCGCAGCAGGCGGAAATATTCGGTCCAGGTCCCTTTGCGGCCATGCCCCGCCGCCGTCGACGAGCCGAGCGCGCCAAATGCCAGGACCGCGCTGAGCGGCATGCCGACAATGCACAGCCACCCCATGATCCGCATGGTCGCGGTCGGGTCCGCCTGGCCGCGCTGAAGCAGCAGCGGCAGTCCCAGCGCGAGCAGCACGCCCAGGCAAGTTCCGGCCTGGATCCAGCCATAGACGCGTGATCGCTCGGTATAGGCGGGTGACAGTTCCGCCCCCAGCGCAAGTTGGGCGAGGGCCAGAATCGACCATGCCGCATAGACCCCGATCAGCCAGACCAGCAGATGCACCGGCCCCACGCCGGGGCGGGCGAAGAACAGCATGGCGACCGAAACCACGAAGAGCGGCGTCCCCACGGCCAGCCACGGCCTGTAGCGGCCCCAACGGCTGGTGGTGCGGTCCATCAGGCCGCCCAGAATGGGATCGATGCCGATATCCAGCAGGCGCACGGCCGTGAACAGTGTCCCGACCAGGGCCAAGTCCAGGCCAAGGGCATTGGAGTAGAATTCCGGCAGGAAAACCACGAGCGGCAGGCTCAAGGTGGCCAGCGGAACGCTGATCGAGGCGACTGCCGCCAGCTTTGAACGGTCGACGCGCTCTCCAGTAATGTCCTGCACGCGCCTATGCCCGTCTTACAGCGTCGGGATTCCAGACGATGTGCAAGTGCCTGATGGCGAGCAGACCGGGATAGACACTAGTATCGCTCCCCGGCTTGGCCCGGAATTCCGGCATGCGCTTGAACCATTCCTCCAGCAGGATCCGCAACTCCCGCCGCGCCAGCGACGAACCGAGGCAGATATGCACCCCGGCAATGAAGCTCAGGTGACGGTTGGGACTACGCGCCGGGTCGAAGCGGCGCGGCTGTGCAAAGCGCGTCGGATCGAAGTTGCCGGCAGCGTTCAGGCACTGAACCTGCTCGCCCTTCTTGATCGTGACCCCATGCCATTCGAAATCGTGCTTGGCACGGCGGCCACTGTTCACCACCGGGTGCATTCGCAGAAATTCCTCCACCGCCGTGGGAACCAGCGAGGGATCGGCAGCCAGTTGCCGCTGGATTTCAGGATGGCGGGCCATCCGGCGGAACATGTGCGCAATCGAAGCCGCAACGGTATCCAGCCCGCCCAGCCAGAGGAACCAGATGGTGCCGATCTTGTCATCGTCGCTCAACGGAGCACCATCGACGGTTCCGTTGACGATGGACGAGGTCAGCGTGTCGTCGGGATTGTGCTCCTTCTCGGCGATGAAGCCACGAAGATAGGCCAGGATACCCGTCATCGAGGCGGCCATCTTGGCCGGATCGTTGGAATGGAGAATGTCCCATTCCCACGCCAGGAACTGCTCAAACATGTCGGGCGGGAAACCCATCAGATTCATGAAGATGCGAACCGGATAGACGCGCCCGAAATCCCACGCGATATCAACCTCGCCCTTGTCGGCGAACGCGTCGAGCATCTCGACCACGACCTTGCGGATATCATCCTGCATGCGGTTGAGCCGCGCGGGCGAAAAGAACTGCATGAGGAACATGCGGAAGCGGCGATGCTCGGGCGGATCGACCGCGATGGGGATCGAGCGGAAAGTCTCGCCGACATAGGACTGGAACTCGGCCTGGCCGACATTCGAAAACGTCTCGTTGTCGGTGTAGACCCGCTCGATATCGTCGTAATGGGTGACCAGCCAGCTGGCGTCCGGGTTCCCCGCAGCACCATGCGACCCACCCTCGGGCGGGAGAGGCTGGAACAGCAGGCGGGGGACCGCCGGGTCCGTCAGCCAGCCAGCCGGCTCGTAGGGATCGTCCAGGTCGTTGGACCGATAGCCGAAAGCCCAGGGAATGCAGATCTTGCGATCGGCGGGAACATGATCGGGCGCAGGCCAGTCTACCCTGATCCTGGCCATACGTTCTTCCACGGTGAGATCGTCGCTGTTTTCCAACGCCATTTTCCGGTTCTCGCTCCTCGTCCCTGCGCGCAAAGCTAGTGACGCACGCCCAGAGCGTCCAGTTTCACCCCGTCCGATCCCGGCCAAAACCAGGCAAGTTCAGGCCATTTCGCGTAGGTATCAGCACCATGATGGATTTTGGCCTTCGTGCGCGCCGCCTCACCGGCCGGTGAACCTTGGCTCCCGCTTTTCCATGACCGCAGCCACCGCTTCGTACTGGTCATCGGTCTGCTGCACGATGGCCTGCATGGCGGCAGCAAGTTCAAGTGCCGATTGCAGATCGAGCTTTGCACTGTCGCGCAGCAAGCGCGTGTTGAGCCGGATGGAGTGCGCCGCATGGCAGGTGATCCGGGCGGCAAGTTCACGCGCTTCGTCGAGCAGGCTGTCGTGCGGCACGACCTTGAGGACCAGCCCCAGTTCGGCCGCGCGTTCGGCGCTGATCGTCTCTCCCGTCAGGGTCATTTCCGCCGCGCGCTGGGGGCCGATTGCGCGATTGAGGAACCAGGCCCCGCCCGCCGCAGACGTCAGGCCCAGCTTGATGAAGCTTTCTGCAAACTTCGCCTTCTCCGAGGCAACGCGCAGCGTGCACATGGTGGCAAAGTCCATGCCCGCTCCCATTGCCGCACCATTGACCGCCGCAATGCTCGGCACCTCCAGGTCGTGCAGCGCGCGCGCGATCGTCTGGACGCCGGTTAGATACGTGCGGCGAATCTCGGCGGCATTGCCGGCAAAGTGGTTGGCCCGGGCATACATGTCCTTGAGATTGCCACCGGCGCAGAACACCGTGCCGGTTGCGGTCAGGATCACGCACTTGATCGTCGTATCGGCATTGACCTGTTCGCAGGCCGCCGCGATCTGGCGAGAAAGCGCCGGGCTCAGGCCATTGCGGGTCTTCGGGTCATCGATCGTGAAGATCGCCACCGGGCCTTCGCGTTCCACATGCAGGACCACGCGATCCCCCTCAGGTTGCTGTTCCATGCGTTATCCTTTTGCAGCAAGGCGTTCGGGTTGGCCGACCTGGTCGCGCATGCGCAGTTGCAGGATCGGGCCAGGAAAATCTGATGGTGCGGCCAGGATCGCGCAGACGTGTGCTCCGACATCGTCATCGGTCAGCCAGCCTGGCCGCGCCGTTGCCCGCTTGCTCGGGCCATTGACCATTGAATCGATGATCAGTTCGCGAACCTGCGCGGGCCCGGAAAGCTCGCGCGCGGCCCCACGGTACAGCATGCGCAGCCCGGCCTGGACAACCGACAGCGGCGCCATGCCTGGCAGGAGGGTATCGGCCGTCCCGCCGCCGATCCCGATGAACATGCCGTTTTGCGGCAATCGCGGAACCATGACGCGGGCGGCATTGAAATGAGTCAGCAGGTTCGCCGAAAACAGGGTGAGCAGATCACCGGCAGCCCACTGATCGAGTGGAGCAGCGCGGACCGGGGCGTTTACCGATACGACCACCGCGTCGATGCGCCCGGCAGCGTCTACGGCGGCATCCCACAAGGCAGCCGCGCCTTCTTCGGAAGCGAGATCGCCAGCACAAAAGGAAAGGCCCGGCCCGGGAGCACCCAACACCGCCCCCAGCTTCTCCGTCGAGCGGGCAGCCGCCACGACATGCCATGCATTGCGCCGCGCGGCCCGGACGATACCCTGTCCCACATCGCCCGATGCGCCGATCACAAGGACGTTTCGGTCTGTCACGCCATGGCTCCCTGCCGCTGTCGCACCAGCCCTGAACCGGCCCATGCGATCCGTCCACCGGCGGAGCGTTAACATCACACATGAAGCGCGTTGGCAGTGTGCGGCCGCCCAGGCCGCGCGGCGTCATTCCCGCGAAGGCGATATACCGAGCATGGGCCGGTCGAGCAGCGGGCGGACATTGCGAAGCGACAGTTCGGCATTGCGCCCACACAGCGCCATCGCGCGATCCCTGTCACCTGCGCGCATCGCCCGCAGGATCATGAGGCGCTCCGTCCGACGATCGTGCATGAGTTCGCCGCGACTGCCAGCGAACATCGCCTGAAGCGCAGCCATCCCCACTTCGAAAAACATCCTGACAGCCAGATCGAGCGCCGGATTGCCGCACATGCGACAGATCAGCAGTGTGGCGGCCATTTCATCGTCCTGAAACGCGGCGATGGTCTGCACTTCGTGCTCCCGGCTCGCCAGCGCTGCGATGAGCTGGTCGAGCTGCTCGTGCAGATCGGCATCGCAACAATCCGCTGCGGCGCCGACAGCCTCGCGCAAGGCGCAGTTGGCAGCGATCATCACCTGACCGAGCGTCGATCCCCGCGATCGCAGGTAAGTGGCCGCCGACGCGATCACGCCCTCAAGATCGGGACGGCGGCTGAAAAGTCCGCCGTTGAGCCCGCGTACCGATTCAACCAGCCGTTCTGCTTCCACGATATGCACGGCTTGGCGGAATGTGGGACGACTGACGCCAAAGTGGGCGATCAGTTCCTTCTCGGTCCCGAGCAGTTGGCCTTCCGGTACGCCGAGCGCCAATTCCCTGAGGCGATCTGCGGTGGTCTGCGTCAATCGTCCGGCCGTCATGGGGCGATATAGTCAATCAGGGAGGGGCTGCGTCAAGCAATTGTCGAAGCGGCGTTCTCGAACCATGACCGCTTCGTCCTTATGGCTCACGCCCCACGCGTCACCGGGATGAGTGCGCCCGAGATGGAGCGCGCTTCGTGCGATGCGATGAACAGGATCACGTCCGCTATGGCCTCGGGCTTGACCCACTGCGAGAAGTCCTCGCCCGGCATGTCTGCCCGGTTGGCGGGCGTATCGATGATCGAGGGCAGCACCGCGTTCACGCAAACCGACGTTCCGGCAAGTTCCTCTGCCAGCGCCTCGGTCAACCGGTGAACGCCAGATTTGGACGCCGCATAGGCACCCATGCCCGCACCCGCCTTGATGGCTGCGCCCGCACCGATGTTGATGATCCGGCCACCCATCGATTCGAGAATGAAGGGCAGCGCCAACTTGGTCACCGTGGCATTGGTGACAAGATTGGTGGTGGACATGCGCGTCCATGTTTCCAGCGAGCCGTCCGACAAGGTTTCCCAGACAAAGCCGCCCGCAATATTGACGAGCACATCGACGCCCCCGAACTGTGCGACAACGCGCTCCACGCTCTTTTGCACGGCCGCCTGGTCGGCAAGGTCGACAGACGCGATATTCAGCACGCCGTCCAGTGCATGCTCCGGCTCTGGCGCAAAGTCGATGACTGCAACGCGGTCGCCGTTGTTGACGAATGCCGAAACGACAACGCGGCCAAGCGTGCCGAAACCGCCTGTAATGATGACATTGCGCGCCAACCCCATTCTCCCGTCCGTTACCCAGCGCGCCCACCAAACAAAGCATTCGACCGTGCCGACGCGTGTGCGACGGGGCTAGTCAGGAAGTGAATAATCGTCAAGATCAGCGCAGAGCGTGGCTGGAGCATTCGACCATCCTGCCAATGCACCAGGAAAGGCGCGCAGAGCGTTGGCCCTGGCAGCAACACCGGCAGCCGGATTTTCAAGGATGTCGGGGGACGCTCTGGAGCGTGGTCCTGGTGGCGGTGACGGGCTCGAATAAGTTATCTAATAAACAGAAATAAAATGATTTTTTGATAGCCGATTTTTGAGCAAGCCCCCAAATCGGCCCCAGCCTAAAACTGCTGAGATGTGGAGATGAAACAGAGGACTCACATCGGTTTCGAGCGGCCTGACGAATCGGCTGAGCAAAGAACGGCCAGACCTTGCGCCGAGTTGTGGTCGCGACCCCATTCTACGTGCGTCCGCGCACATGCCGCGCTGAATGTGAGCCTTTAATCATGGCGCTTTCGCCATGACCCGGACCGCAAAAACGAAAAGGCGGGGCCGTGGCCCCGCCCTTATTTGGTGCAGTCGAACTGCTTGTTAACAGTTGGCCGCGATCTCTGAAATGAAATCCTAAAACATCATTCCAGCCATCGTCAACACCAATTGCAACTAGGAGAAGACCTTCGCCATATCAAAGCGAGTCGAAACCTCGAAGCGAAAGCAGTTGTGGAAATCCGCTCTCTGGGGTACACAAAGTTGTCACACGTGAGGGCCTCTGCTTATTTGGACCTGAGCAGAGGTTCCTTCATGGGAACCCTTGACAACGTCTTTACGCCTTCAGGGTTGACTGCGTCAATCCCCTAGGAGAAGACATGTTTGAATTTTCTCATAGGGGCAATCATGCGCAGACTCGGCCTGGACATCGGCAGCAATTCGATCGGTTGGTGCCTGATCGAGGACGATAGGCGCATTGTAGCGCTGGGCAGCCGGATTTTCAGCGATGGGCGCGATCCCAAGTCGGGGGCGTCGCTAGCGGTGGACCGGCGCCTGGCGCGAGGAATGCGGCGGCGGCGCGATCGCTATGTGCGGCGGCGCTCGGTGTTACTGGAAACCCTGGTCGAACTGGGCCTGATGCCCGCCGATGCCGACGAGGCGCGGCTTGTCGCCACGCACGGTCCCTATGCTCTGCGTGCCCGCGCCCTCGATGAAGCCCTTGCACCGTGTGAGATCGGCCGCGCGCTGTTTCACTTGAACCAGCGGCGCGGCTTCAAGTCCAACCGCAAGGCGGAGCGCAGGCAAAAGGACAACGAAAGCGGCCTCATTGAAACCGGCGTCCGCGCGCTCGATGCCGCGATGCACGAGGCGGGCGCGCGCACCTTGGGCGAATTCCTGGCGCGCCGTCTAGAACGGGGCCAGGCCGCGCGCGTGCGCCTCAATGGCAAGGCGCAAGCCTATGATTTCTATCCCCAGCGCGCCCATGTAACGGCAGAATTCGCCGCGATCTGGGCCGCGCAGACGCCGCACCATCCGGCCTTGTTGACCGATGCCGCGCGCGACAGGCTGGCGCGCATTCTGTTTTTCCAGCGCCCACTCAAGGAACCCAAGGTTGGCCTGTGCCTGTTCGCCGGCAAGAGCGGGGTGCCGGGCGATGAACCACGCCTCGCCAAGGCGCACCCGCTGTTCCAAGAACGCCGCCTCTACGAGGAAGTGAACCAACTCGCCATTACCGAGCCGGGCGAACCGGCCGTGCCGCTGACCCGTGACCAGCGCGACACGCTGGTGATGCTGTTGCAAAATCACCGCGAACGCACCTTCGAGCAACTGGCCAAAGCCCTGAAACTGCAACCAGGGCAAAGCTTCAACAAGGCCAGCGCCGCGCGCACCAAACTGATCGGCAACGAAGTGCGCGCAGTGATGAAGGACAAGAAGCGCTTTGGCGACGATTGGCTGCATCTTTCTTCCGCGCGGCAATGGCAGATCATACAGCGCGTGCAGGACGAGGAAGACCCCGCCACACTTCACGCTTTCCTTACCGGCCAATGCAATCTGAGCGACGAACGCGCCCAGGCCGTGGCCAAAGCGCCGCTGCCCGATGGCCATGGCCGCATCGGCGAAACCGCCACGCAGGCGATTCTGGAACACCTGAAAGCTGACGTCATCCCCTATTCCCGCGCGGTGGAACTAGCAGGCTGGCACCATTCCGACGAGCGCACGGGCGAGGAACTGGCCCGGCTGCCCTATTATGGCGAGCTACTCTCGCGCGAAATTCCGCCCGGCACCTTTGCGGAAAAGGATGCCGCCAACCCCGAAATCTATTGGGGCAAGATCACCAATCCCACCGTGCATATCGGCCTGCGCCAGTTGGAAAAAGTGGTCAACGCGGTGATCGCGGTGCACGGTCGGCCGGATGAAATCGTGGTGGAACTGGCGCGCGAGTTGAACCTTTCCGAAGAGGAGAAGAAGAAGCACCAGCAGCGCATCAAGCGCGATACCGAGGACGCCCAGCGGCGCGGGCTGATGCTGGAACAGGCCGGCATTCCCGATACCGGCAGCAACCGTGCGCGCCTGAAACTGTGGGAGGAACTGGCCGTAAAACCGCAGGATCGCTTCTGCCCCTATTGCGGCGCGGGTGGCCCGATCGCCATCCATGCGCTGTTTTCCGATGCGGTGGATATCGACCACGTGATCCCCTATTCCCGCTCGTTGGATGATGGCGCGGCCAACAAGGTGGTGGTGCATCGCGCCTGCAACCGCGACAAGGGCAACAAGACGCCGTTCGAACGCTGGGGCCACGATGCGCAGCGCTGGGACAAGATCGCGGCGCAAGTGGCCAAGCTGCCGCGCGCCAAGCAGTGGCGCTTTGGCCCCGATGCGATGCAACGGTTCGAAGTCGAGGGCGGCTTCATCGCCCGCCAGTTGACCGATACGCAATATCTCTCACGCATGGCGGGCAAGTATCTGCGCAGTCTCTATCCCGAAACCGGCGAAGGCAGCCGGAAAGTCCAAGTCGCCACCGGGCGGATGACGGCGCTGCTGCGCCGCGTGTGGGGCCTCAACAGCCTGTTGCCCGATCACAATTATGTGGCCAACCCGCATTCCAACGCGCCGAAAAACCGCCTGGACCATCGCCACCACGCCATTGATGCGGCGGTGATGGCGGTGACCACGCCCGGACTGCTCAAACGGATTGCCGATGCCGCCGCGCGGGCAGAGGCGCAGGATTTGGACCGCCTGTTTGCAGATCTGCCCCAGCCTTGGGCAGGTTTCCGCGAGGAACTGGGCGAGAAGGTCAACACCGTCACCGTCAGTCACAAGGCCGACCATGGCCGCAAGCATCCCCCCGCGCCGGGCCGGGACAGCACCGCTGGGCGCCTGCACAACGACACCGCCTATGGCCTGACCGGCGAAATGGCGGCCGATGGCAAGACGCCCATCGTGGTGCACCGCGTGCCGCTGCTCAGCCTGAAACCCGCAGACATCGCCAGTGACACGCGCATTCCCGATCCCGCGCTGCGCCAGGCCCTGGCCGATGCCACCCGCGGCAAGGCGGGCAAGGATTTCGAGGCCGCCCTGCGCGGCTTGGCCCAAGCGCACCCAGTGTTCAAGGACCTGCGCCGCGTGCGTGTGCGCGAACCCTTGAGCGTGATCGCCATCCGCGACAAGGCCGGGCGGGCTTACAAGGCCTATAAGGGCGATGCCAATGCGCGGTTCGATGTTTGGCGCCTGCCCAACGGCAAATGGGTTCCGGACATCGTTTCGATGTTTGCCGCGCATCAGCCCGGCGGCGGTGACCGCCGCCCCCACCCCGCCGCGCACAAGATACTGAGCTTGCGCCAGAACGACATGCTGGCCATCGAGCGGGATGGCAATCCCGCGCAGATCGTGCGGGTGGTGAAGTTTTCCATGAACGGAAATATCGTTCTGGCCAAAGATGCAGAAGCCGGCCCACTCAAAGCGCGCGATGCCGATGCCGATGATCCGTTCAAATACGTTTATTCCTCGGCAACCGGTCTCAAAGGCCTGAAAGCCCGCCAGATCCGCGTCGATCCACTCGGCCGGGTGTTCGATCCCGGCCCGCGTGAGTGAGGCAATAGAAGGGGGCAGACCATGGATCGCATCGTCGATATCGCCACCGATGGCCGCCACCTGTCGCTGCATCGCGGCTTCCTGGTCGTCAGCCAGGATCGCGAGGAAGTGGGGCGCATCCCGCTCGATGATGTCCATGCCGTGCTGCTCCACGCCCACGGCACCACCTGGAGTGCCAACCTGATCACCGCGCTGGCCGAACGCGGCGCGCCCGTGGTGCATTGCGGCGCTAACCACGCCCCTGTTGCAATGACGCTGCCGTTGGTGGGCCATCATGCCCAAAACGCACGATTTCGCGCACAATGGGCTGCCTCCGTTCCATTGACCAAGCAGCTTTGGCGGCAACTAGTTTCGGCCAAGATAGCGATGCAGGGCGCTGTGCTCGCCTGGCGCGGGGTAGCGGGGGCAGAGGCTTTCCCTCTGATGGCCCGCCGCGTGAAATCGGGCGATAGCGACAATCTGGAAGCCCAGGCCGCGCGCCGCTATTGGCCTTTGCTGATGGGCGCGGAATTCCGGCGCGACCGCGATAGCCACGGCGCCAATGCGTTGCTCAACTATGGCTATGCCGTGCTCCGCGCCAGCGTGGCGCGGGCAGTGGTGGCGGCGGGCCTGCACCCGACCATCGGCATTGCCCATGCCAATCGCGGCAACGCCATGGCCCTGGCCGACGATCTGATCGAACCGTTTCGTCCGCTGGTCGATGCCCTGGTGGTCACGTTAATTGGGGATGGCGTGGTGGAACTTACCCCGCCAATCAAGCGCCGCTTTGCCCGCCTAATCGCGTTCGATCTGGATTTCGATGGCGAAGCCTCGCCCGTCTCGCTGGCGGCCGTGCGCCTGGCGCAATCGCTAGCCCGCGCTTTCGAGACCGGGCGCCCGGCCCTGCGCCTGTTCGCCCCGCCCACGCCCCTCGAATGGGCCGCACTCGTGGCCCCGACAGAGGGCTGAGGGTAAAGGACTGACCATGGCCAAGACCCCTTACCTGAGCGGATACCGGCTGATGTGGATCTTCGTGATGTTCGACTTGCCTGTGGGCACGAAAAAGGAAATGCGCGAAGCCACCAAGTTTCGCCAGTTTCTGCTCGACCAGGGTTTTGAAATGAGCCAGTTCTCCGTCTATGCTCGGTTTTGCAACGGCAAGGACAGCTTCGATTCGCATCTTGCCCGCATCGAACGCAACTTGCCGGAGAAAGGCGACATCCATGTCCTCACTTTCACCGACCGGCAATACGAAGGCATCGTCCGCTTTTCCAGCCAACGCCGGCAAAAGCCACGCAAGAATCCCGACCAACTCGCACTGTTCTGACTTTGTCCGCCAGAAAAGTAAAGCCGGATGACGCCTTTTGCGCTTGTGGATCAAGCGATTGGCACACCATCCGGCTTAGCAGTTCAGAGATCGCGGGCCAACTGCAACTGAGTTTTCCCTGCCCCTGTTTTTCGCTTTGGCTTAGCAGTTCAGAGATCGCGGGCCAACTGCAACCTTCCTCAGTCTCTCTTGTGTTTCAATGCGGGCTTAGCAGTTCAGAGATCGCGGGCCAACTGCAACTCGTGCTTCCGGCGGCTGTACTCCTGCTTGGCTTAGCAGTTCAGAGATCGCGGGCCAACTGCAACTGAGTTGTTTGCTTTGACATCGCCGAGTCTGGCTTAGCAGTTCAGAGATCGCGGGCCAACTGCAACCTGTGCTGTGTCCGCATAGCCCTGATTTGCGGCTTAGCAGTTCAGAGATCGCGGGCCAACTGCAACGCGTGCTCTCGCGTCGAATTTGTCGTCTGCGGCTTAGCAGTTCAGAGATCGCGGGCCAACTGCAACTTCTCCTTCGTGTTTGTCGCCGCGTCTTGGGGCTTAGCAGTTCAGAGATCGCGGGCCAACTGCAACTTGTGAACCTCTCTACTTCGTTGATCATGGGGCTTAGCAGTTCAGAGATCGCGGGCCAACTGCAACTTACCCCCGCTTTCTGTGCATCGCTCCGTACGGCTTAGCAGTTCAGAGATCGCGGGCCAACTGCAACTCCTCCCCTGTCGTCCTGCATTCTTCCTCCGGCTTAGCAGTTCAGAGATCGCGGGCCAACTGCAACTCCTCTGAGTCAGTTTCGTGTTGCCGCACTGGCTTAGCAGTTCAGAGATCGCGGGCCAACTGCAACTGTTCGTTGCTGTAGCAGTTCTAGTTGTTTGGCTTAGCAGTTCAGAGATCGCGGGCCAACTGCAACTCACGGTCTTCCATATCTGTGTGTATTTGGGGCTTAGCAGTTCAGAGATCGCGGGCCAACTGCAACTTGCTTGGAGCTGTGTAGTGGTGCAAGCGAGGCTTAGCAGTTCAGAGATCGCGGGCCAACTGCAACCACGGAATCTGGTGGTCGGAACTTTCGCCTGGCTTAGCAGTTCAGAGATCGCGGGCCAACTGCAACTCTGTTGGCACGTGTTCGTTTCCTGCTTGTGGCTTAGCAGTTCAGAGATCGCGGGCCAACTGCAACTGTGGTTCGTCGTATGCTATCTCACTTCGCGGCTTAGCAGTTCAGAGATCGCGGGCCAACTGCAACTGCCTGCTGTGCACGTCGTGTTGTGCTCGTGGCTTAGCAGTTCAGAGATCGCGGGCCAACTGCAACTTGGTACGGTTTGTTGCTGTCGCGCCCAATAGGCTTAGCAGTTCAGAGATCGCGGGCCAACTGCAACCGACTTCGCCTCACTGAGTAAGTGCTTTCGGGCTTAGCAGTTCAGAGATCGCGGGCCAACTGCAACTATCGCGCTAACGTGTTCGTGCTCTGCTTGGCTTAGCAGTTCAGAGATCGCGGGCCAACTGCAACTGCATCTTATTCCGCATCTTTCTCCGTACTGGCTTAGCAGTTCAGAGATCGCGGGCCAACTGCAACTTGTAAGCCCGTTTATGTATTTCGTCTTATGGCTTAGCAGTTCAGAGATCGCGGGCCAACTGCAACGCTCGAGTCCCCTCTCTCGTCCTGTCTGTTGGCTTAGCAGTTCAGAGATCGCGGGCCAACTGCAACTGTTCGCTTATTTGCCTTGTTCGTCTTCTAGGCTTAGCAGTTCAGAGATCGCGGGCCAACTGCAACTCTCGTCCCGTGGGCCACGCAACCGCAACTGGCTTAGCAGTTCAGAGATCGCGGGCCAACTGCAACTCTGTGGCCTTTGCAGTCGTGGCGTCGCAGGGCTTAGCAGTTCAGAGATCGCGGGCCAACTGCAACTCGCGTGATGCTTACTGCAGTTCAGTCTTGGCTTAGCAGTTCAGAGATCGCGGGCCAACTGCAACCTCTTCGTGTCCTTCTCTTCTTCTTCCGTGGCTTAGCAGTTCAGAGATCGCGGGCCAACTGCAACTGCTCTTTCCACATCCTTTTTCTTTTTTTGGCTTAGCAGTTCAGAGATCGCGGGCCAACTGCAACTATGTCCTGTTAGTCACTGTTTACTACTGTGGCTTAGCAGTTCAGAGATCGCGGGCCAACTGCAACTTGCGCGGTCGCGACGTCGGCAGAGTGCGGGCTTAGCAGTTCAGAGATCGCGGGCCAACTGCAACTCGTCTCGTCGCACTGCTTCGCTGCTTCGTGGCTTAGCAGTTCAGAGATCGCGGGCCAACTGCAACGGCTACGTTGGCGGGCGGTTTCGCGGTAATGGCTTAGCAGTTCAGAGATCGCGGGCCAACTGCAACTAACAACTCGCTGGATTGCATCAACTGGCAGGCTTAGCAGTTCAGAGATCGCGGGCCAACTGCAACTAACCCATTTCCATAGGCACAAGCAGCGCGGGCTTAGCAGTTCAGAGATCGCGGGCCAACTGCAACTCTGTCTCTTGCGTGTTCCTCGTCTCGCTGGGCTTAGCAGTTCAGAGATCGCGGGCCAACTGCAACAGCCGCGGTGCCGTCCTGGCTACGCTGCTCGGCTTAGCAGTTCAGAGATCGCGGGCCAACTGCAACTTCGTTTGCCTCGCTGTCACTTACGCTGTCGGCTTAGCAGTTCAGAGATCGCGGGCCAACTGCAACTGTGCCGTTTGTGTGCCGTGGGTAGCTGTGGGCTTAGCAGTTCAGAGATCGCGGGCCAACTGCAACCAGTTTACGCTGGCCTGCCTATCGCCGCCAGGCTTAGCAGTTCAGAGATCGCGGGCCAACTGCAACTGGCCTGCTCTCTACCTTTCTTCCTTCTCTGGCTTAGCAGTTCAGAGATCGCGGGCCAACTGCAACTGCTGAAGTTCCTGCCGTTTGCCCCTCTTGGCTTAGCAGTTCAGAGATCGCGGGCCAACTGCAACTGAGCCTCGGTCACCCTGTTGCCGTATTCGGGCTTAGCAGTTCAGAGATCGCGGGCCAACTGCAACTGCAGCGTAGCCAGCTGCTCGCCCGACGTGGCTTAGCAGTTCAGAGATCGCGGGCCAACTGCAACTCGGCCGGACTCATCGTCTTGCGTCCGGCTGGCTTAGCAGTTCAGAGATCGCGGGCCAACTGCAACTCTTTCTGCGCTGCGTGTTAGTGTTCCTGCGGCTTAGCAGTTCAGAGATCGCGGGCCAACTGCAACTGAATCGCTTACTTATGACTTGCTGCTGTTGGCTTAGCAGTTCAGAGATCGCGGGCCAACTGCAACTGTGTTCTTCTTGTGGCTGTGCGTAGGTTTGGCTTAGCAGTTCAGAGATCGCGGGCCAACTGCAACTCAATGAAGGTAGACTGCTTTTCCTCCACCGGCTTAGCAGTTCAGAGATCGCGGGCCAACTGCAACTTTGTGAGTCTCGTGTCGCTTCGCTTGTTGGCTTAGCAGTTCAGAGATCGCGGGCCAACTGCAACTCTTGTGCCGTTACTCTGTGCTTTCGCTTTGGCTTAGCAGTTCAGAGATCGCGGGCCAACTGCAACGCTAGCTACTACTGCCCTCGCGCGCTTCGTGGCTTAGCAGTTCAGAGATCGCGGGCCAACTGCAACTGTAGTGCGTCGCGCTATCCTTCGTTGCCGGCTTAGCAGTTCAGAGATCGCGGGCCAACTGCAACTTCTACTTGCTCGGGTTCTTGCTGATTGAGGCTTAGCAGTTCAGAGATCGCGGGCCAACTGCAACTGCATCGCCGACTGCTATTGCCTTTTGTCCGGCTTAGCAGTTCAGAGATCGCGGGCCAACTGCAACATCTCTTCTCGCATCCTGTCTCTTTCATATGGCTTAGCAGTTCAGAGATCGCGGGCCAACTGCAACTCAGTCATCTCGTCCGTATCGCGTCGCTTGGCTTAGCAGTTCAGAGATCGCGGGCCAACTGCAACTTGGTTGCATTCGCACTCGTACCTAGCTTTGGCTTAGCAGTTCAGAGATCGCGGGCCAACTGCAACTCGCGGACGTGCGACACGCGTATGGACCCGGGCTTAGCAGTTCAGAGATCGCGGGCCAACTGCAACTCTGCATTCTCGCGGCCACTGTGCTGTGCGGCTTAGCAGTTCAGAGATCGCGGGCCAACTGCAACCTCGTGTTCGTTTTCTACTTTCTCGCTTTCGGCTTAGCAGTTCAGAGATCGCGGGCCAACTGCAACTGCTTTTCTGTACTACTCTTGTCGTCGTCGGCTTAGCAGTTCAGAGATCGCGGGCCAACTGCAACGTGTAGTGCGTTGTTCTAAGTCGTTATGTGGCTTAGCAGTTCAGAGATCGCGGGCCAACTGCAACCTGTGTTACTTAGTCCTTTCTCTTACCTGTGGCTTAGCAGTTCAGAGATCGCGGGCCAACTGCAACCTATTACTATCGCTTCGCTGTCGTTGCCTGGCTTAGCAGTTCAGAGATCGCGGGCCAACTGCAACCTTTGATCTTTCGCTTCCACTCCTCTATTAGGCTTAGCAGTTCAGAGATCGCGGGCCAACTGCAACCTTTGAGCCTCTCGGCTCGTTATTGACTCTGGCTTAGCAGTTCAGAGATCGCGGGCCAACTGCAACTTGTCAGTGCGATCGTGTTTCGCATATTTGGCTTAGCAGTTCAGAGATCGCGGGCCAACTGCAACCCGATGTCGGTGTCCTCGCGTTTGCTGTCGGGCTTAGCAGTTCAGAGATCGCGGGCCAACTGCAACGCTATTCGTGTCGACACGTACTTAGGCGTCGGCTTAGCAGTTCAGAGATCGCGGGCCAACTGCAACCGAGTCAGTCTGCTAGTCGTGATTAGCGTAGGCTTAGCAGTTCAGAGATCGCGGGCCAACTGCAACTCGCTACGTTCTTGTAAGCGTTGCGTGATTGGCTTAGCAGTTCAGAGATCGCGGGCCAACTGCAACTTAATCCTGCGCGTAATCGTTCGCTTTCGAGGCTTAGCAGTTCAGAGATCGCGGGCCAACTGCAACTCGTGCGGCCCCCTGTACCGTCGCGTTTGCGGCTTAGCAGTTCAGAGATCGCGGGCCAACTGCAACCTCTGTGTCTGTCATCCGCTGCATTAACTTGGCTTAGCAGTTCAGAGATCGCGGGCCAACTGCAACGCACCGTCGCTTATTATATTCCTAATCTCGGGCTTAGCAGTTCAGAGATCGCGGGCCAACTGCAACTCGCTTAATGTCGTCCCGCACCTGGCCGCTGGCTTAGCAGTTCAGAGATCGCGGGCCAACTGCAACTCTCTTAACGTTGTAGCGGTGGCGACCTGTGGCTTAGCAGTTCAGAGATCGCGGGCCAACTGCAACTTGCTCTATCACGTCGTCTTCACTTCTTCTGGCTTAGCAGTTCAGAGATCGCGGGCCAACTGCAACAAGGCAATCTGCACAGCCGACAATGTGACAGGCTTAGCAGTTCAGAGATCGCGGGCCAACTGCAACTCATCGTCATTCGCGTGGACGAAGGCGCGAGGCTTAGCAGTTCAGAGATCGCGGGCCAACTGCAACTGCTGGTGCTTAGGCTTCAGCGTCTTGGGCGGCTTAGCAGTTCAGAGATCGCGGGCCAACTGCAACCCATTTATGCAACTTATCTCTGGCTTAAGCGGCTTAGCAGTTCAGAGATCGCGGGCCAACTGCAACGAGTTCCGGGGCTGGTCGATCACCAGCCGGGCTTAGCAGTTCAGAGATCGCGGGCCAACTGCAACTGTCGCCCGCATCGCCTTCATCGCCGCTTCGGCTTAGCAGTTCAGAGATCGCGGGCCAACTGCAACGCCGGAGTTGCTGTTCTCGAACCGGCTGACGGCTTAGCAGTTCAGAGATCGCGGGCCAACTGCAACTTGGGCGGCGGGGACACCCTCACGCCGTTTGGCTTAGCAGTTCAGAGATCGCGGGCCAACTGCAACGTTGAGTGGCCATTGCCATGCCCGAAACGAGGCTTAGCAGTTCAGAGATCGCGGGCCAACTGCAACAGAAGCGCAAGCGGGCCGCAAAGCCGAAAGGGCTTAGCAGTTCAGAGATCGCGGGCCAACTGCAACTACGAAGCAACAGTCCGCTACAGCGACGGCGGCTTAGCAGTTCAGAGATCGCGGGCCAACTGCAACGGGAAAGGACCTGTGCCCATTTCAGACGTGGGCTTAGCAGTTCAGAGATCGCGGGCCAACTGCAACAGAAGCTGGCGATGGCCGCCACGGCCGCATGGCTTAGCAGTTCAGAGATCGCGGGCCAACTGCAACCGATCTTTGATCAGATCGATCATCGCAACTGGCTTAGCAGTTCAGAGATCGCGGGCCAACTGCAACAAGGCTTGCGCCGTCTCGATGTTGCTTTCGGGCTTAGCAGTTCAGAGATCGCGGGCCAACTGCAACCCACGGATTAACGGTGCGCTTTGCTCAAGCTGCTTAGCAGTTCAGAGATCGCGGGCCAACTGCAACAGTAGGCTCCCTGCGCGTGTCGCTGGGATAGGCTTAGCAGTTCAGAGATCGCGGGCCAACTGCAACGGGACCCTCCGGGCGTGCTGAATTACCATTGGCTTAGCAGTTCAGAGATCGCGGGCCAACTGCAACAGCGTCCGCGCATGATCGATGAAGCGCTGGGGCTTAGCAGTTCAGAGATCGCGGGCCAACTGCAACCCCTTCAAGATAGGCGCGCACGGCGAGGCCAGCTTAGCAGTTCAGAGATCGCGGGCCAACTGCAACATAGCCCACCGGCATGGAGGACGCGGCAAGGCTTAGCAGTTCAGAGATCGCGGGCCAACTGCAACTGCTGGTCGTGCTGACCGGCGCGGGGCTGAGGCTTAGCAGTTCAGAAAAGGCTGGCCAACCGCAGCTTCCGCTTGGTGCTAGACCTTGTCAAGCCGGGTTTAGAAAGAACGCGTTCACCGCGATGGTATAACTGGCGTGGTCCCCGCCATCCGGCATCACCTCGGGCAAGTCGGCCATCTCCTATCTGATACTCCGAAAAAGACTAACGGATCGTCGCCTTCTCAGACGAAAAAGGACCCGCGCCTACCTTTACGGATCACCTACCGATATCGAGCAACTCACGCCCTTTTTGACCTTCGCCGCTCGCCGCCGGCAATCCTCCAGCGGCTTGGCGTTGCTCTGGTAGATGCTGGAAGCTTCCCGCAACGCCTGCCACCGCTGCGGATCATACACCTGCAGCATCCGCTCCCCAGCCGACCAGCCATCGCGTTGGAGAAGGCTGGCAGCACGCTCCTCCGGCCAGTACCAGTCTTCTGGCACCGCTCGATCGACGAAGTCCGGAACAACCCAGCCCAGCAAAAAGCCGGCCACCACGCTCGTCGCCGCTGCAATGCCCAGCCATCGCAGCTGCTGAAGCCCCGTCAGGATGGATTGCACGATCCCGTCGATCGTCTGGACAGACCGACTCAGGTCAATCCGCGCAGCACCGAAGTGTTGTCGTTCAACCTCACTGGCCCTGGCCGTGGCATGATAGATCTGGCCGGCAATGGCCTCGGGCGTCAGCTGCAGCGCGGGACTGCTGGCCAGCGTCTCGATCGCGGCTGCTGCGTCGTCCTGGCAGGCATGGATACGGGCCAGATCCTGGGTGTAATCGCGGCTGTGCAGTTCCTGCTGCCGGGCCGCAAAGCCTTCGACAGCGGCAACAAGGGCAGCAAGCTTGTGGGTCATGGCCTCGAACGCCACTTCGGGGCGGTCGAGGTCGGACTGCGTGCTTGCGCGGTTGGCGGTAGCGTCGGTCATAGCCCCATCCCCCGGTCCCGCCCACGCTCGAGCGAGTGAGTGAGTTGCTGGGCGATCGACCTGGTCCGAGCGGCCTCGGTGATGTCATGGCCGCTGACGCCCGGCGACCATTCCCGCGACCATTGCTTGCCGATCAGCTGGTTGCCCCGCTTGCTGAGTGCATTGCCCAGTTCGTGGTCCTTCTCCAGGCCCTTGGCCATGGCGCGCATCTGGCCTTCCACCTGCTGGCGCGCCTCACGGTTGCTGCTGCCGGTGAGACGGCCGCGCTGGTCCTGAAGCTGCTGCCAGGACTCGACGAAGCGATCGGCGCGCAGTTCGGGATTGGCACGGATCTCGGCTTCGAGCTGCATGGCGCGGACGGCGTTGCCGGTGCGGCCGGTGGTGGCTTCGGCCATAAGGCCAGGGTTGCGCTGGAAGGCGGTGTCGAGATCGCGCGCACTGCCGCCGTGCAGCGCATCGAGCACCTGGGCGGCGCGGGCCTGCGCGGTCTTCTGGTATTCGAGAGCGGGGAGCTGCTGACTGGTCATGCGGTCGATCTCCGCCGTAGTGCGGGCATAGCGCTCGACTGCCTGTTCGAGGCTGGGCCTGGTCTCGATGTGCTGCACTGCTGCCAGGGCCGACTTCGTTGGATCGCGCTGTGCCTGCTGGTCCTGTACCGACGGCCTGGCAAAGCTGGGCACGTTGAGCCGCAGCCCGGCAAAGCGCCCCTGCTTGCGTTCGGTTTGCTCCGCGCTGGCTGGTGGCTGTAGCGCCGGCTCGGCTTTGTGTTCTCGCTGTTCCTGCTCCTTGCCGGCGTAATCCCGCGCCATGTCCTTGGACCGGTCGCACGATAGCCGCGCGGCCAGCCGATCGCGGTCGGCAAAGTCGGTCTTGGCGTAATGCAATTCGACATGATCGCGATGCCGCGAGAGCGCGACATAGGCGCCATGGCGATCGAGCCCTGGCGTTGCCAGGACATGGACCCGGTCGAGCGTGGCCCCTTGCGCCTTGTGCACCGTGGCGGCGTAGCCATGGGTGAGGTCGGCATAGTCCTTGTGGTCGAACGCCACGGCGCGGCCATCGTCGAGCCGCACCGCCATGCCGGTGCGATCAACCCGCTCGATGGTGCCCAGCATGCCATTCTTCACACCCAGTTCGCGTTCGTTGCGCAGGAACATGATGCGGTCCTGCTCGGCAAACAAGCGCATGCCACGGGTGGTCTCGACCGCGACATCG
>Ga0065704_10070352_pt1 | contig 30715 bp, 28 predicted proteins | sample SwiRhicommuniRL2_FD_59091 | JGI IMG/M metagenome (GOLD analysis project Ga0065704, IMG submission 59091) | Switchgrass rhizosphere bacterial communities from Rose Lake, Michigan, USA - RL2 v2 (version 2) | ecosystem: Host-associated > Plants > Roots > Rhizosphere > Soil | place: East Lansing, MI | reverse complement strand
TGCCCGTCCGGCATCGCCCCGCCGTAACTGAAGTCTGGGTTGTCAACCAGGATCCAATAGCGCACCCGTTCATCCGCAGGCGTCAAGCCGTCGAGCTTCTGGCGCAAACCGACCCAGAATGTCGGCGAATCGTATTTCGCCAGTACCGGGTCGAGCACGGAATGGCGCAAGACCAGCTCGTTTTGCATCTGCTCATCGAGCGTTTGGTCCAAAGAACAGCGCAACAGCGTCGCACTGATCGACATGATCAGCAGGACAGCGAGGCCGAACATCAGGGCAAGCCGCTTGGCGATCGATCTTTTCATCAAGGCGTTCCACTTTGCCTGCTATCGACCTCACGGCTTTCCAGCACATACCCCATGCCGCGGACGGTATGCAGGAGCTTGCGCGGATACGGGGCATCTACCTTGGCGCGAACACGCTTGATCGCGACCTCGACCACGTTGGCGTCACTGTCGAAATTCATGTCCCAGACCTGCTCGGCAATCATCAACTTGGAAAGGATCTCGCCCTGATGCCGTGCCAACAGGCTTAACAGGGTGAACTCCTTGGCCGTCAGGTCCAGCCGCAGCCCTCCCCGGGTCACCTTGCGCGCTTGCAGATCGACTTCCAGGTCGTCGATGCGCAAATGTGTCAGGTCAACCGTGTCACCGGCGCGACGACGGATCAAGGCCTGGACACGTGCGACAAGTTCGGTAAACGAAAAAGGCTTGCCCAGGTAATCATCGGCCCCCTCGCGCAGCCCTCGAATGCGGTCATCCACCGTCCCCCTGGCCGACAACATGATGACCGGGGTTTTCTTTTGCAGGCGCAGGCCTTGCAACACGTCGTAGCCGTCCTTGCCCGGCAACATCACATCCAGGATCACCACGTCGTAATCCCATTCCAGCGCGTAATGCAGGCCATCGATGCCATTCGTGGCAACGTCGACAATGTAGCCGAGCTCGGTCAAGCCACGATGGACGTAGGAGGAGGTTTTTTCTTCATCCTCGACAATGAGCAAACGCATCGGGTAACGCCTCTCTGAAACGGTGCCACAAATTGGGAGATCAAATAGTCGATCCCGATGTTTGGCTTGGTGCTGATGCTTCAAGCCCCCCTGCAAGATCGCCTGGATGTACATTTTCCCCAGTCTAGGCTGTGAAGGTGTCCGCAGGCTGACCGCCTCCTGACATTCTTGTCAGAAAATGCTTCAAGGGCCGAGTTCGTCATTCTCGTGGAGTTATTCGAATTTGGAATTACAGTTATAGCTAACGAAACTATGTAGACGACCTTCCGTCACCTATCTTGACGTCAGGTATCCGTCCCATTTGGGGCGATGCTGGAACGTTATCCAACGGGCTCCAGACACACGTTAATCCGCAGGATAAGGATCTGCTCGTACGTCCAGTTTGATTGAAGACCGCAAGACCGATAAGGAGATCCCCCTGTGGTGGATGTGCAGCAATTGTTGGACTCGATTCCCCCTGGCATCCCCTATGGCGACGACGATGCATGCGACGCCACCTTCTTTACGACGGCCAACTGACGCCCGAACACGAGCCAAAGGAAGCCGTTCATGGCAATCACGCAAAACAACCGTTTGGTACAGGTCGACAGTCCTCTCGGCGGCGATGTCCTGTTGTTGCAAGGCATGGAAGGCAGCGAAGAGTTGGGGCGGTTGTTCCACTACGAATTGGACCTGACCTCCGAAGACCGGGCGATCACGTTCGACCAGCTGCTGGGCAAGCCAATGGGCCTGACCCTGGAACTGTATGACGGCGGCAAACGCTACTTCCACGGCATTGTCTGCAGTTGCCGGCAATTGACCGGCCACGGTCAGTTCGCCGGTTACCGCGTCAGCTTGCGCCCCTGGTTCTGGCTGCTCACGCGCACCTCCGATTGCCGGATTTTCCAGAACAAGACCGTGCCGGACATCATCAAGCAGGTGTTCCGCGACCTCGGTTTCTCCGATTTCGAGGACAGCCTGAGCGGCAGCTACCGCGAGTGGGAATATTGCGTGCAGTACCGCGAAACCAGCTTCGACTTCGTCAGTCGGTTGATGGAGCAGGAAGGCATCTATTACTACTTTCGCCATGAAGAGGCGCGCCATGTATTGGTGTTGGCCGACGCCTATGGCGCCCACTCCACGGCGCCAGACTACGCCTCGGTGCCCTTCTATCCGCCTGATCGGCAAATGCGCGAGCGCGATCATTTCTACGACTGGCAACTGGCGCGGGAAGTCCAACCCGGTTCGCTGGCGCTGAACGACTATGACTTCCTGCGCCCACGCGCCAGTCTTGAGGTGCGCTCCAGCGTGCCGCGCAACCACACCAACGCCGACTACCCGCTCTACGACTACCCGGGTGAATACGTCCAGAGCAACGATGGCGATCACTACGCGCGTACCCGCATCGAAGCCATTCACAGCCAATTCGAGCGTGTGCAATTACGCGGTCGCGCCCGCGGAATCGGTTGCGGTCATGTGTTCACGCTGACGGGATACGACCGTGCCGACCAGAACCGTGAATACCTGGTGGTGACCGCCCGTTATCAGATCCGTCAGGATGCCTATGAAAGCGGCCAGTCGGACGTCGCTGAACAGTTCGTCAGCGAGCTGGACTGCATGGATGCCAGCCAAGTCTTCCGCCCTCTCCCCCTCACCCCCATGCCCATTGTTCGCGGGCCGCAGACTGCCGTGGTGGTCGGCCCCAGTGGCGAGGAGATCTGGACCGACCAATATGGCCGGGTCAAAGTGCATTTCCACTGGGATCGCCATGACCAGTCCAACGAAAACAGCTCCTGCTGGATTCGCGTGTCCCAGGCCTGGGCCGGCAAGAACTGGGGATCCGTGCAGCTCCCGCGGATCGGTCAGGAAGTGATCGTCAGTTTCCTCGAGGGCGATCCGGATCGGCCGATTATCACTGGCCGCGTCTACAACGCTGAACAGACCGTGCCCTACGGATTGCCGGCCAATGCCACCCAGAGCGGGGTGAAAAGTCGTTCAAGCAAGGGCGGTTCACCGGCCAACTTCAATGAAATCCGCATGGAGGACAAGAAAGGCTCGGAGCAACTGTTTATCCACGCCGAGAAGAACCAGGACATCGAGGTCGAGAACGACGAAACCCACTGGGTCGGCCATGATCGCCGCAAGACCATCGACAACGACGAGACCGTGCATGTCAAACACGACCGCACCGAAACCGTCGATAACAACGAAACCATCACCATTGGTGTGGATCGCAAGGAAAAGGTCGGCAATAACGAAACCATCTCCATCGGTGTGAACCGCACCGAGGATGTTGGCAGCAACGAGAAAATCACCATTGGCGCCAATCGCACCGAGAAAGTGGGCAGTAACGAGACCATCACCATCGGCGCGGACCGCACGGAAAAAGTCGGTGCCAACGAGAAAATCAGCATCGCCAGCAACCGCACCGAAGACGTGGGCGGCAACGAAACGATCAGCATCAGCGGCAACCGTAACGAAACGGTCCAGGGCAACGAAGGCATCGAGATCAACGGCAACCAGAGCACCCAGATTGGCCAGAACGAATCCCGCGACGTCGCCCAGAATCGCACCACCAACATCAATCAGAACGACAGCCTGGACGTGGGCAAGCATTTCTCCCTTACCGCCGGCGACTCCATCAGCCTGACCACGGGCGCGGCGAGCATCACCATGAAGAAGGACGGCACCATCGTGATCAGCGGCAAGAACATCACCATCGACGGCTCTGGCGCCATCAAGATCAAGGCCAACAAAAACGTGGTCGTCAAAGGCCAGAAGATTCTGCAGAACTAGTCATGGAGCGTGTGCGATGACCGTCGAATATTACCTGCCCTCCTCCTCCACTGCCGCGCCGACGCGCGTGGATGGCGTCGTGATCGGCCTGTTGCTGGATGTGCCCAAGGCCGACGCGCCGGTCGTGGCATTTCCCGGCTGCCCTGCTGACGGCGGCCTCGCCGCGCGCACCACCACACCGCTCAGCCGCGAGGACATCGGCGCCCAGGTCGCGCTGATGTTCGAGGCCGGCGACCTGAGCCGTCCGCTGGTGATCGGTCGCATCCAGCGTCTGCCGCAAACCACAACGCCAGCCGTCGCCCACCTGGACGGCGAACGCCTGGAGTTCACCGCGGAGCGGGAAATCGTCCTGCGCTGCGGCAAGGCCAGCATCACCCTCACCCGCGAGGGCAAGGTGCTGATTCGAGGGACCTATCTCTCGAACCGGTCATCCGGCGTGAACCGCATCAAGGGCGGCTCGGTGCAGATCAACTGAGGCAATGACGCCATGGAATTGGTAAACAAGACTCGCCTCGTCGGCGGTTATACGACCTCAACCGATAAAACGGGCCGTGAATGGCTGGTCGTGGTGGCGAAAGGAACCTACGGCATTCCAGATCACCCTGGACATGCGCCGCGCCTGCTCGAACAACAGGCTCCGTTGATCATGGCCGACGTATTCCCAGGTGAACCGAGTGAATCAGCTGCGTTATACGAAAACGATTTTGCGCTGCACAAGCCCCGCTGCGATGTCCTGCTCAATGGTCACTGCCACGCCCCCAATGGAGAGCCGGCGACGGAGGTGAACGTAGCGCTGAAAGTGGGGACTCTCGTCAAAGCATTCAAAGTGATTGGGGCACGAATCTATGAGGACAGCGCCCTCTCACACTCGATAAGCAAACCTGTTCCATTCACCACAATGCCGATTACCTACGCGCAGGCTTTTGGCGGCGCGGATCGCACGCATGCAGACCCGGCCAAACACAAATGGTACCCATGGAACCCGGTTGGAGCCGGATTTTACCCCGCAGCAAACAGTGCCCAGACCAATGGCTTGCCGCTCCCAAATACCGAAGAACTGGAAAGGCCGGTCACCGCCCCCCACGAACATTACAAGCCAATGGCATTTGGCCCGATTGGTCGAGCATGGCGGCAGCGTATCCAATGGGCCGGCACCTATGATCAGGCGTGGCTTGATCATCAATTTCCATTCCTTCCCGAAGATTTTGACTTGCGCTATTTCCAATGTGCACCCGAGGACCAGCAAATCGATTATCCCCGGGGGGGCGAAGAAGTCGCGCTGCTTAATCTGAGCGATAAAGGCCGCTCGGCATTCAGGCTTCCGGCAAACCTGAAACTAGCGGTGCTTGTCGTTTTTCACGACGACAGCACACGGGAAGCAGCCGCCGTGGTCGACACCGTCATTCTTGAACCTGACGCGAATCGCCTGACGCTGACATGGCGAGCCTCTTCGCCCCTCGGGCGCAACATCAAGGAGGTGGCCAAGGTCATCGTCGGGCAAACCGCCGATCAGTTCGAACAGGCCAAGGCCAACGAAGAACGCATGCGAGGAAAACAACACTTCAAGTCATTGGCTCAACTCATCGCGTGGACTAAGGAAGCCTATCCTCCCGCGGAAGAGGAGATATGACCTCCATGCAGGGACACGCCCTCTTCATCACCAGCATGGGCATGGCGTGTCCCGTGGGCTTATGCGTCGCCAGCGCCTGTGCTGCCAAGCGCGCCGGGCTGTCAGCACTCCAGGAGCTGCCGTTTTTTGACAACGCGTGCGAACCCATCATCGGCGCGGCTGTGCCCAGCCTTGACCTGGCTCTGCCGGCAGCAGCGCGCATGTCCGGACTCATGATGCATGCACTGGTCGAGTTGATACAGGGTGCGCCGAAGCTGGATTGGACAGAAGTGCCATTTCTCCTGTGCCTGGCTGAACCGGAGCGCCCCGGAATCAATATCAGGGAAATAGCCCAGGCCGTCATACAGGACGTATCTTCCAAGTTGGGCATACAGTTCCATCCAACGCATTCCAGGGTCATCCCCTCTGGCCATGTTGCCGGCATGCATGCCCTTCATGAAGCCAGTCGATTAATGCAGGAAACACGGGTTCCCGCCTGTGTGGTGGCGGGTGTTGATTCGCTGCTCAGCGCCTTGACGCTGCAGTGGCTGGACGAACATCGCCGGCTGAAAACGGCGACTCACAATGACGGCTTGTTTCCTGGCGAAGGGGCCGCGGCCATCCTGATTCAGGCCTATCGGCAACCTGGTACCTGCCTGCAAATCTCAGGCCTGGGCTTTGGGCAAGAAGAGGCGCCTCTTTTGTCGAGCAAACCCCTGCGGGCAGGCGGGCTGACCGACGCCGCTCGTACGGCGCTCGCACAGGCCAAACTGGGTCTGCATGAAATTGACCTGCGCCTGTCCGATGTCACGGGAGAGCAATACGGGTTCAAGGAACTTCCGTTGATGGAGGCCCGGCTTTTTCGGACAGTCCGAAAAGAGGATCAGCCACTGTGGCATTGGGCAGAGGCCATGGGTGACACCGGGGCCATTGCTGGAATCGTCCAATTGATACTCGCCGACCAGGCGTTTCGCAAAGGCTATGCACCGGGAACCACCGCGATCTGTCTGAGCAGTGCCCTGGCCGGCGCACGCGCCGCCGCCGTTGTGCGCGACCTTAGCCAGCCAGAGGGGGACCTATGAGCTGCGACGTTTACGCAAATGGCGATGAGATTGCCTGCAAAGCGGGTGGAGGCAAGGTCATCGCGGCGTTCCCGGATGTCTGCCTGACGCCACCACCGCCTCCGGGAGGGCCAATCCCGGTGCCCTATCCAGACACCTCGTTTTCCAAGGACATGAAGAAAGGCAGCAAGACCGTCAAGATCGAAAACAAGGAGATCATGTTAAAAAATCGCTCCTTCTATAAAACCTCACCGCTGGGCGATGAAGCTGCCACAAGAAGCCAGGGTGCCGGTGTCATCACTCACGTCATCACCGGCAAGACCTATTTTGTCTCATGGTCAATGGATGTTCTTTTCGAAGGCCAGAACGTAGACAGACATACCGATCTCACCACATCGAATCATGCCAGCCCTGCAGCGAATGCGGCTGTGCCCATGGTCAACACCGCCAAATACAGTCCGGTGCAACAAGACGCCAAGGTGCCGGGCAAACACAAATGTGAATGTTGCGGCGGCGCGGCGCACTCCAAGGCTCAAGCGAACGGGGAGTACATGACGGAGGAGCAATTCTACGGCACCGCACAAAATCCCAAGAATGCAGCCGTGCTTGCCAAAGTCCGGGCCAACCCCAAGTGCAGGCACCTGTTGCCACCCGCCGGAAAGCAACCGAGCGGCTGCAATAAGTACTACGTAACGAGCAAACGAGAGAAAGCCAACATTGAAAATGATTGGGCGATTAACAGACCAGGCTATATGCGTTGGAAAACAGAAGTGGGCCAGGGAGAGCCGGTGGCGCATAGAGTCCCCAAGGCGGCCGGAGGTTGTCCGGCCGGGCAAGGGAATCTCGCCCCTACTGGCAAGAAGTGTGAGAAGCTCGAAGGAGAGCTGAGTGCACTTCAAGAAACACGCATCAATAGTTTTCCAAGGCCCGAATGATGAAAGCCTCTATTTACAAGCACACCCAAAGACCTGGTTTCCTTCAAGACAGCTTCTATTGGAAGGGGCGTGGATATCACTACAGTGGCCCCGCTCCGGCAGAAGTATTGTCACCTGACGGATGGATGAGCAATGACCCGTGGATTGCACTTGCTGCGATTCTGGAACAGGCCAAGCATGGCGATTACAGCCACGTATCCCAACTGCGCAAATGGATAGTGGAACCCAGTTGCGATCCAACGCTGGTATCGGCCTGCCTCGGCCTGACCGCTGATGCAGGGCTCGACACTGACCTGGATTTCCTTGCGGAGCTCATACTCGAAGGCCCCACTTACCTTCGCATCGAGGCGTGCCTGGCAGCCCAGTGGTCTGGTGTGCTTTGGCTGATACCTTTCATGGTTGAGGCATGGCGTACGTTTGCACGTCGGGCCGACCGAGCCGCCGTGGAAGCCAATTTAACCAATCTTCTTGACCCCATCGAAAACGAGCCCGAGTTCTTTGACAGTGGCCTGAACGAAGTCGATTACAAAGCGGCTGTCGATTCACGACTTAGCGAACTGCAGAACGCTTATGGCAGCGATCGCTGCTCAATTTCCGGGGGGATGCCCGTCGACATGAACAAACAAGTCTGGGTCATGAGAAAGTCCCTGGTTCCTTCAGGCACTGACGAATGGATCGATTGGAGCAACTTTCTTATCTGGAGGCGTAAATTCGAGGTGTATTCCGGCGTCGACTGTTCCAGCTTCTACGGAAAAAACGGCGAGTTCCAACCGCTGAATGCGGCCGCTGTCCTGGACCGGTACATGGCCTCTCCCCTGCACTTCGAAGTCGGTAAACGTTACTTCTTTGGAAACCTGGTGCCGTAACAAGACAGAGACGTCATGGTCCCCATCTCATCAATGATCGAGCAACACGCCGAAGAAGCTTGCTTCCTCATCCTCCTGCACGATCACGCCGTGCGCGCGCCCCACTATGACCTTGACGACCTCAGCAAACTGGACGAACGCATCGACGCTCATCTCGATGGTCTGCGCATTGCTGGCTCAACAGGCCTGGAGACTCTGCTGACCCAGCTCGGCCCGCACACCGTCGGCGAGATGTTCGCCAGTGTGCTGCTGGCCTTCGAGGCGGCCAATGCGAAGGGGCTGTCGCTGCTCAGCGAGCACTTAAGAAGTGCCTCGGAAACTGAACGAGGTTACCTGATGGCCCTGGGGTGGCTCGACTGGGAACGGGTATCGCCCTGGATCGAGCGCATGCTCGCCTCCCCCGAGCCTTTGTTCCGTCGCCTTGGCTTGGCAGCCTGCGGCATGCATCGCCACGATCCCGGCCCTATCCTGCTGACCGAACTGTCCCACGCCGACCCCAGCGTGCTGGCACGTGCCGCACGCACGGCGGGTGAACTGCGCCGACGTGACCTGTTACAGACGATTCGTACCCATCGTCTACATGAGAATGCGGCCACGCGCTTCTGGGCCAACTGGGCCACCGCACAGATGGGCGACGAGCAAGCCCTGGAGCCATTGCGACAATTCGCCGAACAACCGGGCGAGTTCCAGTACCGCGCGCTCTGCGTACTGCTGGCCTGGCAGGAACGCGAGCCCAGCGTCGCCTGGATACGCCAGTGGGTACAGGATCCCAGGGATCGGCGCATCGGCATCCAAGCCCTTGGGCTGCTGGGCGATCCGGTCTGCGTACCGTGGTTGATCCAGCAGATGAGCGACCTGCCCTATGCCCGGGTCGCCGGTGAAACCTTTAGCCTGATCACCGGCGCAGACCTGGCGCTGCTCGACCTGGAACAGCAGGCCTTGCCGGATTTCGATGCGGGCCCGAACGATGACCCTGAAGACCCCAATGTCGCGATGGACCCCGATGAAAACCTGCCCTGGCCCGACCCGCAGGCAATCGAAAGATGGTGGCAAGCCAATAGCGGACACTTCCCGGCAGGTACTCGTTATATGCTGGGATTGGCCCATAGCGAACACAGCTTTCAGCAAGCCCTTATCCACGGCCAGCAACGCCAGCGCATCGCCGCTGCCTGCGGCATCGCCCGCTATCGGCCAAACGAAGTGCTTTTCCCCACGAGTGCACCGGCTTGGCGGCAAAAGCGGTTGTTGGGGATGACGGCGGTATTCGGGCGTTGATCCGGATGTTTATATAGCGCGCCGGCGCCTGGCAATCACTTACCCCCCTCTGGAGGCACCATGCCAAACGCAGTTGGACAGAACCCTGTGGCACTCATCAGTGGGGTTGGAAGCGAGATCGGAATCGGCATGGCGATCGCCCGCAGGCTTGGCGCGGCGGGAGCCAGACTGATCGTCACCGCCAGCAGTGCGCGAATCAATGATCGAGTCGCAGAACTGCGCGCCGAAGGGTTCGAAGTCGAAGGCCGGGCCCTCGATCTTACCGATGAAAACCAGGTACGTGAGTTCATGGCGTGGGCGGAGTCCCTCTGGGGGCAGATCGATATCCTGGTCAACAACGCGGGCATGGCCATGCAAGGCAGCCCGGAGTTTTTTTCCGACTTGGCAAGCATGGATCTGCACACCTGGAACCTGACGCTGGGGCGAAACCTGACCACGGCCTTTCTGCTTACACGGGCTGTTCTGCCCGGCATGCGGGCGCGTCGCTACGGGCGCATCGTCAACATCAGTTCCACTACCGGCACCCGCTGCAGCAACCCCGGTGAAGCGGCTTACAGCGCCGCGAAGGCCGCGATGGTCGGAATGAGCATGAGCCTGGCGCTGGAAGTCGCCCAGCAAGGGATCACCGTAAACAGCGTCGCTCCCGGCTGGATCACCACAGGATCGACCACTACAGAGGAAGCCAAAGCGGCCGAATACACGCCGATGGGCCGCGCCGGACGTCCCGAAGAGGTCGCTGCACTGGTGGCTTTCCTTGCCTCTTCAGAGGCGAGCTACCTCACTGGCGAAGTCATCGTGGTGGATGGCGGAAATTGCCTGGTCGAGAACAAGGCTCCTTGATCTGACTAGGCTTCCCAGGCATTCGCCATGGCACCGGCAAGGGTGAACCGATCAGGTCAGAGCAGCTTCCAGGTGTAACTGAGGATCAACCGGTTCTCGTCGATGTCGCTGCGGTAGTTGGAACGCGCCATGACGTTGCGCACGCGTACCCCCAGGCCGCTTAGAAAACCGTTCTGGAACGCGTAGCCGATATCCAGATCGCGCTCGCGATCCTTGCCCTCAAAACCCGCGCCGGTGTTCACGTTGTCGCCGGTGATGTAGCGCACCGTCGTCGTGAGGCCAGGCACCCCCATTGCAGCGAAGTCATAGTCGTAACGAGCCTGCCAGGAACGCTCATCGGTATAGGCGAACTCATAAGTTGGCACCTCGTTACCCAGAGGCGTGACGTTGGCGAAAACCCTGGGGAACGCACTGTCGCCATACATCGCCTGGTAACCGACATAAAAGGTGTGGCCATCACGCTTTGCAGACAGCAACGAAAAGAACGCCTGGTTATCGATTTTCCCCAGCATTTCACTGCCGTCCTCGCTGGCATCGTAATAACCGAGATTGGCGCCCAGAACCCAGTCGCCCATGGGCTGGCTGTGCTTGAAACCAATGAAGTCCTGGGCATAGATGTCTTTCAACTGGCCGTGCCAGAGGCTGACGCTGGTGCGATTGCTGTTGAAGCTGTAGTCGCCGCCGAGGTAGTTGAAAGCATCGCTTTCAGCCTGGCGTTTAGGCACATGGCCTAGCATGGCGATCATTTTTTCGTCGCCGGCTTCGTTGCGCAGGCTGGTCGTCGTCAAGTGACCTGCTTGCACCGTCAGGCCACTGATCTCGCTGGAGCTGATGCTCACCCCCTGATAACTCGGGGGCAGCAGACGTATGTCGCTGAAGGCGAGTACCGGAAGATTCGGTTGCAGCTCCCCGACCTTCAGTTCGGTTTTAGAGACTTTGGCTTTGAACGTCAGGCCCAGACGGCTGTAATCGTCAGCCGCACGGCCATCGTCCGTGATCGGCAACAACCCGGTATTGACCCGGTCAGGGCTGCTGTCGAGCTTGAGGCCCAGCGTTCCTAGCGCATCGATGCCGAACCCCACAGGCCCCTGTGTGTAGCCGGATTTGAACGTCAGGATGAAACCCTGCCCCCACTCCTCGGCCTTGGATTGCCGATTTGCGCCGACGATGTCGGAATAGTCCCGGCTGAAGTAATAGTTGCGAGCTTGCAAGGTGGCGGTGGAACCTTCGAGCAAGCCCTGGTCCGCCGCCGACGCGACGAGTGGCACGCCCAGGAGTGAAAGCCAGAAACGCGGTATGGTCTGCTGATTCATGTTGTGCTCTTAATTATTGTTATTTATCGACAGCTCATGGGCCCGCCGTCATGTCGTGCGGGCTATTACGCTCGGTGTCAGGCTTTTACCGAGGGCGCTTCAAGCGCAGCAGGCAGGGCGCGACGTTCGTTCAGGGCGAAGGCGGTCATTGCCAGCGCCGCAATAGCGCCCGGAATGGCAAAGGCCATGAAGTTCAGTTGCAGGGGCAATTCGATCCCCATCAGTGCGCCGCCCAAGAGCGGGCCGACGATTGCGCCGTTGCGACCGATTCCGGAGGCCCACCCCAGGCCCGTGGAGCGAATGTGCAAGCCATAAAGCTGTGCGGCACCGGCGTACAACAGGATTTGCGTGCCGATAGTGGTAGCGCCGGCGATGAAGATGAGCAGGTACAGCACCGGCATCGGGCTATTGATACCCAGCAAGCTGATGGAGAGTGCGGCAGCAAGAAAGAACCCGATCATGACCTTCACCAGATTCAGCCGATCCCCAAGCCAACCTCCCAGAATCGCGCCTGCCATGCCGCCAAAATTCAGGGCCAGCAAGAACGTCAGGCTTGAACCCAGGCTGTAGCCGGAGTTGGCCATCAGCTTGGGCAACCACGAGCTCAATGCGTAGACCATCAGCAGGCAACAGAAAAACGCTACCCAGATCGCCACCGTTCTTACACCGAGGCCATTCCTGAACAGCTCCAGTACGGATGTGCCCTTGCCCTTGGTTTCATTTAGTTGAAGCGTGTCTTCGACGCCGATTTCATTCCCTGGCGCCAGGCGCTCAAGCAGCGTACGGGCCTGTTCGGTGCGGCCCTGGCGGATGAGAAAGCCAATGGACTCCGGGAGGTAGTGAAGAATCAACGGCAGAAGCAACAATGGCAGGGTCGCGACGAAGAACATCGACGACCAACCAAAACGCGGCAGCATGAAGATACCGACACCGGCCGACAGCATGCCGCCGAGGGAATAGCCGCTGAACATCAACGCAACCAAGGTGCTGCGCATTTTTTTCGGCGCGTACTCGTTCATCAGCGCGACCGCGTTGGGCATCAGCCCGCCACATCCAAGCCCGGCGATGAAACGGCACACGCCGAACTCGCCGGGCGTGCTGGCGAAACCATTGATCACCGTCGCCGTGCTGAACAGCGCGAAGCAGATGGCGATGCCTTTCTTGCGGCCGATCTTGTCGGCCAGACTGCCGAATGCCAAGGCACCGAACATCATGCCAAACAGTGCATAGCTGCCCAGCGCGCCGGCCTGTAGAGGCGTCAGCCCCCACTCCTTCATGATCGCCGGCAAGACCACGCCGTAGATGAACAGGTCATAGCCGTCAAAGATCAACAGCAAGGCGCATAAGCCCATGACCAGCCAATGGAAGCGCCCGAAACGGGCGTTGTCGATGATCGAATGTACGTCGATGGTCCGCATGGCTTTACTCTCATTATTTTTGTTGTGTGTGAGAACCGTATGTACTGCCGCAGCGTCAGCCCAGGTCGCCGCCCCCTACCGGCAAGGTCACGCCGGTGATGTAGGAAGCCTCATTCGATGCCAGGAACAGAATGGCGCCGACTTGCTCATCGAGGGTCCCGTAGCGTTTCATCGGGCTGCTGTCGATGGTCTGATCGACGATTTGCTGGTACCAGACCCGCTCCTGCTCGCTTTGCGGCTGACTGTTGCGAGGAATGCGGCGCGCCGGTGCTTCGGTGCCGCCGGGGGCCGTGGCGTTGACCCGGATGCCGCTGCCGGCGGTTTCCAGTGCCAGACAGGCAGTCAGCGCATTGACGCCGCCTTTGGCCGCGCCGTACGGAACGCGATTGATGCTGCGCGTGGCAATCGATGAAACGTTGACGATCGCGCCGTTACCCTGTTCGAGCATGTAGGGCAATACGCTGTGGCAGCACCACAGCGTCGGGAACAAGGAACGGCGTACTTCGGCTTCGATTTCATGTTCGGCGTAGTGCTCGAACGGTTTGGCCCAGATCGTCCCGCCAACGTTGTTGATCAGGATGTCGATACGCCCGAAACGCGCCTTGGTCGCGGCCATTACCTGCGAGCACTCCGCGTACTGCTCCAGGTCAGCCGTCAAGGTCAGCGCATGTTCATGCTGCAGTTCGTGGACCAGTTCAGAGCGGTCGACGGCAACGAGCAACGCGCCCTCCTCCAGCACTCGCTCGGCGACACGCCGACCGATTCCCTGGGCCGCGCCGGTGACCAGCACGACCTTTTCGTTGAAACGTGGGTTCATTTCAGTGTCCTCAGGCGGCGTCGCCGGTGACGATTGCGTTGGGCGTGAACTTCTCGTAGTGGAAGCTGGCCGGGGTGACACCTTGTTCCTTGAAATGCCGGCGTACGGCATCAACCATCGGCGGTGGCCCGCAGAGGTACACGTCGACATCACCGTTGTTGAGCACGGCTGGCGCCATGTGCTGGGTGACATAGCCTTGGCGAGGATGAGCGGTTCCGGGGTCCGCCACGCAGGTCACGAAACTGAAGTTCGGCAGGCGCGCGGCGAAGGCTTCCAGGGCCTCGACCATCACCAGGTCCTGATCGCGAGTCACACCGTAGATCAGCGACACCGGCTGGGTTTCTGCGCGTTCGGCGAGCACCTCGAGCATCGACAAGAACGGCGCAAGCCCGGTGCCGCCAGCCAGGAACAACAGCTGCCGGGTCACTTCACGCAGATAGAAACTGCCCAATGGCCCGGTCATGGCGACGTTCTCGGCTTCCTGAGCGCGTTCCAGCCAACCGCTCATCAGGCCGCCGGGGACATGCTTGATCAGAAAACTGGCGTGCTTTTCGCCTGGGCGGCTGCTGAATGAGTACGAGCGCGTCTGGCCGCTGCCCGGCACCTCGATGTTGACGTACTGGCCTGGCAGGAAAATCGGCGCCTGGTCCAGTTCGAAACTGATTTCCAACGCCGCATCGGCATGCCGAGTAATGCCGGTGACGCTGGCAGCGAACCGGGTGGTGCCGGTCTTGCAGGCGCTGGAAGGCACCGGCACGGCGATGACGCAGTTGGATTGCGGCACCATCTGGCAGGTCAGGACTTGCCGTTCCTGTGCTTCGTCCTCCGTCAGCGCATCGTCGATGTACTCGTCGCCCAGATCATAGGCGCCGGTCTCGCAGCGGCATTTGCAGGTGCCGCAGACACCGTCCGAGCAATCCATGGGCAGGTTGATACGTTGGCGAAAGGCGGCATCCAGCACCTTCTCACCCACTTTGCAGTCGATGAAACGGGTCACCCCGTCTTCAAAATTGAGGGCTATGGAGTACGTCATGGCGCTGTCCTCAGATGTGATAGATGTCGATGACCTGATGGATGTAGTCGTTTTTCAGCACCACTTTCTTGCGCGTGATCAGCGGCTGTTCAGCGCTGATGTCCAGGCGATAGAAAGACGTGCCGAAATACGTATCCGTGGTCTTGTAGCGATGGCTGAGGGTTTGCCAGTTGAAACGCAGCTCCACGTGCCCGGCGTCTTCAGCCAGTACCTCGAGGTTGGTGATCAAATGCACGGTTCGCGGCTCTGGCGTGCTGGCACTGGAGCGTTCGGTCTTGATGCGGAAAACTCGGTCTTCCAGGCCGTCGCGGCTGGGGTAATACACCAGCGAAATCTCACTCTGCGGGTCCTGCGTCAGCGTGTCGTGGTCATCCCACGCCGGCATCCAGAACTCGACCTTGGGCGAGTAGCACTCCAGCCACTCGTCCCACTGGCGATCATCCAGCAGGCGTGCTTCGCGGTAGAGAAAAGCCAGCAGGCTGTCACGGGAAATGCTCACGAGCGCACCTCCTTGTCGGTGGCAATCAGGCCTTGTCGCTCCAACTCAATCGCTCGTTGCAGGCTGGCGGCCCAGTGGGCGTGCTGACGGACGAACAACCCCTCGTCCTCGGTTTTCACCCCGCTGAGCTGCGGGTTCATGCCCATGGCGCGTGCATTTTCGTCAGCCCCCTCGATCCACTGCTTTGCGCCGCGGCTCAGGTCATTCCACAAACTTATCGCCCCCTGATAACCGGTCTGGCAGGCACGGAACTCTTCCAGGTCGTCCGGCGTACCCATGCCACTGACGTTGAAAAAATCCTCGTACTGGCGAATGCGGGTCGTGCGCTCCCGGGCACTTTCACCCTTGGGCGCCATGCAGTAGATCGTCACTTCGGTCTTGTCGACCGCGAGGGGCCGTACCACGCGGATCTGCGTGGAGAACTGGTCCATCAGGTAAACGTTGGGGTACAGGCAGAGGTTGCGGGTCTGGTCGACGATGAAATCGGCACGCTCCTGGCCCAGGCGCTCGGCGAGGGCCTCACGGTGCGCATGCACCGGACGCACTTCGGGATTGAGCAGGCGGGTCCACAGCAGGATGTGCCCATGTTCGAAGGCATAGACGCCGCCCAGGCTCTTCGACCAGCCATTGGCATCCACGGTGCGGGTGCCTTCGGCTTCATAATTGCGGCGGCCCATGGTTGCCGAGTAATTCCAGTGCACTGAGCTGACGTGATAGCCGTCGGCACCGTTCTCGATCTGCAGTTTCCAGTTACCGTCGTAGGTGTAGGACGAACTGCCGCGCAGCACTTCCAGCCCTTCAGGCGCCTGGTCGACCATCTGGTCGATGATGACCCGGGTTTCGCCCAGGTAATCACTCAATTCCGGGACGGCTTCGCTGAGGCTGCCAAACAAGAAACCGCGATAATTCTCGAAACGGCCCAGGCGCTTGAGGTCGTGGGAGCCGTCGCAGTCGAAAGTGTCTGGGTAGGCGCCGGTCTTGGCGTCTTTGACTTTAAGCAGCTTGCCGGCATTGCTGAAGGTCCAGCCGTGGAACGGGCACGTGAATGAGCCTTTGTTGCCCTGCTTGCGTCGGCATAGCATGGCGCCCCGGTGAGCGCAGGCATTGACCAAGCCGTGCAGCGACCCTTGTTTGTCGCGGGTGATAACGACGGGCTGACGGCCAATGTAGGTGGTGAAGTAGTCGTTGATGTCCGGCACCTGGCTTTCATGCGCCAGGTAGACCCAACCACTTTCAAAAATATGCTTCATCTCCAGGGCGAACAGTTCGGCGTCGGTGAAGATGTCGCGGCGGCAGCGGAAGACCCCGGTAGTGGGATCTTCCTGAACGGATTCGCTGAGTTGACGGGCGAGTCTGTCGAGCGTGCTGATCATGGGGTACCCTCGGTTGTTCTTGTATCAGGCCCCCTCACCCTACGTGTTCACTTGCGGCGTCAATATCCACGTACTGCAAATCGCTATCCGCCTGGCGCGGCCCGTTCACGCTGGCGCCGGCAAGTCTGCGAAGGCAGCTCGCCAAAGCGCTTGCGGTAGACCTCGGAGAAGCGGCCCAGATGCAGAAAACCGTGATCCAGCGCGACTTCGGTAACGCTGCGCGCTGTCGCGGTTTGCAGTTCGGCATGCACCCGCTCCAGCTTGCGTTGGCGCATGTAGTCCCTGGGCGAAAGGCCGACCTGGCGCTCGAACAGCGTATACAGCGAGCGCTCGCTGACCCGGGCAACCGCCATCAACTGTTCGAGACTGATGTCTTCGGTCAGGTGCTCCTCGATGAACTGCCGCACGCGGTCGAAGCCCGCACCCTCTTCAGGTCGCGGTGCGACTCTCAATACATTGTTTGCCAGCAACGCCAGCAACTTGTTGGCGACTATCCGCTCGTACAGGCACTGGACCTCACCTTGCGCCGCGTTCTCGGCCTCATGGCAGATCAACCCCAGCAGTTGCACAAAACCACTCATCTCTTTGAGCTCGTGGTGCTCGGGCACGAACCGGATCCCTTGCTGCGGAAGCGTCCAGTGCTGCTCCAGGCAGGCGTTTTCCAACAGCCTGACGGGAACTTTGACGATGAATTTTTCGCAGTCGGCCGAATACGTCAGGTCGACCGGGTCATCCGGGTTGATCAGCAGAATCTCACCGGCCCGCAAAACCTGCTCTTTGCCTCGGGCAGCGGATCGGCAATGCCCATGAAGCAGGATTTGCAGGTGATAGATCGTCTCCAGCGCCGTCGAGGTGACCCGCACCGGCGCGCCATAACTGATACGACACAAGTCCAGGCTCGAGAACGTACGATGGCTGATGCTCGCCTCGGGGCGGCCCCGCGGCGGTAGGCGAATGCAGTGACTGCCCACGTGCTGGTTAACGTAATCCGACACGGCATAGGCATCTGCACGGTCGAAAATCTGGCTGCGCTCACTCAATAACACGGTCATGTTGGCGCCTCTTTTTTGTTGTTCGCTCAAGACCAGGCTGAAGCCACAAAGCCCCCGTCAGCAATCGCTGCGGGGGCTTGGGTGTCAGGCGTAACGGTGAATCACACCTCCAGCGCTCGCACTCGCTCGGGACGGCTTTCGTCTTTGGGCGCAGCGGTTGGTTGAAGGACAAAATCGAACTCGATATCCGCCCGCTGGCCATTGGCATCGTCGCTGAAGCGAATCTCGGCGATCAATTCGTCGCGGGTTGCATAAGCAAAATCATCGTGCAGGTATCGGTCCCCTGCCAGGTTGATTTGCGTCGTCAGGTGACGATGTCCAGGCGCCGAAATGAAGAAATGAATGTGTGCAGGCCGCTGGCCATGACGCCCCAGCTGGTCAAGCAATTGCTGGGTCGGACCATCCGGCGGGCAGCCGTAGCCCGAGGGCACGATGCTCTGGAAACGATAGCGTCCTTCGGCGTCCGTCAGGATCCGCCGGCGCAAGTTGAATTCGGACTGCGAAGGGTCGAAATATGAGTAGGTACCGCCGGTATTCGCGTGCCAGACATCGACCACCGCGTTGACCAGGGGCTCGCCATCGGTGTCGCGTACCTGGCCGGTCATGAACAACACCGTGCCGGGGTCCTGGCCGTCATCGAGGCGGGCAAAGTGCTCCGACAGCGGCGCGCCGGCCACATACAGCGGGCCCTCGATGGTCCGTGGCGTGCCGCCGACCTGGCCGGCCTGTTCATCTTCGGCGTCCATCAGCATGTCCAGGTAATGTTCGAGCCCCAGCCCCGCGACGACCAGGCCAGCCTCCTGGCGGCGGCCCAAGTCGTTCAGGTAGTTGACAGCCTTCCAGAACTCTTCGGGGGTTACCTGAAGGTCCTCGATGAGCTTGATCGAGTCGTTCAAGACACGATGCACCACCTGCTTCATCCGCTGGCTCCCGGTGGGCTGGTCGAAACCGGATGCTTTCTCGAGGAATTGCTGCACTTCAGCGGTTTGGGAGATACGAACGGTCATGGCTTTTGCCCTCATCAGTATTATTTGTTCTTGTCGATGTCAGTACTGCGAATCGGTGAACTCAGCGGTCGTCGGCATGGATCGAAGATGGATGTCGGCACATCGGTGTCACGTCGATCTCCATGTAGGGGTACAGCGGCAATTGCATCAAGGTGTCATGCAACGCCTGGTTATCCGGCACATCAAACACACTGACGTTGGCGTAGAGCCCGACCAGGCGCCACAGATGACGCCAGGTGCCTTCGTGTTGCAGGCGCTGCGCAAGTTCTTTCTCGTCGGCCTTGAGCTGAGCGGCTGTTTCAGCCGGCATATCGGCTGGGAGCCTGACGGTCATGCGTACGTGGAAAAGCATCTCGTGGGTATCCTCTTGGCTAAGGCAGGTCAGCGGCGCGCAAAACGCGCAAGCCGTTGTTCATCCAGCTCGATGCCCAAACCGGGCGTGCGCGGGATCATGAGCTGAAAGTCCCGATAGACAGGCGGTTCCACCAGGATATCTTCGGTCAACAGCAGCGGTCCGAACAGCTCGGTATGCCATTCCAGCTTGTCCAGCGTGGCGAAGGCATGAGCGGCCGCCAGCGTGCCGACGCTGCCTTCGAGCATCGTACCGCCGTACAGGCCGATACCGGCGGCTTCGGCAATCGCAGCAGTACGCAACACCGCCCGGGGGCCACCGGTCTTGGCGATTTTCAGGGCGAAAATCGAAGCGGCGCCCATCTGCGCAAGGGCAAAGCTGTCCTGGACCGACTCGATCGCCTCATCGGCCATCAGCGGGATCGGGCTGTGGGCACTGAGGCGGGCCATGCCCGGCCGGTCGTGTCGGGACAAGGGTTGTTCGATCAGCTCGACGCCAGCATCGGCCAACAGTCGACAGGCCCGTATGGCCAGCGCTTCGCTCCATGCCTGGTTGATGTCGACGCGCACACTGGCGCGGTCACCCAGGGCACGCTTGATCGCCGCGACATGGGCGATGTCGCGAGCCGGTTCTGCGGCACCGATCTTCAGTTTGAAGTGCCGATGGCGACGTATATCGAGCATGTGTTCGGCCTCTTCGATGTCTCGGCCGGTGTCGCCGCTGGCCAGCGTCCACGCCACTTCCACACCGTCGCGTAGACGCCCGCCGAGCAATTCCGCCACCGGCAGTCCCAGGCGCTTGCCTTGGGCGTCGAGCAGCGCGGTTTCCACCGCTGAGCGCGCAAACGTGTTGCCACGAATGCTCCGGTCGACCCGTTGCATGGCCGCGTTGAGATTGCTCGCGTCTTGCCCGATCAACAGCGGTGCGAACCATTTGTCGAGGTTCACCTTGATGCTTTCCGGGCTTTCCCCGGCGTACGCCAAGCCACCGATGGTCGTGGCCTCGCCGACGCCGATGATGCCGTCACTGGACTGGATCCGCAGAATGACCAGCGTCTGGCCGTGCATGGTATGCATGGCCAATTTGTGTGGCCTGATCGTGGGTAGGTCAACAATTTGGGTATCGAAGCGTTCGATGGTGACAGCAGTCATAATCTTTCCGTCGGCGTTGTGTTTGTTCTTGGGCAAAGATTGACGCTGAGCAAGCGCACCGTCCAATATTGAATAAGTCTCGCTTTATACCTTGGGGGTATCGTGGAGCTTCGTCATTTGCGTTACTTCCGGGTGCTGGCGCAAACCCTGAATTTCACTCGTGCCGCTGAGCAGTTGAACATTGCCCAGCCACCGCTGAGTCGCCAGATCCAGCAACTGGAGGATGAACTGGGGGTGGCGCTGCTTGAACGTTCCAGGCCGCTGAGGTTGACCGAAGCGGGTCGGTTCTTTCATGAGCACTCCAGCCAATTGCTGGAACAGCTCGTGCGCATTGGCGACGACACGCGTCGCGTCGCAGCAGGCCAGAAACGCTGGCTGGGTATTGGCTTTGCCCCTTCCACGCTATACGGCGCCTTGCCTGAGTTGATCCGTCAGTTGCGTAGCCTCGGCGATGTGGAATTGGGGCTCTCGGAACTCATCACCCTGCAGCAGCTCGAAGCGCTGAAAAGTGGCCGCATCGACATTGGTTTTGGCCGGATGCTGTTCGATGATCCGACTATCACCCAGGAAATCCTGCGCCAGGACCCGTTGGTCGCAGCCCTGCCGGCAGGTCACCCGCTGCTGTCGGGACCGGCCACCCTGGAGCAACTGGCAGCAGAACCTTTTGTCCTCTACCCGGGCACCCCGCGCCCGAGCTATGCCGACCACGTCCTGGGTATCTTCGCCGCACAGGGCTTGCGGATCCGGGTGGTGCAAACGGTGAACGAGCTGCAGACCGCCATCGGCCTCGTTGCAGCAGGCATCGGTATCACCCTGGTACCCGCCTCGGTGCAAAGACTGCACCGCGATGACATTGGTTACACCCCGCTGCTGGACAGCAGCGCCACTTCACCCATCGTCGTGAGCTACCGCGCCGGGGACGTATCGCCAGTGTTGCAACAGTGCCTTGAGCTGCTCGCCAAGCGATGAGTCACTTGAACAATTCACTGCTCATGAAATCAATGAACACCCGCAGTTTCGGCGCCAGGTGCTTGCTTGAAGGCCAGAGCATGCGGAAGGTGCTCTGATGCCGATTGAAGTCGTCGAGGACGGTGACCAGTTCACCGCTGGCGATGGCATCGCGCACAGTGAAGTCCGGCACGCAGGCAATCCCCAATGCATCGCGCACGACGTACAGCAACGCCTCGGTGGTGTTGCAGACCAGGGTCGCCGGCAAGTTGAGATCCGGCTGCCCTTCCCCGTTTATCGGCCAGACCTGCATCCTGCCAGTGCTGGGAAACTTGTATAACAGGCAGGCATGGCGCAGCAGATCCGTCGGCACCTGCGGCGTGCCGTGTTCGGCGAGGTACCGGGGCGAACCGACCACGACGAGCTTGAACGCGCCCAGCGGGCGGGACATCAGCCGGGAGTCGTTCGGTTCTCCAGTCCGAATGACGGCATCGAAACCTTCCTCAATGATGTCCACCAGCCTGTCGGAGAAATCCAGGTCCAGTTCGATACTGGGGTAGCGGCGCATGAAGGCCATCAGCGTCGGCATGACCAGGTCTGCAACCAGTGGCAAACTCACCCGCAGTTTGCCCCGCGGCGCTTTGCGGGTTTCCGACAACTCCAGTTCGGCCGCTTCGACTTCGCAGAGAATACGCCGGCAACGCTCGAGGAAAAGCGTCCCTTCCGCCGTCAGCGTGATACTGCGCGTGCTGCGATGAAACAGCCGCACACCCAGCCGTTCCTCGAGCCGGGCGACGCTTTTGCCCACCGCCGAAGACGAAATGCCAAGCGCCCTGCCCGCCTCTGAAAAGCTGCGGGTTTCGGCCGCGCGAACAAAAAAATCAATCCCGCTCAGTGACTCCACGCCAGGCTCCCATTACGGACATTTTTTCCGATGTGTTGCGCACTCTAGCATTCTTGTCTCGCAAAGAAGGGGCCCTTACCGTAGTCGGCACTTATCAATCTGCGACTGACGCCGCTATCCGGCGGGCCAGAAGCGTTCCAAGCAGGTGACACATGACGATTGCCAATACCCATATCGACGCCGAGGCCGAGGTCGTTCAAGACGCTGCGCCGCTCCCCATCGGGTCACTGTTTGCCCTCGCGCTGGCGGCGTTCGTGACCATTCTCACCGAAGCCTTGCCCGCCGGCCTTCTCTCACAGATCAGCGAAGGGCTGGCAATTTCCGAAGCCCTCGCCGGCCAGTTGGTCACGGTCTACGCGATAGGTTCCTTGCTGGCGGCCATTCCCTTGACGGCCGCGACCCAAGGCATGCGGCGCCGGCCGCTCTTGCTGTTGGCCATTGCCGGTTTTGCCGTGGCCAATACAGTCACGACGCTTTCGTCCCACTATGGCTTGACGATCGTTGCCCGCTTGCTGGGTGGCGTATCGGCCGGGCTGCTCTGGGCCTTGTTGGCCGGTTATGCCGCCCGCATGGTGCCCGAGAGCCAGAAAGGTCGGGCGATTGCGATAGCCATGGTTGGTGCACCCCTGGCGTTATCCCTGGGCGTACCGGCCGGCACCTTGCTCGGCAATTTGATCGGTTGGCGGATGAGCTTCGCCATCATGAGCTTGTTCGCCGTCGCCTTGATGGTCTGGGTACGACTCAAGGTGCCTGACTTTCCCGGGCAAACCACCGGCAAACGCCTTGCCCTGGGTCAGGTCTTCACCCTGCCGGGCGTTCGCTCGGTGTTGTTCGTGGTGTTGGCCTTTGTCCTGGCGCACAACATTCTCTTTACCTATATCGCGCCGTTCCTGATGACGGCGGGCCTGGGCGAGCGGACCGACCTGGTTCTGCTGGTCTTCGGGGTCGCATCGTTGCTGGGCATCTGGGTCGTCGGCGTGCTGATCGATCGCCATCTACGGGCATTGACCCTTGCGAGCACGGCGCTGTTCGCCATCTCGGCACTGACGCTAGGTGCCATGAGCGACAGCCCTGCCGCGATCTACATCGCGGTAGCGGCCTGGGGAATCGCCTTTGGAGGGGCCGGGACGTTGTTCCAGACGGCGATCGCCAAGACGGCCGCAGAGGCAGCGGATCTCGCCCAGTCGATGTTGGTCACGGCCTGGAACGTCGCCATTGCCGGGGGTGGGATCGTGGGGGGCGTCCTGCTCGATCACCTCGGTGTCGTTGCGTTTGCGCCGGTCCTGGTCATTCTCCTGTTGCTGACATTGGCGGTGGTGTGGTCTGCCAGGCAGTGCGGGTTTACCCAGAGCATTCAATGAGGATCGTGAGTCATCTTCGCTCAAGTCTCATGCTCGGCGGCCAACGCCGGGGTGGCGCTTGCCCGGTATTTCGACAGGCTTACCCAGGCCAGCGGTATCGCACTCAGGCAGGCCGCCGCAAACAGCCAGTGGGCCGCCGCCAGGGCATCGCCGCTCTGTCGGTAGATCAGGGTAATCAGCGCAGGCGTGGCACTGCCGAAGAGGGTCACCGATAAGGCGTAGGCCAGCGAGACACCCAGGGCCCTGACCTGCACCGGAAACAGCTCTGCCAGGGCTGCTGCAGCCGGCCCGGTGTAAAGCACCATCAGCACTGCCAGCCCACATTGGAAGCTGATCAGCGTCTGGAGACTGGGACTGTTGTTCAGCCATACGAACCCTGGGTAGGCACAGAGCGCGACCCCCACGGCACCGATGAGCATCACGGTGTAGCGCCCGATGCGGTCCGACAGCAGTGCCGTTAACGGACACAGCAGCGTGATGAGGCCGACCAGCACCAACCCCAGGTAGGCCTTGTTGCGCGGGAGTTCAAGCACCATCGATGCATAGGTCGGCATGAAGTTGATCAATTGTGTCGCGACCGTCCAGAGAACGACGATCAGCACCCCCCTCACGAGGTTGGGCAGATAGGGGCGAAGGTTAGGCCCCTTCCCGGCCAGCGCGTGCTTATCTTGATTATCGAGAAAGCGGCGCAGCGGCTCGCTTTCCTCGAGACTGCGACGAATTTTCAAGCCCGCCACCACGACCAGCAGTCCGAAGACATAGGGCACGCGCCAACCCCACTCATCCAACTGGGCGGGCGTCAGCGCGCTCGACAACAGACTCGCACTTAAACCGCATAGCAGGAATGATCCGGCTTGCGCCACCTGTTGGCTGGACGCAAATAACGCGCGGCGGTCCGCAGGTGCTGTCTCGACAAGATAGGCCAGCGCACCACCGATCTCTCCTCCTGCTGCAACCCCCTGCAATATGCGCGCGACGACAATGCTCAGCGGTGCCCACCAACCGATGGTCTCGTAGGTCGGGCATACGGCAATGATCAGGGTTCCGGCGCCCATCAGCATGATCGACAGCGTCAACGCGGCCTTGCGCCCCTGGCGATCGGCATAGCGCCCCATCAGCAGCGCGCCCAACGGCCGGGCCACGAAGCCGACGGCGAGTGCCAGGTAGGACGCGAGCAACGACATCAATGGATCGGATGCCGGAAAGAACGCCGCGGCGATCTGCAAGGCGAAGATCGCAAACAGGGTGAAGTCGAACCATTCCAGGGCGGCGCCCACGCTCACCGCGAGCACCAGTTTTCTGCGTTTGCGCCCCTGGCTATCCTGGGCTGTGGCGCTCATTGCGCACCCCCAGCGGGAAATGGAGGCAATGGCTCACAACGTGCCAGGCGGCGCAGGAACTGTTCACAGGCCTCAAGCTGAGCCAGGTCCACATACTCGTTCACCTTGTGCGCTTGCTTGATGCTCCCTGGGCCGCAGACGATCGTGGGGATCCCTGCGGCCTGAAACAGCCCGGCCTCGGTGCTGTACGCCACGCGTTGTTGGCCATGGGCCATTGAGCTAGCCTCGCGGACCCACTGCGCGAACGCCTGGTTGCCCTTCTCATCCAACCCCGGGGTGTGCAGCGTGTGGGAAAACTCGATGGACGCCGCCGCGGCGCGATCATCCATCTCACTGTGCATGACCTGCCTGGCGTCGTCCTTGATCTGCACCAGCAGTTGCTCGGCATCGCAGCCGGGCAGGTAGCGAATCTCAAAGTCAAAGCTGCATTGACCAGGAATGACATTGCCAGCGACACCGCCATTGACCCGGCAGACCTGGACGGTGGTGTACGGGACATCAAACCCGCTATCCAGCGGCCCTTGTGAAAGCCGCCTGGCCACTTGCTGAAGCTGCATCTGTACCCGCGCGGCATAGTCGATGGCGTTGACCCCCTCGCTCGGCAACGATGAGTGCGCCACCTTGCCATGGACGCAGCAATTGATTTCGTGACGCCCCTTGTGGCCGATCACCAACGCCATTGAAGTCGGCTCGCCGACAATGCAACCGGCGGGTTCCAGCTGTGCCTGGGAGATGAATGGGGCCAGATGTTTCGCCCCCATCGCCCCCACTTCTTCGTCATAGGACAAGGCCAGGTGAAAGCTTTGTCGTGCAGACGCCATCAGCTCGGGAACCATTGCCAGCACCACGGCGATGAACCCCTTCATGTCCGAACTGCCACGACCGTAGAGCCGATCCTGATCCAGGTGAGCGCTGAACGGATCCTGCGCCCAGGCCTGGCCCGCTACCGGCACCACGTCAGTATGTCCGGACAGGATGATGCCCCCGGGGCGCGGCGGTCCGAGACTGGCAAACAGGTTCGCCTTGCGCCCGGAGGCGTCCGGCAGAATCCGGGCCTGTACCCCGAAGCCGTGCAGGTAACCGCTCACCCATTCGATGAGGTCCAGATTGGAGCGGTCGCTGACCGAAGGAAAACCGATCAAGGTTCGTGCGATTTCCAACGTGCGTGCCAGCACGCTGCGGCCGTCATTCGAGCACGCGTCTGCCGCCCCCTGCGCAAAGGCCAAGGAAAGAGTCATGGGATGCTCCAGCAAACAGAAGTCTATTTTTGAAGGGCAACAGGCATGGGCCCTGAACGAACAACGCGCCTGTCTCGCGAAAACCAGACGTTGGACAACAACACCGCCACACACACCACCGTAACCAGGACGGGAACCCAAGGGCTATGCCAGGTGGAGAGCACGAACTCGGCGGCCAAGGCGATGACCGGTACGCAAGGCGTGAGAATGGACACCCGCCCGCCTCCCAGGTGCTGAATGGCAAATTGCAGGGTAAACACCGGAATCAGCACGCTGACAAACGCCAGCTTGATCAACTGGCCGAGCATGGCGGTATCCAGCGTGAGCAACTGGTGCAAATTTTCCCGGCCGACCCACCCTGTGACGATCAATAGCAGGAAGAACCTGACGCACAGGATATCCATGGCGCTGTACTTGCTATCGCGGTTCAGTCGAGCCGAGCAGAACACATAGATCCCACCAGTGATCCCGGCGACAGTCGCCAGGGCAATGCCCTCATGCAAGTTGACCAGGCTTACCTGGGCCGTGACTCCAAGCGCGAGACGCATAAGGACCAACGCCATCAGCGACAACAGGATCAGCAGCGCGCCCAGCCAGCGGGAACGACTGACCGAGGAACGCGCCACCAGCATTTCACAGACCACCACCACCAGCGGCATCCAGCCCTGATAGATCGCTGACTCCACCGACGCCTCAATGCGCTGCAATGCCATGAACATCAACCACCAACTGAACAACGTCAGCACATTGAGCAGCAGAACGCCTCGCCACTCCTCGCGCAGCAGACGAAACGGGTCATGACCCCGCAAGGTATGCACCAGGAAAAATACCGCCCAGGCCATCAGGAAGGTAATGAATGTCAACGCCGCCCCACTGATGCGGGTGAACGCCACCATGACCCAGACGGCCGAGAGCGCCGTCGAGATGCAGTAGACCGCCATGCTGACGGCACCGAGTATTCCTGTCTTCATGCCTGCTCCTTGAGAAAAACCTGTTGCCTGCCGCCCGCTGGATCAATCAAGCGGTTCCCGGCTCCAGCACTTCCACCTGGGTCGGTACGTAGTCCTGCAAGGCTTCGAAGTCGGCGCGAAGTACCTTTGGGTCTGCGTTGTACAAAGTCAGGATGCCCGCGGTATCGGCCAGGGACCGGGAGTCCACCACCATTCCGGGGGCGACCCGCCAGTCGATGTCGTAGGTACTGGAAATGGGCGGTTCGTTGAGCTGGCTGATCCGGCCTTTGCGCAAGGGCAACAAGGCGGACACAACGTTGTTCTTCTCGTTGGGCTTGATGTCATCGAGTGCTGCGGCGCCGGCTACGAGGTAGAGATTGGCGTCGATCAGGTTGATGTCGCTGTTTTTCTCGTGGTACGGCACCCCGATGCCGCCAGGTACGCGTGCAGCAATTTCCAGGAACACCGGATAACCGCGCTTGCGGTCCACGAAGACCTCGTGGTGCGTCGAACCGTTGCGAAAGTTCAGGGCCGCAATCACGTCCCGATTGAATGCCTCCAGGGTCGCCTTGAGCGTGGGGTCGGCCACGGGAATCACGCTCAAGGGCTTGCCCTGGACAAAGTCGAAGTTGGTGCAGCCCAGTTCCAGCACACCGCAGTAGCGGATTTGACCGTCGACCACAAACGAGTCGCATTGGAACATGTCGCCGTCAATGAACTCGTCCACCTCATAATCAAAATGATACGGCGAGGCCAACACTTGTTCGCGGGCCTTGATGAATTCGGCCTCGTTGCGAATGATCGACACCTCGAAACTGCCCGCTGCGTTCACCGGCTTCAGGACCAGGGGCAAGCCCAATCGCGCCGTCAGATCAGCGTAGTAAGCCTGAGGCTCAGCCGATAGCCGTACGTGATCCAGTGGCACAAACTCGGGAATGCGTATCCCCTTCTTGCTGACGGCGTGTTTCATCAGCACCTTGTCGCGAAAGTTCGCCACGATCGCCTGTGTGTCGCCTTCTAATCCGAACTCCTCGCGCAACTGAGCCGCCAGTTCAACGTGGCACTCTTCCTGGCAGAAAATACGCAATGAGGAAGTTTTGCCTTGCACGGCTCGCAGCTCATCGCTGATGACGCTGCGACATTGGTCATGATCCAGCAACGGGCGGATGTTGCGCTGCAGGTCCGCATCGACACGCACGATCTGCGAGACATTGCGCTCAAGCGTAGGCGGCAGGACGTCGGCGTGATAGGCGATCAACACTGTCCGGCAATCTCGACCCAGCGTCTGCAGCGCCTTCTCGGAGGCAAAGTTAAGGTAATGGGGCGTCAGGAAAACGATGGTCTGGATCATGGTAGTGCCTCACTGGAAGTCGACGTTCATGCGATAGAGAAGGCGCGCATCGGCGCCCCCTTCACTTTTGGGTATGGGCGGACCTTTATGTAGCGTTGAAAGGTTGTCCCAGATGACGATGTCGCCTGGGCGGTAGGCATGCCGATAGCGCGGTGCGTGCTGGACAAGGAAGTCGACCAGACTGTCGAGAATGCGATGGGACAGTGCAGGCGTGACCCCTTCTATTTGCATGGCCGTGGCAGCCGGTGCATACAGCGACGCCGTGCAAGCGAGTGGGTGCTTGTACACCAGGGGGTGGACCACGGTGTTTTCCAGTGCGCCAGCCTCCTGGGAATTGAGCTGTTGCACCGCGGCGTCGGCATTGCGCAGCGCGTCTCGATTGCCGAAACGGTGGTGAATCCGCAGGTTTTCCAGGTCGAGCCCCTTCAGGTACGACGGGCAACCTGGGCTTTCCAGCCACTGGCGAACCTGATGCAGGCCCGCGACACAATCGATGAATTGGGTCTCGCCGTGCTGGTCTGGTACACGTACCGACAGCAGTGAGGTGAATACCGTGTTCGCCGATTTGTACGACATGTCGGTGTGCCAATACCCTCCTCCTTCATGCACGCCCAAGGCCTGGCCGTCCCGATGGAGATTGGTCACGGTCAGCACTTCCCGATAATCCTCGAGGCAGTACTTGGCCAACACATGATGGACAGGCGAGCCCAGCCTGCGCATCAACTGCACATAAGGGGCGACGCTGACGTCCTGGTTGGCGATGACCAGCACCTTGGCCTGCGCGATGGCCTGCCTGAGCTCCGCTGCCGACTGCCCGAGCACGTCGCCGAGGTCCAGGCGCAGCGGCTGGAACATCCTCACGCCCATGACCGCAGTCCTTCTTGCAGCGATATTGCGGCACTCATTTCTGCAGCTGCCGGCACCATCGTATTGATCGACGCATAACCTGAGGCAGCACCCGCGAAATACAGGCCGGCGACAGGGCTTTTCCCATCCTGGTGGCAGGTAAAGCCGGTTTGCTGGTTGAGCAGTTGCGGCCAGTCGGTGGCGGGGAGTTGTGCGGTGACGCCGATGGCCGAAACAAGGCATTGCTCCTTGGCCGACACATCCAAGTGCAACTCATGCCCGTCGGATGCCTGGGCGGCGACCAACCGGCCCGCCTCTTGAGCCTTGCGACAGGAAGCCTGGAGCAGCGGATTGCCGTTGAGTGACGACGGAAGGTCCAGGACGACCTTGTCGCCATCCTGGCGAATGCTGCTGTAGGCATGCAGCCAGATATTGGCCCGGCCTGTGCTGCTGGCGCTGTTGAGCGGCCCTTGAAAGGAACTGGACGAAGTCTTGGCAATCATTTCCAGCGTGCGCTGGCTAAGGGACCTGAGGGCAAAGCGATCATCGGTCTCTTGGGGATACAGCCCCAGATAGGATTTGATCAGAATCGACACATTGCGGGCGAACGGGGCCAGGAGCAGTGCGATCTGAAACGCACTGTTACCGCTGCCGAAGATGACCACATCCTGCTGCAGGAAACGGTGGGCCTCGCCCCGCGCAACCATTTGATAGACGTCAAAGCACTTCAACCAATGGGCACTGGGCATTTCGAAGGGCGGCGCCTTCGGGCGAATCCCGGTTGCCAGGATAATCTGCTGTGCACGCAAGGACCGATGCTGGGAACCCGGGGCCAGGCTCACCTCGAACAGCCCCTGGGCCTTGCTGACGGTGACCACCCGTTGCTGGATCCTGGTCAAGGGCAAGGCTTCGAAGTTACTACGGATGTAGGCTGCGTATTCCTCACCGGTGGGGCTGACGCACAACTTGCGCATGAACCGATGCAAGGGATAGGGCGCGCCTTCGATCTCCAGTTCATTGCAGTAGGACTGCAATGGATGATCCCCCATCATGCCCATGCACCCCCCGAATACATCGCTGATAACAGCGACTTTCAGGCCCAGATCAATCAGCCGGATACACTCGCTAAGCCCTGCGGGACCGCCGCCTACGACAATGACGTCGAACACATGCTGCTCCATTTCAAAAATCCTCCAGGCGGGCACAGGCTTGATCAACAATGGGTTTGGCTACCGAGAAAGAAAACCTGACATAGGTGGGGCACGGCCCCTGGTAGAAGGGCGTCGCAGGCAATGGCATGACCCCGCAACGAACGGCCAGGTGTTGACTGAATTCAACGGGGGACAATGAAGGCGCCCGCCGTGAATAGTCGGCCATGATGTAATGGCCGCC
>Ga0065704_10070351_pt1 | contig 30773 bp, 25 predicted proteins | sample SwiRhicommuniRL2_FD_59091 | JGI IMG/M metagenome (GOLD analysis project Ga0065704, IMG submission 59091) | Switchgrass rhizosphere bacterial communities from Rose Lake, Michigan, USA - RL2 v2 (version 2) | ecosystem: Host-associated > Plants > Roots > Rhizosphere > Soil | place: East Lansing, MI | reverse complement strand
CAGCAACGAATCACGCAGAGGTTCGTTCAACAAACAACATTACAGAAAGAGGAATATCGTTGAAAGACTCATCAATCGTCTTAAGCAATTCCGGCGCATTGCCACTCGCTATGAAAAACGAGCAGTCAACTTTGCTGCCATGATTACGATTGCTTCCATTTTCCTCTTTTCAGATTTTGCATACAGGCTCTAGATTTGTCTACTTATGATTGGTACTAACTTTGGGAGGTTGACAAGTCACGTAATCCGAAACAGTCATACTGTATCCATCTTGATTTATGATTTTTTATGTGCAGCGAAATATAGGCGAACAGTGATAGATGAAAAAGTTCAACAGGTCTTGAAAGAGGTTTGTTTAAAGATTGACGCTCGTCATCAGGTCGAATTTCTCGAAATCGGAACGGATAAAGATCATGTCCATTTTTTAGTGCAATCTGTGCCAACCTATAGTCCTACAAGAATCATAACCGTGATCAAGAGTCCTACCGCACGAAAATATTTGCCCCAGCGCCATTGGTCAAGAAGTAACTGTGGAGAGGCGAATTTTGGACGGATGGCTATTATGCAGATAGCGTAGGACAATATATAACTGAAGAGGTGATTAGGCAATCTGTTCGGAACCAAGGGCAAGAAGAAGTCTCTCTGCAGTTACATGTCCGTCAACTCAAGCTGTTTTAGCAAACCGACACCCCATTCGCTTGCGGCGGGGTAGTTTATTTCGCACAGGAGCAGTGATACAAAATGGTTACAGTTGCGTTCCAGTGACAATCATCAGTTGACCGACGGAATTTTGGTGTATATAATGAGATATTCACATCCGGGGGAGTAATTTCTCCCCTTGTTCAATGCTCTAAGTCTGGGAGAGAATTATGTCTGCGTTGCCCGCGGTTGGAATTGACTTAGGAACAACTTATTCGTCAGTCGCGATTGTCAACGAAAGAGGTACGGCTGAGCTGGTACCTAATGCTGAATCGGAACGACTGACTCCCTCTTCGGTGTTTTTTGACGAGGATGTGATCATTGTGGGGCAGGACGCAAAAGACGCGTTGGCAAAATACCCTGATCAGGTTGTCATGTTTGTCAAGCGTCAGATGGGGAATCCAAACTGGTATTACACACATGATGGAGAAAAATACACACCGACCGATATCTCTGCGATCATTCTGACAAAATTAAAGAATGATGCCGAAGCATATTTGGGACGCTCTCTGCCATACGTGGTTATCACGGTTCCCGCCTATTTCGATGACGATCGCAGGCGTGCGACTATCAATGCTGGCGAACAAGCGGGGTTTAAGGTCCTGGATGTCCTCAATGAGCCTACCGCGGCAGCCATCGCCTTTGGTATCGATCGCGGCGCAGCGTCCGAAACAGTTCTCGTGTATGACCTAGGAGGCGGGACCTTTGATGTAACCATCATGCAAGTAAAAGGAAAAGAAATCAAGATTCTAGCCACCGACGGCGACCACCAGCTGGGTGGAAAAGACTTCGATGATGCGATCATGCGGTTTGCTGTACGGACATTCATGGCTGAACATGGTTTTGATCCGACGGAGGATCCAATCATCGCCGGTGAGCTGCGCGCACATGCTGAAAAAACCAAGCGCGAGCTGAGTAAGCGCGGCAGAAGTCTGCTGCTCTTACGCGGGCAGGGGAAAGAAAGCCGAATTGAAATTGAAAGAGCGAAGCTCGACGAGCTGATCCGGCCAAAACTGGGAACAACGTTGGCGCTTGTGCGCAGTTCCCTGGCGGACGCCAATCTTACACCTCAGCAGATCGACCGCGTATTATTAATCGGCGGCTCAACTCGGGTACCCGCCGTGCGTCAGATGCTGGCAGACTTTTTTGGGAAAGAGGCTGATTTCAGTGTAAATCCCGATGAGGCAGTCGCTCTGGGCGCGGCACTGGTGGTGGCACAAAAAATGATGGCAATCACACCCGAAGACATGCCCCAGCCTGTCGTTGAAAAGGTGGGCGGGATACAGATCAGCGATGTAACGTCCCATAGTATTGGGGTGGAGGCTTTTGTCCCGGGGTCAAATCAGCGCATCAATTCTATCTTGATCCCGCGCAATAGCCCCATCCCGGCTGAAGTCTCGAAGGAGTTCGTGACCACGATGCAGGGTCAAACGGGTATCAAGGTAAACATTTTTCAGGGAGAGTTTCCTGATCCTGCATTATGCAATCCAGTGGGCGAATTTATCCTCACTGGATTACCTCCCAACCGTCCACCGGGTCGCAAGGTTCGTGTCACTGTGGCCTGCAATGGGAGTGGGGTGATTAGTGTGACAGCTCTGGATATTGAGAGCGGTCATCAAACCAGCACGGAGGTGAGCTATAAGAACGAATCGACAAAGAAGCGCAGTGCGAAAGACCGGTGGAAATCAGAGAAACCAATTGTATGATGAAAAGGAGTGGAAATAATGAACAACTATTATGAATTTCTTAAAGTTCAACCAACTGCATCCCTGGCGGAAATCCAGGTGGTATTAGACACATTCTATAACCAGTCTCGTCGGCTAGTCACCCATCATGACCCACTGGTCGTGCAGACCGCAAATCAGAATTTGCTGATGATCGAGCAGGCCCGTGCGACATTGCTGGATCCTGGAAAGCGCGCAGATTATGATGCTCTATTGTCCCTGAGCAGTATTGGCGGGCTGGCGGATAGCTCTATGCAGCCTTCTTCTGTGCCGGTGATGAGTCCTCCTATGGTTCCACGAGCACCAGTTATTCCTCCAACGATACAGCCGGGTATGGTGAACAATGAGGCGTGGGTATGTAGCAACTGTCACACTTCCAACCCGGTCCGCACGAAGTTTTGCAAGAAGTGCGGGAATCAGTTAGGACGAAGTTGCCCTAAGTGCAATACGCTTTTGGAAACAGGCGCACAATTTTGTTCTGAATGCGGCATCAATGTTCGCGAATATGAACGAGAGCTGGAAATCCAGACGGCCGAGGCAGAGCGTCAAAGAATCATCCAGGAACGTCAGATTGCCGAGCAGAATGCCAGATTGGGCATCGTCATGAAGGCCTCCAATGATGCTATGAATTTCACGAAATGGGGGTGGATCATTGGTATCGTGGGTTCCTGCATCCCCTATCTAAATTTCATTATCGGATTCGTTTCATTGGGCCTGTTTACCCTGGGAGTTGTGAATGCCCAGAAGGCCCTTAGGCAATCCCAGCAGTATGGAGACCAGCCCTATCGCAGTAAAGCGAGAACTGCATTCATACTATCTGTGATTCCCATTGGACTCACGATCGTGCTTATGGCTGCGGGTGCATTGGTGCTGATCGGAAGTGCATTTCAGAATCCCTAGAATGGTCTGGGACAAAGCGAACGCGATGACCGACGCTACCCAGGTAAGGATAATCATATGACTACAAACCGTCACCTTATTAACGATTTTGATGTCATTCGTCCCCAACAACTTTTAGATAAGGGTTTACCTCTTCCGTTCCTGAGCGGGAGATATGTAGTAGACGAAGGCTGGAATGCCGTAATCACGGAGGGCGGTGCCTTTAAGGAAATCCTCGGTCCAGGCACGCATTTTCTTGAGAAGTATCATTTTTTTAGAGATGTAAAAGCCTCAGCGGTCAATATCAAAATAAATACGATGACTGTTTCCACCACACGAGAATTCACCATTCAAAAACCGGTCCCGGTGGAGATCAATCTCGATGTCGCGGTGGAATATCAGGTGAAAGATCCACGTCGCGTCGCAACGGAAATCACTACTCCCCTTACCAGCTTGTATGATCGGGTGCTGCAGGCCGTTCGGAGTGCTGTTGTCTTCGCCACTGTCGATGAAATTCGTACGCAGGGAGAGGGAATTGCCCAGGCAACCATGCAAAGGCTACAGGCCATGCAGTTACCCAAAGTGCTGGGGATCGAAATATTCAATGTGCTTGTCACAAGTATCAAAGCAACTGATACCGGTTCGGATGTCCTTGCGCAGCAACAAATGAGCGAGTTCACCCGGGTGCGGGATTGGCAGTTGGACAGCGCCATCGTTCAGGGGACCCAGATCACGCCACAATGGATGATGATCAATCGGCCTGAGATCTATGCTCAGATCATGGCCGGTAATTTTCAGGTCGTAAAAGAATTGATCGATAAAGGTCTGCTTGATCCGGCGGCATTCTTAAACCAGGCCTCCGGCGCTCCGAGCTTTGATCCATCCAGGTTGTTAGGTGGTTTTGGTACGCCGGGTATGCCTAGTCAATTTGGCGGAAATCCCACTATGCCCATAATTACTGACCAGGGTTCCGCGGAGAAGGATATCAATGCTCGAATTCGAGAGGAAGTTGGCTACCTGAAAAATGTACCGGGAGCCAGTGTCGAGAATAAACCGGGGCAGGATGATGATGGGGTGCCGGATGGCTCATTTGATCTACGCGTCACTTTGCCGCGTGCATCCGGTGGAACCATGACCGTATACATTGCCTGCCCAAAAGGATTTCCAATCACAGCTCCGACACTGGACGTGGAAGTCGATGGAGAGGATGCTGCATTTCAATCGGCTGTTCTCAGACGCTGGTCAGGCCAATACCTGGTCGAAATCGTTCGTGAAGCAAAACAATATTTTGGTTAGGAATTCCTATGGATAATTTCTACCACACACTGGAAGTCTTGCCTACGGCCAGTCCAGATGAAATTAAGGAAGCCTATTCCCATTTGCGTGCCAGGTTGATGGCATCCGAGGTAGAGGAACCTGAGCGTTTATCTAGGCTCTCAGAACTTGAAGCCGCCTATGCGATCTTAAGTGATCCGAATGAGCGCGTGAATTATGATCGTTCTTTAGGTGCAGCAAATTCAAGCACTCAAACCTCTCTTACTATTTTGGATCAACCAGCAACGATTTTAAGGCCTGAGGTGGTCACGCCCCTCGTACAACAGCCCTGCCCCTATTGTGGCGTTCCAAATCCTGTGCAGGCTACCATGTGTAAGCAGTGCGGTCAGCAAATTAGCAGACCGTGTCCCAATTGTGGTCATGCAGTTCAGCTGGGACAGCCAGTTTGTCCGCGTTGCAACACATTATTGTCAGATTATGATCAGCGCCGACTGGCTCAGGCGCTCATGGTGGAACACAAGACTCATACAGAGAGGCTTGAGACTGAATCCAAAGTTCAGGCTCTGGAAGCGGGACATCGCGTTCGTGCTGCTCAAGGAGTTGTCTTCTGGATCATTGCTGGTCTGGCATGTATTGCATTAACTGTAGTGCCTTTTCTAGTCTATAACTATATATTGAAGCAACCGTGACTACCCCATCCGATCTCCGTAATCGGCTGGTTTGCCCAAATTGCCATGCCGTCAATGCTCCCAACACAACCGTTTGTCCAAGTTGTGGGATCAAGATCGAGGATTTTAGGATTGCACTGCCGCGTCTCCAACAAATCAGATCTTCAAGTGTTGCGATGCATCGGGAGATGCTAGAAGATGAAAAGCAATTAAAGATCCAAGATAGCATCAAGGCTAGTAATCGCTCCTTCCGCAGGCTCCTCCTAGTGTTGGTCGTCGTCCTGGTCATCGCTGGACTGGTTGTCTCCGTTGGGGGGGTGCTCTACGCAAACCGTGTCAAACAGACCAGGGCAGAGATGGAAGCGCAGTATTTGAAAAGCCTGACCTGCCTGCAGGAAGAAGATTACGTGTGCGCCAAGGATGGTTTTCAAAAACTTATTTTGGCCGGCGCCGAATACCCTGAACTGGACAAGAGACTCAGCGACGCCCAGTATGGTCTGGCGCAGCAGTATTACAAGTCCGGTCAGTGGGAAAAATCAGCGCAGGAATTGAATGATCTTTTACTCCGTGATCCGGGAAACCAAGCCAGCGTGATTCTACTTAAGGATGCTTATGATCGATGGATCGACCAACTAGGCCTGGAAGGAAAGTGGATTAAACGTTGGATGGTTCGCAGACAACGAGATGCCCGTTTCCCTCCAGGGGAGGACTGAATGTCGAATTATTATGAAATTCTGAATGTACCATACGCGGCAAGTCCTTTAGAGATTGAACAGGCGCTTGATACGCAATACAACAAGATCCGGAGATTGGTTACCCACCATGATTCGAACGTTGTACATCAAGCGAACAATGAATTACAAATGCTTGAGAAAATCAGGTCTACCTTAATGGATGCAGGCAAACGGTCTGCGTACAATGCAGCGATTAGTCCCTCAATAGGTGTTCTTATCGATCCACAAATCAATATGCCAGCACCTAACTCACAGCCTGACTTATTCGTTGGTCATTCTCCACCAACCGTTACTCCAACTCATTCTCAGCCAGTTGCACAGCTTTCCAGTCAGCGTAGTTGGATGTGCCCAAAATGCCAGTCTGTGAACATGGTGAAGAGCCAGTTTTGTAAACACTGCGGTGAAATATTGGCTGCCCCCTGTCCGGCTTGTGGCCAATTAGTTGAAAGAAATGGTGAATTTTGTACAAGCTGCGGAGTGAATATTCTCCGTGCAAAAGAAAAAAAGGAGTTCGACCGACAACTGGGTCAGGCCCACGCTGAACGTCAAAGAACATTAATAGATGTTCCGATAGTAGATAAAAATGTTCCTGAATTGAACAAGTTGACTGTACGTGGATCTGTATGGGCAGTTGTCAGCTTCATGGCTGCTCTCACATTTTTGCTTGCAACCCCAGGGGAGCATACCGGTATTGATCTGTCGGGCCCCATTCTCTATCTGATTGACGGAACTAAATTTCGGCCGGTTGGTTTAGGTAATTATATATCGGTATTTTTAGGCACGCTTTTCCTGATCATCCCCCTCGTATTTGCCGCTGTACTAAGGAAAGCATCCCCCTTGCCTGGGCTCGGTGCTATTCTTGCAGGCATCTTGTTCATCATCGGGCCTAAAACAGTCGGGTATCTACTCATTTCTTCTGGCCTAGGCGGGACCTCTGGTGCAATCCTCGCACTGATCATGATCGTCTTGTTTTATACGTTTGCGTTCCAGAAGATCTTATCCATCACAAGGAAATATTTTGTCATTTTGAAGCCATATTATTCTCGTTTACCCAAGGCAGGATTTTTCGGAACTCTTTTTTCGGGGGTACTCAGCGCAACACCAGCTTTGTATAGTCTATTCTTAATCAGCTTTGTGAGCGGATTATTGAATGAATTCTCAGCTGCTATGGATCGATATTCGGCCTATGTACTCAAAATCAATGGCGTTCAACTGGTCATTTTGAGCATCCTGCTCACTGCCTATACTTTGATGGGCTTGCGAACCGCCCAAGCCAGTGAAGTTCGTTATCGGCAGGCCGTCTCGGAACGTTCAGAAAAAACAGAAAAGCTGACACGTCAGATTCAATCATTAGAGCAGGCGATCGGTCAGCTTGATCTACAATCAAGATAAGGGAGATACCCATCCATGCCTAACTATTATGAATATCTTCAAATCCAGCCCGTTGCAACTCAGCAGGAAATTCAAGTTGCGCTCGACGAAAAATATAATCAATGCCGTCGTTTGGTAACTCATCACGATCCAAGCGTGGTGAACCAGGCGAATATGGCGCTGCAATCGCTGGAAAAAATCAGAGAAATCCTGCTAACTCCTGAACATAGAGCCGTCTATGATGAGGCTCTGGGTCTTTCTGGAAATGTAGTTGGTGGTTTAGAAGATCCTCAGTCCCCAACCCGAGGCGGATCATTTATGGTTCGGCCGTCCGTAAAGAATAGCCAGCCTTTTGGACTCCCCTCTCCAACAACAGCCCCGCTCGAGGGATGGCATTGCGAAAAATGTAATAGCATCAGTCCGGTTGGAAGTTTCTTTTGCAAATCTTGCGGAAATGAGATCGGCCAGGCCTGCCCTAAATGCAACACACTCTTTGAGAAGACGGCAAAGTTTTGTCCATCTTGCGGGGTAAACCCACAAGAATTCGCTGCAGAACAGGAAAAGCTTCGACTGCAAGCTCTTGAAAAGCAAAGGCAGGCTATCCGACAAAAATTAAACCAAGCAGAAATGCAATTAGCCGACGGCCAATATGGATTGGCGAAAGATGCGCTCGGCGCATTTGAGGGGTTAGGTAACACAAGTTCAAAAACACCAGTCCTTTGTAAGAAAACAGAGCCTGAATGGAAGGAAGCTGAGGCGCTGAACCAAAATGCAAATACCCTGCGGACCGCGTTCATCAGACAAAATATTTTGAAAATAACGGCTGGATATGCTGCGGCTGCCGGTGGCTTGGGCTTTATAAGCGGTATCGTTGCATTGATTGGGCACATCAGAAATATCATTCAGTATCAATCTTCCTTCGATTGGTCATTTCTAACTGCTCCTTTGTTGAGTTTGATCGGCTTCGGAATAGGGGGAGCCATTGCTGGCGCTGTAGGCTCCGCCGTCTACTTTTATCAATGGGGTGGAAGACGCCCCATGAGCCAAGACTTGCTCTTTGGTGCTATGGCGCCCATTGGGCTGGCAGTTTTTTTAGCGCTGGGGCCCTTCTGTTTTGGAGGAGTAATTATGATGATTGCGTTATGGTTTGGTCTTATGGTTCTTGGCTTGGGAAGTAGTCGAAGAACGTAGTGTAGCTGATTACGAAATATTCTTGCTGCAATGAGTTTGAATCACGAGTTTACAAAAGAGCATTATTCTATTCGTCAAAACAGGATCTTATGCAATGACAAACTACTATGATTTTCTTGGCATATCCCCGCTTGCATCGCAGGATGAAATTAAGAAGGCCATAGATCAGAAATACGATTATTGGCGGCGTCTGGTCACTCATCATCAACAGGAGACGGTGGAAGAGGCAACGAAAGCTCTTCGCATTCTGGAGCAAGCCAGGGTTACACTCACCGATCAGGGGAAGCGAAATGCTTATGATGCGGGCCTGGGATTAGGTCCGCAGTTAGGTGGCTTGACAGATCCGACTGTGAATGTTGCAGTGCCGCCATCTAAGCCTTCAGGATCTCCACCGTCTGCTTCTTCGGCGAGCAGCAGTCAGCGTGTGGATGCCTGGATATGTGCCCGTTGCCAAACCGCAAATCCTATTGGGACCCGCCACTGCAAAAACTGTGGAAACCAGATCGGTGTCGATTGCCCCAAATGTGGCAGCCTAACGGAGGCCAACACACGGTTTTGCTCGAACTGTGGAGTGAATATTCAGGAGTTTATAAGGAAAAAACGCGAAACAGAAGATGAACAACGAAAATTAAGCGAGGCCCAAGAAGCCGAAAGACTGCGCTTACAGCACCAACAGGAAAGGCAGTTGGCTGAACAGAAATCTCAGGAACAGGTGCGGCAAAAACAGGTGAGCAGACGTTCCTGCATCACCGCGATTGCCGCAGTGATTGGGATTTTCATCTGCTGTGTAGGCGTTTATTTTGTTTGGCCTTCGTTGCGAACCAATAGAAACATACCTCCTGCTTCAGAACCAAATTTTCCCCTGGCTCAACCGTCTACGGATCCATTACTGGATTCGATGATCCCTCACTATAACGGCGGCAAGGTTGCAGTGAATGCCGAACTTACTTATGTGTCCGGGGATCAGTTCCAAATTCAATTCGTAGTGAAGAATATTTCCCAAACCAGTCTCACGTTAGCGTTTCTTTCAAGTGATATCAAAGTCACAGACAATCTTGGAAACACGTATACAGAACAGTATACCCAGCCCATTCGAGACGACCTGGATGCAGAAGGATATTCTGCGGAAAGGCAATACACACTGGGGCTTGCAGGGTATCTAGATCCATCAGTAAGCGAATTGCAGATCAAGTTTCCATCTATCACCCAAGGAGAGTCGCCTTTCGAGCTGAAAATCCCGCTGGTTTCGATCGAGCAGGCGAAGGCAGGTGTTGATGTCGCTCTTACGTATCTGCGCGGCGACTCGTTCTCTGTCAACATTACTGTCTCGAATAATTCTCCCTATTATTTCCCACTCCGGTTCAATAGTTCAGATGTCTCCGTCAGCGATGACCTCGGAAACATTTATCAGATCAATGAATATGAGGCCAACAAGCCCTTCGCCGATAGATTGGAAGGTGTGGATGACTATAACCACAGCAGAGATTATCAATTCGGTTTCGTGCCTGGGATTGAGCCTAGAGCCACCTCGCTCCAAGTGCAAGCAAATATTATGGGCAAGGCGTATTCCAGTCAGATCTCTTTGCCGAGGTCCGATCAAAATGTTCGCTATGAGGCAAAAGTTAACTATTCCAATCCTGATTACAACGAATTCAGTGTGGACGTCTATGTATATAACTTGGCTGATACTGATTTCATTTTGAGAACTGACGGCAGTAAAGCTCTTCTCAATCAGAGAGGACAAACATATTCTACTAAATCTGACACCGAGCGTATTGGTGGAAGCATCTCTCCAGGTGGTTCCACAAGTTTTACTTTGTACTTTGTTGGTAGCCTTATTGATCAAAATGATCTGAATCTGACGCTGCCAGTGGTTTCCGGCACGGAGAACGTTCAAATTCCTGTCTCCGCTAGCAACCCATAGATCAGGATGATCATTGGATTGTAGTTTTCTGCACCAGTTCGAGGCTCGGAGCGCGATTGCTGAACCTAAGTTCCCTAATCACCATAGCTGACATTTTGTCTAAGATGGTGAAGCTCAGTTGTATAGAGAATCATTATTCTACACATCAAGATAGGATCCTATTCAATGATTAACTATTACGATTTTCTTAATGTATCACCATCAGCCTCGCAAGATGAGGTTAATCAGGCTGTTGATCGGCAATACGATCACTGGCCGCGGCTCGTTATCCATCACGATCAGGCAATCGTGGAACAGGCCAACCAATCTCTTCGTTTTTTAGAACAAATTCGCAACATCTTGGCAACTCCTGCCGCGCGCAATGCATATGACGTTGGTCTGGGAATAAAAGAGACAACGTTTGGGATTACAGATCCCGGAGCAATCTTGTTCCCGAGTTCTCCAAGTTCGCTGAGGAACGAAAAAAGCCAGCAGGGACCACAAGTCACCCAGTCCACAACCAATGGTTGGATTTGTGATCGATGTAAGGCATTAAATCGCGTTGGTTTAAAGTTTTGTGCAAGCTGTGGTGAACAGCTGGGGATTAATTGCCTAAATTGTGGAGAGCTAATTAGGGTTTCAGATATTTTTTGTGCTGAATGTGGGGAAAACCTTGAAGAATCTAAAACTCAAGTTCAAGAGCGATCCATTGTAAAAGATTGGATCGACCAAACAAAGAAAGATTTGCTTCAACTGAAACACCTTCCGACCATCCGAGCTGTTATAGCGACGGGGTCGTTTCAGGATGTCTACAAAGTATGTTTTGAAACGAAGTCTGCCTATAGGGAAGACCCGGTTTTATCATGGAAATGAGTTAGATCATCTTTGGTCAAGATTCGTTGTTGAGGTTAAAAATACACGAACGAAAAACTTCGTTATTGGGTTCGTTTTGATAAGCGGGCACCATATATTAGTCAGCATGAGGCAATTATGAACAATCCTTATATTCACACCACAGAACACCTTTTCATAAACCGTCCCGTAGATTTCGATAACGAAAAAGGCGTCACTTATGAAGAAGCGGGGGGTGAACATTCCTTTTGGGCTGTGCGCGTGCCTTTTCTGCCATCTATGACTTCCGGAGATTTTACGCGTTTGGGCGGGCAGAGTCGGATCCCTTACATTCAGCAACGACAGGTCCGTTTCTTATATGACATTGTCCGTTTTCGTGAAAATCTTGCGACATTTGAGCTGCGCTTTATCGCAACTCCGAATCCTGTGGAAGGACAGCCGAACCTGATTGATATTATCTTTCTCGGCAAGGTTTTTTCCACACGTCAGGGAGGAGGTAAACAAATGGCAATCCGGCTCTGGGAAAAGTTTGTCAATGTTTTTCCTTCGGAAGATCCTTTTAATTATCCACTTGAACCGGTAGTCTCCAGCGCCGAATTTCTGCGTTTTTATGCCCCCCTGAACGTAGACTCATTGCGCAACAAGAATATCTTGGAAATTCGAAAATATGAAGATATGCCGATACGTAGCATGGCACCTTTGGGACGTGTAGAACGCAAAGGGGATTATGTGGCTCATCCCTTCGTGCCGAGCGTCAACTTCAACCCTATGGGCAGATTCCTTACTGCACTAGCTGATCAATCTCAAAAGTGTTACGCCAGCATCAGTCTGCGCCCCACCCGAATGTATGACCAGGAAGTCTACAATGCTAGCTTTGCGATTGGTCAATTTAAAAAGACAGCTGGGGAGGATGATGACATCACGGAAGAGTACATCCGTTCGCGTTCCACTATTGGGGCATATATTTATCAGCAATTAATGGCTGAACGCGAACAGTTGGCGATGGTGCGCGTTCATCTGGTCGGCGAAAAAGATGCTCCTTACGCCCTTGCGGAGGCCCTTGGCTCCGAAATGATGGGCAACATCAAGAATGCTTACCCAACGCAATGGACTCTTGCTCAACCCGCTGATGAAACCGAACTTCAATCTGCAGTCCACAACATCAAGTACCTTGAACAGGATCTATGGGGACATACACTGGCCTCTGCGCCGCTGCAAAGATTCCGTTACATGGTCACGCCGCAGGAAGCCTATGGTGCTTTTCGTCTTCCAGTAGCACCTGAGTCGGGATATCTGCCTGGTGTGCTGGTGAAGAACGAACCATTTGTCGCGTTCGCAGAGGAACTGGAGACCCAGTACCAGGCACGGGCAAACCTCAACGATTCGGTGCAGGCCACCCAAAAAGAGGCCGCGAAACCCAGAATAAATCTGGGTATGGTATATCATCGCGGCAACCCAACCTCGCAACCGTTCACTGTGAAGGTTGAGGATTTAGTGCGACATACCCTCATTGCTGGCTCTACAGGCAGCGGTAAGAGTACGACCATCAAGCATCTGCTTAGCCAGTTATGGATTCAACATCAAATTCCTTTCCTGGTACTTTATCCAATTGACAAGAATGATTATCGTGATCTGCGCGGATTTCAATCACTAGATGAGAGTATGCTTATCTTCACACTTGGCGATGCAAACACATCTCCCTTCCGGTTTAATCCATTTGAGGTCCCCGATGGATTGCTACTTAAAACACATATCTCGCGTCTGATGCGGGTATTCATGGCAGCCTTTACACTGCAAGATCCATTGCCCATGATCTACAGAGATGCGCTGCGTCAAGTCTATAGGCAAAAGGGCTGGGATACGGTGCAGGGGAAGGGCGCGCCTGAGAGGGATTATCCCACCATGTCGGAGTTTTACGAGACAATCAGGAAAATTGCAGATGGGCTGGAGTATGGCCGGGAGATTAAGGATAACGTCCGTCAGGCCTCTGTCATCCGTATTGCGGATCTACTTGAAAACGCCGGGCATGTGGTTAATGTGCGTAGTTCTATGTCATTTGAGAAACTAATGAATCTGCCTACTGTGATGGAAATCGGCCGTGTGGGCTCCACCCAGGACACATCTTTGCTTATGGGTTTCCTGCTTATGCGTCTCGCTGAGGAAATCGAGCGACATCCGCGCTCCAAGGCTAGGCCACACATTACGGTTGTGGAGGAAGCCCATCGTCTGATGGCGGAGGTCACCCCGGGGAGTGGGGCAAGCGATTCACGCAGCTCAGCAGGTGAGGATTTCGCCAATATCCTGGCCGAGGTCCGCGGCTATGGGGAAGGATTGATCATTGCAGAGCAAATTCCCACCATGCTGGTCAAAGGTGCCATCGGCAACACATTCCTGAAAATCATGCACTGGCTCGAAGACGCTCCCAGCTTCGACCTGTTCAGCAATATTATGAACTTGGACGCAGCTCAGCGTGAATATGCTCGCACGCTCGCCACTGGCTTTTCCATCGTTCGAAGTCCATCGGGACGCCCGGTCCACATCAAAATCCCAGAGTTTGGAGATCAGAACGGCTTTCAGGATCTGGCTGAAGATGAAAAATCAGACGAAGCCACTCACAAGTATATGAAAGTGCAACGCCAAAAGGCTGGTTTGGTGGATGTAAATGTACTACCTTGGGAGGCATCTCTCGCAGCAACAGCCAACTCCACGACCTCTGTCCCACCAGTCCCTGCGAATACAGCGTCTTCTCCTCTCAAGAGCGACGATACCTGGCGTGTGGAGAAGACGGAACTTTCCTATTTCCTTGGTGCCCCGATGAAAACGTGCCTGCGATGCAGGCCTCTTCAGCAAAAATTATGTCCCTACCGGAGAGATATCAGGCAGTCCTGGTATAAGGATCTCTCTCTAAAAGAACTCGCAGATCAATGGCTAGATATTGTGCAGGCGCCCTCCATGGATAGACAGGAACGCTGGAAGTGTCTAGAGCCGTTCCGCACAGAATTTAGAAAACGGCTGACCTCACAAGATACCGACTCGCGGGGCTTGCTCTATTGCTACTTTGCACATGTTCTCGATGAATGGCAGCACAATGCCAATATAACCAATGATGTAATCCTGCGACAAATCAGCGTAGACCTGCTGATCGATATTGATGCAAAAGGTCTCGAATAATCCGTTACTTTGCGTGTGTCTAGACGCTCTCTCAGGAGGTTAGGCTATGGGTGAGTTTTCTCCAGTAGATATGCCAGAACCAGACTTTTCCCCGGAGATCCCGGATGTTGAGCCTTCCATCGAGGTGGTAGACGACGCGCCAGCCTCTGTGGAATTTACTCCAGACACTCCGATTGAGTCTGAGCCATTGACAGAGTCTTCCGCTGAGTCAGATCCATTTGTAGACTCGACGTCCGGCACTGAGTCCAAAGCCAATAACGGCGCGTTGATTGAGAGCGATCCTGTTGTAGAAGACAATCCTGATAGCCAAATTGAATCGTCTACGGAAATAGCGGCGGAAGGCGGTTCCGACACAACTCCCGACTTGGAGCCAGAGTCTATTTCTGGAATGCCCGCCGACATCTCCCCGGATACAACCTTCGAACCATCGCCCGAGATTGTCGATACGCAACTGCCAATCGAACAGTCTAGTTTAGAGGAGGAAGGCTCTACAGAACGATCACCGGACGAGATGTCTCAAGGGTTGCCATTCCAAGGTCCGGAGCAAACCGAGCTGTATCATAGTCCAGAGACTACGAAAGAGATCGAAGCGGGAACTGGTCCCAATCCATCCTGGGACCAACCGCCTGATGGATCCGTGAATGATACCTTTGATGATAAGACCGTTGGCGAGGAAGACTCGGTATCAATGGGTGAAACGGGAGCAGAAGAAATGAATTCTGCTGAGAATCCAGAATCGGATCAAGACGCCAATACCAACCAATCCGATAACCTGTCGCTCGATGCGGAGCGAGATGTCACGCTCGCGGATGATATCCCTTCGGAGACAGTCGACACACCGCCTGTAATGGAGCGGAGTGGACTGAGCGCTGAAGGCACAGCTGAACAATCGATGGAAGGCACGGCCAATGACACGCCTAGCGACCTACAACAGGAGAGCTCTCCAAAATTCTACCTTAATGGAGAGGAAGTGACTCTGCCCGGGGCTGGTGAGCGGGAATACCGGATCGGAAGCCCACATCAGGATTACGAGGATTACAAAGATATAGTAGATGCTAACAGGCAGCACGATCTGGGATTTGCGGCTCAAACGAGTGACAGTTTCGGCGAGGCGGTTGGGACTCTTGCCGAAGCACAGCAAGGTGGGACAGACTTTACAAAGACGGATACGTACATGTATGAAAAGTTTGGGCCGACACCATATACAGACGCTGCTTATCCACGGAGTGATAATTCCTCAAACTCTGCTTCCATCCAAGCAGACAATTCAAGTGAACGCGAAGGTAGCATTGTCGATTCCCCGGCCGACTCACCTGTTCCAACAATGCCTGTCGACATGACGAGTTTTACCGATTCACAGGAACGGAACATTGCTGTTCGCCGATGGGGAGAGGAGAAGTTCATCCAATTGCGCGCATATGATACTGAGCTGGGCGAAGCTCCCGAAAATCCAAACATTGGCACCGCCGGCATGACCAATCTGCTGGTGGAGACTGGGCTGGAAGGTTCGACACAGATCAGGCTTCAGGATATTGTTATTCCACGGGATTATCGCGAATCGGGCATTGCAGGAAATATGCTTGATCAGACCATAGAGATTGCCAAAGCGAAGGGCGCCAGCGAAGTCTATGGCGTAATCGAAAACGAGGAGGCGCTCAGCTATTGGAAACACATGGAGGACAAAGGTAGTGGCTGGAAAGTGGACCCTAGTCAGGGTGCTCATGGCTATGTACGATATGATATGAGCAGTTTTCGTGGCAAAAAATAGAATTGACGACAAGGAAGATATAAAGGAATCAAACGCATTTTGGTGGAAATATTGCCCCCGAAACATTTCGTGCCTATGTCGGTTCGTACTTTTCTGATCTTATCGGAGCCTTATGAGATTTTAGGAAACAAACAAAAGGGTCAGGTGTCTACCAAGGAGAGCCAATCCTAAGCGCGAGGATGCTGAATAAGGAAAGAAATTCCTGCACGCCACTCCAGATCTATTCTCCACGGTGTGACCTTCTTCATAATGAGTTCACCTATTGTCTCCACGCTACTGCTTTCGAAGATCTGCGGAAATTTTTTCCGCACCAGCGCAATTGCGCGGCATTTTTTACTGATCGCTCATTTCCTCAAGCGGGATATCACGATTCTTACTTTCAAGATAGGATGTGGTATGACTTTCTATCTTTTAGTTCCCATCCCCTGACCCGGCCATTTTCTTTCTTAACTGATCGGCCCACTGAATAAGCTGCGAAGTAGGGCCATAGCCATGGAGATTTCGTTGGCTGATGCGCGACACTTTCTTCCTTACTCTTCCACGGTCCAGCGTTTTGAACCTCGAGCCTGGCGATGTAAAAGATAACGTTTTTTGAGTAAATGGTGTCCAATCCGTCCGTTTACTCTACAAAATTGGGCGGTTTTCGTCCATCCCATCCAATAAATCTATTGTCTCTACCCCAACTGCACCAAAATTGCACCAGGAAAGGCGACTCGGTTTCGAAGTTCATTCCTTTGTTATCGTATGTCCCACAAGTCGAGTAATTGGCATTGGTATAATCCAAGTAACTCAAGTGGAGGCATTAACATAGGTTTTGCGCGAAATGGCTGAATAGAAAGTCAAGTGAACCTCGTGTTTTTTTGAGGCAAAGTTCCAAAATCAGCACTAAAGGGCCATCCCTTGTTTAGGACAGTCCCATCTTAAGCTCCAAAGGTTACTTGAATTGGTTAACATTCACAAATAAGAAGTTTTGTGGAGAACACTTTTCAGACCTCTGATATGAGCAACTAGGCTAAAGAAGTAATAGAATCTTGTAATCGTTCTTCGGAAAATTGATTATGCCTCATCTTCCTATTCCCCCATTCTTTAGCGGCAACGAGCTGGGTTCTTTTGCTGAAGACACCATTGCGCGGCGCCTTCCCGAAATCGCCCAGCGGGTGATATCCGAGAATAGCTTTGACCAATCTACCAACGAGCGTCTGCGCGCTCTGATCAGCGAGCTTCCACACGGTCCAATCAGGCAGCTGATAGATGAACAAGCACCGGATTGGTTGGACTGGCAGAATGCATTGCAGCCTTTTTTGGGAAAAACCTGGCTGGAGGCGCCATTTTTCGCCTCGGAGATGTATTTTTATCGACGTATCCTAGAAGCGACCGGCTATTTTCAACCCGGACTTGGATATGGAGTGGATCCCTATCAGCTGCAAAAAAAACTTGGGCTGGAACAGGCTGGACAAGCGATAACGCAAGCACGATCCCATAGCATGCCGGCCAATAATGAATTTTTGCGCCAGATGATTTACTTGTCACTCTGGGGCAACCAGGTGGACTTGAGTTTGTGGCCCGTGCAGAAGGAAAGCAGTTCAAGAGCTCAAGGGAGGAAACGGGAGACACACTTGCTGGTGGATGAAAGCCCAGCAGCCCTCACGCAAATTGAAGAAGTGAACGGCGGACGGGTGGAATTGATCCTGGATAACTTTGGGACAGAATTTATCTTTGATCTACTGCTGGTAGATGCCCTGCTTGCCCATGACTCGCGCCTGAGCATACGGCTCAACGTGAAGCCACATCCTTGTTATGTTTCAGATGTCATTCCCGCAGACATACCCCGGGCGCTGCACTGGCTGAAGACAGATGCTCCTGCCTGGGCGCGGCAGGCAGGAGAGCGATTGGAACGGGCTCAACAGACTAGTCGGATGCAGGTGGCGACACATTTCTATTGGGCTTCGCCAAGCCCAGCCTGGGAAGCACCACCCGACCTATGGGCTGACCTGTCAAGGTCGGCATATATGATCAGCAAAGGTGATGTTAACTACAGGCGCTGGCTAGGTGATGCCCGCTGGTCGTATTTAACCTCGTTGCAAGAAATCATTAATCCGCCAACTCCACTATTACTGTTACGAGTATCGAAATCGGATGTGGCCGCGGGGCTTGCACCTGGGCAGGCAGATGAACTGTTCAGGCGCGATCCAGCATGGCAATTGAACGGTCATTGGGGAATGATCCAGTTTGTGAAACCCAAAAAGAAAATTGATGCTTAGCGCAGTACTTCTCGTTGCTTAATAATTTCATCAGATACCTCGCCGAGGGATGCCAGGATCCGGTCAGCATGGTTCTTCTCCTCTGGTGGAGGAAAGTTAGCATCCGGGATGTTAACCACATTTCACGAATCATTTTGAAATCAGTACGAAAATGAATCTAATCCCCAAGTTCGATTTGACGCTCGGAGAGACCGCTATTCATTGATTAATTGGAGGTTAGTATGAAAAAGATATCCATTGGAGTGGTCGGAACAAATTTTGTCACCGATATGTTTATAAAAGGTATCAGTTCAGTGGATAGCTTTAACGTGATTGCTGTGTGTGCGACTATGGAAGAGAGTGTTGCCAAGTTTACTGCAAAATATCACGTAAACCAAACCTTTTTGGATTATCGAAGAATGGCCGAGATTGATTCGTTGGATGCCGTCTATTTAGCGGTTCCGAATCACCTTCATCATGAGATGGTATTGTATTTCTTAAATAAGAAAATCAGTGTTTTTTGTGAAAAACCACTGGGGGTAAATCCAGGGCAAGTTGAGGAAATGATCGAGGCTTCAAATCAAAACCATACGCTTTTACAGGATGGCATAGTTCCTTTATATACTGAGAATTACCTCAGACGAAAGCAGAATTTGGAAAACATCGGTCGATTAAGAAGGGTTGTATTCGCGTTCGGACGATCTTCGACTCGTTATGATGCATACCTACGGGCAGAAAACCCGCCAACGTTTCGTTTAGAGTTCTGTAATGGCTCGCTTCTCGATATGGGTGTTTATTGTATCGCAGTAGCTGTAGACTTATTTGGAAGGTCAGCTGGAGTTCTGGCGAACGTCATCAAGCTATCGAACGGGGTAGATTGCATGGGGAGCGCCATATTGATCTACAATGATTTTGAAGTCGTAATTATGCATTCTAAAGTTACTGGCTCATTTATTGCATCAGATATCCAAGGAGAGCAGTGAAATCTATATATTGATTCGATAAGCAGGATGGAAAATGTATTGATGCATTTGAGGAATCAAGGTCGGATACAACTTGGTGCGACAACTGAAGACGGCTTTAAAGATGAATTACTGGATTTCAGAAATAATCTACTTAACCGTAGAGTGGAATCTCGGTTGGTAAGTCACCAACTATCTTATGATATCGCTGAAGCATTGTACAAGATCAGAAAGCTGTCAGGAATATCGTATCCTTGTTTTGGAGAAGAAAATACCTAATGGGAATCTATCAGCAAGAGTTCTGATTGCATGTTCAACATTCATGAGTTCTTGGACAGTGGGACTCTACGGCTCTAACCTACGGCTGTTTCCACTAACCGTTTTTTCCGCTCCAGATCTGACTTTCTAAATCCTCTGGGCAATAGACTACAAGGTGGCCAACTGGCCCTGCGCGGGAACGATTCCGCAAATGATATAATCCCGCATAGTCGTTCACTTTTCTCACAAGGATATCAACATGACTACTTCCACTACTGATTATATTGAATATGGCAAACGCATTTTGCAAGAGGAAACAGATGCAATTGCTTCGATGGTACCATTGTTAGGGGAAAACTTTGCAAAAGTCTGCCAAGCTGTTGGCGAATGTAAGGGACGGGTCGTTTTTGCAGGAGTTGGGCAATCGGCGCATGCTGCTCGCAAGAGCGCGGCAAGCCTGGCCAGCCTCGGAACACCTTCTTTTTATGTGCATGCCACCGAAGCATTGCACGGGGATATGGGTATGATTACTGCAGAAGATGTGGTCATTCTGATTTCGCACAGCGGCGAGACCAAAGAAACATTGAACATGCTTTCGGTTTTGAAGAACCTGGGTCCCAAAACGATCGCGCTTACTGGAAATGCAGAATCTACGCTGGCAAAGAATTGTGACTTTGTTTTAGCAACTCATATCAAGAAAGAAGCAGGGACAATCCAATTTGCACCGACCTCGAGCGCCGTGGCAACGATAGCACTCTTAGATGCGATGCTGAGTGCCGTTGCGGTTGGGCGAGGCTTTAGCGAAAAGGATTATGCACGGTTCCATCCCGCAGGCTCGCTGGGTAAGATGTTGCTGGGCGATGAGTCTTTGTAATTTAAGACGCGCTATGAAGCGAATAAACGAGCGAAAAGACCTTCTCCTGGGTAACCGAGGAGAAGGTCTTTTCGCTAACCTATAGCATAATGGCCTAATATGAGAAATCTTAACAGAGAACTCAAATCAAAGTGAAAAGGAAGCAAAACTATGAAGAACTCTTGGACGAATGACCTATTTGGAACCTCTAAGCCAATTATTGCAATGTGCCACTTTAAAGCTTTGCCAGGAGATCCAAGTTACGACCAGAATCACGGGATGCAGTTTGTGATTGAAAGTGCTCGAAAGGATCTGCTTGCTCTCCAGAAAGGCGGTGTAGATGCAGTCATGTTTTCTAATGAATTCAGCTTGCCCTATCTCCTAAAAGTTGAGCCGATTACTCTGGCGGCCATGGCGCGTGTAATTACTGCTCTAATGGACGATATTCATATTCCCTACGGGGTGAACGTTCTTTGGGATTCAATGGGCTCAATTGACCTCGCTGTGGCAGTGGGGGCCAGCTTTGTAAGGGAGATCTTCAGCGGGGTGTACGCCAGTGACTTTGGTCTGTGGAATACCAACTTTGGTGAGGTTGTTCGCCACCAACACCGAGTTGGAGGACAAAATATACGCTTGCTTTTCAATATCGTTCCTGAAGCTGCTGCTTACCTTGCCGGACGCGACATTGTATCCATAGCTAAATCTACTGTCTTCAACCATCGTCCGGATGGCTTATGCGTATCTGGACTCACGGCCGGTGTCCAGACGGATAGTTCAGTGCTTAATGCGGTCAAGCAAGCCGTTCCCGGCACACCTGTTTTCGCTAATACTGGTCTTCGTCTTGATAATGTGGAAGCCCAGCTAGCCATCGCGGATGGCGGAGTAGTGGGGACAACCTTCAAGGTAGATGGAGTCTTTGAAAATCCCGTTGATGCCGCGCGGGTAAGGGCATTCATGAATAAAGTTCAAGATTTCCGCAAAACTTTGAATAGTTAATTTCGAATAGGATCAATGTCATGTGTTGTACATGACATTCATCATCGCAATCCGTGATATAACCAGGCTATACTAACATGTAATAACAAGTATCTACATGATATTAACGCTTGTCGCGTTGGAGAATTCGGATGGCGTTTACCTCAAAAATCATTGACTCCGAAAGTATTGTTCCCCTTTATAAACAATTATTTAATTACTTAAATTCAGCGATTGAAAACCACCACTTCAAACCAGGTGACCGCCTTCCCTCTGAGAGTGAGCTCGCTCAGGAGTTCAATATCAGCCGCGTCACTATCCGGCGCGCTCTACAGGAACTGGCACATCATGAAAAAATTGTCTCTGTTCCTGGCAAAGGATCCTTCGTACTTCAACCAAAGATCGAGCCGCTAACCGCCTTAACAAGCTTTAGCGAAAATATGCGGGCCCAGGGATACGAGCCCTCGTATCAAGATACACAAGTCAACATTATCAGCCCCACCAAGCAAATCCAAGACCATTTGAAGGTTTCAGAAAAAGAGCAAGTTCTCCATATCCACCGCATGATGCTTGCTGACGGTGTTCCCATGGCCATTCAGAATGTGTACCTGGCGGAGAGAGTATATTGCCGCAATCGTTCCCTTTTTATTCCTGAGATATTAAATCGAATCTCCTTATATAAGCTCTTTGATTTGCAACTGGGCCTTTCTTTATTCCGGGCCGATGAATGGGTAGATGCTTCTAAAGCTACCCAAGAAGAGGCAGGCTTGCTGCAAATCAAAAAAGATGACTCGGTATTAATCATTGACCGGGTGACTTATTCAACTACCGAGCCAGATCCTATTGAATATGTGCATCAACTTTACAGCGCTAGTCGCTACCGTTACAAAGTTGAGCTATTCCGATCGCAACGACAATGACGGCATAAGAAGGAGGTGATTCGTACACTACAACGATAGTCGAGCTGATTGGTCGAAAAGGATATCAAGTTTCAAGCTAAATAGAAAGGCCAAGGAGAACCAAAGATGTTAAAGAAATTCAATGTACTGCTACCTATTGTGCTCATTATGGTAATGATCGTAGGTTGTGCCCCAGCCGCGACCCCTACTGAAAAAAGCGCTCCCGCCGGGGATGTCAGTACACTTCCTGACAACTTAAAGAATGGACTGACTTTCCCAAAACTGATTGACCCCCCTGCACAAATTACCACCAAAGGTCCAGATGGCAACACTGCTACTTGGTACACCAAGCTTTCTCTGACACCAGAAGAAGTTGCAAAAGTTCGTGCCATGAAACCGCGAGTCGGCTGGGAATTGATTAACACCAGCGAATGGGACAATGCCAACCTCACAGGATTCAAGGATGCAGCGAAAGATCTGAACATGGATATTGTCGCTACCGCAAATGGCGACCTTGATCCCGTGAAACAGCAAGGCGACATGGAAAATTTCGGATCCATGAAGCTGGATGTTGTCAGTGCACAGGCCTGGGATCTTGACAATGCTTCGCAATGGTTTGATCCTTTGGCCAAGAAAGGCGTCAAATTAGTGTTCATGAGCAATGTCCCGAAGGGATATACACCCGGCAGAGAGTATGTTGGCGCGATCACAGACTCCTTGTATGACATGGGTGTAGATTCTGCAGATATGATGGCGGATGCGATCGGTGGCGAAGGAAAGATCCTTTCCATCGAAGTTGCAGGTGTAAACTATGTAACTAACACTCGGGATGGTGCCTTCAAGGATACGATTAAGGCCAAATATCCAAAAATCCAGATAGTTGATGTAGGTGGTTTCCAGAAACCAGATGAGGCCGGCACAATTACGTCAGCGCTGCTGACCAAATACCCAGACGTAAAGGGCATCTATGTTTCCTACTCAACTCCAGCCATCAGCGTCTTGGAAGCAGTGAAGTCTATGAACCGTAAAGATATTAAGATCATTACTATGGATCTTGATACAACCGCGAGTCTTGACATGGCTCAAGGCGGCAACATTGCTGGAATCGCCGTTGACCTGCCATACTTGATGGGTTATGGTCGCGCCTTGATTGCTGCTTACGGCCTTCTTGGCAAACCCTGCCCGGATCAGTGCTACTTTACCTCGCCCTCTTTCAAGGCTACACGCGAGAATCTCGCCGATGCATATTTACTTTCTTTTGGCGTGCCAGCCCCGAAGGAAGTACTAACTGCATTAGGCAAATAGTAATTCCTTGATGGCATACTAAGCGCCAACATAGAAGGAATGGGTAAGACGTATCAGTACGCGCCTTACCCATTGCTAAAATATTGACCAAAGTAAAGGTAATTTATGGCTGAATACGCGATTGAACTGGGAGATATTGTGATGGAGTTCGACGGTGTCCGAGCTTTGGATAAGGTCAACTTCAATCTCAAAAAGGGTGAAATTCGTGGCCTGGTAGGCAAGAATGGGGCTGGCAAAAGCACCCTGATGAAGGTCATTCAGGGCGTCTATACGCAGACGAGCGGAAAATTGTTTTTTGATGGCAATGAGATTCCCCATACAATGTCGATCCGGCAGCGCGAAAAAATGGTCAGTATGATCTTTCAAGAATATAGTCTGGCCGAGGAACTGACTGTCGCTCAGAACATATTCCTGAATTTTGAGCCAACTAAGAACGGGTTGATTGATGACGCCGCATGCGTGAAAAAAGTGAAGGAATTCTTTAACGATCTTGGAATTACCATCGATCCTTCGACAAAAGTAAGGAATTTAAGTACGGGGGATATGCAACTGGTGGAGATCGCCAAAGCCATTATCAGGAATACATCAGTTATCTTGATGGATGAACCTACTGCTGCATTGGATGCAGAGGCAACCAAAAAATTCTTTGAGTTTATCAGTAAGTTAAGGGACAAAGGTTATTCGATTGTCATTAGCTCTCATCATTTGAAGGATATCATGGCCACGTGCGATAGCGTGACTGTCATCCGGGATGGGAAAGTAACCCTGAACAAGAACATTGGCGAGACATCCCTTGAACAGGTGATCGCTAGCATGTTAGGGGAAACGGCTTATAGGCACCAAAAGGAAAAAACTACAAAAAGGGTTGACCGCAGCGCACCGATTTTAAGCGTGAGAGATATCTGCTCCAAAAATCGAAATGTGGCTGTTTCATTTGATATATTTCCCGGAGAGATCGTCGGTTTCGCTGGTCTCAAAGGCTCTGGCAGAACAGAAATATTCAATAATCTATTTGGAATAGACCCGGTCGCAAAGGGTGAGATTGTCATGAATGGGAAAATAGTGCACATCAATTCACCTGAGAAAGCTATTCAATCCGGGATCTTTCTAATCCCCGAAAACCGCCACACGCAGGGGCTCAGTCTAATGCATACTTTATACGACAATATGCTGCTCCCAATCGTTTCTAAATTAGCTAAAGGCATTCTTGTGGATGACCAAAGAGGGAAAACATTGGTTATGGATATGATCAGATCATTGAGTATTAAGACCCCAAGTATGGACACCAAAATCAGTTTGTTATCGGGTGGCAATCAACAAAAAGTGGTGGTTGGAAAGGCCTTATCTAGTCACTCAAGAGTGATGCTGATGGATGACCCAATGTATGGCGTAGATATACAGGCAAAATTGGAAATTGCCGATGCTGTGGAAAACTTCACGAAGGAAGGCAATGCGGTTTTATTTGTATCTTCAGAGATTGAAGAATTGACCGAGTATTGCAACAGGATCCTGATTATTAAAGATAATCGCATCACGGAAGAATATGAGGATGCTTCGCAATTCACGGAAGACGGGTTAATGACTGCGATTCAATAGCAGCCTACAGGAGCTTGGAATGAGTACAGTTACACAAGAAAACAAAGGATTACTCAGTAAGGAAAACAGAAGATTACTCATCGAGCTAATCAAAAATTCGATGGTATTCATTGCTTTGGTGGTTTTGTTTATGGTTTTTTCCATTACCCTTGGTCATGTAGGTAATGGATTCGCCAATCCCGATAATCTTTGGAATATCATTAGGCAAACATCATTGATTGCAATATTAGCTGTAGGTATGTCATTTGCTCTCGCTGCTGGTCAAATCGATCTATCCATGGGTGCCGTTGTCGCCGTCAGTGGATTGGCGTCCGCCTTAGCGCTGAGAAGCTTTGGCATTGTTCCTGCCATTTTCACCGGGTTAGGGGTTGGGCTGGCAGTCGGCGCATTAAATGGGTTATTAATCGCGTATATAGGTATGCCTCCTTTTTTGGCCACTTTGGGTACAATGATTGCTTTTCAGGGCGTCGCGCGCACGATGACAAGCTTGAAATCCATCCCCATTACAGATCAGACGTTTATCAACATTTTTGGCGGTGGGAACCTAGGAAATATCCCCGTTCTGGTGATCTGGATGATCATATTCCTAGCCATTGGTCATATCTTGCTGAGGAAGCTGCCCTTTGGCAGGAAAATACTGGCAATCGGCGGCAATCGCAGATCCGCTTTGTATTCAGGTATTAATGTAAAAAGAACTATTTTTACGGTGATGATTTTTAGCGGCCTAATGGCCTCCATTGTGGGCATTCTGTGGGCAGGACGTTATGGTGGCGGTAGATATACGATTGGCGATGGCTCGGAGTTGGCTGCCATTGCTGCTTCTGTACTGGGAGGAACTAGTATTTTTGGTGGTATTGCCTCGGTTTTAGGTGCGGGCGCAGGTGCGATCATGATTGGTATGATTGATTCAGCACTCGTAATGTATGGGCTGGATGTTTATCAACAGATGATTGTCCGAGGTATTGTCATCATTATTGCGGTCGCCACCACAACGAAGCGGGGGTCATAGGTGCTAGATATCATTGGGATTGGCGATGCCGATGTGGATCTGATCGTTCAGGTCGATCATATCCCTACTCATGATGAAAAGGTCCGAGGAACACTGCTGGGAAAATTTCCTGGAGGAATCATTGGCAACTTTTGCGCTGCTGCTGCCAGATTTGGGGCCACTACCGGGGTAGTAGCGAAACTGGGAAAAGATGAATTTGGAGATTTGTGTCTCAGTGACTTTATAAAGCGTGGCATCAATATCGCTGGTATGGTCCAGAAAGAGAATGAAGACACCTACTTCTCTGTTATCCATCTCGACCACACGGGCGAGAAAGCCTTAACGATCATCCAAACCAACGGATTTTTGCCCCAAAAAGAAGAAATAAACCTTGAGTATGTTCGGGGCGCCAGATATGTGCACATGACTACCTTAGATGTTGACTTGGTTGATTACGTTTTTGGGCATCTTGAAGGTGAGTGTGTCCTTTCCTTAGATATTGAAGCCACGGCGTCCAAGGCACCCCCCCAGGTGTGGAATAGAGTGCTACAAAAGCTCAATATTGCTTTCCCTAATTTGGCCGGTTTGCAGGCGCTGACAGGCCACAATGATATCGACAAAGGTGCTTGTTACCTATTAGATCGAGGTGTCAAAACAGTTGTTGTGACCTGCGGAGTTCAAGGCGTAAAAATTTTTAAAGATAATTATTATTTCGAGCATCCCATTTATCGGGTAGATGTAAAAGATACCACGGGGGCCGGGGATTGTTTCAATGCAGTCTTCATTGCATCCCTTTCCAAAGGTTGGGCAATTGAAAAAGCAGCCAAGTATGCTTCGGCCGCGGCCGCGATTTCCATTCAATGCGTGGGGGCCCGCGAAGGACTACCAACCTGCGAAGAAGTCGAGTTGTTTCTAAAAAGTCGAGGCGACTTAGCATGCTGATCAGGCTAGGAATTTACCAACCGCCTCAAAGAAGGACGAGCTATAACATTGGCTGGAAAGTACTTGCTGAACAGGAAAAAGTGCCATTTATTGTCACCGATCAGCCTGATTGTCCAGTTATGGCGTTTGATGGGAAGACGCCAGATTGGTTCGCTGATTTTCTGAGGAGTGGCGGCATTGCCATTGTGACAGACTGCCATCCAGACCTCCTACCTTTCGGAGTTGAGTATGTCGGAGACGCTTCTATTGAGTATGCAGATCTAACTGAACTTGGCAGCACTCTTGCTAGAGTTCAATGTATCACGCGGTTATATCGGGGCAACGGATATGGAACGATTCGAATTCATGAGAAACGGATTGGCAAAGCTGGCATCATTCAGGATGAGTTTCCCGTATTTCTATATACTGACTATGGGAGAGGTGGCTGCTTCTTCACTGGACTTCCAATGTCAAGACTGGTAACAGCACTGGGAGATATATTAAGAGCAACTGCTTCCTTTAGTAATTTCAGTGAAAGGATCGTCTCGGTCGACAAACATCACGTGCTGAAAGCCATGCGAGAAATTCTGCTGATGGCTTTTCATCGCAGGGAGCTGCCCTATGTCCACCTATCTTATTTTCCAGACAATTATCAATCTGCCATCGCGTTCCGCATTGATATAGATGGCGTTTTCGGTGACAACTTAATCAATATTTCGAAGCGTGCCTTAGACAATGGCTTCCGTCTCACTTTTTTTGCAAATAAATCATTATGCAAGGATAATGAGCAGTTTATTCGAAAGCTTGATCCTGAACATGAGGTCGGCAACCATGCCGATGTTCATAATCTATTAAATGACTATGAGTCAAATTTGAGAAATATCCAGGAATGTCAAAACTGGCTCGCAGGTCTCGGTCTCGAAAACAGCAAATCGTTTTCTGCCCCGAGGGGCATGTGGAATGATTCGCTTCATAGGGCCCTTGAAGATCTTGGATATCTCTATACTTCTGATTTCGGGGCGGCGATTGGTGGATATCCGTTCTTCCCCTACCTAAATGGCGTAAAGTCACGTGTCCTTCAGATTCCTGTCAACCCGTTTTCTGCAGAAAGGGCATCTATTTGGAGAGAGGAAACGGAAAATCAAGATATTAGTGCAGAATATGTCGCTGAATTCTATATCCAAATCATTGAAGAGAATTATCATCGATGCTATCCCATCATTCTGTACAGTCATCCAGAAAAATTTGGATTAATTGCGAACCAGGTATTCCAACGGATTCGTGAAAATATCGCGCCTATGAATCTCTGGAGAACCACTCTGACAGAATTTGCCAACTGGTGGATCAAGAGGGACAAAATTGACTACGGTGTAGAATATGACCCATCTGCTTACAGATCAGTGATTACAGGCGATATCGATGCAGATGTCAGTGTCAAGGAAATTTAATTATGACCCAAGTAGATGATTCAGTTCGCGCTTACCTTTCCCCGCCAGCTCAACAATTATTTGACGACATCGTTACTCAAAAGGTATTGGGGGCAAGCGCCCATATCAAGATGATTTCTCAGATGATACGAGATTTGTGTTCATCCGCGCATGCACGAAATGAATCTGCCGAAAATCTGAATGTGAGAATTCGCCAGCTGGCTGATTTTTTCATGAAGACGAGAGGCGAGGCTAGCCAGGCGATCAGCAATGCGCTCTTGATTATGACCAATGGGTCTAGTCAGCAAACAAGTCAGGATATTGATGCTTATATGAATTTTGTCCTCAAAAAACTCGACGATTTTGAAAAGAGTAACCAATCTAACCTCGAATTGATCAATCAATATGCACAGTGCGTCCTTTCGAAGATGAATTCCATCCTGTTATTTGATTATTCCAGCACAGTTGGAAAGATGATTGAAACCTGTGATCATCCATTGGAAATCTTCGTTGCTGAGAGTCGCGCTTTTGATGGGGGCAAACCCTATGTATCACCAGCTCTGAAAGGGCATCACAAGGTTCATTTCATCCCGGATGTAGCCATCTATTTCTATCTCAAACAGTGCGATGGAGTCTTCATTGGTGCAGAGACTTACTATGCCGATGGAACGGTCTTCAACACAGTCGGCGCGGAAATGGTTGCATCACTATGCAATAGCTTTGATGTGCCTTTCTATGTTCTGACCACTTTGATAAAGGTTGATATGCGTTCAATCTATGGGTTTATAAAGCCACGCCTTATGTTGGATTTACGAAAAAAAATGCTAGACGCTCTTGATGATCAAATTAAGGATCAGATCGATTACTCATGCCCTGAAGTAGTTGAGATCCCTCCAAGATTGATCACGGCACTGATTACTGAGGCAGGTATCGTTCCACCCTCAGCCATGTTCCCGCTAAGTATGAATTATTACAAAGAGATTGGGGGGCTTCATAAAAATGCCTAGCATTCATCAATGTGCTTCTATTTCAATGATTCAAACGCCTCCTTTGCCGGGTAGCTTTCAACATTCAGGCCAATGCCTAAATGAAATCAAGGATTATGTTCTCCAAGAAGCAAGAATATTATCTGAGTGTGGTTTTGATGCTGTGATTCTGCAAAATATGGGCGATATGCCGGTAAAGCAACAGGCACGGCCTGAGGTAATTGCCTATTTTTCCGTCATCGCGAAAGAAATCAAAAGCAACTTTAGCAATTTCCTCTTAGGCATATTAATTAATTGGGACGGAGTAGCTTCGCTAGCTGTAGCACACGCGGTCAACGCTGATTTTGTGCGCGTGGAGCATGTATACACTGGTGTGGAGGTAACGAGCACAGGCTTGCTTACCGCTCAATGCTGTGAGATTACGGAAATGAAGAAAAGATTGCATACTACCCTCTCCGTATTTGCCGATGTATACGAGCCTCATGCAGTTCCACTTGGCGCAAAACCGATTGAAGACGCGGCCTGGGAAACTATTCATGAAGCGTTTGCCGATGGATTGTTTCTATCCGGCAAAACTGCGCAAGAAAGCATTGACTTGATCGAGCGTGCCAGGACAAAGGTGCCCAATTCAACAATCTTTTTGGGTGGAGGGGCAACGGAAGAAAATGTGCTTCAGTTATTGAAATATTACGATGGGGTCTGTGTTGCTAAGTGGATCAAAAATGGTTCCCTAAAAAACCCAATTGATTCCGAAAGAGCCAAGCGTTTTATTGAAAAGGTGAACATCGCCAAGAAAGAAAAAAATAAATCCTGATGAGATGACTGTAATAATCGGTTGAATCTGAAATTCTAACGTTAATCGTAAGGATGCAATCTTGCCGAGTCAATGAGAGTTAATATTACATCGCTTGCAAGAGCTATTTAAATTGTTACTCAAGCATTCAGTTTGGCGTGGTCAAACACAACATAGCCGCTTTGTGTCAGGTGTAGCTGGAATTACATTGATTCGAAAAGGAGTGATCATGGCACTTTTCTTGGATTCAGGCGTTATAAGGGAGGTATAAGGAGCCTCAAGTTTAGGCTTTGTTAGCGGAGCAACAACGAACCCGACTCTGCTGGTCAAGGCAG
>Ga0065704_10070350_pt1 | contig 30787 bp, 22 predicted proteins | sample SwiRhicommuniRL2_FD_59091 | JGI IMG/M metagenome (GOLD analysis project Ga0065704, IMG submission 59091) | Switchgrass rhizosphere bacterial communities from Rose Lake, Michigan, USA - RL2 v2 (version 2) | ecosystem: Host-associated > Plants > Roots > Rhizosphere > Soil | place: East Lansing, MI | reverse complement strand
AACTACTTTAAGAACTTCCCCTCATATCGTAAGGGGTTGCAAAGGTAAACACCTTTTATTTTCCACCAAATCTATTTTCTAAACTTACCCGATCAAGCCTGCTACAATACGCAAAAAAGCGACAATAAAGTTACGGCTATAACCCATGCCCACCAAAGGTTTCAGCATAGTTTTAGCATTTCATTTATCCACCACTCAACTGCTTGAATATTATTTAGTTGTATAGGATTTGCACAATGCTAATCCACGATTGTGGATTACCGCTAAGCCTTATCCAGTTGGGCTTGCATACGTTTTATACGATCTTCCAGCTTTTCGCTGCTCAATTCCTCTCTTAGGCTATCCACCTTAATAGGGAAGCAGAATGGTGTCAATTGTTTAGGTCTTGCTATTATAATGCTACCTGCATGTATACGCTCTAGTGATGCGTACAGCCGCTCCACCTCTACTTCCTGCGCCAATGCTTCATTATAGGCTTGCTGTAGCAGCAGGTGCGTAGGCTCATGATCCGTCAGCACTTCATATATCAGCGATGTAGAGTTCTGCAAATGCCGCTGCTTTACATACTTACCGGGATAGCCCTGAAACACCAGCCCCGATATCACCGCTATATCCCTGAACTTACGTTTACCCAGCTCTGCGGCATTTATACTGCGTTGCAGGTCGGCATACCAACCCTCTGAGGAGAACAAGGCTTTTATATTATCCTCACTTACAGGTATTGGCTGGTCACTCAACAACTCAAACCCATAATCATTCATGGCTATCGAGAACGTAATAGGCAGTATCTGCGCTATACGATAGGCCAGCAGCGAGGCCATAGCCTGGTGCACCAGCCTGCCCTCAAACGGGTATACGAACATGTGATACCCATCCCGCGTATCTATCAGCTCTACCAGTGTTTCGTTCTGCTTAGGTATATACGATACCTGCTGCTGCTTATCGAACAATGGTTTCAGAAAAGCCAGCAGTTCATTCTTATCAGGATTGATAGCCGCTTCCTGAAAGGTGCGACGTAATACTTCGCCAAGGTTGGCAGATAGTGGCAGCCTGCCGCCCATCCATGCAGGCACTCGCGCATTCTTCGCGTTCGATTTTCGCACCATGGCATTCATATCACGCACCATCACCAGCTCCAGCTTGCGGCCGGCCAGTATAAATGCATCACCCGGCGTAAGGCTCGATATAAAATATTCCTCTACTGTGCCCACAAAGCCTCCGCTCAAAAACTTCACCCGCAGCAGCGCATCGCCCACTATAGTGCCTATATGCATACGGTGGCGCATGGCCACCTTTCTGCTCGTTACTTTATACACGCCGTCTACGTTCACTACTTTATGATACTCTTCATAGCCCTGCAGCGTATTGCCACCATTGGTAATGAACGCCAGCATCCACAACCATTCATCCCAGGTCACGTCGGCAAAGCAGTGAGTTGTGATCACTTCTTTATAAAGTTCTTCGCTCACAAAGCCCTCGCCTACCGCGCGTGTCACCATATACTGCACCAGCGTATCGTGTGCCATCAGTATAGGCCTGCGGCTTTCCATGCGTTGCTCGGTATAGGCTTGTTTCAGTGCTGCCGCTTCTACTATCTCCAGCGAATGTGTAGGCACGAAGTATACATTACTCACTGCACCCGGCTCATGGCCACTACGGCCCGCCCGCTGCATAAAGCGTGCAATACCTTTCGGGCTGCCAACCTGTATCACTGTATCCACAGGGCGAAAGTCTACTCCTAAATCAAGACTTGCAGTGCATACCACTACTTTCAACGTCCCCGCATGTAGCTGCTCTTCTACCCACACGCGCAGGTTGCTGTCTATAGCACTATGGTGCAAAGCCATCGCACCTGCCAGCTCTGGTGCAGCATCCAGCAATGCTTGGTACCATAACTCGGCCTGCGAGCGCACGTTGGCGAACAGCAGCGTGGAGCGGCTATTATGTATAATGGGTATTACGTGCTGTATCATCTTTAACCCAAGATGCCCCGCCCAGGGAAAGCGTTCTACTGTCTCAGGCAATACAGTATGTATCGCTATTTCTTTTCTTAAGTCTGCACGTATAATGGTACCATTCTCACTATCATTACCCAGCAGCACCAGCATGGCTTCTTCCAGGTTGCCTATGGTGGCCGATATACCCCATATACGCAGCAACCAGTCTTTATCGTGCTGCAATGTCTTGATGTGCGACAGCGCCAGCTCTACCTGCACACCACGTTTGCTGCCCAACAACTCATGCCATTCATCCACAGCTATGCACTTCAGTGTCTTAAATATCGCTGGATAGTTTTTCGAAGCAAGGAACAGGTGCAGGCTTTCAGGGGTGATGATGAGTATCTCCGGCATCTGCTTTTTCTGCTGCGTGCGTTCGCTGATGGCAGTATCTCCATTACGCACTGCTACCTGCCAGGGGATGTTCAGTTCTGCCAATGCCTCGGTCATCGCCCTGCCCACATCTTTGGCCAATGCGCGCAGTGGTGTTATCCATAGCAGTTGCAGTCCGTTCTTTTGTTTGGTTAGGTACGTGTCAGGGTTGTTGTTGATCCAATCAATAACTACAGCAAGAAATACGGAGAAAGTCTTACCAAAACCCGTAGGCGCATTCACAATACCACTGATGCCTTCTGCATACAGTTGCCAGGCCTCCCGCTGAAACGGAAACGGTGTAAGGCCTTTGCCACCCAGCCACTGCTCTATTACTTCAAAGCCATTGGCCGGCAACTGCTTTTTCTTATTTCTGCTTGCTTTGGCCATCAGGTCTTTCCGTATTGTATCAGTAGTTGTTGTAGTTCTTCCAATGTATTGGCCTCATCGGCTTTTTTATCAGTGCGCCAGCGCAATATACGTGGGAAACGCACTGCCACGCCCGACTTGTGCCTGTTGGATGCCGCTATGCCCTCAAAGGCTATTTCAAACACCAGCTCCGGCTTCACGGTGCGCACCGGGCCAAACTGCTCTATACTGTTCTTACGTATAAATTTATCTACCTGCTCTATCTCTTTATCGGTAAGGCCGGAGTAGGCTTTGGCGAATGAAACCAGTTCCTCGCCATTACGCACGGCAAAGGTATAATCGGTATACAGGCTCGAGCGTTTACCATGCCCTTTCTGCGCATATATCAATACCGCGTCTATGGTCAGTGGTTCTACTTTCCATTTCCACCAGTCGCCACGGCGGCGGCCTGCCTGGTATATCGATGCTTTTCGTTTCAGCATAAAGCCCTCGCATCCCCTGTCTCTTGAACTTGCTAATAACTCAGGTAATTCTTCCCAATCCTTTATATCCACCAGTCGCGACAGCACGAGGTGCTTATTGTCTATCTGCTTTACCAATGCCTCCAGCATCTCCCGTCGTTCTTCCATAGGCTTACTACGCAGGTCTTCGCCGTCATACTCCAGCATGTCGTAAGCCATAAATACAACCGGCGCTTCCTGCAATTGCTTTTTAGTAACGCTCTTTCGTGTGATGCGCGTTTGTAAATATTGAAAAGCTATAGGCAGGTCATCGCGATATGCCAGCACTTCACCATCCAGCACTACGCCATCGGGCAGCAGCGGCAATAGGCTTTCTACCTCGGGAAATTTATCGGTGATCAGTTCCTCCCCTCTCGACCATAAATACATACTTCCTTTCCTCCGTATCAGTTGCCCGCGTATGCCATCCCATTTCCATTCTATCTGCCATTCTTGTGGTGTGCCCAGTTCTTCTTTTTTTTGTTCTAGTGCATAGGCCAGGAAGAAGGGGTATGGCTTTGAATCATCCACCACGATATCGCTTTCTTCCAGCAGGGCTTTAAAACTCATTTCGTATGGGCTCCAGTTACCGCTTATCAGGTGCGCCACGGCCTGCACATCCTGTTGCAGGTACTGCGCTAGTGCCTGTATCACTATATTCTGCGATACACCTATACGGAAACCGCCTGTAAGTAGCTTATTAAATACCAGGCAAGCGCTTCTCGATAATCTGTTCCATTGGTCCAGCACAAAAGCTTTCCTCTCTTCATCGCTACCCGCCTGCAGCCGCTGTAATGCATCCATCATCCCGCTCAGCGATATATCCTGCTCCTCATCGGCGGCAGGCGGCAACACCAGCGATATGGTCTCGGCCAGGTCGCCCACCGCATGGTAGCTTTCCTCAAATAGCCAGGGTTGCAGGCCGGCCACCTCTTGCACCCACTCACGTAGCTGCGCAGTGCTCACCACCCGCCTCGGCCGCCGGTGGGTGAACAATGCCACCAGCCATAGCTTATCACCATCGGGTACGTCGTGCAGGTAGCGTACCAGTGCATCGCGCTTGTCGTTGGTCTTGGTGGTATGGCTCAGTTCTTCTATCAGTTGCGCAAAGCGCCGCATAGCCTGCTGTTTATTATGGGAATATACACCAAAATGCTGCCAGCCCCTCCCGCCGCCTCAAATAACAAGTTTTTCATATCCACACAATTGTAAAAAACTTGCCCCGAAAAAATCTGGCAATTGTACCTTTGAAACTTCGCATCCATATATGGCCACCACTAAGAAAAAGACTACCAAAACAGCACCGCCACCACCTGCCGCTATACCACCTGCAGGCGTTATAGACAGAAAAAGGCAAGTACGCCTTGGCTTCGGCATATTCTTTCTGCTCACAGGTATTTTCCTGTGCTTCTCTATTATCAGTTATTGCTTCACCTGGAAGGACGATCAGAGCCTGCTGCTCGCATCTGGCAGCATGTCGCGCTTTGTTTTTTCTGATGAAGAAGCCGTAGCCAACTGGGGCGGCCGCCTCGGCGCTGCTACGGCGCATGGCCTGGTATATAATGGTGCAGGCATCGCCGCTATGGCCATAGGCATCTGGATAACCCTCGTAGGCATGGCTATGATATACGGCAAACGCCTGAAAGTCATCATGCGCTACATGCGCTGGATATCTATAGTACTGCTGGTAATGGCACCGATCATGGCGTTCGTAATGCCGCATGCCGATTTCCCTTATGGTGGCGCCTGGGGCAACGAAGCCATCGCATATATGAACGGCTTCCTCGGCACTATGGGCACAGGCATGGTGCTGTTGGCTATAGTAGCATTCTTCACATTCGTGATATTTGCTTTGGATATCAGGCCAATGCTGCGCCGTGCAAAACGCACAGCAAAAGACATCGTTACCGCCATCAGGCCCGAAGCCGTAGCAGCACCCGCCGTAGCAACAGCCACTACAGCCGCCGCTGCTGAAGGTTCAAAAATGTTCATTCCTGCCGATGAAGAGATAAAACCTATACAAGTAGATGAAGAAACAGGTGAGATAACCGGCTGGGATATGACGGTGGAAGAAAAAGCACCGCCACCATCACACACGGCGTTCATGCCACCACCGCCGGACATGGTAGAAGAAGAGCAGGAAGTAGCTGTGGAAGAAGAAACTCCGGAAGTAGAAGAAGAGCCTGTAATAGAGGAGGAAATTGCAGAAGAACAACCTGTAGCAGAGCCAGCACCGGAAGGCGAACCGGAATTCTCTTTCGAAGTCATCAAACAGGAAGATGAGCCCGTAATAAAACACGGCGCACACATCAGCCTCGAGGATGGCGAACCTTACGCCCCTGAGCTCGACCTGCCCGATTATAAGTTCCCCACCCTCGACCTGCTCGAAGACCGCACACAGGAAACTATACAGCTGGATAAAGAAGAACTGGAGAAGAACAAAAACCAGATCATCAATACCCTGCGCAGCTTCGGTATCGAGATACAGCGCATCAGTGCTACAGTAGGCCCTACCGTTACGCTCTACGAGATCGTACCTGCCGAAGGCGTGCGTATCTCCAAGATCCGCAACCTGGAAGATGACATAGCCCTGAGCCTCGCAGCATTAGGCATACGTATCATAGCACCTATCCCCGGCCGTGGTACCATAGGTATCGAGGTGCCTAATACCAACAAGCAGATCGTATCCATGCGCTCCCTGCTGGCCAGCGATAAATTTGCCCATGCCAAAATGAGCCTGCCGATAGCGCTGGGTAAGAAAATAGATAACGAGAACTATGTGGTTGACCTCGCCACTATGCCCCACCTGTTGATGGCAGGTGCTACCGGCCAGGGTAAATCGGTTGGTATCAACGCCATTCTTGTTTCCTTATTATATAAGAAGCACCCTTCGCAGCTCAAGTTCGTGATGATAGACCCTAAAAAAGTAGAGCTGTCTATCTACCGCACTATCGAGAAGCACTTTTTGGCAAAGCTGCCCAACGAGGAAGAAGCCATCATTACCGATACCAAAAAAGTGATCTACACCCTCAATGCACTGTGTATTGAGATGGACAACCGCTACGAACTGCTGAAAGAGGCAGGAGCGCGTAACATAAAAGAATACAACGATAAATTCATAGCCCGCAAGCTGAACCCGCAGCGTGGTCACAAATACCTGCCGTTCATCGTGCTGGTGATAGATGAGTTTGCCGACCTGATAATGACGGCAGGTAAAGAGGTAGAAATGCCGATAGCCCGCCTGGCTCAGCTGGCACGTGCCATAGGTATACACCTCATCATTGCTACACAGCGCCCTTCGGTGAACGTGATCACAGGTACCATCAAGGCGAATTTCCCGGGCCGTATCGCCTTCAAAGTATCGGCCAAGGTCGATTCTCGCACTATCCTCGATGCCGGTGGCGCCGAGCAACTGATAGGTCGTGGCGACATGCTGGTATCGCATGGCAGCGAGTTATTGCGCCTGCAATGTGCTTTTGTGGATACGCCTGAGGTGGAAAATATCGTCGACTTCATTGGCCGCCAGCGTGGCTACCCTTCTGCTTTCGAGCTGCCTGAGTATGAGGGTGAAGATGGCGATAACGATAAAATAGTAGACCTCACCAACCGTGATAAACTGTTTGAAGACTGCGCACGCACTGTGGTGCAAACCCAAAGCGGCTCTACCAGCATGCTGCAGCGCCGCTACAACCTGGGCTACAACCGCGCCGGCCGTATTATGGACCAGTTAGAGGGTGCAGGCATCGTAGGCCCCGCCATGGGCAGCAAACCCCGCGATGTACTTTTCAAAACCGAGCTCGAGCTGGAACAGTTTTTAAGTGGATTGAATTAAACCTTTACTTTTGCAGCCCGTCTCAAGAAACGGGATAGCAATTTTTACCCAATATTTGAAAAACTATAAGATGAGAAAACTATTGATGCTGAGCTTTTTAGCTCTTTCTGTGATGGTGGCCCAAACGGCATTCGCACAAAACGACACTAAAGCAAAAGCGATACTGGAAAATGTAAGCAAGAAAGTGAAGGCTATGAAATCACTAAAAGCCAACTTCCAGATAAAAGTAGCCGCAGCCAAAGGCAAAACCGAAACCAAGAAAGGTACCCTTGCGATGAAAGGCGATAAGTACTTTGTGGAGCTAGGTGGCCAGCAGATCATCTGCGACAACAAAACCGTGTGGACCTTCATGAAAGCTGAGAACGAAGTGCAGGTAAACAACTACAACCCCAATGAGCAAACCATTTCACCGGCCAAGCTGTTCACCAACTTTTACGATAAAGAGTATAGCTACAAATATATCGGCACCCGCAAAGTGAATGGCAAAGATTGCGATATAGTGGAACTTACCCCAACAGGTGGCAAAGCAAAACAGTTCAGCAAAATAGAACTGGCAGTAGATAAAAACAGCCAACTGGTTGGTGGCAACATCTGGGAGAAGAACGGTAACAAGTTCGAATACTCGGTAAGCAATTTTACGCCAAATGCTCCTGTTACCGATGCGATGTTCATCTTCGATGCAAAGAAACATCCGGGTGTTGAGGTGGTAGATATGCGCTAACTAGCAATTCTGTACTATTTATAAATGACAAAAGGTGGCATTGCCACCTTTTGTCATTTATATCAATGTAAGATTTATTTTAAATGCTTTTTACATATATTTACCACAATAAATTAACCAAATGAAGAAACTCCTACCCTCATTGCTACTGCTGGCTTCACTGCAAGCTTCAGCACAAACTACGCCAACACTTATTGCTCATTGGAATTTTGATAACGGTAGTACTACCGACATAGTAAACCAATGGACAAGTACAGTCAATGGTTCCCCATCGGCTACAACAGGTTCTACAAACCTTCCCAATACTGCATTGAAGTTCAACTCCGGCGATTATCTGCGCATAGCTTCTAATTCCAAAATGAACTTAACATCGTGGACCATCATAGCCACTATCAGGCCCGATGGTTTCTATGCAGGCAATTGCGAAGTAAACTCTATTATATGGAGGGCAGGTGACCAAAACCTTAATCACTTCGATCTGCGTTACTATGATAATCCGTACGATGGTAGCTGCGGCACTTATACGCCTACCAACAACGTTTTTACAGGAAATGCAAGCAGTGGTGTTTCAATGCCTGGTGCAGACTGGTACAGCTCTCACACCAATCCCAACCCATTCATCACTACCGGCACATGGTATTGCGTAGCTGCTATGTATAACGCTACAGCACAAACGATGACTATGTTCGTAGATGGCAAACAGGTAACTAAAGCTTTGCCATGGCCTAATAATTACGACTATAGTACCTCGAATATACACGACCTGTTAATTGGTGCAAGCAATGACCCTGCAGGCAGTTATCCGTATTTCCTGAATGCTGCTATCGATGATATCAAGATATACGATGGTGTATTTACGATACAGGGCGACGGTCCGTTGCCATGCGCTAACACATCTAACCCTCCCGATCCTATCAGCGTATCGCAATCGCCTGTTACTGAAAAACTCAACATCTTCCCCAACCCGGCTACCGACAATATAACCATTGCAGTACCTGCGCACATGCAATCGGGTAAAATTGTTATCACCAACGCTGTTGGTACTGTGGTGAAGGAAGTGTCAGCTACACAAGGCATAATAGATACTCAGGAGCTTTCGGCAGGGCTTTACATAGCGCGCCTGCAATCAGGTAATGAAATAGTTACAGGCAAGTTTACAATTGCCAGGTAATATGAGTTTATACTTTCCGTTAAAGGCGACACAGAAGTGTCGCCTTTTTTGTTCAAATAAAATTGTATTATTAAACAATAAGTAGTATATTTGCTATTATAAAATAGTACTATGCCCCTATCACTAACCATCTACTTACAGCCCTCTGCTCCCGGCTGGACGCATATCAGTCACTACTGCGCCGAATTAGCAACCTTCTTTGCAGCGCACGGAGTATTCATAGTCAGCATAATACCCCAACAAGCCTGCCATGGGGAAAAGGGGGAATCTGACAAGAACAGCAACAAAACGCAACAATTGTTGCAAGTGCCAATTACATGCACAAAAAATATATCTCTTTGAATTTCATGGTTTTGGCACGATAATGTTTATCTTAATATGGTAAATCATATTATTTAAAATTATTCTTTTAACTTCGCGCAAAATTTTTGAAAATGAATTGGAACCCGGTTGGAATGATGGAGGAACTGACCTCTACCACACAAAAGCTGGCTAAAGGCTATGAGACCCTGCAGCAGATCGAGTCTGTAGAGGTAGCCGTTACCCCTAAAGAATTGGTATGGCAGCGCGATAAAGTGAAGATGTACCACTATAAGCGCGAAACACCTGCTAAATGTGCTACACCGGTGCTGGTATCATTCGCTATGCTGAACCGCCACGATGTGCTGGACCTGCAGCCCGACCGCAGCCTGATGAAGAAACTCCTGGAAGAAGGTCTGGATATATATATTATGGATTGGGGCTACCCTACCAAGCAAGACCGCTACCTGACGATGGAAGACTACATCGATGGTTATATGAACGATGCTGTTGACTTCATCCGCAAAAGCGCTAAAGTGGATAAGATACACAAAATGGGTATCTGCCAGGGCGGTACTTATTCTATGATATATGCATCGCTGTATCCTGAGAAACTGAAAAGCCTCACTACTTATGTTGCACCATACGATTTCAGCAGTGCAAAATGTATGCTGTATACATGGACGAAATATGTAGATGTAGATGCTATGGTAGATGCTATGGGCATTGTACCCGGTGAAATGCTGGATCAGGCCTTCGGTATGCTGAAGCCCAGCATGAACATCAGCAAATACCTCGGTGTGCTCGATTCTCTGGAAGACAAGGAAAAAACGCTCAACTTCCTGCGTATGGAGAAATGGAAAGGCGACCTGCCCGCAATCCCGGGCGAGATGTACCGAAAATACATCAAAGATCTCTTCCGCGATAACAAGCTGATAAAAGGCGAAATGGAACTGGGTGGCCGTCCTGTCAACCTGAAGAACATGACTGTTCCTTTCCTCAACGTGTATGCTACAGAAGATAACATCATCCCCAACGAAAGCACACTGCCAATTATGGATGCCATAGGCTCAAAGGATAAGAAGAACTATCCTTTCCCTGGTGGCCACATTGGCGTGTTCGTAGGTGGCAAGTCTCAGAAAGAGCTGGCACCTTCAGTTGCCAAATGGGTTATCGAGCGTTGCTAAGGCAGGCTCAACAATGATTTAGATAGTAGAATGGTGCAGCAGTTGCTGCACCATTCTCAGTTAAATATCGGGTAAATGCTATTTATCGCATTGTACGGTCTTTTGTAGTTTGGTTATATCCAGCCCTTGTGCGGTGGCACGTTGCAGAATGCCATCGTATGTAGCGGCGTCCATGGTGGGGTTGCGGCTTAATATCCACAGGTACTTGCGGTTGGGGTGGCTTACTACAGCCCAGTTGTAGTCTTCATCCAGGTCTATGATCCAATATTTACCCCTGAAAGGCCATTGGAACTGAACAGCGAGCTTGGCGCGTGTCTCCTTATTCACCACCCAGGCTTTCGCAGTGGCTACCTTCACACCACCATCCTTATTACAGGTGTTGGTTACGGCTATAGTTCCATCGCTGTTCTTAGCATATTCAGCCGTAGTGCAGCTGCACCCGCGCTGAAAGCGCTGTGGAAAAGATGCGATCTCATACCACTTGCCCACATACCTGTCCAGGTTCACATAGGGTACGGTACGCAGCTCATTATCCTGATCCTGAGTTTGCGCCATTGTTGGGGAGCTCATCAATATCATTATGAGGAGCGTTTGGATGTATTTCATCATCAGAGTTTAACACTATAAGATAAACTCTGTGCCAACTGCAACGGGCATGGTTTTGTTAAGTGGTAGGACATTAACTAAAACAATAACTATGAAAAAGATCACCCTGAACCTGATGCTGTGCGCATCACTATTCGCAGTAGCCTCTTGCAACGACACACCAGACGATGCTAAGGAAGTAGCCAACGAACAAAATGAAGCTAAGTTCGAAGACACCAACATAGAGAAAGACACCGAGTTTGCAGTAGCTGCTGCCGATGATGGCATGTTTGAAGTAGAGGCTGGACGCCTGGCACTTAATAACGGTGCATCAGCCAATGTAAAGGAAGTAGGCCAGATGATGGTAGACGAGCACAGCAAAGCCAACGAAGAACTGAAGTCTGCTGCGGCTGCTAAGAATATCACGCTGCCAACCAGCATCAGTGAGAGCAAACAGAATAAGCTGAATGACCTTTCCAAAAAGACTGGTGCAGACTTTGACAAAGCTTACCTGAGCGAAATGGAAGACGCACATAAATCAGCTATCGACAAGTTTGAAAAACAAGCTAATGATGGTAATGATGCAGACCTGAAAGCATGGGCTGGCGGTAAAGTACCTGTTTTGAAGCATCACCTGGAGATGGTGCAATCAGCACAAGAAGCTTTGAAGAAATAGAAGTAGTCAGCTTACTAACCCATTAATTAAAGCGGCGTATCAATGATACGCCGCTTTAATTAATTATCTGGAAAGTAAATATCTACGAATAGAAAATAGTGTTCACCGCTGAGTGCGGTATACTGGGAGATGGTGACGGATTAGGACCGGGCGGTGTTACCTCAGGCTTGCTGGGCATAGGTGGATTTATAGGCTCTGGCTGAGGTATGTTCGGCACATCAGGTTTGGGCGGATTGATTGTTGGGTTTGGGATATCTGGCACTACCGGCTGTTGCGGTATACTTGGTACTTCTTTAGGTATTTGCTGAGCTTTCATGGTTTGGTGGTTTTTACACTAATCAGAATAAAAACCACGCCAGTGTGGCATTATACAACAAGACTGTGCCAAATCTTAGTGTTTGATCAAAAAATATTATTTTCATAGATGGCTAAAATCACATATCTATTAGGTGCAGGTGCTAGTTGCAATGCATTACCAATAATAAATCAATTCCCAGAAGCCATTTTATATGTACTAAATTCTTTAAAAAGCTACGAGAAAGACAGCCCACTACAGCTCCTGCAATATTTCCACCATGCAATACAGGATTTAGAAAAACTATATGAAGGCTGTGAAAATCATCAAAGCGTTGATACCTACGCCAAAATGCTCTATTTAACTTCACATCATAAAGAAAGAGAAGAACAATATAGAGTCACTAAATCTACAATAGTTCTATTTTTTGAAATTTATCGCCTTCTGACGAAATCTTTCGATAAAAGATATGATGCTTTTTTTGCTACAGTACTCGAAAAAGAAAAACCAAGATTACCTCAAAACATAAACATCATTTCTTGGAACTATGATTATGAATTTGAGAAAGCATTTATGAATTACAATCCGGAACTATCGGATATTCATGAACAATATGAAGAACTAAATGTGTTACACAAAAACATCCTAAATTCTAGGGTAACTAGTGATTTTAGCATTTTAAAAATTAATGGTACAGTAGGCTACTATGATGAAAATAAAAAAATACAACTAGGCCTTAAATCTTTACATGACACTAAAAGCAAAAATGTGAATGCCGAGAGTGTTGGTATAATTTTGAGGGAATATCATGAATTAACACATAGATCTCTTAAGAGTAAATATTCATGCGCTATATCTTTTTCTTGGGAAAAGAATAACGAAAATGAATTACGAAGTGTAATTCGCAATATGCTTAAAGACACAGAAATTTTAGTAGTTATCGGATATTCTTTCCCATATTTCAATCGAGAAATAGACTCTTATATTTTTGAATGCTATAACCCTCAACAATACAGAACCTTATACGTTCAAGATCCACATTCAGACAACATAATAGAAACTATTAAAGGTTATAAACGTTCTTTGCAACACATATTACTTACTGGCATTAATAATACGAATCAATTCTTTATTCCGCATCAACTATGATTAACCTTTAAATTACCAAGAATTCCTACTCTTCGATGTTCCAAAGCTAACTGTTGATACAGGTGTACTCTTCAGATTTATTGCTGAGCGCAAAAACCTCTCTGATTTATGCTCCAAAGTACTGTCTATAATCGTTGAACAGATTACAGCATCCTGATCAAGCTTGTCAATAACCCATAAAATATGGGGCATTGTTTTATGGTACACTATATCACCAACTTTAAATTCATTTTCCATAATGTCAATATTTAATATAAATGAAAATTATTAAACCGATTTTTTCAAGTCAAACATAAGATTGATACGAGTGTCACTTCCTGCTATCAATAAACTTTACCTGCTTGCGGCTGGCTAAGGGGAACTGCATCTGCGCCATATCGGCACCGGAGTGGAAGCGCATCCAGGGTGAGACCCGTAGTTTGGATTGCAGCAGCGGCTTTAATTGATGCTCACAATCGTCTACAGGTATCTGTGTATGTATATGCAGTAGCAGCTCGTCTGTGCCCAATTCCCCGGTAAACACCTCTACAATGTATTCTTTGATGAAGCTCACATTGTTCAGCATATCGAAAATCGCCGGAGGGTATAGTGTGGTACCACGGTATTTTATCATTTGCTGCTTACGGCCTTTCACGGGGCTGAGCCTTACGCTATGCCTGCCGCAGGCACACGGCTCATCATAATAAGCACAGATATCGCCCGTGCGGTAGCGTAATAATGGCATACCTTCAATGCCCAGTGTTGTTATCACCAGTTCGCCATATTCGCCTGCCCCAAGCTGGTTGCCGGCATCATCCAGTATCTCCATTATTATCAAATCGGGCTGGTGGTGGCCTCCTTTACCATGTTCACATTCAGTAAAGGCCGACTGCATTTCGGTGGAGGCATAGGTGCTGTGTAATTGTATTGGCCAATCGTTATGTATGAGCTGCCCCAGCGCATTGAGTGAAAAATCATCATTACGTAGATTTTCTCCAATGCAAATGGCATTTTTTACAGAAGTATGCTTCAGATCTATCCCGTTTTGGCGTGCATAGTCTATGAGCTTAAGTATGAAAGAGGGAACGGCTACAATATTGTTTGTCCGGAGGCGGTTTATCGTATCCCACTGCATAGCAGGTAGACCCGGCCCAGTGCGCACAACTGATGCACCCAACTGCCTCACACCCTGGTAATAAGCCATCCCCGCCATAAACTGCCTGTCGAGGGTAAGCATGAGTTGATATGTATCACCAGCTTTGCCACCCGCCATGGCAAATGACTGCTGCTCGTTATACGCAAGGCGTTGCAGATCATTGGCCGTAAGAGCAATAGTAACCGGATGCCCTAAAGTGCCCGAAGTGGCCGTATACTCAGCAATCTGCTCTTTGTGTACGCAAAGGAAATCCCAATTATATTCCTGCATATCGCTTTTGCCGGTAGTAGGCAGTAGCTGAAGATCCGACAGTTCTTTAACCTTTGTAATGTCAACTTTATGCTCGTCAAAAAGCCTTTGATAATACGGCGAAAAAGCCTGCAAATAAGCTAACTGCCCTTTCAGGGCTGCTGATTGGCTTTGTCTTTGCTCGTTTAGCGGCTGAAAAGCCAGTTGAGGTTGGTAATGCAAAGGGAGGTGATTTGTACCACAAAATACGAAAAAGGCTATCCGCCTATATCGAAACTCTATTTTTCATTTTTCAGCTAGTTGTTATACCTTTGCACATGGCTGCAAAATCTAAGTTCTACGGCGAAGGCCTTACATTCGATGATGTACTCCTTGTGCCTTCTTATTCTGAAGTATTACCGAACCAGGTAAATCTCTCCACGCAACTTACCAAAGACATACGCCTCAACATACCAATGGTATCGGCGGCGATGGATACCGTAACCGAAGCTAACCTTGCAATAGCACTGGCCCGTGAAGGTGGTATAGGCATACTGCACAAAAACATGAGCATAGAGCGCCAGGCCGAGCAAGTGCGCAAAGTAAAACGCAGCGAAAGCGGCCTGATCGTAGACCCGATAACACTGGCACCGGATGCTACTGTTGGCGAGGCCTTCCGCATTATGCGTGAGAACCGTATAGGCGGCATACCCATAATAGATAAGAACAACCTGCTGGTGGGCATCCTAACCAACCGCGACCTGCGATTTGAAAAGGACATGAAGAAGAAAGTGCAGGAAGTGATGACGAAGGATAACCTGGTAACCGCACCTGTAGGCACCAATATGGCAAAAGCAGAAGGTATACTGGAGCGCTACAAAATTGAGAAACTGCTGATAACTGATAAGAAAGGCAAACTGGTAGGCCTCATCACCTTCCGCGATGTACAGAATCTGAAGAGCCACCCTAATGCGGCTAAAGACGTTACCGGCCGACTGCTGGTAGGAGCTGCAATAGGTATGACCGCAGACACACTAGACCGTGCAGACGCACTGCGTAACGCAGGTGTTGACGTACTGGCACTGGATAGCTCTCACGGGCATAGCAAAGGCGTACTGGAAATGCTGAAGCTGGTAAAGAAGAACTTTAAAGACCTATCGATAATAGGCGGCAACGTAGCTACGGCAGCAGGCGCCAAAGCGCTGGCCGATGCCGGTGCTGATGCAGTGAAAGTAGGTGTAGGCCCCGGCTCTATATGCACAACGCGTATAGTAACCGGTGCAGGCGCACCACAGCTGACGGCGGTAATGGAAGCAGCACAGATACTGAAAAAACGTGGCATACCTGTAATAGCCGATGGCGGTATACGCTATACGGGCGACATGGTGAAAGCCATTGCAGCAGGTGCATCGGCTATCATGGCAGGTTCAATATTCGCTGGTACGGAAGAAAGCCCGGGCGAAACCATCATATACGAAGGCCGTAAATTCAAAGGCTATCGTGGCATGGGCTCGTTAGAAGCTATGCAGGAAGGTTCTAAAGACCGCTACTTCCAGGATGGCCAGGCTGACACCAAGAAACTGGTACCGGAAGGCATCGTAGGCCGCGTACCTTACAAAGGCATGGTGAGCGAAATAGTACAACAGTTTGTAGGCGGCCTGCGTGCAGGTATGGGCCTCACGGGTTGCAAAGACATAAAAGCCCTGCAAGATGATGCACAGTTTGTACGCATTACGTCGGCCAGCATGGCTGAAAGCCATCCACACAATATTGTGATCACGAACGAAGCGCCTAACTATAGCCGCTAGTTGTTGAATAGTATAAATAAAATGATAAAGCCGCTCGTTTGAGCGGCTTTATCATTTTATTTAAGATGCTGATCGAAATAGTCGGTTATTTTTTGCATGAGGTGCACCCTATCCTTGCCGCGCACATTGTGCTCGTGGCCGGGGTATACAAAATAGTCGAGTTGCACACCATTATCTACCGCTTTTTTAAGCATATTTACAGAGTGTTGCCAAACCACCGTAGGATCGTCCGTACCATGTATCAGGAGTAGTTTGCCTTTCAGGTTCTTTATTTTATCCAGCAGCAGATTATCAGCATAGCCAGTTGGGTTCTCTTTAGGTGTATCCATATAGCGCTCGGTGTACATGATTTCGTACATCGTCCAATCGAGTACAGGACCGCCTGCGACACCACATTTGAAGATGTCCGGGTTACGCAGCATGAAAGAAGTAGTCATAAAGCCGCCATAGCTCCAGCCGTGTATACCCATGCGCTCTTTATCTACAAAACGCTGCGACATCAGGTATTCAACACCTTTCATCTGGTCGTCCATTTCTATAGTGCCCAGCTTGCGGAATATAGCCTGCTCAAATTTAAGCCCACGGTTGCCGCTTCCACGCCCATCCATACTGAACACCACATAACCATGCTGCGCCATATACTCATACCATAGGTTGCCGCTCTCGGGGAAGCTGTTTTTTATCAGCTGCACATGCGGGCCATTATACAAATAAACTATTGTTGGATATTTTTTGCTTGCATCAAAGTTTACGGGTAGTATCAGCTTGCCATAAAGCGGTGTACCATCATCGGCTTTCAGTTCTATATTTCTTACCTCAGGGCGATTGTACATCTGCAGCGGATTGGCTGCCTCCAGCAGGGTGTTCTCATACTTACCAGCTACTGCTCGAATTGTACTGCGTTTAGGAATACCAGCGCCGGTCACTACATCGAATATGTATTTACCATCATCAGTTAACGCTACGGTGTGTGTACCAGCCTCTTTATCCAGGCGCCTGATACTGCTGTTATTCAAGCTGACAGCGTAGGCATGCTTTTCAAGTGGTGTTTCTTTAGCCGCAGTTACAATAACCTCATTTGATGCTTTGTTGAAACCAAGCACCTCATTCACTACCCAGTTGCCTTTCGTCAGTTGCCTTACCAGTTTGCCGTTGGTGCGGTAGAGGTACAGGTGCATAAAGCCATCGCGCTGGCTCCACCAGATGAACTCGTCGTTGCTCTCTGGGATAAATGTGAGGCCATGTTGCGGTTCAACATATTTATCATCTTTTTCCTCAAACAATGTGCGCAGCTTAGCACCTGTTTGTGCATCGTACTGATTGAGCACAAGATGGTTTTGCTCACGGTTCAACACGCCGATAAATATCGTTTTCTCGTCGGGGCTCCATGTTACGCTCGTTAGATATTGATCTTGGGGGCCTTCTGTATTTATTGTTACAGTTTTGCGTGTTGTTGGATTAAAGACACGCACCGTTACCTGGTGCGATGTACCGCCGGACATAGGGTACTTGATATTCTTCACTTTTGCGGGCGTTGCCGACCAGTCAACAACAGGATAATCATTCACCATAGATTCATCCATGCGATAATATGCCAGGTAATTACCATCGGGCGATGGGAAGATGCCACCAGTAATACCGAACTCATTACGGTGTACGCTTTGTCCGTTTACAATATGTTCATTAGCATCATTAGTTACCTGGAGCTTCTTTTTATCCTTAGTTATCATACACAGGTTGTTGCCTGAAGTATAATAGATATTGCGGGTTTTATGTACCTCCAGATTCTCTGCATTTTCAGGCAAGGTTGCCCATGTACTCCACTGCACACCATTACCTGTGCGTACACCTTCTTTCAGGTCATTACCATCTTTGAAGTACAGCAACCCTTTATCAACCCATGTAAGCGCCGGCATCAGCTTTAGCTTTTCCCCCTTCGCAAGCTCTTTCAACCTCAACACAGTATCTACTGTTGCCGCAGGAAATGAAACGGACACCCATGCATCACCATTGCCTGTTTTCACTACATAGTAGAGCTTGTTGGTGCCCGGCTCCCATGCAGCTTGTTTAAGGCTGGCAGGTGCCAGTGTGGTGGACATACCGTTGGTTGCCTCTGCCATGGTAAACATCTTCTTTTGCGCACTTACTGTAGTAGCGCAAACAATAGCTCCGAGAGCAAGGCATGCTTTTTTATTGATATACATTATAAATAATTGATAAAACGAGGCCTGAAATTATTGATAAATCGCTAATGAACCTATAACGCCAAAGGGGTTAGTGCTTTAAGGCTTATTTTTGAGCAGCTTAAAAGAACCAATGCAACGTATATTTCTTATTATATTTCTGATAGTAACAACCCCAGCTTTTGCACAGACAGATTTCAATTCAGAACAATTCTGGCAAAAGCTAATTATCATGCAACAGCCACCTAGCATTGCAAACGAAAAGGATACCTGCATTGTAGTAGCCAGCAACAGGGCTGTTGACTCCGGCAAGCTTCGTTTTATGAAAGAGATAACCGGCAGACACCCACAGCTGCATTATTTCTTTATAAAAGCACAAGGTGAAAAATGGTATGTATACCCCATGCAAAATTTACAGCAAGCGGTATCATACATGCCACAGCAAAACCGCGACTGGCTGGTATACACCGAAGGAATGGGTAAGATATTTACTACTGATGTGGATAGAGCCATGCGTGTAGCCGGACAATATAATGTGAACGTACTTCTCCTGGACTATCCCAGCATACGCACCAATAGGAAACGCACCCGCAATTACTACTTTGCGATAAAGCATGCACGCCATGCCTATAGAGATTTTGCGCCGGTATTGGATACTGTATACCAGTTGCGCAAAGCGCATTTTATGGGCAGCAACAGCATCAACCTGTTTTTTCATAGCATGGGCAATAACCTCATCAGCAAAGCTGTGCAGCAGAAAAAAATAAAGAATATTAACAAAGAGACATGGGTAGATAATGTGATACTGAATGCACCATGCGTGAAACAGAAACACCATACCCGCTGGCTGAACCAGATAGATTTTGCCAAGAAGATATATGTACACTACAACCCAAATGACTATACTTTATTCGGCGCTCAATTCATGACAGTAAAAAAGCAGCTGGGGCAGAAAGTAAAGAACCCTATTTGCAGCAAAGCCATCTATATCAACTTCAATACGCTTGTAGACAGGGGACATAGTTATTTTGTGCAACTCCCCGGCAGGGAGATAATACCTGCAAAAGCGGTAGCCCATTACAGCAAGCTATTTCATGGCGATGCAGTGAGTATACATAACACTGCCCTTTACCAGCCTACGAAATACGAAGGTATTGGCTACGATATACTGCCTTAGAGAGTATTAACAACCTCGCGCAGGCGCACTAACTTGGTAAGCAAACCTTCGAGATGATCCAGCTTCAGCATATTGGCACCGTCAGATTTTGCTACTGATGGATCAGGGTGTGTTTCGATGAACAAGCCATCGGCACCAACAGCAATACCAGCACGGGCAATAGTCTCGATCATAGCAGGGTTACCACCAGTTACACCGCTGGTTTGGTTAGGCTGTTGCAGCGAATGCGTACAATCAAGCACGGCAGGCACACCCATTGCACGCATGATGGGGATTGCGCGATAGTCAACCACCAAATCCTGGTAGCCGAATGTCACGCCCCTATCGGTAAGAATAATATTATCGTTGCCGCTTTGCTTCAGCTTATCAACTGCGAACTGCATGGCTTCAGGACTCAGGAACTGGCCTTTCTTTACGTTCACCACCTTACCGGTTTTTGCAGCGGCCACCAGTATATCCGTTTGCCTGCAGAGGAAGGCGGGTATCTGTAATACATCTACATATTCAGCCGCCATAGCAGCTTCTGCTGCATCGTGTATATCGGTAACAACAGGAACATTGAACGTGTCACGCACCTTTGCCAAAAGTTTCAGCGCATTTTCATCGCCTATGCCTGTAAAGCTATCCAGGCGCGTACGGTTGGCTTTGCGGTAAGATGCTTTGAAAACATAAGGTATGCTCAGCTTGTTACATATCTCAATAACACGCTCCGCGGTCTTCATCACTACTTCTTCATTTTCTACCACACAAGGGCCTGCCAACAGGAAGAAGTTGCTGCTATTATAATTATTGCCAAAAAGCTTTGACAGAGAGGTATAGTTCATCGTGCAAAGATATTAACACTCACTCAAACTGATAGGAATGTTGGTAGCGAGGCCGCCTTCAGCAGTCTCTTTATATTTATGGTTCATATCCAGGGCGGTCTCCCACATAGTATTCACAACAGCATCCAGGGATACTTTAGCATTATCGGGGTTGCTTTGTAGCGCCAATTGACAAGCAGTTATCGCTTTGATAGCCCCCATGGTATTACGCTCTATACAAGGTACCTGTACCAGGCCGGCTACGGGATCGCAGGTAAGGCCCAGGTGGTGCTCCATAGCTATCTCCGCAGCTTGCAAGCATTGGCGGGGCGTACCGCCCAAACACTCGGTAAGCGCAGCAGCAGCCATTGATGAGGATACCCCTATCTCAGCCTGACAACCACCCATTGCAGCCGATAGCGTTGCGCCTTTTTTGAAGATGCTGCCTATCTCTGAAGCGGTGAGCAGGAACTGAATGATCTTATCCTCATCATTACCATCACAAAAGGCAATGTAATATTGCAGCACCGCAGGAACTACACCGGCAGCACCATTGGTAGGCGCTGTCACTACGCGGCTAAATGAGGCGTTCTCTTCATTTACCGCAAGGGCAAAGCAGCTTACCCAGTCGAGTGTATACTTAAAGTTCTCGCCGCCTGCACGTATTGCAGCCAGCCATTCATCGTAGTTGTTATAAGGCCTGTCTTTCAGCAGTTTTTTATTGAGCGCAGCGGCACGGCGGGTAACATGCAATCCACCCGGCAATTCACCACTGATATGCGCACCACGATAGATACAATCGCGCATTACATGCCAGATGTTGAGCACACCGGCTTTTGTATCAGCTTCTTTACGCCAGGCATGCTCATTCTCCATCACCACCTCCGATATGCTAAGACCTGTGCGTACACACCAATGGAGCAGATCAGACGCTTCGTTTATTGGGAAAGGCAAGTCAACCGAATTGCCTGCAGTTCCTTCCTCCCCTTCCTTCACTACAAAACCACCCCCTATTGAATAAAATGTTTCCGCTATCTCGCGGCCATCGTTAAAAGAGCAAAGAAATGTTACCGCATTAGGATGATAAGGCAGGCTTTCATCCATCAGGAACACCACATCCTCAGCCGGATCGAATGCAATTTCTTTCTCAAGCCCCAGTTTCATTTTTTTCTGCTCACCTATCTGCTTAATGCGTGGTGTTATCTGGTTCACATCAAAGGTCACCGGATCTTCGCCACATAAGCCAAGTATAACAGCAACATCGGTACCGTGCCCATGGCCTGTTTTAGCCAGTGAGCCATACAATAGAGCCTTAACAGACTTTACATTCTCAATACCGTACGATCTAACTGTATCAATAAAACGCAAAGCTGCACGCCACGGGCCTAATGTATGCGAACTACTGGGACCTACTCCTATCTTAAAAATATCAAATACCGATATGCATTCTTTACTCGCCATACCTAAATAAAAAAGGGGGAAAAAACTTTCCCCCTAAAGATACTATGAAGCAGATAAATAACTGAGTTTCTTAACAGAAACTTATGGCATCAGCACATGGTCTATCACATGTATCACTCCATTCTTTTGGTTCACATTGCTGATGGTGATCTTGGCCACAGTACCTTTTGTATCCTTCACCCATATATAGCCACCTTTTTCCATAAACGTCAGTTCCTCACCCTGCACGGTTTTAGCCATTGCCTTACCACCACCATCTTTTATCACTTTTTTCAGGTCGGCAGCGCTCCAGTTCCCTGGCACTACGTGGTAAGTAAGTACGCTGGTAAGCATAGCTTTGTTCTCCGGTTTCAGTAGGTTATCAACTGCGCCTTTGGGCAGCATATCAAATGCCTTGTTTGTTGGGGCAAACACCGTGAATGGCCCCGCACTCTGCAGTGTTTCTACCAAACCAGCAGCCTTCACTGCTGCTACAAGCGTTGTGTGGTCTTTCGAATTCACCGCATTCTCCACTATGTTTTTTGACGGGTACATAGGGGCTCCGCCTACCATTACTGTTTTTTCCTGTGCGTTGGTAATAACAGGCGATACCGCCAGCATAGCTATTGCCAATACAGGCATTAATAAGATGCGTTTCATAAATTTAGTTTTTAAGTGCTTTGATTAATTTTTAAATGTTTTGTGTACCGGTTACCTATACACTTACGGGGCATAATCAAAAACGGTTTTCAGCTTTCCAGAAAAAAATAAAAGCCCCTGCTACCGCAGGGGCTTAAAGCATTGTGAGTGATTATAATTACTGTATAGTTAGCTCAAAAGGCATAGCCATCATTGTCTTGCCATTCATATTGTAGAGCTTTTTCATTTGCTTGTAGTAATGATAGCCCACGCCGGTTTCTTCCTGAATAGCAGCCTGTACAGCCGCCTGCGAAGAGAATTTGCCCATACGCGACATCATTTTCTCAAATTTATCAGATGGTGATGGAGCGGTTATTACCTGATAATCTTTCAACTTAGCAAGGCTGGCGGCACTAGCCACAGCACGATCTATACCACCAAGGCCATCAACCAATCCATTTTTCAATGCGGCCTTACCAGTCCACACCCGGCCTTGTGCAATGCTGTCTACAAGTGCGATGTCCATTTTACGCCCCTTAGCTACACGTGTTTTGAATATGGTATATATATTATCTACAGAGCGCTGTACACGTTGTGCCTCATCTTCTGTAAGTGGGCGCATTGCTGTTGGAAAGTCAGCATACTTGGCATTCTTTTCTATATCTACAGTCACGCCAAGTTTGTTCTTCATCATTTCTGATACATTGAACATGACACCAAACACACCTATACTACCTGTGATAGTATTGGGCATTGCGAAGATGCTATCGGCCTGGCAAGCGATGTAATAACCACCCGATGCTGCGTAGTCACCCATTGATACTACTAATGGTTTTTTCTTGTGCAGCAGTTCCAGTTCGCGCAGTATCACTTCTGAAGCCAATGCACTACCACCACCTGAATTCACACGCAGCACTACAGCTTTTACTTTATCGTTCTTAGCCAGTTTGCGGATTTCTTTTGCCATATCTACCGAGGCTATCTGGCGGTCGCCATCTTCATTATCACCATCTACTATGCCGCCTTCAGCAAACAGCACAGCTACGCGCTCATCCTCAGATTCGTTCGTTTTTCTCACACGCTCTGCATATTCATCCAGCTTCACATATTTTATTTCGTCTTTCTCTTTAGTACCCGTTTTGGTGCGTATGCGCTGCTCTACTTCATCCATATACAGCAGCCCATCTACCAGCTTCAGCCTAAGGGCATCTTCAGGGAACTCTACCGCACCAGTATTTGCCCAGTTGTGTATGGTAGTATCAGGTGCATTAACGTGTTCAGCAGCTGCTTTCAAAAATTCTTCCCAAATCTCAGCCTGCAATGCTGCAATCTGCAAGCGGTTTGGCTCGCTCATCTTATCTGCCCTTAAAGGCTCCGTAGCGCTTTTAAATTTACCGGCATAGAATATCTCTGGTTTCAGATCCAGTTTTTCCAACGTTCCTTTAAAAAATGCCAGCTGCGTAGCGGTACCCTTCAACTCCATATCGCCTACAGGGTTCAGGTAAATGCTATCTGCTACAGAAGCCACGTAATATGCGTTCTGCGGTATATCCTCTCCATAGGCATATACAAATTTGTTTACACCTTTAAACTCTTTTATAGCCGCGCGCAGCTGCTGCAGCGTTGCAAAGCCATTAGGAGAAGAAGCGGTTTTTATGAGTATACCTTTTATCTTATCATCTGTTTGCGCATATTCGATAGCCTTTATAGCATCGTACAAGCCAGCATTATAGCCACCGTCATCAAACAAGGGTATAGAATTGCTTTCACCTTGCTCATGAAACTCATTGTCGAGGTCAATAACCAACACGCTGTTATCTGCTACGGCAGTGCTAACTGACTTAGGAGACGTAGCTTTGCTTACTGCGCCAATTACCAAGCCCACAATAACTGCTACTATGATAACACCCGATACAATCATGGCCAGCATAGAAGCGAAAAACATCTTGAAGAACTGTTTCATCCTTTATTTTATTTATATAACGCAAATATACGTGGGCAAATATTAGCGGATAGTGTGAAAATCGGTAAACATCAATATAGTATCGGTAAAGCTGGGTATTATTATCTTTACCGTCGTGATACAACGGTTACTCATCTTATGTTTTTGCATATTGCTTGCTGCTAACAGCGTAGCCCAGCAGCTGGCACCAGAGGCGCTGCGCATGAAAGCAGCCTATGAAGTGTACCGTAAACATCCGCACGCATCGGCCAACCACCTGGCATTTATAGAAGCATTCCCCGCCACCAAGGAGGTATTCATGGACATTTTCAATGACCCTGCGCTGGATGAATTGTACAAAGAAAGCACTACCTATATTGCCATATTCGAAGAGCTGAGCCGCAGCTACCCGATACAAACCTTGCCCAAAGCTGTGGCCATTGGCAAAAAACTGGTGTATAGCGACTGGCAAGCTGCCGGTATGCAACGCGCACTACTATATCTCGCCGCAAACAATACCGATAGCTTTGCCGTGCAGGTAAACAAGCTGCAAAAAAAAGAAAGGCCCGGGGTGGCAAAATTTCTTGCGGACAGCGACAAGCCGGCGGCCGAATATGATAAGATAACAGACAACCTGCAAAAAGCGAAACAAACTAAGCTGGCTGCTATGTTTGTGCAGGCGAGGGATGAACGACAAAAACAAAAGAAAATTGACTAAACATACCGCATATCTGCTGCTAGGCAGCAATGCAGGCGATCGCCTGCAATGGTTATACGATGCATTGCACATGTTGGACAAGCATGGCTTGTTCCTAGCACTCTCACCTGTGTACGAAACAGCCGCCTGGGGGCTGGAAGAACAGCCCGACTTTCTCAACATAGCCCTATCCATTGAAACCGCGCTTACCCCAGATGGGCTTTTAAAAGCTATTCGCGAAATAGAACAACAGTGTGGCAGGCAGCGGGAGCTAAAATGGGGGCAGCGGACATTAGATATCGACATCCTGTTTTACGACGACATTGTATTGAACGAACCGGAGCTTGTTATCCCCCACCCGCATCTGCATGAGCGTAGGTTTGCACTCACCCCTCTTAATGATATTGCCCCGCAACTGGTTCATCCGGCAATGCACAAAACAGTAGCGCAACTACTGAAAGAATGCACTGACCCCCTTGCTACCACTCCTTATGAAGAAGAGCATGAGGATGAACAGTAATACATAAATTATTGATGTCGCTGCCTTATATTTATATATCTACGTAGCGATGAGGATGAAACAACTTACATTATTAATATTGATTGTATGGCTAGCCCTGCCTGCTAAAGCTCAGGAACGATACCCATCCAATGGCGATACTATTAATTATGTGCATTGCCTTTTTAAGATACCTGCGAATAAAAAAGCAGCTACGTATGAACTGATTGTAGCAAAGGATAAAGACTCAAAAAATATTGTTGTAAAGCAGAAAGCCAGCGCTGATGCAAACCTAGTCGTTACATCAGGGCTTGAATTTGGCCATACCTATTACTGGTCTTATCGATCGTATGATAAAGCACGTAAGAACGTTGAAACTTCAGGCATTGATAGTTTCCACATAGCAACTCCGGCTAATCTATATAGGTATACGATCACAACAAACATCAAGAACAAAATACTGCCGGGCTATATAGTACTGGATAACGGTACTATCATAGATAGGGATGGTAACCTAATATGGTTTCTGCCAGATGTTGCAAAACACAAAAACATAAGGAATCTGAACCTGAATAAAGATGGCAACCTCACATTTGTAACAGACCGCGCCTACGAAATAGATATACGAGGTAATATATTGTGGAAAAGCCCTGAAAAGCTACAAGGTGTGCATGTCAACTACCACCATGACCTCAAGAAACTGGATAACGGTAATTTTCTTTGCGTTGCGGAAAAAGATGCAGATCAAGGCCGGCCACCTTATTCGCTTGTTTTCGAAATAACACCAAACAATGAGATCAAATGGGTTTGGGATGAAGAGCAGCACTATAAAGATGATAGACAATTTAGAGAATCACACCTCAATGCCGCTTCGCTGGATAAAAGCGGCAGGTATCTATATATAAGCAACCGAAACATGAGTTCCATCATGAAAATTGAAGTGGCTACCGGTAAGATTATTTATAGTATAGATACCTTATTTAGCGGTCAGCACTCTGTTTCAGAAATGACTAACGGCGATGTACTGCTTTTCAACAATAATACAGCTCAAGACCGCAATAATGGAGCCTCATCTATACTGGCAGTTTCACCACCAACAGCTAAACATGTATGTAAAATTGCATGGGAGTATATTTTCAAATTCGCTAACACACGCATGAACTTCGCTGGCAAGCTCGGAGATGCTGATGAATTGAAGAATGGTAACATTCTGGTTTATACCGGCAATGGCGGTGTGAGTTTTGAAGTTACAAAAGATCAGGAAGTTGTTTGGGAGTGCATTAGCGAACAATATATACCCGAACAAGCTACATACCTACCAATAGTGGGCTATCGCAATCAATTTGTGGAAACTATTTTTCCTGCACCTTTCCATCCATCCAAATAGCCTGTTCATCTTTACATTTTACCGTTTTAGATATTTTTATCTAAAATGAATGCTGCTTACGTTCTTCTCCAAATACCGAATACGATATTTCCTCTTTTATAACCGGAAGAAAAACAGGATCAATATCTATGTAATTAGCTATTAATATTTTATTTTAACAGTTCATCCCGTTACAATTTTTAATGTATGAACAAACTGCTATTCCTCTTTGCGTTCATGCTGCTTAGTTCGGGCGTAATAGGCCAAACCTATTTCGTCAACGAGAACTTCAACAGTTTAACGCCAGGTTCAACGCCCCCCGCAGGTTGGACCAACAACATGATAACCGGCAATGCAGGTTACGATTTCTGGAGATTCGGTGCGGTAGGCGTTGTAGATGCCGGCAACCTTGCCGGTAGAACTGGTTCTGGTGGCGCACCACTCACAGGCCTATGTGCCATATTCGATTCTGACTGGAACTCTATCAACGGTGGTGCTGAAGACGTGGCGTTGGAAACACAAGCCTTTAATACCAACGGTAATTATTTCATCACCCTGAAATGGGACCAATACTTCCGTGGTGGCTTTGGCGGCGGCGCTACAGTTGAGGTGTTCAACGGCACAAGTTGGGTGCCTGTATACACTACAACTAGTACCAGTACGACATCACAAACAATTGACATCAGTACGAATGCATCTGACAGAAATGGTGTAAAAGTCCGCTTTAGGTGGACTGGTAATTACAGCTGGTACTGGATGATAGACAACATACAGGTCTATGCCTCACATTACTCTTTCATTAAAGAACCTTTTACTACGGCAAGCGGCTCTACTGCACCAGTAGGATGGACTACCAACCTTCTATCGGGTAGCGCCACTTTTGATTTTTTCAGATTTGGGCAGTCTGGTGTTTTAAATTCTGTAGGCAACCCAGCCAGCAGGACAGCCGCAGCCCCTATCGCCGGCACTTTTGCTCTTTTCGATTCTGACAATACGTCTTCGGGAGGCGGCCTTGAGAATGTCGCCCTTGAGTCTCCTACAGTTAACACATCAGGCTTTTCAAACAATATATTTTTAAGGTGGGATCAATTCTATCGTGGAGGTTACCAGTCTGGCGACAGTATAGCCGTAGAAGTGTTTGACGGAACCAGTTGGACAACAGTGTATTCTTACATCGCATTCTCTACAAGTGGAGCAGCAGCCATAACCAATTCACCAAGCGTAAACGTAACATCGCTGCTCGCGAATAAGACGAACGCTAAAGTACGTTTCAGGTTCCGCGGCAACTGGAGCTGGTGGTGGATCATTGACAATGTTGAGCTATATGCACCATCCCCAACACCAGTTCCCGATTTCACTATCAACAGTACACCACAATGCCTGCCCGGTAATAGTTTTACATTCACTAATACTTCTACAATACCTGGCGCTAACAGCACAATGACGTATAGTTGGAATTTTGGAGATCTTACAACATCTATAGCTACCAGTCCTTCGGGTAAAACATATGCCTCAGCCAACAACTATTCTGTTACACTTACAGCTACAAGCAATCTTGGCGTCTCTGCCAGCACCCAAAAAACTGTATCGGTAACAACACCGCCAGTGGTATCGGTAAGTATTGTTAGCAACGATGCAGATAATACTATATGTGCAGGAACTAATGTGCTGTTTACGGCTACGCCAACTAATGGCGGCACTACACCAATGTACCAATGGAAGAAAAACAACATTAACCAAGGCGCTGCTACCTCTTCTAACACATTTAACAGTAGCACGCTAGCAAATGGAGATGTTATAAGTGTAGACTTGATAAGCAATGTAACATGCCCTCCGGCCATACCTCCATCCAGCAATGTTATTGCTATGACGGTGATACCTATACCTTCACCTTCAGTTACTATTGCCAGCAACGCTCCATCAAACATAAGCTGTGCGGGCGCTAATGTTACCTTCACCGCTACACCAACAACCGGGGGTGCAGCTCCAATGTACCAATGGAAGAAAAACAGCATAAACCAAGGTGCAGCAACATCTTCTAATACATACAACAGCAGTACGCTTGTGAATGGGGATGTGATAAGTGTAGAAATGGTAAGCAATGCGACCTGCGCTCCGGCAACCCCAGTTGCAAGCAATAATATTACTATGACAGTGAACCCTATACCTACTCCATCTGTAAGTATAGCTAGCAACGCGGCGGCAAATACGGCTTGCGCTGGCGCGAATGTAACATTTACTGCAACGCCAACTAATGGTGGTGCAGCGCCAATGTATCAGTGGAAGAAAAACAACATCAATGAAGGTGCAGCTACCGCCTCTAACACCTACAGCAGCACTACGCTTGTGAATGGAGATGTGATATCTGTAACTATGGTAAGCAATATGATGTGTGCATCGGTAACTCCTGTTGCCAGCAACAACATCGCAATGACAATAATAGCTATACCAGTCCCCTCGGTTACTATTGCTAGTGACGATGCTGATAACATCACCTGCCCCGGCAGTCCTGTAGTATTTACAGCTACCCCTACGGAAGGTGGCACTACACCTATGTATCAATGGAAAAAGAACAATATTAACCAGGGCGCCCCTACCACTAGCAATACATACAGTACAACTACGCTTGCAAATGGAGATGTAATATCTGTTGCCATGACAAGCAATAAAGCATGTGCGCCAGGCACACCAGTCAACAGCAACAACATCGCCATGACTGTAGTCGGCACACTTATCCCATCTGTAACTATTGTTAGCAACGATGGAGACAACCTTGTATGTCCAGGCGCAATACTTACGTATACAGCCACGCCTACCAACGGTGGTGCCACACCTGTATATCAGTGGAAGGTGAACAATGTAAACCAGGGCACACCTACTACCAGCAATACATTCATATATACAGTAAACAGCGGACTTACGGTTACCGCGGAGATGACAACAAACGTTACTTGCGCACCGGTAACCAGCAATACCATTACGATGGTAACATATCCTGTGCCTGCACCATCGGTAAGTATTGCGAGTAATGATGCGGATAACATCATCTGCCCCGGTGCTACCGTTACGTTTGCCGCTACTGCTGTAGATGGTGGCAATGCATATTATCAGTGGAAGAAAAACAACGTCAATCAAGGTGCGATGTCGCACAATGCCACCTATATCGATAATGCGTTGGTAGCAGGAGATGTAATCAGTGTTACAATGATCAGTAACATGATATGCGGAACAGGCACACCTGTTAACAGCAACAATATTACAATGAACTTACACCCTGCACCTACAGTTAACACGGTGAGCAACCAGACACGTTGTAATGGTTTTGCTACCGCTGCTGTGAACTTTACGGGTGCAGTAGGCAGCACGGTGTATAACTGGGTGAACAATACGACAAGCATAGGCCTTGGCGCCAGTGGCAGTGGTAACATCGCCAGCTTTGCTGCCACCAACAGCGGCACAGCCCCTGTAACAGCTACGGTAACGGTGACCCCTACCGCCAACGGCTGCTTCGGTACCCCCAAGACCTTTGACATACTGGTGAACCCGACACCTGCGGTGAACGCGGTGGCCGACCAGGCGATCTGTAATGGTTTTGGTACCACGGCAGTAACCTTCGGCAGTGCTACGGCAGGTACTACATACGCTTGGACCAACAACACAACAAGCATAGGCCTTGGCGCCAGCGGCAGCGGCAACATAGCGAACTTCACGGCTAC
>Ga0065704_10000714_pt1 | contig 30986 bp, 20 predicted proteins | sample SwiRhicommuniRL2_FD_59091 | JGI IMG/M metagenome (GOLD analysis project Ga0065704, IMG submission 59091) | Switchgrass rhizosphere bacterial communities from Rose Lake, Michigan, USA - RL2 v2 (version 2) | ecosystem: Host-associated > Plants > Roots > Rhizosphere > Soil | place: East Lansing, MI | reverse complement strand
AAGGCGGTGATCGCGCTGTATGACGCCTTTGGTTTTGACGCCGTCGATGCAGGCGCTCTTTCCGAAGGCTGGCGCTTCCAGCGCGGCATGCCGTCTTATTGTGTGCGGATGACCGAAAGTGAATTACGGGCGGCGCTGGATGGGGCGGTGAGGCCGGAACCCGCAGGAAGATAAAAGGGCGGTTTTATCCCTCTGAAATTTTAAATGTGCTTAGGCTGAGATAACGTTTAAAACCCTCTCCCAACTTCCCCCTTCACAGGGGGAAGCGTTGATCAAGCCATCAGCGAGCTTGGCTTTTCTTCTGCCTTTAAACCCCCTCTGGCACCCACGCGCCCTGCAATTTCACCTGCGGGAAGCCTGCGGTCAGAATGCGCAATTCGGCATCGCGCGGAGTGTTGTCGCCCAGGCCCTGAATGCTGACGATGTCCTGCGGGCAGGCGGAGAAGGCGACGTAGCAGTCCATTTCGGCGCGCAGGATAATGTAGTCGCCAGGGCGCGTCACCACCGGCAAGGTTTTCAGGGTACGGCCATCCGGCTGAACCTGAATGTTCATGAAGATGTTGAACGAGGCCAGATTGCCGTGCGGCAGTGTTACGCCCAGTTCCGCCATGCCTTCAAACAGGTTGTCGTGGCAGTTGCGGTGCGGTTCGGTGCAGCCGAGTAACTCGTAACGACGCGCATCGCACGCGGCCATAAAGGTGTCGTGCACGCCGGGTGAGGTGTCGGCGACCAGCGTCAGAATCGGGTGGCGCTGGCTGGTGATAAAGCTGTCGCCGACCTGCGGATTCAGCCGCTGGTTCCAGACACGGGTGGCTTCCATACACATATATTCACTGACGTCTTCGGCGTTATACGCCCAGCAATCCACCACCTGGGTGCCGTACAAATTCACCACCTGCACGGCTTCACCTTTCGCCAGACGCACGGCTTTACCGTGGCGGGCGGCAATCAACTGGATGTCACGATGCTCAAATTCAGCCGACATTTTTTTCTCCTGATTAATGTTGCATGCTGCGACGGTATCGCGTCATGCGAAATTCAATATGGCGCGCCAGCCAGTCAATCAGACTGTTCAGCACCCAGTAACACAGCGCGACCGTGAGATAAATCTCCAGCGGCGCGTAAGTCTCAGAAATCGCCTGTTTGGCGGCGTACATAAACTCTTGCACCGATACAATCGACAGCAGGGCGGAGTCTTTAATCAGGCCGATCATCAGCCCGACCAGTGGCGATAACATCTGCGGCAGCGTTTGTGGCAACACCACGTCGCGAAGTTGTTCCGTGCGGCTCAGCCCTAAAACACGACAGGCTTCCCACTGGCCGCGCGGTAACATCTCAATCGCCGAGCGTACGACCTGCGCGATATACGGCGCGTAATATAACGTCAGTGCCAGCACGCCGACCTGCGGCGAGGTAAAGGTGATGTCGTATTCCGGCAGGACGAAATAGAGCAGATAAATAACGATCAGCAGTGGAAGCGCCAGCGTCAGGCTGGTGTAAAGATGCAGCAACCGTTGCCAGAATGGCGGGGCACGCATCAGCGCGACGGCCATCAGCGTGCCCCATAACAGCGAGCAGATCGCCGCAATGGCACAAAGTTTTAACGTGGCAATCATGCCTGCGCCGAGCGACGGTAATGCGGTAAGAATTGCCTGCCAGTCCATTACGCCATCCTCCGCTTGGCTTCCAGATGCCGTACCGCGCTGATCAGCGGCAGGGCGATCAGCAGATACCCGGCTGACACCAGCAACAGCACCTGAGTGGCGTCGTAAGTGCGGGCGATAACGATTTGTCCGGCATAGGTCAGTTCGGTCAGCGCCACCACGGACGCCAGCGGCGTAGTTTTCAGCAAAATCGTAAACTCGTTCACCAGCATCGGCAGGCTGGCGCGGATCACCTGCGGGTTGATCACATACCACCACGTCAGCCAGCGGTTCAGCCCCAGCGTGCGCGCCGCTTCACGTTGTCCGCGTGTCACCAGACTCTGATTAACCCGCAAGATTTCCGCGACGTACGCCCCGCTGTTCAGGCCAATCGCCAGCACCGCCGCCAGCATTGGCTGACCGCCGAGGCCGAGACGCGGCAGGGTGAAGAACACCACAAAGAGCTGCACGATAGCCGGTGTGCCACGCATCAGGCTGACATACAACCGCCCGGTGACGCGCCACAGCCAGGCATTGCGTAGCTGGATAAAGCAGATGATTTGCCCGCACACCAGGCTCAGCAGCGCCGCCAGTAAGGTAAGTGTCAGCGTCATCAGCAGGCCATGGCCTAATTCGGGAAGTGCTGCAATCACCTGGTCATCCAGCCCCAACATGCGTTATTCCTCGTCAAATGCTGACAGATTTTCCGCGACCGAAAGCTTCAGCGGCGCGGGTTTATCGTTGCCTTCAATACCGGTGCAGCAGGCAGAAACCACAAAGACGGTATCGGCCACCACGCGACAGGTAATGCTGTCGCCCGGCTGCGTGCAGTTGGTTTCCGGCAAAATATCACCTTCTCGCGTCAGCCGGACGTGCATGAACAGATTGATGGGATCCGGCAGTTTCGGCACATTCATGCCCAGCCGTGCCAGTTCACTTTTTACCGACTCAATGCAGCCATCCCCCTGATAACCACGCTCAGCCAGCCATGCGGTGGTCGAACCCGGCAGCAGCAGGTCGTGGCGTTTTACGCTGTCCTTGCCCAGCACCATTACCGGACGACGGCGGTTATTCACCAGACGCATCCCAGAACCCAGCAGATAGCTGTTGCTGAATACGCGGGTGTGATGAACCGACAGCCAGACAGCAGGGTCGCTCAGGCTGAAGCCAAACAGTGCGGCCACCGCACCTTCGCCCGCTGCCGTGATGCGCAACAGTTGCCCGCGCAGCACGCGAATGGAGCCCGTCTCACCGGCTTTGATATCCACCGGCCCGGCCAGCGGACGGACTTCACTTTCGGCCCAGGCCTCACGCATTAACAGCATGCTGAATCTCCCCGTGGTAATGATTGCTGACCTGAATATCAACCGGCGTGACCTGCAAACCGTTGCCGGGAATGATGTCCTGCGGGCAGGACGACACTGCGCAAATCAGGTCACACAGCGCTTCAAAGACAATACAGTCACCGGCTTTACTGTTCGGGTCAGTGACTTCCATGCGGCCATCGGCGGTGACCGGCCCGTTCTGGAACAGGTTGAACGGTTCCGGCAGGCTGAAATAGGTCACGCCGTGTGCCTTCATGCCCTCAAGCAGGTTATCGACGCAGTTGCGATGGCCTTCAACACCGAAATCGATACTGAAACGCGTGCGGTCGCAGGCCGGAACATTGGCGTCATGAATACCAATGGTGTCGGCGATGATGCGCAACATCGGGCGGTTTTCACTCGACCACAGCGCATCTCCGGGTTTGAAGAACAGCGAGCGCAGATGCTGACGCGTATGCACCGGCGACAGTTTTTCATTCAGATCAGCGGCATTCACGGCCACAAAATCGGCGGCCTGCTGACCTTCGGCATCAATGACGGTAATAAATTGCCCTTTGTTCACGGTAAAGGTTTTGCCGTGACCGGCGGGCACCGTCAGCAGGGATTGGCACATAACTTACTCCTGAGGAATGAAATCGCTGGCGGGCACGGTAAAGGTGGTGCCGAGATACTGTTTTTGCAGCGTGGTGAGTTCGCCGTCTTTCTGCATCGCCAAAATATGATCGCTGATGGCTTTGTTCAGGCGTGTGTCGTCTTTACGTGTTGCCCACGCCATCCACTGTGACGGGCCAGCTTCGCCAACCTGAGCCACTTTGTTCGGGTATTTTTTAACGATCGGTGCGAGCACCGAAATGTCGTCAAACACGAAATCAGCGCGTTTAGTCATCAGCGTGCTGACGGTCTGATCCAGCGTATCCACGCTGATGATGGTGATCGGCTTCTTGCCTTCTTTGGTCAGCGTTTCGTTAAAGCCCTTGAGCAACTGTTCCGGCACGCTGGCGCTTTTCACGGCTCCGCTCAGACCAGACAACTGTTCCGGCGACAACGTTTTGCCGCTGAATTTTTTCACATCGGCCTCGCGCACCAGCACACCATTGACGGTTTTGCTGTAAGGCACCGTGAACAGCACTTTTTTGGCGCGTTCGGCGGTGACGTTAAGAGAAGAACCTTCGGCATTGAATGAGCCGGAGATCAGGCCGGGCAGAATGCCGCTGAACGCGGTTTTCTGAAACTCCAGTTTCACGCCGAGGTCTTTGGCGAAAGATTGCATGATCGCCACGCTGTAGCCGGTGATCTCGCCTTTATCGTTGGTGAATTCATAAGGCGGGAAGGTCGGGTCGATGCCGACGGTGATTTTACCGCTGCTTTTGATGTCTGACAGGGTGTCAGCTTGTGCGGTGCCAGCCGCGCCAGCAGTGATTAAAGCGGCGATCAGCAATGCTATTTTTTTCATTATGGTGATTCCCTGGTGTTGGTGAAATGTCACTGACCACAGAGCAGTTTCCATGCCACTTTTTTAATCAGTCGCAGCCTGAATATGACGGGAAACATTTTTTTCTTCCATAATCAATGAGAAACAAATGTTTCTTGTTTTAATATTTATATTTCTCAGGTTTCATCAGGAGGCGTGAAAAAGCGGCGGAAAGATCCGCCGCTGCACTGATTTGGGGATAAGTGTTCAGCCGTTGCGCCAGTGCGGCGCATTACTCCAGTTCTTCGAGGCTCTGGTGCAGGGTTTCGATGGTGGCGAGATGGTAGCTGCCGGTTTTACCCATGCGACGGGCGACCAGTGAACAGAGCAGGTTACAGACGCCGGAAAGCGCCACGGTGCTGTCGAAAATCAGATTAACGTCGGTATGACAGCGCAAGACCCAGTTGGCATATTTCGCCGGTTTACCCGCCAGCACATCGGAGATATACAGCATCGGCACCTGCATGTCAGCCAGGGCACTCATGGCGGTTTCCAGTGCAGGCATACGACGGCGCAGCCCGACGCAGATCACCACATCCTGCGGGCCAAGCGCTGCCAGATGTTCTGCCAGCGAATCACCGGCGCGCGGCAGCAGGCGTACGTCGGGGTGAACGTGGATCAGGTCGCGGTAAATCAGCATGGCGATGGTCTGACTGTGACGCCAGCCCATCACCACCACACGTTTCGCGTTGGCAATGGCCTCCACGCAGGCTTCAAGCTGGTCATCTTCCAGTAAACGGAACGTGTTCACCAGGCTGGAGACCTCTTTTTCCAGATGATTTTGTATCAGCGTGCCCAGGGGCGAAGCGCTGGGTGCGGCCTGAAGATACAGAGGCGAGCCGCTGTTTTGCATTTCACGCGCCTGACGGCGGGCAGCATCGTAGCTTTCATAACCGATATGGCGAAAGAATCGCGTGGCAGTCGCTTTGGATACGCCCGCGCTCTGCGCCAGTTCAGTCGCGGTATTCATCGCCAGCTGGCCCGGCGCGGCTAACAGGACATCGGCTAAACGTTGTTCGTGCAACGAAAGCTGATCCCATTGCTGCCGGATACGGCTTTCCAGCGATGCCGTTTTTGCGCTCATGAATGATCCCCGGAAAGAAAAAACTCATCCTGCACAGAACGTGCCGGATTGTCATGCACAATCTTTATCGCGGTATTGACAGTGCACCGGGGATGATGGTTGTATTATACAACTATCAGTCAAAATCCCGGGTAAACGCATGCCAGATCACGCCTTAATCGAAGAAATCCGTTCCTCCTCGCGCCTTATGGTACGCGAGCTGGGTTTTATGAACGCCACGCTGGCGGCCACAGAATATTCACCTTCTGCCGTACACAGCCTGGTGGAAATTGAAAATCAGGGCGCCATGACCGCCGCGCAACTGGTGCAGATCCTCGGGCTGGAAAAATCCAGCGTCAGCCGCATGCTTGCCCGTTTGCTGGCAGCGGGTGAACTGCAGGAAGTGCCGTCGGAAAATGATGCCAGAGTGAAACAACTGATACTGACGGAAAAGGGCAAGCAGACGGTCGGGCGGATCAATGAGTACGGTGCGATGCGCGTGATCAAGGCGCTGGAAAATCTGGATGCTGCGCAGCAACAGGCCGTCGCAAAAGGCCTGACGGCGTATGCCCGCGCCCTTGAACGTTGTCGCGACGGGGACCCGGTCGCGCCCCAACACAACATTGAAATCGTCACGGGATATCAGCCGGGCATGATTGGCCGGATTGCGGAAATGCACGGCACGTATTACGCCAGTAATTACAACTTCGGGCATTTCTTCGAGGGAAAGGTTGCCAGCGGACTGGCCGAGTTCTGCGGGCGTTTGCATGAACCCTGCAACCAGGTCTGGCTGGCGGTCAGCAACGGGCGGGTGGTCGGTTCAGTGGCTATCGATGGTCAGGATCTGGGAAATAACGAAGCCCACCTGCGCTGGTTTATTCTTGATGACCGCTGCCGGGGAACGGGCATGGGCAGAAAACTGCTCAGTGAAGCGATAGCGTTTTGCGACGGGCGCGGATTCGACGCTGTTCAGCTCTGGACCTTCAGCGGCCTTCATGCTGCGCGACGTCTGTATGAATCCTTTGGTTTCGAACTGCTGAAAGAATGGCAGGGCGACCAGTGGGGCATGACGATGACCGAACAACAGTTCACCCGCCGGTCACCGCTTCATTCCGCTGTGACCTTTTCAGCTTCAGTTAAAGGCGATTTTATTGATTTATGAATATTTGCTGCAGGAACCGGTTTTCCGAGGAAATAGCCCTGACCAATATCACAGCCGAGTTCCTGTAAAATAATCAGCTGACTTTTATATTCAATGCCTTCAGCAACCACTTTTACGTTGAGGGCGTTGGCAAGGGAGATAATAGAGCAAACAATCTTATTCTGTTTCTCATTAGTCTGGAATGTATCAATAAAACTCTTATCAATTTTTAATGTATCAAAGGGAAAGTCACAGAGCTGAGAAAGGCTTGAGTATCCGGTGCCAAAATCATCGAGAGCAATTTTAACGCCTGCGTCACGGAGTCTTTTAAGTGTATATCGGGCCAGATGTCTGTCGCTAAACAGCGCGCTTTCCGTGACTTCAATTTCCAGTTGTTCTGGCGGGAAACCCACATCATCAAGAATACCTATAATTCTTGATTTAAGATTTTTGTCACATAAAAGTAAAGGTGAAAGATTAAAGGACAACCGTTTGTCGGATGGCCATTTTAGCGCTTCAAGACATGCCTCCCGTAAGAGATATTCTGTCAGTTCTGTTATTGCTCCTGTGTCTTCAGCAAGCGCAATGAACTTCGACGGCGGGATGAACTTTCCCGCCGAGATTTCCCATCGGGCAAGGGCTTCAAAGCCTATGATTTTTTCTGATTTTAGATCCACCAAAGGCTGATAATGACTCACAAAAACTTTGTTTTTCAAGGCTGATTTAAAATCACGTTCCAGTTGTGCCATGGATAATAAAGATTCTTCCATGCTCGCAGAGAATGCCCTGATCTGCTCTCTGCCAGCTTTTTTAGCAACATGCATTGCACAATCGGACTGTTGAATCACTTTCTTAAGATCGCACGAATCTTCCGGGGATCGTGAAATACCAATATTGGCTGAAATATTGAAGGTGAATCCATCCAGATTAACCGGTGAACACAGGCTACGCATAACGCGCCCGGACAGCGAGGTCAGGTCGGTTTTGTCAATATTGGGTCTCAGGACAAGAAAATCATCGGCGGCTAATTTATAAACGCAGCCAGGGAAAATATTCAGCAGTCTTTCTGCTACGATCTTAAATATCTCATCATGATAGTCATGGCCGAAAATATCATTAATATCCTTCAGTCTGTTTATTTCAATGGTGAACACACCAAAACTACTTTTGTTTTCGTGGTTATATTGTGCGATGGTAGAGTTGAGTATGATTGTATTCGGCAGCCCTGTTACCGGATCATGACATTCAACCCAATGAAAATTCTTTTCAGCTTCCATTCGCCTTGCTATTTCCTTTTCCATTGCTTTTATTCTCATAAGAGAAAAAATAAGCCCAAGAAAACCCGTTATATTCAGGGTAATGAAAACTTCGTCTAAATTATAGACTTCATATGCTTTAAAAAAAGAATAGAAAACTTCATTCATATTAAAATACAGGGAAAATAAATAGGTTGCTATGAGTATCCCTATCCATACATAAAGCTCGACTTTTGCCTTATTGCGAAGCTTCTTTAACATATGCAACCTCAAAATAAGTTAACAGAGTCAGTAAAATCATTTATCTGCATGTGTTATCGGCATTCTGATGAGGCTATTTAGCCCGGATAAGGTTTTTTTTAAATAAAGGGGCTACTTATTATGATTTTTGCGGGGGTGATCACTCTGGGCAACGGCACAGCGGAAAGCTTTTATCGTCCGTAAATGACCTTATAAGCGTGAAGTCAGGGGGATTTATGATAATAAAATCAGGATGTCATCAGTAAGGTACGTCTGTGTTTAGGGTATGAAGGCCACCGGCCGGACAGGGCCGGTGGCCTGATATTACTTGATTTCGGTGACGAAGTTTTCACGGCTGCGGCGAACTTTCTTCAGGTTCACCAGCCAGTCGCCTTCGTGGGCGCGGTAGCCCAGCGGCAGGATCACCACGCTGCGCAGGTTTTTGTCTTTCAGGCCCAGGATTTCATCCACGGCAGCAGGATCAAACCCTTCCATTGGCGTCGCATCCACTTCTTCAAACGCGGCGGCGATCAGCGCGGCGCCCAGACCGATATAGGCCTGACGTGCAGCGGCCTGATAATTCGCTTCGGTACCGCGTTCAGCGACAATGCTCAGCAGTTTCTGGCGGTAGTTTTCCCAGCCTTCGTTTTTAAAACCGCGAACCTCGTTGGTCAGGTCGAACATCATGTTCACGCGTTCTGGCGTGATGTCATCCCATGCCGCGAACACCAGCAGGTGAGAACAGTCGGTGACCTGCGCCTGATCCCAGGCAACGGTGCGGATTTTTGCGCGGATATCCGGATTAGTGACTACCAGCAGTTCGAAGGGTTGCAGACCGCTTGAGGTCGGTGCCAGACGCACGGCCTCAATAATGTTTTCAATCTTTTCAGCCGGAACCGTTTTGGCCGCATCAAACTTCTTGGTTGCGTATCGCCATGCCAGTTTTTCGTTTAAGGTCGTCATCTTTTTTTCCTGAAGGATAAATTTGGAAGCGGGGGATTGCCTGTGACAATTATTCCCAAATAGCCGCCCGATAATCGCATGAACCGAATCCGGGAGTTTATACTTTTGAGCCTTGATAAAGACCGCCGTCAGTGAAAATTTGCAGGGTTAGCACACAGTTGTCAGCCGCTGGCGAAAAAATAAACTCAACGCTATCCCTGTAAACAGGCTACTATGAATCTAATTGCCCGCTGAGGGTGACTCATCTTTTCGGCCTCCCTGTCCCTTACCCATTTTCTTATCAAGTGAACTCTCATCGCAGCTCAGGCAACTGCCTTATCGGGTCCGCCTAAGGTATGCTGACATGAAAAATGCTGTGATTAACTGGTTCAAAATTAAAAGAGCACCCCCTGTTATTAGCCATACCCGGCGTCATCGCGCCAGCGCACTGGCGCACCCCGTACCGATCAGCGCCGAGCTTTTCTCCGCAGATCAGATGGAACGGTTCGGCGGCAAACTCGCACTCTCCCACAAACTCTCCGGCAAAAAACTTCCTTACTACCTGCTAAAGCGCCTCGACGATAACGAAAAGGTTTTAACGCGCAGTTGCCTGATCCTCAGCAGTGGAGAAAAAGCGGGCATTACCCCGGCCGGTGAATGGTTACTCGATAACTTCTATCTGATCGAAGAACAAATCCGTCTGGTGCGCCAGCTGTTACCGAAAAACTTTGGCAAGGGGTTGCCTTCACTGGGTTTACCGCATTCCTGCCCGCGCATTTATGACATTGCGACCGAGGTTGTCAGCCACAGCGACGGCCTGTGGGACATCAAAACCCTGACCCGTTTTCTCTCGACTTATCAGAGTGTGCGCCCGCTGACGCTCGGGGAGTTATGGGCGTTTCCGGGTATGCTGCGTCTGGCGCTGATCGAGAATTTACGCCGGGTCAGTATAGAAGTGGCGAATGCGCAGCAGGAACGTAATCTGGCCGATTTCTGGGTCAATAAATTGCAGGACAGCGCGGAAAACGATCCCGCCAGTCAGATCATCGTGATTGCTGATATGGCGCGCACCAATCCGCCGCGTAGCAGCGCTTTCGTGGCCGAACTGGTGCGCCGGTTGCAGGGGCACGGTTCGATGCTGGCGCTGCCGCTGACCTGGGTAGAGCAGCGGCTGAGTGAAGTCGGGCTGACCCAGCGTGAAGTGATCGATAAATTTAATCAGCAGCTTGCTGCCAGCCAGCTTTCTGTCAGCAACAGCATTATGGGTTTGCGGCAGTTGACCGAAATGGACTGGGCAGAATTCGCCGAAAACCTCAGCGTGGTAGAGAAAGTCCTGCGTGAGGATCCGGCCGGTATTTATGCCTCCATGCACTTTGATACCCGCGATAACTACCGCCATCAGATTGAACAGTTGTCGCGCCATTCCCTGCACGATGAGGCGTTTGTCGCCAGCCGTGCGGTGGCGCTGGCGCAACAGGCAACGGATTCCTTTCAGCAACAACATGTCGGTTACTATCTGATTGATGCCGGGCGCAAGACGCTGGAGAAAGATTTGCAGGTGAGGTTTTCACTGCAAACCCGCATCCGCAGCCGCCTCAGCCAGACACCGCTGCTTTCGTGGCTCGGCAGCCTGCTGCTGCTGACCACCGCCATCACCGCCGAGGTGCTATATCACACCGTGCATCCCGGCATGCACTGGGCATGGTGGCTGTTACTGGGGCCGGTAGTGCTGGTCGCCAGCCAGTTTGCGCTGAATCTGCTCAGTGAAATCACCACCCGTAGCCGCACACCGCAACCGCTGCCCCGACTGGAATTCGTCGGCGGCATCCCGGAACACGCCAGTACCCTGGTAGTGATCCCCTGTCTGCTGGGTAGCCGGAAAAATATTGATGCACTGATCAGCAGCCTCGAAGTCTGTTATCTCGGCAATGTTCTGTCACACCTGAATTTTGCGCTGCTCACCGATTTTCACGACAACCCTGAACAGCACAACGAGGACAACGATGCGTTGCTGAGCTACGCCACGCAGCAGATCCAGACCCTCAACCGACGCTATACCGACGCACAAGGGCCGTTATTTACGTTGTTGCATCGCGACAGTGAAATGAATGCGGCGCAGAGCGTGTGGATGGGATATGAGCGCAAACGCGGCAAGCTGAATGCGCTGAACCGCTGGTTGCGCGGCGAAGGTGAGCCGTTCTCCCGGGTGGAAGGCCGCACACAGGCGCAACTGCGCCAGGTGAAATACGTGATCACCCTCGACAGCGACACGGTGCTGCCGCGTGCGACTGCACATCAGTTGGTCGCCGCCATGGCCCATCCGCTCAATCATCCGGTTTATGACACTGAACGCCAGCGGGTGATTTCGGGTTACGCCATTCTTCAGCCCCGGCTGGCCGAAGAAATCCCCGAAAACGGGCAGGGGCGTTACGCCGCATTATGCAGCAGCGTGCCGGGCAATGATCCGTATTCGTCGATGTCCTCCGATATCTATCAGGACTTATTCGGCGAAGGCTCATTTGTCGGCAAAGGGATTTACGACGTTGATATGTTCATCCGGGCAACAGAAAATACCTGCCCGGAAAATTTAGTGCTCAGTCACGACCTGCTGGAAGGGTGTTATGCGCGTTCGGGCATGCTCAGCGATGTGGTGTTATACGAGCAGTATCCGGATCATTATCTGGCGGATGTGGCGCGTAAAACCCGCTGGATCCGTGGCGACTGGCAATTGCTGAACTGGCTGGGTTTTCGTGTCACGCAGGAAGATGGCACGCGGACCCGCAACCCGCTGACCACGCTTTCCCGCTGGAAATTGTTCGATAACCTGCGCCGCAGCCTTATCGCTCCCGCGCTGCTGACCCTCATTTTTTGCACGCTGTTGCTGGTGCCGAACAAGCTTTACTGGCTGGGCTTTATCACCAGTATGCTACTTTTCCCGGTGGTGGTCGCGCTGGTGCTGGATCTCTTCAACAAAGGCTCACGCCGCAAGGTCATTGCCCATCTGAAAAGTGTGGCATCCGCTACCCTCAGCCGTTGTTCGCGGATTTTGCTCCAGTTAATGACTCTGCCGCACGAAGCCGTGTATTCAATACACGCCATTTTGCTGACCCTGTGGCGGCTGAATGTCAGCCACAGGATGTTGCATGAATGGGCGAGTGTGAATATCGGCGAAAAATCCCGTGCGCACTCGCAGGTCTATTTCTATCGCCGGATGTGGGCGAATCTGCTGGCTGGTGTGGCCGTGATTATGCTGGCCGCCGGTGCGCATCCCCCGTTACTGTGGTTTGCCTTGCCGCTGGGTCTGCTGTGGCTTGTCGCGCCGCTGGTGATGTGCTGGATGAGCCGGCCTGCCGTCAGGCAGAAACCGGGCATTGATGCGCAGCAACAGCGTTTCCTCCGTCAGACCGCACGTGAAACCTGGTACTTTTTCGAAACGTTCGTCAACGCTGAGGAAAACTGGCTGCCGCCCGACAATTTCCAGGAAATTCCGCAGCCGGTGATTGCGCACCGTACCTCGCCAACCAACATTGGTCTGTCGTTGCTGGCGAATATCACCGCGTGGGATTTCGGCTACATTACGCAGGGTGAGGTGCTGGAACGTACCAGCCAGACACTCGATACGCTGGATAAACTCGAGCATTTTCGGGGTCATCTTTATAACTGGTACGACACGCGCACGCTGGCACCGCTCAATCCGCGCTACATTTCCAGCGTTGACAGCGGCAATCTGGCCGGGCATCTGCTGACGCTCAGCAGCGGATTACGGTTATGGCGCACGCAGCCCGCGCTGAATATGACCGCGTGGCTGGCCGGGCTGGCCGATACGCTGAACATGGCGGAAAGCCAGACCGACGAACTGCTGATGACTAAATTGCGGGAAAGCCTGAAACAGGCCACCGCAGCCAAAGCCGCTGAAAGTATTACCTACCTGCAGGATATGCACGGCCTGATCGCTGCGTCGGCGCAGGGCTGGCAACAACGGCTGGCAACACAGCTCGCGNCCGGCATTAAAGAGTGGTCAGATTTTTATGGNGCGCTGCCGGCGGAGGCTCAAAANCAACCGCTGCCAACGCTGCACTGGCTGGCGCAACAGGATGCCCGGACGTCACCGCTGTTATCCCGCNCTATCGGGCTGGCGCGNCAGCGGCTGGACATCATCGGTGAACTCGAACAGCGCCTGAACGAGCATGCGCACATGGATTTCCGCTTCCTGTATGACAAAAATACCCACCTGCTGACCGTCGGTTACAATTGTGACGCCCATAAAATGGACAGCGGAAAGTACGATCTGCTGCCTTCGGAAATCCGTCTGACNAATTACGTCACCATCGCCACCAATCAGTTGCCGCAAAAAAGCTGGTTCGCCCTCGGGCGNCTGTTCACCGTGATCGACAAACAGCCGTCGCTGATGTCGTGGAGCGGCTCAATGTTTGAATATCTGATGCCACAACTGGTGATGCCAGCGTATCCCGATACGCTGCTGGTGCAGATGTGTCAGACCGCCGTTGACCGGCAAATTGCCTGGGGTAAAGAAAATAACGTGCCCTGGGGGATTTCTGAATCAGCGTATGCGGCCTTTGATCTCAACCAGAACTACCAGTATCACGCCTTCGGTGTGCCGGGCCTCGGTCTTAAACGCGGACTGGGTGAAGATATGGTCGTCGCGCCTTACGCAACGATGATGGCGCTGATGATCCGCCCGCAGGAAGCCTGTGTGAATCTGCTGGAACTGGAGAATTGCGGCGCCCGCGGTGAATACGGTTTCTATGATGCACTGGATTACAGCCCGTCACGTCTGGTGCGCGGGCAGATTTACATCGTGGTGCGTTCCTACATGGCGCACCACCAGGGCATGGGATTCCTGGCGCTGGCTAACGTGTTGCTCGGCGCGCCGATGACCGCACGCTTTGCGGCCAACGCGGCGTTCCAGTCCGCCCGTTTACTGTTACAGGAACGCGTGCCGGATGCCGTCGAGCTTTACAGCCCGCGTCGTCACTTCGAATCGCACGACAATATGCTGCAAAAAGTGAACGTGGAATTGCGTGAATTCACCGACGTCGACAGCCCGTCGCCGGAAATTCAGCTGCTTTCCAATACCCATTACCATCTGATGGTCACGCAGGCGGGCGGCAGTGTCAGTCGCTGGAAAGACCTGACCCTGACCCGCTGGCGCGAAGATGCCACCCGCGATAACCGCGGCATCTTCTGCTACGTCAGCGATCCTGAATCGGGTGCAGTGACCAGTAATACCTGGCAACCGCTCGGTAAACAGAAGGGAACCTACCACGCGGTGCTGACCGATTTTGGCGCAGAGTTTACCCGTACCCGCGGCCTGCTGACCCTGCAGACGCATATCGTGGTATCACCGGAAGATGACGTCGAAATCCGCCGTATGACGGTCACNCATAATGGCCGCCATTCGCGTACGCTGGATATCACCACGTATGCCGAAGTGGTGCTGGCACCCGCCGCCAACGACGCNGCCCATCCTGCGTTNAGTAATTTGTTTGTACAAACCGAACTGGTGCCTGCGCAGGAGGGGATTCTTTGTCACCGGCGACCACGCGAACCGGATGANGCCTGTCCGTGGATGTTCCANATGATGGCTATCCACGGTGCGGTGGAACGGGAAACGTCATTTGAAACCGANCGCGCGGCCTTTATCGGGCGTGGCAANACCGCCGCCAGTCCGCAGGCAATGCAGAAGGGCGGAACACTCGGTAACAGTGCCGGTGCGGTGCTGGATCCGGTGATGGCGATTCGTCAGCGCATCCGGCTCAGACCCGGTGTGCCGGTGATTATCGACATGGTTTACGGCATCAGCGACACACGCCTGCAAAGCCTGATGTTGCTGGAAAAATATCGCGACCATCATATTGCTGACCGGGTATTTGAAATCGCCTGGTCGCACAGTCAGGTAGTGCTGCGCCAGCTTAATGCCTCGGAAGATGATGCCGGGCTGTTTAACCGTCTGGCGGGGGCCCTGATTTTTGCCAGTCAGGAAATGCGCGGCGATGCACAGTCGGTCGCCGCCAACCGTCGCGGGCAATCCGGTCTGTGGGGACAGTCGCTTTCCGGCGATCTGCCGATTGTACTGCTGACCATGACCAGCAACGAAAATATCGGGCTGGTGACGTTGCTGATCCGTGCGCACCATTACTGGCGTCTGAAAGGATTAAAAGTCGATCTGGTGCTGTTGTGTAATGATTCCGGCGGTTATCAGCAGGCGCTGCAAAACCAGATCCTCAGCCTGGTGGCATCCGGCGCGGGTTCCAGCCAGACCGATATTCCGGGCGGAATTTTCGTGCGTAACGGCGAGCAGATGACACCGGATGACCGCATGCTGCTGATGAGCGTGGCGCATGTGGTGATCGACGACCGCCGTGGCAGTCTGGACGATCAGCTGAATCAGCGGACACAAACACCGCTCGTTTCCCTGCCCGCGTTGGTGCCGGTGCGTACGGTCAATGACAGTCAGCCGGTGATGTCGCCGCCACGTGAACTGGCCTGTTTCAACGGGCTGGGCGGGTTCTCGCCGGATGGTCGTGAATATCAGATTGTGCTTAACGAAGGTCAGACCACGCCTGCCCCGTGGTCGAACGTGCTGGCAAATGCCAGCTTTGGTACGGTGATTTCAGAAAGCGCGCAGGCGTATACCTGGTATGAAAATGCCCACGAATACCGCTTAACGCCGTGGGAAAATGACCCGGTCAGCGACAGTTCCGGCGAAGCCTTTTATCTGCGCGATGAGGACAGCGGCAGCGTCTGGTCGCCTGCACCGTTACCGGTTCGCGGCATCGGCGGTTACGTCACCCGCCATGGTTTCGGTTACAGTTGCTTCGAACATACCGAGCGGGGCATTTCCAGTGAAATGACGGTATTAGTTGCCGAACATGCGCCGGTCAAACTGATTATCATGACCCTGACTAACCTCTCCGGCAGGCCGCGCAGATTGTCGGTGACCGGTTATGCCGAATGGGTGATGGCGGATTTACGTGCCAAGTCCGCGATGCATATCGTGACCTCGGCAGCGCACGTAGTAAAAGGTTGCGGCGTACTGGCGACCAATCATTACNCCAGCAACGGCTCTGAACGCACCGCTTTCTTTGCGGTCACCGGCGCACATTGCTCGGTCAGCGGTGACCGTCGCGAGTTCTTTGGTCGCACCGGTTCTGCGGCCATGCCCGCAGCCATGAAAAATCAGCGTCTTTCCGATAAAACCGGTGCGGCGCTGGATCCTTGTGGCGCGGTGCAGTCGGCCACAACGCTTATCGACGGCGACCAGCGCACCTTTATTTTCGCGCTGGGTCTGGGGCAGAATGCCGCAGATGCCGAAGCGCTCATTCATCAGTATCTTGAGGAAGGCGCGGCGCAGGCTGAGCTGGATCGCATTCATCATCACTGGCATCAGGTGCTGGATAAAATTCAGATCACCACGCCGGATAAATCGGTTGATTTGCTCGCCAACGGCTGGCTGATTTACCAGACCTTAGCCAGCCGGATCCTGGCGCGCAGCGGCTATTATCAGTCCGGCGGGGCGTTCGGTTTCCGTGACCAGTTGCAGGATACGCTGGCGCTAAGCCACGCGGCGCCGGAACGGATGCGCGAACAGATCCTCTTATGTGCGTCGAGGCAGTTCATTGAAGGCGATGTCCAGCACTGGTGGCATCCGCCAACCGGCAACGGCGTGCGTACCCGCTGTTCTGACGACTATCTCTGGCTGCCGCTGGCCATCAGCCATTACATCACGGTCACCGGCGATCATGGCATTGCCGAAGAATCCGTGCCTTATCTCGAGGCACGTTTGCTGGAGGCAGGTGAGGAGTCGTTCTACGAGCAACCGCAGGTCAGCGCAACGCAGGAAAGTCTCTGGCAGCACGGTGTGCGTGCGCTGAAGCATGGTCTGAAAATGGGTGAGCACGGACTGCCGCTGATGGGCGCGGGAGACTGGAATGACGGCATGAATCTGGTGGGGCTGGGCGGGCGCGGGGAAAGTGTCTGGCTGGGCTTTTTCCTCTACGACGTTCTGCAACGTTATGGCGCACTGGCAGAAGAGCGTCAGGACATCGCTATCGCCACCCTGTGCCGCGAGCAGTCGGCGCTGCTGAAGCAAAACCTCAACAANCATGCGTGGGACGGTGAGTGGTATCTGCGCGGTTATTTCGACAGCGGTGAAACNCTGGGTTCGCATATGAACGACGAATGCCAGATAGATGCTATCGCGCAAAGNTGGTCGGTGCTTTCCGGAGCCGGTACACCTGAACGCACCGCCAGCGCCATGCGGTCNGTCGATCAGCGTCTGGTCGATAACGATGCGGGGTTGATCAGATTACTGACGCCNCCATTTGACGGCAACGGCCCGAATCCGGGNTATATCCGCGGATATCTGCCGGGTGTGCGTGAAAACGGCGGGCAGTATACCCACGGAGCTATCTGGGCGGTGATGGCGTTTGCCCGACAGGGCAACACCGAACGCGCCTGGGAACTGATGTCGATGATTAACCCGATCAATCACAGCCTCACGCCGGAGGCGGTCAGCCGCTATAAAGGGGAACCGTATGTGATTTCCGCCGATATTTATTCGGTAGATCCGCACAGCGGTCGCGCGGGCTGGAGCTGGTATACCGGTTCTGCGGGCTGGACATACCGGTTGATCACCGAATCATTGCTGGGCATTACACGCCATGGCGATGCTATCGCCATCCACAGCAAATTGCCTGCGCTGTGGCCGGAANTCACGGTGACGTATCAGCAAGGCAGCAGCCGTTACCTGATAACGGTNCGGCACAACACNGGCGACTACTGTGTCACGCTGGATGGCCATGCCCTGGACGGTGATCTGATCCCGCTGACNGATGACGGTAACGAGCATCAGGTGGTGGTCGAACTGGGGAGCCGGGCAGAAAATGCGTAAACAGGTAATGTGAAGCATTAGTTTTCTGGATATCATTGTGATTCCNCATCATCTAAACGTATGGTTCGTAGCGGATTGCAGCCGCATCTGAAACCGGAAGTCGGGAGAGGCAGGGTCAGTAAACTGCCGGGAATTTATGATGAAACAGCCAGGGCGACTCAATGCAAACAAAGCGGATCCTGATTATTGAAGATGATGCCGATGCGGCAGACGTTCTCGATGCGTATTTAAAACGCGAAGGATATGACGTACAGATTGCCGGTGACGGTGTTTCCGGGCTGGAGCATGCGCTGCGCTGGAAGCCGGATCTCATTTTGCTGGATGTGATGCTGCCCGGGATGCGCGGCACTGATGTGCTGGCATCGCTGCGGCGTGAAAGCAGCACGCCGGTGATTATGGTGACGGCGATGGGCGACATGCCCGATAAAATTGGCGCGCTGCGCTTCGGTGCGGATGATTATGTGGTCAAACCTTACAACCCCGGTGAGGTGGTGGCGCGGGTGCAGGCGGTACTGCGTCGTGTGGCGACAGACGAAAACAACACGTCTGCTGTGTTGCGCTGGCAGGGTCTCGACGTGGATGTCGGGGCGCTGACGGCGGCGGTTAGCTCTGCCTCGGGCGAACCGCATTATCTTGATTTAACCCCGACAGAATTTGGCGTACTGAGCACATTAATGCGGGCACCAACACGCCCGTTCTCACGTCAGTATTTGCTGGAGCATTGCCTGCCGGAAAGCGAGGCGCTGGAAAGGGTGGTCGATACGCATGTCTATAATTTGCGTAAAAAACTCGAATCCGCAGGCATCGTTAACGTGTTAGTTAATGTGCGCGGCGTCGGTTACCGGTTCAGACAGCCATGAACCACCACTCTCACTATCAGTCCCTGTGGCGCTGGATTTGTGTGCGGATCCTGACGCTGGCCATCGGCAGTGTCGTTGTGATTGCTCTGTGCATGTGGCTGCGTTTTGTCATTGAGAATCTTTGGGTATTGCACCATATGTCTCCCGCGCTCAGGGCAGAGTTTTACGTGCTGCGGGATAATCCGGATCTTAATCTTGCGCGGTTTCATGAGATTGTCGATCAGGGCTGGGGGGCGCGTTACTCCGATCCCTCCATCGCCTCGGCCGACTGGATCATGGTTGGCATCCTGGTCGTCGTGGTGACGCCGTTTATCGCTATTTTGGGATTAAAAGCCGCGCGACCGCTTTCGTCACAATTCAGCCGTCTGGCCCAGGTGGCGCGTGCGGTAACGCAGGGAGATTTTAATACGCGGGCTGAGCCGGTGAAAAATGCGCCGGCGGAACTGATTCAGTTCACNGATGATTTTAACGCCATGATGTTGCAACTTTCGCGTTATGAGCGGGAGCTGCGAGCCTCCCATGTGGCGATGGCNCATGAACTGCGCTCACCGCTCACGGCGGCGGTGGGGCGTTTACAGGGCATGCTGGACGGTGTTTTCCGCCCGGAGCCGCAGCAATTGCAGATGGTGATGACACAGCTTTTGCATCTGAACCGTCTGATCGACGAACTGCATCTGCTGTCGCTGGCGGATGCCGGTCAGCTTAACCTCAGCAAGACAGAACTGGATCTGGCAGATCTGCTGCGCGAGCGGATGACCTGGCTGAAACCTCAGTCGACGAAAGCCGGTTTTGACATCGCCCTGACGCCGGAGACGCCGTGCCGTTATGTCGGTGACCCGTTCCGGCTCGGGCAGGTATTTACCATTCTGATGGAAAATGCGCTGCGTTATGCGCAGGAAGGACGGCGTCTGGACATCGCCATCGCGCCCCGCAATGGCGGTTATGACATAACGTTCCGGGACAAGGGTCCGGGTGTGGATGACAGTTTTCTGCCTGTTATGTTTGAACGCTTCAGCCGGGCGGACTCTTCCCGCGCACGACATTCCGGGGGCAGCGGATTGGGTTTATCCATCGCCCGTGCGATTTGTGAAGCGCACGGCGGGGGGATCCATGCGGCGAAGCAAACGCACGGCGGGCTGATGGTCACGGTCAGTTTACCGCTGCCGGAAAACAGCCAATAAAAAATTCGCACGGCAATAAAAAAGGGGATGCTGAATGCATCCCCTTTTTATATCCGTATCAGAAGTCGTACGTCATGGAGACTTTGAGCGCGCGCGTTTTTCCCTGATAAATATAGGTTCCGGTGCTGTCGATATTTGACCAGTATTTTTCATTGGTCACGTTATCAACACCGGCACGCCAGACCATATCATTCTGGTTGATTTTGGTGCGGTAACGCACGCCAAGATCCAGAACGGAATAAGCGTCGATTTTCTTCGTGTTGGCTGAGTCTGCCCACTGTGAGCCGGAATGGTTCACCAGCGCGGTGGCCGTCAGGCCGTCAACCGGTTTGATGTCATATTCCGCACCCAGCACCAGGTTGTAGCGCGGCACGCCAATCGCATCTTTACCGTTATAGGTGTTGTCTTGGGTTTTGGTCATTTCCGGATCAATCCAGGTCGCGCTGCCGTTGAGACGCAGGCCCAGCACCGGTTCGCCAAAGACGTTCAGCTCCACGCCCCGGTTACGTTGTTCACCGTCCAGATTGTAGAATTTATTGCTGTCCAAAATGCCTGACGGTTTTTTGATTTCAAATAATGCCAGTGAACCGCCTGCACGCCCGAAGTCCGCTTTTACACCCACTTCGTTCTGTTTTGAATGGGCAATGCCGGTGGTCGAACCGTAGTTTTTCGCGTTATTCGGTGCCACATCGCCCGGCTGTAAAGACTCGGTGTGGTTGGCGTACAGGGAAATCACCTGCCACGGTTTATACACAACCCCGTACGTCGGCATCCAGCGGCTGTCGCTGTAACGTGATGACACGTCTTCAGCGCCGGTCGCATTGCTGTAATTACGGACGATCACTTTCTGATGACGTGCGCCGACGGTGAACAACAGGGTATCATCCAGGATGCCCAGCGTGTCGGTTAACAGATAGCCCTGAGTCCGGTTACGCCCGGTGGTCAGCGGGTCGTCATAATTACCGCCAGACAGATTAGGTGTCGGGTTCGGGACATTCGTGGTGTGATAAATATTGGTGTTTTCAGCATTGGCACCGTAGGCCATACGCCACGCCGTATTATTGCGTGAAGTCAGGGCGGAATAACCAAAATTCACCTTGTGGGTGATGAAGGCAGTATCGAAATTGCCGCGAATTCCCGCCATTCCGCTGAAATTATTGATGATGCGGTTGGTATCCAGACGACCAATCGTTGCCGTCCCGTCAGCATCTTTCAGCGCAGGGGAAGCATAGTCGCCGGTTTCATGCGAATGCTGTGCGCCAACGCCGCCATACACTGTCCAGTCATCAGTCACATCATATTCCGCTTTGGCCATACCAAATTCGGACTCAATATTGCTGTATACCCAGTCCTGACTGTAATTGTGACTGTTGGATGGCACTTCCGGGATGAAATCCACACCACTGATATTCACGCCAAGACGGGCGTCGTGGAAGGTTTTCTTTTGATAGCCCATGTCCACAGAGGTACGAAGGCGGTCACCGCGATAATCGAGGCCCAGTGAGGCTGCGGTGGTGCGTTTTTTCTCACCATCAATACCGGTTTCGCCTTCACGGTTAACGGCATTCAGACGGACACCGAACTGGTTGTCATCGCCAAAACGACGGCCCAGATCCAGGGTGCCACCAACCTGAGAAGAGGAGGTGTAATCCACGCCCACACGGGTCAGTGGCGCGTCATCCGCATGCTTCGGCTCGAGGTTGATCATGCCGCCTACGCCACTTGTCGCCGCGCCGTTCAGTAATCCGTTCGCACCTTTAAAGATTTCTACGCGGTCGATTAACGACGCATCCATCACCTGACGCGGCACCACGCCCGGCAATCCGCCATACGTCATGTCATCGCCATCGAGCTGGAAGCCACGAATGCGGTAGGTTTCGGCGAAGTTGCCGTATCCCTGCACGTTCTGGACGGTGGCATCATTGCGCACCACGTCAGCAATGGTCCGCGCCTGCTGATCCTGAATCAGTTTTGACGTGAAGCCGATGACGTTAAACGGCACATCCATTGCCTTCTGTTCGCCAAGCATGCCAAGGCGACCACCATGCGCGACCTGACCGTCCAGATAGGCCGGAACCAGCTCATTGCCGCCGGATTTGAATTCATTATCCGGCGCACTGACGATAGTCATGGTATCGCCTGTCGCCGCCGTTGAGCTGGTCGCCGGAGCAGGGGCGGTGGCCGCCATCGCAGGCATGCAGCTTACGCTGACGAAGAGTGCCAGCAGGGTCGGTTTAAACCCTGTGGGTGAATTTTTTTCGCGCATAATGTAACCCTAATGTAAAAAGGACTGAGAATCATTATTATTTGAATTTGCGATTATGCGCATGGCGTTTTGGGATGCAAGAAAAATATCAGGGGACTAACTTATGTGGCGGAAATCGCCTCGTTCATCATAAAAAATCCACGGCATCGCGTGGATTTGGGTGAATACCGGGGTTTTTAGTTTTGCTGGAGGAGCGGAGCGGAATCGACCCTATTTCTTCTTATTCAGCATCGCCTGTAAATCGGCAAACGGGTTGTAGGTGGCGGCACCGACATCATCTTGCGCATCTTCACCGGCCACCACCGTTGAACCGTACTGATCTGCTTCTGTGTACTTCGAGTGTTCGTGGTCATGACAATACAGGCACAACAACTCCCAGTTACTGCCATCTTCCGGATTATTGGTATGATCATGGTCGATATGGTGAACCGTTAATTCACGCAGGTTTGAATACACAAACTCCCGCGAACAACGCCCGCACACCCACGGATAGATTTTTAGCGCTTTCTCGCGATATCCGCTTTCCAGACGCTGGTAGTTTTTTGGGATCAGTGCCATTGAGATGTTACCCGTTACAAAGAGAAAATTTACGATAGTGCCCTTAATATATCCCGTAACAGAGCGGAAGGAGAAATAAAAGAGGGAGCTGAGGGCGATTTTAGGGGGGGGATAAAAAAGAAAAATCCACGCAAGGGCGTGGATTCTGTGTGGAGCGGAAACTGAAGTTCGGTTCAGACGTTGAACAGGAAGTTCATCACATCGCCATCTTTAACGATGTAGTCTTTGCCTTCTGAACGCATTTTGCCGGCTTCTTTCGCGCCTTGCTCACCTTTGTAGGTGATGAAGTCTTCGAACGCGATGGTTTGTGCGCGGATGAAGCCTTTCTCGAAGTCAGTGTGGATTTTACCTGCGGCTTGCGGAGCCGTTGCGCCGACAGGGATGGTCCATGCACGAACTTCTTTCACGCCAGCGGTGAAGTAGGTTTGCAGGTTCAGCAGTTCGTAACCGGCGCGGATCACGCGGTTCAGGCCCGGCTCTTCAATGCCCAGTTCAGCCATGAATTCTTCACGGTCAGCGTCGTCGAGTTCGGCGATGTCAGATTCAACCGCTGCACAAACAGCAACGACCACGGAGCCTTCGGCCTCTGCGATTTTGCGTACGACGTCGAGGTAAGGGTTGTTCTCGAAACCGTCTTCGTTAACGTTGGCGATGTACATGGTGGGTTTCAGCGTCAGGAAGCTCAGGTAGCGGATGGCCGCTTTGTCTTCCTCTGTCAGATCCAGTGCACGCAGCATGCCAGCGTTTTCCAACTGTGGCAGGCATTTTTCCAGTGCGGCCAGTTCTGCCTTCGCATCTTTGTCACCGCCTTTGGCACGTTTCTGCACACGGTGAATCGCGCGTTCGCAGGTGTCGAGGTCAGATAATGCCAGTTCGGTATTGATAACCTCGATGTCATCAGCCGGATCCACTTTGTTGTTAACGTGGATGATGTTGTCGTTTTCGAAACAACGCACAACGTGGCCGATGGCTTCAGTTTCACGGATGTTAGTCAGGAACTGGTTACCCAGACCTTCACCTTTAGATGCGCCTTTGACCAGACCCGCGATGTCCACGAATTCCATGGTGGTTGGCAGGATACGCTGCGGTTTTACAATCTCGGCCAACTGGTCGAGACGCGGATCGGGCATTGGTACCACACCGGTATTCGGTTCGATGGTGCAGAACGGGAAGTTTGCTGCTTCGATACCCGCTTTGGTCAGCGCATTGAACAGAGTAGATTTACCGACGTTCGGCAGGCCGACGATACCGCATTTGAATCCCATGTTTTTCTCACCTTAATATCTTAATTATCAAACGATTAAATATAACCGCACGATGTAATGACCACAATTCCCCGCATTATACACGAGAACCGCATTTATCTCGATCCGCTTGTGGCCGCCACTGTTGTCAGTACACAGGATAAACCTTGCCTCGCCTGGTTCATTTTTAGATACTTGTCACAATTTTTTAACTGATCGGGAAATGTACCGGATGTTTTATGTTTAATCCGCGTGGTCTGAAGTTGTCTGAAATGAAGAACGAAACGCTGGCCGGATTTGTGGTGGCGGTATCAATGATCCCCGAAGCGGTCGGGTTTTCACTGGTTGCCGGATTGTCGCCGATTGTCGGTTTGCACACGGCGTTTATTATCGGGCTGGTGACGGCACTGTTCGGCGGTAAACCGGGCATGGTGTCCGGTGCAGCGGGATCCATTGTGGTGGTGCTGATGAGTCTGGCGGCACAACACGGTATGGGATACGTGCTTTGGGCGACCATTTTTGCCGGGGTGATTCAGATTCTGATTGGTGTTTTCCGCCTCGGGAAATTTATCCGGCTGGTGCCGTTACCTGCGGTTCACGGCTTTGTGAACGGGCTGGCAATTGTCATTATGCTGGCGCAGTTGCACATGATTGCCGGGCAGGGACTGCTGATGTACGGACTGGTGTTGCTGGCGATTCTGGTGGTGGTGCTGTTCCCGAAACTGACCAAAATTATTCCTTCTTCGCTGGCAGCGCTGATTGTCGTTTCGGCCGTAGCGATCGGTTTTAACCTGCACACCTTGCGCGTGGGTGACCTGGCAGATATTTCAGGGGCGTTGCCACACTTCAGCCTGCCGGTTGCGCCTTTCAATGTTGAGATGCTGAAAGTCGTGCTGCCCTATGCGGTAGTGATAGCGCTGGTTGGCCTGATTGAATCGCTGCTGACGATGACCGTGCTTGATGAAATGGGTCATCAGAAGGGCAACGGCAACCGTGAAAGTATTGCGCAGGGCGCGGGGAATACGATTTGCGGTCTGTTCGGTTGCTTCGCCGGTTGCGCGATGATTGGGCAATCGATCATTAATTTCACCTCCGGCGGTCGGGGGCGAATTTCCGGTACAGTCGGCGCCATTTTACTGATCCTGTTTGTGGTCAGTTTGTCCGGTTATATTGGCTTGCTGCCGGTCGCAGCGCTGGCGGGCATTATGCTGGTGGTCTGCTACAACACCTTTGAGTGGAGTTCGCTGCGCCGTCTTCGCCGCATGCCTAAAGCTGATGTACTGGTGATGCTGATTGTCACCGTCATCACGATTTTCACCGATCTTGCCGTGGCGGTGATCAGTGGCGTGATTATCTCTGCGCTGGTTTTTGCCTGGCAGCAGGCGCGTATCCGTGTGCGAGAGCATAAAACTAAAGGCGACCTGGCAGTGTATAAGCTGGACGGGCCGCTGTTCTTCGGATCTGCCGCGACCTTTGCCGAGCTGTTTAATCCTGAAAACGATCCGCAAAATGTAGTGCTGGATTTTGCCGGTACGCGGGTCATGGATTCGAGCGGAGTGGAGGCGATTGATAAACTGACCACGCGCTATCTCGATGCCGGTAGAACCATTCGCCTGCGTCATCTGAGCAATGATTGCGTGAGTTTGCTCAAAAAAGCCGGGCCATTCTGTTCTCACGAACTCGACGATCCGCAATATTACGTGGCTGAAGATAATCTCTGAAACCTCAAAGGTGTCGCTTAAAAACGGCACCTTTTTCGTTATTCACCCGCTTGTGGCCCTTTAAAGATAAATGCTTACAATTCGGGGCAAAAAAGCGGCCAAATTCATATCGCTGAAAATTCTGTAATGTTATACCGTTACGCCCGGTCAACTTCGCACTAACTGGCTTCAGGCCTGCGCTGCGGGGTATTTTTTCCACTGCCGGAGCGGACATGAGTACAGACAAAGTATCCGGGACGGATAACGCCAGTAAACAGCTGCGCTTTCAGTCTGCCGCCACCCACACGCGTTGGCTGAGCGGGCTGATCAACCCCATTATGGTGATCAGCAGCGTGATGTATCTGATCTTGCTGATGCTGTATCTGGTCTCTCCGGCATCGGTGTGGCCCTGGGTGACCGGCAACATCATGGCGGCGATGTGGGTTTGCGCTGCCTCCCTGCAATGTGCCCGGCGTATCTCCCGCTGGCGGACGCAACAATTTGCGCCTGCTGTTGAAACCGCCATGCCGGAAGCGTCTTCCGGATTTTCCCAACGTCTGATTTCCCGCCCCTGGATGCGTCCTGTTTTACGTTATGTTGACGCGCATGTGTTCTTCCAGGCGCTTCCTGCGTTTGCCGCAATTGTGCTCATCAGTGTGTTATGGCAGTTGCCAATACCGGCCAATGACGCCGGTGAGGCGGGGTATTTTGCCGGTTCGGTATTCATTCTCTGCGCCTTTGCTGTACTGGTTCTGGAGCGTCACTGGACGCTAAAAAACCCGCTGGAATGGCCGGAAGCAGCAAAGCTCGCACCGATGATGCGCATGATGATTGGCGTGTTTTTGCTGAGTGCATTAGCCCTGATGTTTGCCCGTGAGGCTTCGGTGTGGCCNGCTCACCTGCTGATGCTCACCGGATTATTACCGGGGNTGGTGGCGCTGGAGCTTTTCCTGCGGGCGCTGATGGCGATGTTTTCGCCGCCGCGTGAGGATAAAGAGCCGGAGTTTATTGCGGGCAGCCTGCTGGCCGCGCAGATTTGCTGGCCGCCGCGTCCGTTACAGTTTGTGCAAAACGAACTGCATCAGCATTTTGGTATCGATCTTCGTCAGATCTGGGCGTTTCATTTTATGCGCCGTGCACTGTTACCGCTGGCCGCAATCTTGTTGCTGACCGGTTGGCTGCTGACGGGCATCAGCGAGGTGCCGCTGACCCAGCGCGGAATTTATGAATCCTTCGGCAAACCGGTGGCGGTCCGACAACCCGGTTTACATGCGGGTCTGCCGTGGCCATTTGGCCGTACGCGGATGGTTGATAACGGCGAAGTACATGAACTCACCACCGGTTCCGAAGAACCGGTCACCACCACACCGGTCACGGTGGCTGATACCGCCGAAGGCCCGGCGCCTGAAAGCGCAAACCGTCTGTGGGACTCCGGCCACAGCAGCGATAAATCACAAATCATCGCCAGTGCCACCCGTGACAGGCAAAGTTTTCAAATCATGAATATGGATGTCCGCTTTGTGTACCGCATCGCCATGAATGACGGCGCGGCGATGGCGAGCCTCTATCACACCGACAATATGCCGGTGCTGATCCGCAGTATTGCCAACCAGGTGCTGGTGCATGATTTTTCCTCGCGTACGCTCGACAGCCTGCTGGGAAGTGATCAGACACGCCTTGCCGCAGATATTGGCCGGAAAGTACAGAGCCAGCTTGATCATCTCAACAGCGGCGTGGAACTGCTGGCTACGGTGATTGAATCAATCCATCCACCTGCGGGTGCGGCGGATGCTTATCACAGCGTACAGGCGGCACAAATTCTGGCCCAAAGCGCCATCGCCGGAGAGAAAGGGCAGGCCGCGCAGCAACTCAATGCGGCACAGCAATTTGCCCGTCTGGCGCAGGATACCGCCAGTGCACAAAGCCACGAAAATCTCGATCAGGCGCAGGTCATGGCGTTGCGCTTTAACGCAGAAAATCAGGCGTATCAGGCTGGCGGACAGTCGTTCCTGACCGACCGTTATTTTAGTCAGCTGATTCTGGCGATGCAGCAGCATCCGGAAGTTCTGATTGTTGATCACCGTATTGGCGGCGGGACTTCGCCGGTGCTGGATCTGAGAAATTTTACCCTGCCATTTACGCCCGGAGCGGATAAAGCGGCGCATTCTGTCAACGCGGAGACTACCCGGTGAATGATTCCCAACAACCTGAAGCCCACGGACACGATCACGATGCACATGGCGGACATCATCACGGTGCCGGACATCACCATCATCATTCCGGCCCGGCGGCCCCTGGACTCTGGCGACGGGTTACGATTGCTATCGTACTGGTGGCCCTGATTGCCGCCACCGCCTGTCTGGTGCAGGTGCGTTCCGGCGAAGCGATGGTGATCACGCGCTTTGGTAATCCGGTGCGTGTGCTGTTGCAACCGGGGCTGGCATGGCATCTGCCGGTGCCGCTGGAGACCGCGATCCCGGTGGATTTACGTATCCGCACCACGTCCAGTGGGTTGCAGGATGTCGGCACCCGTGACGGTCTGCGGATCATTGTTCAGGCTTATACTGTCTGGCAGGTGAAAAACGATCCTCAGCATGTGCAGCGTTTTATCCGCGCGGTACAAAATCAGCCGGATATGGCCGCCGCGCAGATACGAACGTTTATTGGTTCGGCGCTGGAAACCACCACCAGCGGTTTTGCACTGGCTGATCTGGTTAACACTGATGCCAGTAAAATCCGCCTTTCCGGTTTTGAACAGCATTTGCATGATCAGATAGCCCGCCAGTTGCTCGACAGCTATGGCATTGAACTGGTGCAGGTCGGCGTTGAACGGCTGACATTACCGTCGGTGACGTTAGATGCCACCGTGGATCGCATGCGGGCAGAACGGGAAACCATTGCCACCGAGCGGTCCGCCGAAGGTAAGCGTCAGGCGGCTGAAATCCGGTCTTCCGCCGAACGCGATGCCCGTGTGATTAAGGCCGATGCGTCGGTCAGCGCAGCCAATATTGAAGCGCAGGCGCAGGTTCAGAGCGCGGCGATATACGCTAAAGCCCGGACCAGTAACCCCGAATTGTACGATTTGTTGCGCTCGCTTGACACGCTCAACAGCGTGATCACGCCGGGCACCCGGCTGGTGCTGCGCACTGATGCCGCACCGTTCCGGCAACTGGTTGAAGGTCCGCCCGCCTTGCCCGCCGCCAGCAACGGGCTGCGGCCATGAATCCGTTGTCCCGCTTTCAGGGGAATGCGTGGTTTCAGGCAGGACGCATAGCCTGTCTGGCGCTGTTTGCCATGACGCTGATTGCCGCCGCGAACTGGCTGTTCTCCAATGTGCGGCAGATAGAGCCGGATAAGCGCGCGGTGGTGATGCGCTTTGGTGCGGTTTCCCGCACGGCGGGAGCCGGGTTGTTGCTGGCGTGGCCGGAACCGCTGGAGCAGGTAGAAATTTTACCCGCCGCTGACCGGGTAATCGAGCATCACGTGACCGCGTTGCTCAGAGAAAACATTGTGCCTGCGTGGACCAATACCGGCGGCGAGAAAAGTGATGCCGTCGCGGGCGCGGGGTATTTGCTGACCGGTGATCCCGGCGTGGTTCAGCTGGATGTGCAGGTGTATTACGTGATTACCGATCCGGTGGCGTTTGTGTTGCAGGGTGAACACGTGTTACCGGCCCTGGATCGTTTAACCGAGCACGCGGCGGTGGCGATTTGTGCCTCACGCGATCTGGATACCATTCTGGTCGCGCGGCCGGAAATGGTGGGTAACGACAGCCATATCGCCGAACGACGGGAACGGCTGCGTGGCGATTTACGTCAGGGCATTAATCAGCAACTCGCCGCCCTGAGAGCTGCAGGCAGCAACTCCGGTATCGAAGTCCGTCGCGTTGACGTGCAGTCTTCTCTGCCACCGTCGGCGGTTGAGGCGTTTAATGCCGTACTGACAGCCAGTCAGCAGGCGGATCAGAACATCGCCAGCGCGAGTAATGAGGCTGCCAGTGTGCATCAGGAGGCGGTTCAGGCGGCAGATCGCACCTTACAGGTCTCCCATGCCAAAGCCAGCGAACAGATAGCCCGGGCTTCCACGGAGACTGCAACTGTGGTGCAACTGGCGAATGATCATTCACCTGAATTACTGTGGCGTCTGTGGCGTGAACGGATGCCGGCAATCCTTGCCCATGCGGGCGGCGTCACTGCCGTTGATCCCCATGACGATGCACATCTGATCCTGCCGGGGCCAGACCGTCCATCCTCTCAACCCTGAGGTATTGCCCTGTGACTTCTTTTACTTCTGAAGAACCGGCAGCGAAAAGCGTGCTGTTAACGCGCCATGAACAGCGAAGCATGGCTGTACAGCTGCTTCTGGCGATGGCGGCGTTTGGTCTGCTGCTGTGCGGCTGGATCTGGCAATGGTTGTTTCCACAGCAAAGTGATGTCGGGCAAATTCTGTTTGGTGTGGCGTCATTGCTGGTGGCAGTTCCTGTGCTGCGCTCGGCAATTTATAGTTTGCGCAGCCCGAGCCTGCACGGCGTCACCGATCAGTTGATTGCGCTGGCTATGCTTGGCGCGTGGGCCACAGGAGACCTGATGACCGCCGCGTTGCTGCCGGGCATTATGATTTTTGGTCATATTCTGGAAGAGCGCAGCGTTATCGGTTCGCAGGAAGCCATCGATGCGCTCAGCCATCTGACCCGCAGCCGCGCCCGGCGAATTTTGCCCGATGGTGAGATTGAGGAAATCGATAACCACCGGTTGCGAACCGGTGACCGGATTGAAGTGCGCGCCGGTGACCGGTTGCCCGCCGATGGCCGTGTGTTATCAGGTCGTGCCAGTCTCGATACTGCACCGATCACCGGCGAATCGGTGCCACAGGAAGCCTGCGCGGGTGACGATGTGTTCGGCGGTGCCATCAACCTCGACGGATTGCTTTGCGTTGAAGTCACGCGCACCGGTGCGGATGCTACGCTCGGAAAAGTGATTGCGTTGATGCAAAAAGCGGAGCATGCCAAACCGCCGATCACCCGTTTGCTTGAGCGTTATGCCGGGCAATATCTGGTGCTGATTTTGCTGATTGCGGCGGCGACCTGGTTTATCACCCGTGATGCTCACGCCATGCTGGCGGTACTGGTAGCGGCCTGTCCGTGTGCGCTGGTGCTTTCCGCACCGGCCACGGCAATCGCCGG
>Ga0065704_10000339_pt1 | contig 31111 bp, 51 predicted proteins | sample SwiRhicommuniRL2_FD_59091 | JGI IMG/M metagenome (GOLD analysis project Ga0065704, IMG submission 59091) | Switchgrass rhizosphere bacterial communities from Rose Lake, Michigan, USA - RL2 v2 (version 2) | ecosystem: Host-associated > Plants > Roots > Rhizosphere > Soil | place: East Lansing, MI | reverse complement strand
AAGCCACTACCGCACGAGGTGCTGACGGCAAATTCGCCAAGGCAGAGACGCCGGAAACGGTAGTCGAGGCCGAGAAGAAGCCGGAAACCGAGCCCGTCAAGGAAGAGGTGGAGGACCCGATCGCGGAGTTGCGCGCACGTCTCGAGAAGGCCGAGAAGATCGCCAAGGACAACCAAGCCTGGGCTACCAAATTGGCGCAAGAGCGAGCGCAGGAACGCCGAGAGCGAGAAGCACGCGAGCGTGAGGCACTCAAGCCAGCTATTTTGGATGCCAATCCTGAATTGGCCGAAGCAATCCGCTACGTGGCGCAAGACCCGACGCCTCAGCACAAGGAAGCCGCACGGCAACAGGAATGGCAGACCGCTATCGAGAAGGTCCACCCGGGCATTTTCGACAAGTCGATCGATCCTGAGCTTGAAAAAGCCATCTCCGAGCGATTCCAGGCCATCGGCGCCGATGTCCAAGACCCCCTGGTAGCGATTCGTGAAATCACTGCAGAAAAACTGGCCTTCACCGAGCGGCAGGTTGGCAAGCGATTCGCTGCCGAAGCCGCAAAGCAGGCCAAGGTGTCCGCTATGACCGTGCCCGGCGCTGGCGCTGGCGGTGGTGCTCGCACCGCCCCTGATGCCGCGCTGGCCGAGGTCGAGCGGATCAAAAACATGTCCGACGCCGACTTTGCCAAAGAGGTGAAGCGCGTCAAAGGGTTCTAACCCTCAAGAAAGCAAGCAATGACCAATGTGACCAATCTCTCCGTTCTGCCTCCGGGCACCCAGGCGTTCTACGACCGCAACCTGCTGTCGCGCGCTCAACCGAATGACGTGCATGGCCGGTTCGGTCAGAAGCGCCCGGTTCCGAAGAACAGCGGCAACCAGATCAAGTTCCGCCGTTACTCGCAGCTCGCCGCGGCCACCAACGCGCTGATGGAAGGCGTCACGCCCTCCGGCTCGGCGCTGTCCGTGACCGATGTGACCTCGACGCTCGCGCAGTACGGCGACTTCGTGACGCTGACCGACCTTGTTTCGATGACCAACCAAGACCCGGTTGTGACCGAAGCGACGGACGTTCTGGGCGACCAGGCCGGCACGACCATCGACATCGTGCGCCGCGACGTGCTGGTCGCCGGCTCCAACGTGGCCTACGCATCGGGTGTGGCCGACCGCCTCTCGCTGGTGAACAAACTCACTGCGGCCGATCTGGACAAGGCCATCCGGTTCCTCAAGAACCAGAACGCCAAGTACATGAAGGAAGGCATCCCCGCTTCCGACAAGATCGGCACCAGCTCGGTTCGCAAGTCGTTCATCGGCATCGTGCACCCGGACGTGGAATATGACCTGGAGCAAATCACGGGCTACAAGTCGGTTTCCGACTACGGCTCGCAGGAAGGCTTGATCGAGGACGAAATCGGCGCGTACAAGAACATCCGCTTCGTCACCTCGACCAATTGCAAGATCTGGACGAATGCCACGACCGCCACGACCGCTGGCTACAAGGCCACGGGCGGCGGCTCCAATGACGTGTACGCCACGCTGATCATCGCTGCCGAAGCCTACGGCCTCTCGCCGCTGTCGGGCGAAGCGATGAGCACCTACGTGAAGGCCCTCGGCTCTGCCGGCGCGGCCGACCCGCTGAACCAGCGTTCGACCGTGGGCTGGAAGGCCACCACGATCACCACGATCCTGAACCAAGCCTGGATGCTGCGCCTCGAGTCGCTGGCTTCGGTCTAAGCACCATCTGAAGGAAACATCATGGCACTGACCACCAACACCCAGGCCCGCAGCGGCGGCATCATCAACCACGCGACCGGCTATGTCGTCTCTGACGCTGGCGCCGCGGCTGCGACCACGTTCACCGTGGGCTTCACGCCCCGGATCGTGCGCTTCCACAACGTCACGGACCGCATCAGCGACGAGTGGCTGACCGGCATGGCTTCGGCCAGCTCGATCCACACCGTTGCGGCCGGCACCCGCACGCTGGAGACGACCAACGGCATCGCTGTGTCGGGCAACACGTTCACCGTGACTGCGACCACGATGGTTGCCTCCAAGACCTTCGTCTGGGAAGCCATCGGCTGACCTGAGAAGACTTTCAACCCGACAAGGCCCGGCTAACCCCGGGCCTTTTTCTTTGGAGAAAACGAAATGCCCCGTGGTATCCCGAACACCCCCGAATCGAACGCCAGCGAGGCCGCTGCCACCAAGGCACCGGCCAAGCTCAAGCAGTACCGCATCACCTTCCACGGCGAAGGCGGCGATATCGAGATCGGCCACAACTACAAGCTGAACCTCTACAAGCGCAACGTCGAAACGACCATTGACGAGAACTACCTGAACGTGCTCAAGCACTCGGTGGTCACGACCCAGATCCAGGACAGCGACGGCAAGTGGAAGGCCGTGTCGATCCCGACCTACCAGTATTCCGTCGAGCCGATCTGAGCAATCGCTGAGCCATGCAAAAGTACTTCAACAGCCTGATTGATTCGCGGGGCAACGCCATCGAGGGCGTGTCCGTGCGCGTGTACGTTGCTGGCTCGCAGACGCTCGCTTCGTTGTACTCCGATGACGGCGTCACGCCGACGACGAACCCGCAGATCACAGATGCTCTGGGGTATTTCTCGTTCTACGTCATCACAGGAAACTACGACTTCAAGATCTCTGGGCCGCACGTCTCCACGTACTGGGTTCGGGATGTCTTGATCTCTGACGAGGTGGCGGACTACGCTTCCCCTCTCGGCGCAACTCTCATCGGCACCCCCACAGGCACAGTGCAAGACGCCCTTGATGCTCGGCCTACTGCAGACGAGCTGGCTGCGGCGTCTACCGTGCCGCTGATGGCTTTCACAGCCGCTGAATCGCAGAGCATCTTCGACAACGCGCTGCCGATGCAGAGCTATACCGCACTGCGCGCGTACAGCGGGCGCGCAGCTGGCGTGCGCCTCACCTCGACAGGCGTTGCGGGCAATTTCTGGCGCGATGCATCGGACGCCACCAGTGCAGATAACGGCGGCACGCTCATCGTGGACGCCGCTGGCCGCCGCTGGAAGCGCTTGTTTGTCGGCCCCCTAAGCGTCCTATGGTTCGGAGCAGATAGGACCGGCATTGCCGACAGCACCTCTGCCATCAACGCGGCGTTGCTGGCAAGTGTGGGGCTTGTTTTGGTGTTTGATCCGGGCACCTACAGCGTGGACGGAACGCTATTGCGGACCTACTCGAATACCACTTTGCGCGGCTATGGCGCGACCTTGAAATTGAAGGCCGGGACGTACAGCACGACGCGCTATTTTTTCGGAACGAACACTGGAATTACCTACGACGCAGGCTATGCCGAAACCGCGTATGTGGATATTGCCGGCTTCACGCTTGACGGGAATATCGCCAATGTCACGACTACGGATTCTTGCTACGGGATAAACGCCTACCGTACACGATCGTTCTTTGTTTCCGATGTGAAGATCAAGGATCTTCCTGGAGTGGTTGGGGTTGGATATGGGATCGCTTTTTCCTACTCCACGGATGCGATTGCAGCGCGCGTCAATGTCAACCGAACCGACCGGCAAAACATCATCGTTTGGGAGACGAAGAATGCTCGCATCGACAATTGCACGCTAAAGGATAGCTATTTCCGAGATTGCATTCTCGTATCTAGCTTTACTCCAGCAACCTATCAAGCCTCTGAGTGCAACATTTCCAACACGGAATGTCGCAACACCATGAGCACAGGAACGCACGTTGTGCGATTCAGCGGTGAGTCCGGTGGGAAGATGAGCAATTGCAGGCTGTATGGGTATCAGTCTGGGGGCACTGGTCTGCACGGAATTTATATCACCGATATTTATCCTAAGCGCATAACCATAGAGAACGTTTCGATAAACGACTGCTTCCGGGGCGTGGATATTTCCAGCGACGCGGCCCACGTACTCGAATTCGTCGGGCTCCAAATTGGCATGGAAACCCCTTGCTACGATGGGTTCCGAGCCAACACCAATGGTGCTGTTGTGAAAGTCAACGGCGGCAGCATCAATGCAACCAACCAAGTGTTGTACATGAACGCCGTCGATTACCAATCTGTCACGGGCGTGGAGTTGATTGGCGGTACGCAAAACAGTGCGATTTTCAGCGAAGCGGCCGGCGTCACGATTTTCAACAACAACACAGTGCGAGGAAATACCAATGCCTCGTACCCCGTCCTGTTTGGCGGCGCTGGCGAGCCGATCATTGTCGGCAATAAGACCATCGGGAATACCGTAAATACGTTGCGCGCCACTACCGGGGCAATTGCTGCGGGCAACAGTTCGGTGACGATTGACGGAGTGGCGCGCTCTGGCGTGGTGGTGAAGCGGTCCACGACTGCAAATCGACCGGCGCTGGGCGCCTCAGACATCATGGTTCCGTTCATGGACACAACGCTTGTCGCAGCAGGCAAGCCCATTTGGTGGACCGGCACCGCCTGGGTCGATGCGACCGGAGCGGCGGTTTAGCCCATGCCAACCATCCTTGACATCGACAGCACTGGGACGGGGAGCTAGATATGGCAATCGTCATTGACACGGCCAATCAGCCTCGCGGGAACAAAGGAGCATAGATGCCCATCGTCATTCCAACCATCGTCGATTGGTCGCAGACCACCATCGACGTGATCGAAGGCGCTTTGCAACTTTGCCAAGCTATCGGCGTCGGCGAGAACGTCAAGGATGCCGATTCCAGCCTGTGTATGACCGCGCTGGACGGCCTACTCAAAGAGTTGCCGATCCATGGTTTCTCCTGGCCGCAAGTGACCGCATCGGCGGAGGACTTGGCCTGGACTTTGTCCACGCCCTGCATCCTTGTGCCGCCGACCGACTACTTCGGCGCTCCGGTGCTGAAGTACACCGACGCATCGGGTAGGGCTGTCGAGTTGACGCAACTGCCGAAGACCGCCTTCGAGGCTCTCGACCTAACCCAGACGGCGGTGTATCCGCAGTATTACTACGTCTCGCCGGATCTGGCCTTCAACATCTGGCCGGCGCCGACGCAAGACCCGGGCCTGACGTTGACCTACCAGACGATCATCCCCGATCTGATGTTGACGGCATCGCCTGGCTTGCAGCAGCAGTACCTCAACGCGCTGCAGTACTTGCTGGCTGATGAAATCTCGCTCAAGTACGGCGTTCCTCCGGCCGAGCGCGCGGAGATTGCTGCTCGAGCTTCCATCAAGAAGAACATGATGATGCAATGGGCCGTTGACCTCGCGCCGATCAGCATCACTGTTGACGATTGCAGCTATTCGACCAAGGGGCCGCTCGAATGGCGCTAAGTCCAGTCCCCCTCTTCGGTCTTGGCAACTTCGGCAAGTCCCGGAACGTCAGCGCCCAGAAGCGCACGAACCTGTACGCCGAGATCCAGCGCGACGGAGAGAAGGGTACGCTCACGCTGTACCCGTCGCCTGGGCTGACAACCTTCGTCAATTTCGGAGCCGCGCCAATCCGGGGGATCTGGAAGAAAGACGATGTTCTGTATGTCGTGAACCGCGCCACGCTGTGGAAGGTCACGAATGACGGAACGATGACCAACATCGGCACGCTGGCGACCTCGGCGGGCCGGGCGGACATGAGCGACAACGGGACGCAGATCATCATCGTGGATGGCGTGAACGGGTACATCTACAACACCTCGACGCTCGCTTTCGCGCAGATCACGGACCCTGACTTCCCGGGCGCCGATACGGTCACATTCTTGAATGGGTATTTCATCGTTCAGAAGCCGAACACTGGGCAGTTCTATTGCTCAGCGATATATGACGGGCTCTCGTGGAATTCGCTGGACTTCGCCACGGCCGAATCCAATCCTGACAACCTCGTGCGTGTGATCGCCGACAACGGGCAGATCCTGCTTCTTGGGCCGGACACGACCGAGTTCTGGAGTGATTCAGGGGCACTCGATTTCCCGTTTGCTCGGGTCGGCGCCGCGGCGATTGAATGGGGACTTGCAGCTCGCTGGTCACTGTGCAAGTTCATGGACTCGATCATCTTCCTGCGCAAGAACAGGCTTGGTGCGGTGCAGGTTTGCACTCTGTCTGGGTACAACGCGCAACCCGTCTCCACCCCCGAGATTGACTACATCTTCAACCAGTACGAGGGCGTGTCCAATGCAACCGGGTTCGCCTACATGGTGTCCGGCCATCCGTTCTACCAGATCAATTTCCCCACGCCTGGCGAATCATGGGTCTATGACGGACTCAGCAAGGAGTGGCACAAGGCCCAGTCTGGCACCGGACGCCACCGCGGGGAAATTCAGATCAATTTCCTCGAGAACTCCTATGTCACGGACTACGAGAACGGCAAGCTGTACCACTTCGATGATGGTGCATACACCGATGACGGCCAGCCGATTGCGCGCGAACTGATCTCCCGCCACCAATCCACTGGCAACTTCTCTTTCCTGTCCAAACTGTGGATCGAAATGGAGGGCGGGGTCGGGCTGTTGACCGGCCAAGGCTCCGATCCGCAATTGATGATGCAGTACAGCAAGGACGGCGGGCATACGTGGAGTAATGAGGTCTGGGTGTCGTTCGGTGAGATTGGGCAGTACGGCGCTCGAGCGACATTCTTGCGTATGGGGCGGGCCAGGGACTGGGTTTTCAAGTTCCGCGTCACTGACCCGGTCAGGACGGTCTTCATCGGTGCATGGGGCGAGTTCACGAGATGAGCGCATACGACCTCCCCAAAGGCGCGCCGTTCGACGCGGCCGGCAACTGGACGCCTGCATGGGCTCAGTGGCTCACCAGAACCCATAACTCGGTCATCACGATCCAATCGAGTGGCGTCACTGCAGACCGCCCGGACCGGCTTCTGTGGGTGGGGCGCTTCTATTTCGACACCGATCTTGGCATCCCAATCTGGCTGCACTCGATCAATCCGATTGTTTGGCACGACGCCGCAGGAAACCCCGTATGAAGAACTTCCACCGGATCGCCACTGGCGTGAATACCGGCCCACTCCTGGCAAAGATCGCCCGCAATCCTGGCTGGTGGCACGAAGACACCTACCTGCGCACTTTCCCGCAAGGCCCATTCGGTGAGACGGACAGCATCATCCTGCGATTCCCGCCGCGGCCAGTTCCGAAGACCGAAGAAGAGAAGCAAGAGTACTTGCGGACCGTTGACCAGCATGAATGCGTCGATCAACCGATCTTCGACAAGTTGCCAGAGGCGCGAGATTTGGTGATGAACCTGTTTGCCTACGTCCGCGGCACCCGCCTAGGGCGCGTGATGATCAACCGCATTCAGCCTGGCGGTCGCATCTACAAGCACGCCGACACGCTCGAGCACGCGAACTACTGGCACCGCCACCACATCTGCCTCCAGAGCGCCCCAGGCGTCGTTTTCAGCGCTGGCGATGAACAGGTCTACATGGCGCCCGGCGAGGCATGGTGGTTCGACAACGGCAAGGGCAGCCCCGAAGACGACCGCCCGCAACACGAAGTCATCAACAACAGCCCTGTGGAGCGCATACACATGGTCATCGACATCCGGACGCTCTGAATGATCACCTTCGCTGTAGAGGACTGGTTCGCCGTCAAGGACGAGATGTCGCATCTCTGGCCGGATCACTGGCAAGAGGTAGCGGTGAACAAGGACGCGATCAAGCTCGATCCAGACTTTGACACCTACGCCACCTTCGCCAACAACGGGATGCTGCATATCGTTGTGGCGAGGAAAGAGGGTGAGATCGTCGGCTACCACTTCAGCGTGGTTCGCCCTCATCTCCACTACCGACAGAGCTTGTCGGCGTTCACAGACATCTACTACATCGCTCCCAAACACAGAACAGGCCGCACACCGTTGCGGCTTTTTCAATTCGTGGAGCAGACGTTGAAAGCACGGGGCGTCCAAAAGATGTTCACCGGCACAAAGCTCTCGCTAGATGCGGGTCCGCTCTTTGAGCACATGGGTTGGACCGAGACAGAGCGTCTCTTCGTCAAAATGATTGGAGGCTGACATGGTTGCAGCAATTGGGGCGGTCGCGGCGGTAGGTAGCGCGGCAATCTCTGCGAATGGCGCGAGAAGCGCCGCAAACTCACAGGCTGCATCTGCAGACCAAGCCTCTCAGGCGCAGATGATGGCGGCGGCGCAAATGCGCGCCGACCTTCAGCCATGGGTGCAGGCGGGCGGCGCGGCGCAATCGCGCTTGAATCAATACCTCGGCCTAGGAGGGGTTGGAACCAGCGGCCGTACATCTCTGGGTCTGTCAACCGGCTTGACGCCAGAGCAAGTCCGTCAGCAACTACAGGGCCGCTATACCCGTCAGACCACAACGAGCGGCGGCAGCGGTGCCCCCGCGGCGCCGGCATATCGCACTGGCGCTGAGGCAATCGCGGCCCTTGGTGCTGCAGGTGCCCATGACTATTTTCAGCAACAGAACACGCAAAATGCAAACACGGACCGTTCCTCGCTGTGGACTAGCCCTGACAGCTCCCAGCAGGGTGCGGCGCCAGTAGCGGCACAGGGTCCGACTTCGACTATCGACGAAGAGGGATTGAACGCCGCAATTTCGAGGTATTACGAAGAGCAGGACGCACAAAACAGAGCGGCCGAAGCCGACCCTACATATGGATCTCTGTTGCGACCATACCGCAACGGCGAAGAATTCGATTCCGGTCCAGCGTTCTCATTCACAGGCGAGAACCTTGCATCCGACCCAGGCTATCAATTCGGGCTGAACCAGGGGACGCAAGGCATCGAACGTGGGCAAGCATCGCGGGGGAACTTCCTCTCTGGTGCGGCGATGAAGGAACTCTCTCGTTTCAATGAAGACTATGCGGGCACAAAGTTCAACGACGCCTACAACCGAAACCTCAGCACGTACAGCACGAACCTTAATCGTCGCCAGAACGAGTGGAACACCAACCTCGGCGCTTACAACCAGAACCGCAACACCATCTACAACTTCCTCACAGGGCAGTCCACGATGGGGCAGAACTCGGCTGCTCAAGTAGGCACGAACAACCAGCAGACCGCCAATGCTGTTGGCAACAACATCATGGGCGCCGGCAATGTACAGGCGGCGGCCAACATTGCCGGCAGTAACGCTCTTGCCTCTGGAATCAACGGCGCCGCAAATGCCTATAACTCGACCAATAACCTGAACAGCGCTGCGGGTTGGAACAACCTGCTCTCTCGGCAAGGTGGCGGCTATAGCGGGTACACGGGCTACACCGGCACGACCGATTCCATTGGCAACATGAACACCCAGAGAGGATGGACCGCTTAATGGCACTCGACCCTTCGATCATCCTCCAAGCTGGCCGCGGTGTGACGCCGCTGCTTTCGCCGACTGAGATCCAAGATCAGCAGATGCAGCGCGAGATCGGCACGATGAAACTATCTCAGCTTCGCCAAGGCATGGCTGACGATCAGTCCATGCGGGACATCGCTCGGAATACTGCTCCAGAAGGTCTTTCCAGCGCCTACTACAAGGCCGGCTTGGTGAAGCCGGCCCAAGAAGCGCAAAAGTTCCAGACAGAACAGGCCAAGGCGGCGCGGGATGCAGAGAAAGCGAAGTACGAAACCGCGTTAAAACAGTACGAGGTTCTCGGGCAAGTGTTGGGCACAGTGAAAGATCAGGCGTCCTATGACGCAGGGCGCAAGCAACTTCAGTCCATGGGGATTCCTACGCCCAATGCCCCTCCGCAATACGATCCGAATGTAGTGCAGCAATTCCAGCAGCAGGCGATGTCGGCCAAAGATCAGGTGGCGCAAAAGTGGAAGGAGATGGAATACACCACTCCGAACGCGAATGCACTCCTTGGTGCTCAAACATCGCGCGCCACCAATGCGGCCAACATCGCCAACTCCCAGCGCACCGCAGACATGACAGATGCTCGAGCGCGCGAGTTCAACGCCACCAAGGTTGAAGAAAACACGCTCAAACGCGAGGCTAAGCAAGAAACCGCCGACATGACCAAGGCGGGCCAAGTGGCGAGCTTCGACACCATGCTCGGCACGCTCGATCGCCTCAGTAAGCACCCGGGCCTTGAGCGCTCTGTTGGCCTCATGAGCAAACTCCCCACAATGCCAGGAAGCGACTCGGCCAACTTCCAAGCCGAGCTTGACACCTTCCAGTCGCAAGCCTTCGTTCCGATGGTTGCCCAGCTCAAGGGGATGGGCGCACTGTCCGACGCGGAGGGCCGCAAGCTGACTCAAGCCGTGGGCGCTCTCAATCCGAACATGGGCGAGAAGGCATTTCGCGAGTCCGTCGCACGAATCACCGCGGACATGAACGCAGCTCGTGCTCGGGTCGTCGGCAACAAGGACGCGGCACCAGGCCCCGTCAAGGGGAAATTGCCAACCACGCGAAACGTAGATGTCGGAGGTACGCAGATGCAAGCTCGGCAGGCCCCTGACGGCAAGTTCTACGTCCAGCAGGGCGGCAAATGGTTTGAGGTGAAAGAGTAATGGCCGAGCTCGTCGCGGTTGACTTCGATCCGTTCAAGAAGTCCTCTACGCCTGACGATTTCTCGGCGCGCTACGGCGCGGCTGCGGAGAAAGCCGGGAAGGCGCTCGGCGTCGATCCAAAGGTCGTCCTCGGACAGTGGGGACTCGAAACCGGATGGGGAAAGAGCGTCATCCCCGGCACCAACAATCTCGGCAACATCAAAGACTTCTCCGGGAAAGGGACGGCTGCAACGGACAACATGACCGGAAGCCGCGACAAGTACCGCGCCTATGAATCGCCAGATCAGTTCGTTGACGACTATGTGAGCCTGATCCAGCGAAAGTACCCCAATGCGGTAAACGCCAAGACGCCCGAGGACTTCGCCAAGGCGCTCAAGAGCGGTGGCTATGCCGAAGACCCCGGCTATGTATCCAAGGTCAAGACCGCGGCCAAGATGACGCCCACCAAGGCTTCTGGTGGCGTTACGCTTGTTCCCGTCGATCACGACCCGTTCGCCGCGGCGCCATCTCCTGGTGAGACTGCTGCGCCCGAAGGAGGCGGCGCAGCCTTCGGCGTCTACCCCAAGGCTCGCCGAGATGCCAAGAACAACACTGTTGACGCAGGCGGCTCCCTGCTGAAAGGGGTAGCAAGCGGCTTTGCGGATGTCGGCAACACGATCATCAACAGCGGAACGAAGGCGGCGGCAAACGCTATTCCTTCGCAGCCGAACATGCTGATTAACCCCGATGTCCAGCGCCCGCCTACAGGGATCACGAACATCGTCAGCGGCCAATCGCCGATGAGCCCTGCAGAACAGCAGAACGCCGAACGTGCTCAGGGTCTGAAGCAGTTCAACGAAGAGAACAAGGGCGCCATCTTCTCTGGTGGCCGAATCCTCGGCAACATCGCAGCCACGTACCCAGTAGGGGGCGCCATTGCGGCCCCATTTCAGGCGGCAGGAGGCGCTCTGGCCACATCCGCGCCGATGATCGGAAACGCGCTCTCCAAGTTCGGTAACGCCGTCGCAACGGGCGGCATGTCTGTCGGTGGCGCTCCCGCCACTACGGCCGCGCAAACTGCCGGGAATCTTCTGGCCCGAGCGGCTGGCGGGGCCGTCACGGGTGGTGCATCTGCCGGCCTGGTTGACCCGGAAACCGCGAAGACCGGCGCCCTCATAGGCGGAGCGCTGCCGGTGGCTACGTTCGCTGCCGGAAAGATTGGGCAGGGCATCGGCCGCAGCATCGCTGGGAAGCCTATCGCTCCCGAGGTAAAAGCCTTGGCAGATCGTGCGCAACAGCTTGGCATTGACATCCCCGCAGACCGGCTCGTGAACAGCAAGCCGCTCAACGCTCTCGCTGCAAGTCTCGACTACGTTCCTGGCAGTGGCCGCGCCGGCACGATGGACAAGATGACCTCGCAGCTCAACACAGCGCTGTCCAAGACGTTCGGCCAGAACTCAGACAACGTGACTGCTGCACTCCGCAAGGCACAAGGCGACCTCGGCGGCAAGTTCGACAAGGTGCTCCAGTCCAATACCGTCAAGGTCGATCAGCAGTTCATGACCGACCTCGCGGATGCGGCCAACATGGCTTCTCGAGAACTTGGTTCGGATGGCGCCGGGATCATCGGCAAGCAGGTTGATGACATCCTTGCCAAGGCCACCACGGGCGAGATCGACGGGCAGGCCGCGTACAACATCAAGAAGACGCTCGACCGGATCAGCAATCGTTCGACGCCGGAGGCCTTCTATGCCCGCGAACTAAAGAAGAAGCTCATGGAGGCGCTCGACCGCTCTCTGGGTTCTCAAGAGGCTGCGGCGTTCGCCACGGTCCGCAAGCAGTACAGCAACATGCTGAGTCTCGAAAACCTCGCGCAGAACGGCGCGGAAGGAAACATCTCGATTGCTCGCTTGGCGAACATGAAAAACATCAACAACCCCGAGCTACAGGAACTCGCTGACATCTCGGCGCAGTTCCTGAAGGCTCGCGAGGGCGCACACGGCGCAGCCCAACGGGTTGGGGCTGGTGCGCTCGCGCTTGGCTTGACTGGCCCTCAAGGGCTGGCGGCAGGCATGGCGACTGGCAGAGGGGCGAACATGCTGCTCAACAGCTCGGTCATGAAGAACGCTGTGACCGGCACGCCCCAGAGCAATCGGCTGCTTCAGTTCGCTCGCAGCCCAGAGGTTGAGCAGTTGCTGTATCGGTCGGCCCCAGTGGCAGGGAGCCGATAGGTCAACGACCCGTCAGGCCGCGCCAAAGCCCATAGATGAAAGCCGCCACAACAAAGACGATCAGTTTCCAGAGCATGTAGTCCGTGAATTCCACGGGCGGATTTTAGGCCACCAGCCACCTTCGGGTGGCTTTTTTGTTTTCAGGAGCCTGCATGGCACAGTTTCTCGCCCCCCTCATCAACGAGCAGCAGTTCGACGCCAACGGCGATCCGCTTGTCGGCGGCTTCATCGAGGTCTACTTGGCAGGCTCATCCACGCCAGCGACGACCTACAGCGACAAGGCCGGCCTCGTTCCGAACACGTGGCCAATCGAACTCAACACCTTGGGTGTGAACACTCAAGGCGCGGTTTGGATCACTGGGGGCGCGCTGTACAAATACGTCATCAAGAACGCCTCCATGGTGACCCTGCGCACCATCGACAACATCTCTGGCATCAACGATACGACCGTAGCGGTTGACCAGTGGATCGTCTACCAAGCACCCCCCACCTACATCAGCGCGACATCGTTTTCCGTGGCTGGCGATCAGACGCAGATCTTCCAAGCTCGCCGCCGCCTGATGACGACGAACACCGTAGGAACGATCTACAGCGCGATTGTCAGTAGCGCCTACATCGCCCCCAACACGACCATCACGGTAGTCAACGACAGCGGTGTTCTCGACTCGGGCCTTTCGCAGGTTTCCTACGGGGTCATCTCTTCGCTCAACACGTCGCTACCTGGAGGCCTTCTCATTGGCGTTCAAACGTTCTCAGCGAGCGGGACGTATACGCCAACGGCTGGAACGGCCTCCGTTGTTATCGAGATGGTGGGCGGCGGCGGTGGAGGGGGCGGAACCCTGGCCACGGGTGCTGGACAGGTTTCCGTTGGCGCTGGTGGCTCGGCGGGCGGATATGTCATCCACCGAGAGACATCTGGTTTTTCTGGGGCAACAGTCACGATTGGCGCTGCGGGAACGGCAGGCAGTGGAGCGAATGGCGGTGCTGGCGGAGCCACGTCTTTCAACACGATTACTGCGACTGGCGGTTTTGGTGGCGCTGCTGGCACCGCGGCGGCAACGAGTTCGTCGAATGCTGGTGCTGGCGGCGTTGGCACTGGAGCGAACATTCTCATTGTTCAAGGCCAAGCTGGCGGGTCCGGCGTTGCTGCGTTTGCTGCCGGGTGTGTCCAAGGCCAAGTTGGCGGCAGCGGCAGATTGGGGGCATCTGGAATTTCCGTTGTTTGTGGTCTAGGAAACTCCAACCCAGGCCCGGCGGCAACGGGGCGTGGGGCTGGCGGCTGCGGCGGTGTAGCCGGTGCGTCTCAGGGCGCAACGGCTGGGGGTGCTGGTGGCGCTGGCCTCGTAATCATCTACGAATATGCCTAACTGCTGCGAGCCACTGCGCGACTCTGCAGGCAACCTTCTTGGCGATGGCCTGTCCGACGATACGCCCGCCATTCAGTGCATGCTCGACGATCTGGCCTCGTGTGGAAGTGGACGCCTCTATCTGCCAGGTGGGCGAACCTACAGAGCTTCCGGCCTTCATTGGAACGGCGGAACAGACTCTCGGCTCAACATCTACGGAGACGGGCCTTCTACCCGGCTCATGCAGGCTGGCACGACCGGTGACCTTTTCACGGGCAACGGTGGCTCCATCGACATATCGGACATGGAGGTTGGGCACCTGATCCATGGGGTATCGACGAGCGGGTACGTCTTCAACCTATCAAACACCATCGCCAACCTGCGGCGGATCGACGTGTACAACGGGTACAACTTCGCCAGGTGGGGCGACTGCTGCGACCAAGGGGGCGCTTCGGACATCCTCGCGCGCGGCATCAAGAACGATCTGTTTGTGGTGGACGTGTCGCCCACGGCACCTCCGGTGCAGCAACATGGGAATATCACATTCGACCGCATCCGCTCGCAGGCGTATGGCGATAACACCGGGGCGGCATTCCGGATTATCTCGGGTGATGGCGTCTTCTTCTCGCATATCCAGGCTCACGGCTACCAGAACGAAATCATCGCGCAGACCTCGCTAACCCGCAGCTATCTGGCGAATCTGTTCTTCGATCAATTCATCATCGATGGCGCTGGCGGACCGGCTCTCGCGGGGCCGGGGGCCTATTTCGACGGCACCAACAACCCGCTCCTGCGCGTCTTCTTCTCGAATAGTTGGATCGGCGCGATTGCTGGCGGCAGAGGGCTTTACGCCAAGAACACGAAAACCATTTCTTGGCGCAACGGCACGATCATCGACAACGCGCGAGAGGGGGTGGTGTTCGATGTCGGCTGCGAAGAGTGCTCGGTGTACGGCTCAGTGATCACAGGTAACGGCATGGCCGCGCCGAACAACCATCCCGGCATTCTGGTGTACGGCGCCGACTCTGTTCGGATCGCCGGGAATCGCATCGGCGCCACCCACAACAGCAACGATGCATCGACAAAGATGAACACCCAGAACTACGGCGTTCAGATTGCCAACACCAGCACCATCAACTATTCGGTCTACGACAACGATCTGCGCGGCAATCTGTCGGGCGGCTTTCAGGACGGCGGCGGCACTGGTGGCCGGCGAGTCGTTCGAGACAACTAAGGGCGCACATGAATCAGGACACCCAACCCGGCGACCTCCCGAAGGCCCGCACACTCGTGGAATGGAAGCTCCCACTGTCTTGGATCCTGGGCGTAGTTGGTGTCTTCGCAGCTTTCGCCATCGGACTCATCTTTCAGATCGGAAGCCAGGGCGAAACGCTCAAGGACATGAAGGACCAGTTGAAGGACATGAAGATCGCCATCAACGCCGGGAACAACCAGGCGATGACGTTGGCAGGGGAGATCGCGATCCTTCGATTCCGCGTTGAGACGCTCGAAGCAAACCAAAAGGCTGCGCGATGACTCTCGCCGACATCATCAAGACCGCGATCAATCCCGCGCTTGCCATTCTCCCCATGGCGATGGATACACCGAAAGCCCGCGTGATGCTGCTGACGACGACGCTCCAGGAAGACCCGCGGCAACTGCGCCGACAGATGGGCAATGGGCCAGCGCGTGGGCTGTGGCAATTCGAGCGCGGCGGTGGCGTCAAGGGCGTCTTCAATCACGAGGCCTCGACTGGCCACCTCTTCAACCTCTGCAAAGCGCGAGGCGTGTCATTCGACGTCCCGACGATCTGGGCCGCGCTGGAAACCGATGATGTGCTGGCCGCGGGCGTGGCTCGGCTGCTGTACTACACCGACCCCAAGCCTCTGCCGGCTGTCGATGACGCGGATGGCGCGTGGAGCCTCTACCTGCGCACCTGGCGCCCCGGCAAGCCGCATCCGGAGACGTGGGCCAACTATCACCAGCAAGCCCGGGAAGCACTGGGCCTGAAAGGCACCCCATGAACCCCCTCATCTTGGCGCCCGTCCTCGAGATCGGCAAAAGCATCCTCGACCGCCTGTTCCCCGATCCAGTCCTGAAGGCCAAAGCAGAGATGGACATGATGGTTCTGCTGCAAACGCAGGATCTGCAGAAGGTCATGGGGCAGCTCGAAATCAACGCCAAAGAGGCGGCCAGCCCTTCCGTCTTCGTGGCCGGCTGGCGCCCCTTTATCGGCTGGTGCTGCGGTGCAGGCTTCCTGTGGGCGACCATCGGGCACCCCGTGTTCGGCTGGATCGCATCATCCCGCGGCTGGCCGGCACCACCCGCCATCGACACCGAAGTGCTGCTCTACGTCCTGGGCGGCATGTTGGGCCTCGGCACTCTCCGCAGCGTCGAGAAGATCAAGGGCGCCGCCTAACCCCTCTGCGCCTGCATTGCGGGTGGGGAGGGTCAGGGCTTGACGACAGAGAGTTTCTGTCTGCGACGGACGGCAATCTCTCGGTTGGTGGCCGAGCCGCCAAAACCGTCTTCAGGGAAGATAGCCTCCCGGCAATGCGGGCAAGTCGGGACCATGCTGCGCGAGCGCCATGCCGCTTCCACGCGCTGCGCAGCCTTGAGGTGGATCGTCTTGGATTCCACCTCTTGCTGCCGCACTTGCTTGGCGGCGAGATTCTTTTCCGCCACGTCCCACCACTCCACGAGCGTCTGAAGCGCGTACCAAGCGCTGATAGTTTCATGGCAGTCATCGCACTTCACAAACTCGCCGTTGGCGTCGAGGGTGATGTTCATGTGCTTGCACTGCTTGCCGTAGAGCTTTCTGCGCTCAAGCGTAACTTTGAACTCCCCGAACTCAACAACATTCGTCATGCTCAATCCTCACTTCTTTGGTTAGAGGGTGGAGGGGGAGGGGTGGAGGTCATAGCGTGCAGCCTTCGTGGAATTGGCGCTTGGCCGTAATGTAGGCGTCGTGGGCCGCGTCAGCGGTCGGGAAATGTCCCAGAGCCATCTTCTTTCCCTGGACGCTGATCTGTGCGCGAAACTTCTTTTCGTTCGCCAGTTTCACAACGCCCATCGGGAGGCTGGATTTCTTGGCTGGGCATCGGCGGATGTTCTCTTGATTCATGGCCCGGGTGGCCTCTCGCAGATTGCCGATCCGGTTGTTCGTCTGGTCGGTGTCCCAGTGGTCTAGCTCCAGCTCGGGCCAGACTCCATACACGTAGAACCACGCCAGCCGATGCGCGCGGTAACGGCGGCGGTCGATGCCGATTCGCAGGTAGCCTTCTTCGTCAGGACTGCCGGCCGGCTTCCCCGCGGTCTGGTTCGGCCCGCGGTTGACCAGCCATGTGAAGACGCCAGTTTCCGGATCGTACGAAAGGAGCTCGCGCAGACGCGCGGCCGTTAAAATGGACTTAGCCATGTGCACTCCAACTGCATGAGGTCAGGGCTGCTCGGGTGCTGAACACATCCTTGCGGCCCGATTGCCCGCTGGTTGCACAAGTAGGCATTCCAGTAGGCATCGTCAGGAGAAAGCCGCTGCAACCCGCATGAATGCTGGTTGTGTGGCTCCCTCCCTCTCCTCCAGTATGGCCCAAACAAAGGCCTACGTCTACACCCGTTTCCAACCCAAACCCATGCAGAATCAGGCACTTAGCCGCCTCTGCGTCTGGTTGAAGCCCTACGAACCCCACCGAAAGTAGCCGTTCCCCACGGCCTTCCTGTTGGCATCCATGTAGGCACGCACGCGGCATCGATTCAAGATGCCTACAAACAAGCTCTCCGACCACCAGTGCCGCAGCGCCAAGCCGGGACCAAAGGACCGCAAACTCTTCGACGGCAACGGCATGTACCTGTTCATCTCGGCCAAGGGCGCCAAGGTGTGGCGGATGGCGTACCGTGACGAGAACGACAAGCAGCAGACCAAGACCTTCGGACCGTACCCGACGCTCTCCTTGGCAGACGCCCGCGAGGAGCGCGACAAGTTCAAACGCCTGCTGCTGAAAGGCGAGAACCCCAAAGCGCCGAAGAAGGCAGCCACCACGTTCTGGGATGACGCCAAAACCTACTGGAACGGACGCCAGGACGTGTCGGACAGCTACCGGGACAACGCCCTGCGTGGCCTGGAGCTCCACCTTGTGCCGGCTCTCGGTACGAAGCCCACGGCCGCCATAGATCGCGCGCTCCTGTTGGAGCAGTTGAACCGCATGGATGCTGCTGGCCGGTACGTGTTCGTGCGAAAGGTCAGGCTCTGGGCCTCGCAGGTGTTCGACTGGGCCATCGAGCAAGGCTACGCCACCATCAACCCTGCGGAGCTCATCAACCCCAAAAAGGCATTCGGGCGCCGAAGAGTCAAGAACCACGCTTCGCTGGAGCTCAACGAGGTGCACGAGTTCATGCACCGCTTGTCCTTCGAGGAGGATCTGAATTCGGTTCTGGCATGCCGCCTCATGGCCTACACCTGGGTGCGCACGAATGAGCTCCGCATGATGCGGTGGTCCGAAATCGACGGCGATGTGTGGCTCATCCCTGAAGACCGCATGAAACGGGACAAGGACCACATCATCCCGCTCTCGCGCCAAGCGCTGGAAATCATCGAGAAGATGCGCGCCCGGCAACGAGGAAGCGAGTACGTCTTTGCCGCGGAACACCGGCTTGACCGCACCATCAGCGAGAACACCGTCTTGGCGCTGATCGCTCGCATGGGCTACAAGGGCGAGATGACGGGTCACGGCTGGCGCTCCATCGCCTCGACGTGGGCCAACGAGGAGGGATATGACCCGGACGCCATCGAACGCCAACTTGCGCACACGCCAGAAGACAAGGTGCGATCCGCATACAACCGGGCCGCGTACATGAAGCTGCGGCGGCCCATGTTGCAGGCCTGGGCGGATTGGCTAGACAAGCCCTATCCCGGCGTTGCGAAGGGTGGAGAGCTTCCAGCCTAGCGTTTTCTGGCTGATCGCCACATCGGGCTTCGGAAGCTTTCCCGCTTTCATCCAGCGCCGCACGGCCTCGCTGCCGACGCCGAGTGCCTTGCAGAGCTCTGATCTATAAATCACGCGGTCTTCGCTCATTCTCCCTCTCCCCTACTAGTAGAACGCCCGATAGAGGGGGCGCGGCCAATCCGACTCAGGTATTGCGGCGGCAGCGTGCTCCAGTCGAACTCGTCTTTGAAGTCGCCGCAGTGGTGCTCTCGCAGCGTCATTACGTGGCCGGCGCCGGACACGCGGCTTGGGCTTCGCATGCCCAGCATTGCAATGCGCTGTTCGCCGCTAACAGGGGCAGAACGGCGGCATTCGCCGGCCACACTATTGAACGGCGCCCACCAATCGCAGCCAGCGCAGCAGGGTCCGTGTTCAATGTAGAAGCGGTCGATGATTTCGCTGGGCTTCATCCCTGACCTCCACCCCGAATAGCAGCGGCACACTCGGTAGCGGCATAGTGCTCGCTGATGTTTGGCGCTTCGGCTGCGTACTGGTCGCACTTCTTCGCCGCCCTCCCAGTGGCCGCATTCCAAACGTCAAGCAGCAACATCTCGACCCATGGCCGATGAATCTCGAGCTCTGGCAGCCAGTAGGGCATCGCTTTCAGATGCGCCTCAAGATCTGCGGGGAGGGGGGTCATGAGGGCTCCTTTGCGCAAAACCAGCGAGTCAACAAATCGGCTGGAGTGCTGGTCTCAGTCAACTCGCCGCGCGCCCACGCTATGCCGAAGACGATCCAGCACAACGCAAGCGGGGCGATTAGGACGGCCAACGTCGTCCACAGACCCCAGAGAACTAGGTCGTAGATCACTTTGCCTCCTGCGTTGCCACTGCCGCTCGGGCTGAGTCGATAACGGCGGGGTATTTGTCGCTGATCTCGTCCAAGCTGTCGATGAATTGCTCCAAGCGCTTACGCCCGTAAAGCATGGCGCGATCGTTCTCCGGGTCATCTGCAATGGCTGCGACCGGAAACGCCATCTCGCTCGCATTCACCAGCCGACGCCACCGCTCTGCATCCTCCTTCAGCGCGGCAATCTCGGCCTCCTTGGCCTGGAGAGCTGCCTCGGCGTCTGAGAGGCGCACGAGGGCGAAGTCCCATACGCCTTGCAGATAGGTTTCATTGAGCATCCGGATGCGTGGCATATGCGTGCCGTTGGCTTTCATCCACGCCACCACTTTCAGTTCGTCGCTCATTTCCCGTCCTCCCGCTCGATAGGCTGCGCGGCCTTGAGGGCGGCACGCTTCATGTAATCGATGACCTCGCGGCAGCACTGCAGAGCCATTGATGCATCGCTCATTTCGTCGTCAACGTCGCCGCCGAAGTAGCTGCGCACCACATCGCGCGCCTTCATCATCGGCGGAATAGGCGCTTTGCCCAGTTCCGTGCGAGTGCCGTCGGCTTTGATGCCGATCAGGTCGCACGTTTCGTCATCGGCCAATGCCGTTTCGGGCGCTGGGGTTGCGGCGAGGGCGGCGCTGACGTAGGCGCGCATGCTTTGCTCGTTCCACACCGGTTCTTCGTAGTCCTCGCCGCCTGCTGAAACGCGGTTAATCATGTCGTCAGGCTTCGGCAGGGGCGGGGATTTGCAAGCCCTGCGCGCGGACGGCAGGCAAGAAGCATTTCCGCAGCAACCTTCAGTGCATCCCGCTTCGCCGCAGTCGTAGCCCACCGCCAGCGCAGCGCCTGCCGCTGCTGGTGCTTCTTTTTTTGAGTGGTGAGCCTCGTGCTGTCTACCGAGGGCAACACGAAGAACCTGCGCTGCGGCATCGGCCTGCCCGTTGTCGAAGTACAGCAGAGAAGAGGCCATCAATGTTTTGTAGAGGCCCTCCTTCTCGCTCGCTGCTGGTGCTTCCTCGGGCGATGCGAGGGCGGCATCCATGGTCTTCAGCACACCCTCCATGGCGACGGCGGCCCCCAAGCAGTCGCGGTCCTTCAAGCTGGCATACACCGCGTCGAGACTGCTGCGGATTTTCGCCACCGCCTGCGCATCCCCTGCCGATGCTGGTGCTTCAAGGGGCGATGCGTGTCGGACGTCTTTCACCCATTCGCCGTTCTTTTCTGCCCACTCCTTTCCGAACTCTTTCATTAGCTGCTCAAGCGCCAAACCGGGCGTATCCGCGAAACCAGCCGGCGACTTCTGCAAATCGATGAAGTCCGGTCCGACAGCGCACCACTTGTCGCCGTCTTTGAAAATGCGATAGCTCGGTGCCGCCTCCTGCCCCCGCGCATCGATAGCGCTTACGGGGTTGGTGTACTTCGGGTCTTTCAGCATGTCCGCCAATGCACGCTGAAGCCCTACCTCGCTGATCGTGTCGCCTTCGCAGTGGTCGATCAGGTAGGCAGGGAAATTCTCCCAAGCGGTTCGCGTATCGATAGCGCCTGCCGCTGGCGGTGTCTCTGCCGGGCGGCACAGCGCGTAGTAGGCGGCACGCAGCCCGTCGCAGAGAGACGCGATGCTGTTGTCTTGATAGTTGTCGCGCACCCATCGGATGACGTGCTCGAATCGCTCCATTGACGCGGCGGGCTCTGCCGGTGCGCTCGTGAGTGCGGCGATACGGTCGCATTCGCTGCATGCGTCGGGCTTCATGCAAAGCTGGCGATGCAGAGGGCTGTTGTTGGCCGCCAGCCAATCGACCGGCTCAGCTGCTGCGCCTGCATGGGTCACCGCTAGTTCTGCGGCTGCGTGGCGTGCGTCACGGTGGCCGAAGATGTACGCCTCGCGCTTGCTCTTGTAGTCGGCAGTCGAGGCCGCATGGTCGGCCTGGATATTCATGATCTTGCCGTGCAGGTCACTCATGGGTCGTGTCTCCTTGTGGTTTGGCTGCAGGGGCGGCGCTCACCGTCTCGATCACGAATTTGGAAGTCTCGTCATAAGCGTCTCGAAAGGCTTCACCGATCACTGGCACGCCGAAGCCCGTGCGCAGAACCCCGGTGGCCGTCCACTTGGCATCCCTCTCGCTCTTGAAAATCACGCCTTCATTGCGGCTTGGACTAAGAACGGCGTGCCATTGCTCCGCTTCCCCTCCAAGCCTTCCGGTGGAGAGAGCGGCAGCATGGCGGTATGCATCCCGCGCAAGATCGAATGCCTCGGGCGACGGCTTCTGAAGGCACACCATTCGCAGCCAGTCCTCGAACTCCGCGTCATTCGGCTCGTCCGCGGCTCTTGGATGAGTGGCAGTGGAGAGAGGGCGAGCCGCACGAGCTTTCCAGCCAACCCAGCGATTTCTCACGGTGGCGTTCTTGTAGGTGTCGCCAAAACGCTCCAATCCTTGCCAGTGGTGCGTGCGCTCGTACTCTTCAAACGCTTCGCGCTCCGAGCCTTCATCAAGGCGGGGCGGCGTCATGCGGCCTCCTGAAACGGCACTTCATGGATGCTGAATCCGCGCACCCCATCACAATGATCCGCGAGGATGCCAAGCATCACCTCCGCCCCTTCGCGAGTGCCATGCGCAGAAACAACGCCTGACGCACTACCGTCGCTGTACCGCCACGAGATCACATAGATGATTTTCATCATGCTCGTTCTCCAGCGGCGGCGCGGCAGAAGGTCACGGGCACCTTGTGGCTGCAAGGCATCGGATAGCCGCATGGGCAGCGATCGATGTTTTTCGCCTCCCCGCCACTACTACCAGGAGCAGCATTGCGAAGGGGGAGTTCGCCGGTTTCACCCGAGTCTGCGATTACGTCAAGGGCGCGGGGGGTGAGTTGGGTGTTCATGGCGGTCCTTAGCCGGCGTGTTCGTCGGCGATTTGCTTGATGAGGGTTTCGAGGTAGGCGTTGGCCGACTCGACCTTGAACTTGATGCGGTCTTCCAGCGCCTTGTCGCGCGTGTACGGAACGCGGGTGACGCGCAGGAGCGGGTTGATGTGCTCGACGAAATGGATCTCTTCGCGCTCGTAGCCGATCAACTCTTGCGGCGTGCTGACCATGCAGTAGGCGATCTCAAACTGGTCAACATCCCAGAGCCACATGTAGACGCGCCCCTGCCATTCGTAGTCCTTGTCGCGGCCAGCAACGGCAGTCACCGGGAACGTGGGCAGCGACCACGACGACTTCAGGTCGATGATCTTGTCGCCCGTGAAGATGTCGCACTCGCCCGTCACCCAGTCGTTCGTCTTGCGCTCGGTGTTCTTCACGTAGTCGGTGAAGAAGACGGAGTTGTAAAGCTCCAGCGACTGGGCCTCAACCTGCAAACCCTTGTCGGTGTACTTGCTGGAAACCTCGTCGGTGTAGCCGTAGACGAACTCCTTGGCGATCTTCTCGAGTTCGGTTTTCGCGCCGACAGACAGCGGTTCGTCCTTGGTCTTGGCCTCGGTCATGATCCGGCTGATGGCCGACGCGCGGAACTTGAATGGCGTCATGCTGTGGCGACCTCCGAATGCTCAATGCGGGAAGCGAGGTTCGACAGCAGTTCAACCAGCTTGGCGTCCTGCTCTGCGGTCAGGTCGAATGCGCCGCGCAGCTTCTCGGAGGTGTACGCGCCGGCTTCGATCTGCTTCAGCGCCGCATCCAGGCGCTGGTCGGTGATCGACTGCTTGCGGCGCTCGGCGACCTGCGGGCGGATGCGCAGGCACTCGACCGTTTCGCCGCCCATGCGGGTGGTGGTCGCGTACAGGGTGATCTTCTTGCCGGCCCAGTCCTCGATGTACACGCCGTAGAGCTTGGCAATCGTCTTGCTGTTCGTTGCGTTCAGGATGAATGGCTTGTTCTTCACCAGGTGGGCGACGGTGCACTCTTCCTTCTTGCCGCCCGTGCCGGTGATCTGCTCGCGCACCACGTAGTCGATGGTCACGGTCAGGTCTTCACCTTCGGGCAGGGAGTACGCGCCGATGTAATCGGGATTCATCAGGCGCTTCCAGTGGGTCTTGCTCATGACACCCCCCACCAGTAAGCAGCCGAGCACATCGCCACGACGATCAAAGCGATGAGGGCATCGCCGATCCAGAAGTAGGGCTCGTCTTCGGCATGGTCCCCAATGGGGCTGTAGAGGTCGAAGTCGTAGTTCATGCTTTGCTCCCCGCGCTCATCACAGCGTCCATGTGGTCCCGAGCAAGACCGCGCAGCATTTCCCGGCGCTCCTTCACGCTCAGGATTTGTTTGATGTCGGTCGCCAGTTCCGCGGCCATGTGGTTGACCATGCGATCAGCCAGTTCGGACTCCAACCGCGTGGCGATTTCCTGCTTCAGCTTGTCGGCATCGACCAGCTTCCAACAGTCCGCGATCCACTCGGCGGGGATCTTGAGGCGCGATTCGTAGTTCGGCAGGAGCCAGCCGCCCGAGCCAATGAATTGCAGAACAGCCTTCTCGGCAGCGGACTTGATTTGTTCTTCAAATATGGTCACGTTCACTCCTTGTTAATCGCCGCAAACTCGGCGGCACGGTCGTTTGAGACTTCAGCAGTCAGCGCTTCTGCATCTGGATGCCGGTAGTCGAGGTAGGCGTTCAGCAGCAGGATTGCGAATCCAATGCCGATGCCTAGAGCCCAGTTGATGGAGGCGGTGCGGAGGGCGGTCATGGCTTCTTCGCGAGGCCGCGCCATGAGACGATGGTTGACCACCAATTGGGGCCGCAACTCAAGCCCATGGCCATAGCCTTTTCAGGGCGGCGCCAGCAGCCATAAAATTGCATCCCGTCGAAGTACGAGTAGTACGTCTTGCCAGTGCCACGGGTTCGCGCCTGATAAACCCCAGCACGAGCCGGCAAAGACTTGCTCGATGAGAACCATCGCGTCAGTCTGTTGCTCATACTCGCTCCAATCTGCTATCAAGCGTTGCCAATCCCGGATACCGCCGAAACGCATCCGCATCCGGCTCGTCCGATTCCAGGTCTTGCGCGATGGTGAGAAGCCGCTCTTTCGCTTCGTGCTGCTCGGGACCACACTGGGCGATCAGCATGTTCACGAGGTCGAACAGCTCCGAATCGGAGATGCCGCCTGTGCGGAAGATTTGCTTCATCTCTGCGCGCAGGGTCAGGAGGCGGGCTGCGCGCCAGTGGGGGTATGTGGTGGCATTCACGATTCGGCTCCTTGCTGGGCCTTGCACGCGGCCAAGCGCTCCGCAAGAATCGCCCTGGTTTCCTTCGTGAAATCGCTATCGGCGCTGTACCCAAACCATTCACAGGCCGCGACGACACCCACTTCTCGGATCGCGTTCTCGAAGCGGTCCATCGGTGTGCGTTCAATCACACGTTCGGTTGGCGCAGGGGTGCTCACGATGTCTGCTCCAGAGCCAGCCCATCGCCAGCAAGAACAGCCTCACGCTCAGCCTTGGTCAAAGGAGCGATGCGCGGAACGAAGCCGCCGAGATAGGGCGCTACGGTCCTGATCGCCGGGCCCTGCTCCAGGGGGACGAGCGAGAGATTCGGGATCTGCGCTGGCAGCGGGCGGAAGCTGCGGTCGTATTCGCGTTGGGCGGTGTTCATGCTGCGCTCCCGGTGGCCTTGGCCGCGTAGTAGACGGCGTTGAGGGTGTCGCCCACCAACTCGGCATTGCGCTGCTCGGCTACCTCTTCGCGCGATGCGCCAACCACCATGTTCAGAAGTTCGCCGGAGGGCCGCTCCTGCCGGCGAACTTCTGCAATTTGCTCGTAAAGTGGGCGGGGGTCATTCAGCGCATCAGCCAGCGTCTTCGCGCGATTCGCAGAGGCGGCGCACTCATTGATCCACTCCTGCGCAGCCTTGCGCGTGGGGAAGACAGGCCGGTCGCTTGTCCAGTTGATGTTGCTGCCCTTGATAAGTCCACCGCGCATCACGGCGCCGGCTTCGTTCACCACGTCCCAGCACTTCATTTCCCGGCGCTCGGAGTTGTTGGTCAGGTTGCTCACGCGCTGGTCGCGGAACTGACCCCTGTAGGCGGCTCGAATTGGGCGCAAGCGTCCCGGCGTGTGCTGCGCGCTCATGCAGCCACCTGATGCGCTGCGATGAACTTGGCCGCGTACTCCTTGCCGACATAGATCAGCCGGTCCGTGCGCTCGCCGTCTTCATCGAGGATTTCAATCGTCGCAGTGCTCTGCAGCACAGCCATGCTGTGATCGTGTGCGAGCTGCGCTTCAAGAGACAGGCCCTGCGTCTTGCGCGGAGCCTTGGGGGTGTTCGTTGCCATCTGCATCACTCCTGGTTGTTGGCGAGTGATGCGATCTTAACGGACACCCGTTTATCATGTCAACGGGTGTCCGTTAAATTTGGCGATATTTTTTCTGGGCGTTTACCAGTAGGTTGGCGATCGCCAAGAAAAAACCGCCTCGCGGGCGGCTTGGAGACGATGCGTGGTGGACTAGCGCTGCACGATCAGATCGAAGACTTTGGATGAGTTGTCCAGGCAGAGGCCACCACCGTTGCCATCTCTGCCGGTGATTTCGCACCTGAGCGCGCCGCCATTTGGGCAACTCAAGAGCGCCCTTATGCGCACATCGCCGCTCGAAGAGAGGGCGCTGACGCTGGCCCCTCTGGGGCCATAGGTGTTGATGAGGCTAAAGCTCTCGTTGGATGCGATGCGAGATGCTGGCCCGGTGCACACGCCTTCTTCAGTCTTGATCGTGAGGGCGCCTTTCCCAATCCCCGTAGATACCAACTCGCCGGCATAGATTCGGCCGGAGTCTCTGGGCATCATCGTCACCGAAAAAGAGCACCCAGCTAGGCCCAGGGCCACGAATGCCGTCAGAACAGTTACTCGCATTTGAAAAGCACCTCTGCAGTTTGGGGCGTCCACCCTTGAGTGCCGCCCGATGTTGACGACTCCAAAACCATCTCCCTCTTTCCGCAGAAGGCTCTCGCACGCTCCATCAGGTCGGCCTTGATCTGGCCATCGGTGGTGAGCCCTCCGCGCACCGTTGAGCTGAGCATGAAGCGATCGCGGCCAACTGGTTGGACCGGCGTGGTAGTTGCGCACGCGGAAAGTAGCAGGGCGCCTGCACAAGCGAAGACGGTTTTCATTTTGGTTTCTGCCGCCCCTCGATGATGCGGTTGATGATGAACTTGACGCGGGCCATCACGCCCAGCACCTCGAAAGGATCGCGCCGGTAGTCTCCCGTCAGGCCGACCCCATGATGCTTGTCGCCCTTGAATTTGCAGGCGAATACGAAGCCTGTCAGTTCACCTCGGCGCCATTGTTCATTGAGTTCATCAAGCGCCTCGCCGATGTCCTTGTGCTTGTATTCAGTGATGTTGGTGACTGTTGCCATGGCCTATTCCAGATCCCCCAGCTTCGTTGACTCGCGCAGGCGCCGCGGCAATTTCTTCTTGGGCGCCTCCCAGGTCGCGCTAAAGGCGTCGGATCGGGAGTTCCCCGCACCTCCAGTGGCGACAATCTTTTCTGTGATGAAGTTCAGCCCCTTGACCAGGGCAAGAACTCCGTTCTGAAGCCGGTCGGCGCAGGTTCCGAGCACATGGAACTCTGTGCCGTGCTCGGTCGTCGCAATATGAATCGACCCCTGCAACTCGCCCAAATCCTCTTTCTCCAGTAGGTTGCTCAGCACTGCCGCGGTGTCACTTTCACTTTTTCTTGGATGCCGCGGTGGCATTGGTATCACGTCGCCCATCGTGGTTGTCTCCTAGGTCTAAGACGCCAAGTTCTCCAACAATGTGAGATTGGCGCATTCGAGTTTGCCTAGGTGCTACAGGTTTGTCAGCATCGGTAACCAGTAACTGAAGTATTAAGTCCGATTTATTTTTTGCTGTGGAAGGGTCGGCAGCCATAGCCGAAAGCCATCCTCGCACAGCTATTAGCTTGTCTTTGTCGGCGGCCTGGAGCGCGTCAACGAGGACATCGAGGGCCTGGGCAAGTGTCTCGGGTGAGTTGGAGTCGGCCTTCGCCTCTGCCAGGCGCCCAAGCATCGGGCCTTCGCCCGTCGCCAGCCAGTAGGCGTCCACCCCGCACGCCCGGGCTATCTGGGGCGTCATGAGCGACGACTGTCCCGAGACTTCCATCTCCGCGATGGTGGACTGCTTTATCCCGGTGGCCGCGCTCAAGCCGTGCTGGGTCATCTTGGCGTGTTTTCTCGCCTGAATGACTCGGCTTGCGAACTCGGTCCTGTCTCTGTTTGCCATTGGCGCAGAGTAGCGGCGACCGTTAACGGACGGCCGCTTGACAAAATACCGGACGCCCGTTAATCTCTTGGCCATGGACTGGTCAAAACTCATCTCAAGCATTCAGAAACGCGGTCTTAGCCAGATGCAGATCGCCGCGATCTGCGGATGTGGCCAAGCAACCATCAGCGACCTTCTGAAGGGGACAACCACCGAACCTCGCTTCACGCTCGGTCAGCAATTGATCGTGCTCTCGAAGGCGAGCGACCGCGAGCTGAAGCGCCGTACCAAGCAGAAGGCCGAGGCTTGAGATGGGCAGTTCATTTCTCCGAAATAACCTCATCACCAGCCGCGACGGTGATCCGCCGCTGTTCACTGCGGAAAGCGACGGAGCCATCACGGCTCGCCTCGACGGTTACGTGATCTGCCCTGTGGAGAAGCTGCAGGAGATCGCGGCGCGCGCTCTAACTGCGGGTGTCGATGCCGACAAACCCGCCTTTCCCATCTGACCGGGACCAGCGCATGTTTTCCTGGTTGCACGGAACCATCCGACCGCAAGTCGGGCACCCGAAGAGGTTGCCCTTCAGCGTCGAGGTCTCGAACACCTGCTGGCTGCCGAACTGGATCGGCGAGGGGAACCACGTCTTGCAGTTCATGCACTGCAGTTCGGTCCGCTTGAGTTCGCTCATTTTGTCCACCCCTTGCGGGGTCCGTGTTGTGGAACCCGGACTCTACCCCGCGAGCGGGTGGGCGCCCGCCTGGAGTTAACCCATGTTCTACCTCGAAGTAGCCCTCGTAGTCATTGCTGCCATCGGCATCGGTGCTCTCTTGCTGGTGTGCATCGACTACTTCATCAACAGCGACGAGGACTGAGCGATGTCCACCCCCTCCCTGGTCTTCCTCGGCATCTGGTTCGTGATCCTGCTTCTGTTGTGGGTTGCTGGCAGCCCTGCGCTCACCAGCGCGAACGAGCAGATCGAAGAGAGCGACTGAGGCGAGTTCAAAGGCTGTGTTCATGGCCTTTATTTTTGCCCCTGCATGCCACTCAACACCACTCAACAGATTTGAGCGACGTTATGTACCAACTCGGTTTCCCCTCTGAAATCACTGCACAAGAGGTTGCCCGCGAGGCGACTCTCGGCGGCGCCATGTCCCTGTGCGCGAAGGCTGCCGGCCTCGCCCCCAAGGAGGTGCAGGACTCCCTCAAGACCGACAAGGCTCAGTTCTCCCGCTGGACCGATGACAAGGAGGGGATTGTTTGGTCGAAGCTGGCCGCGCTCATGGACCTGTGCGGCAACGACGCTCCCTTGCTCTGGATGCTCAACGCGCGCGGCTATGACCTGAACAGCTTGCGCAAGAAAGAAACCGAACTTCAGCAAAAGCTCCGCATGGCTGAAGAGCGGATCAAAGCCATGGAACACGAGCGCGAAGTGGAGCGCAATCTGTTCCGCAGCCTGAGGGTTTCCGCATGACCGCAACCACCACCCCGAAGCGTGAAAGCAAGACCGCCATTCTGGCCGCCGAGCGCAAGGCCCGCCGCGAAGCCCGCGAGGCCAAGAAGATTTTCGACGCTGAGCGCTTGGCTGCTGCTCGGATAAAGGCGGCCTCCCTCTCCAAGGCAATGCCTGCCGACTATCCCGGATGGGGTGTCGTTCGCACGAGGGCCTACGTTCAACTGCTGGAGATCATCCAGTCGAAGGCCGGCAACGTCACGATGAAGCCGGCCACTCTTGAGCAATGGCTTGAAGAACTGTCGCGTGCATCGACATGGACGCTGCCGTACTGCCAGCACCTTTCGATGCTGCACTCCCGTGCTGCCGACATCACCTCTCCGCACCAGGGGGCCGAATGAACTTCGATTTCGCTCAAGACATGATCGACGGCATGGATGACACGGCGGGGCTTCTGCCGGCGCATCTCCCCGCATCGCAGCAGTCCGCATTCTTCTGGCAAGGCCAGCCCAGCGTCGTAGCCGCCCAGCTTCGCCCTCAGCGCATCGACCGCAGCACCGCTGCAAGGCACTACAGCCATCCCGTTGAAGGCCAAGCCGCTGGCGAGAAGTCGTTTCATCGGCGCCAGGCGATTCGGTTGGGGGGAATCTGACATGGGATTCCCGCTCAACATGCCCGTCAACCAGCCCCGCGCGCGCCGCAGCGATCCGTCTACCAGCCACCACGCCGCGGCAATGTCCGCTCGCTTCGCCAACAGCCACGGCAACCGCATCGTTGAAGCGCTCAAGGTGCACGGCCGCATGAGCCCTGTCGGCATCGGCGGCATGGCCGGGCTGACTGTCGTTCAAGTGGATCGCCGCCTGGTCGAACTTCAGCGCGCCGGCCGTGTGCAGGTCGTGAAGGACGAGACGGGCAATCCGGTTGTCTGGTCCGGCTGCCGGGTGTGGGAGGCCGTGTAGTGCGCCGTCCTTCGTTTCAGTTCTACCCGGCAGACTGGCGCAACAACGCCAACCTGCGCCGCTGCTCGCCGGCTGCGCGAGGCATCTGGGTTGATGTGATGTGCGTCCTGCACGACTCCGACGAATACGGCATCGTGCGTTGGCCGCTTGTGGACCTGGCGAACTCCGCCAATGCGCCCATCAAGCTGGTGCGTGAACTGGTCGAGAAGAACGTGCTGAAGGGCGGCGACAAGCAACTTCTTGCGGCCTTCATCTACACGCCGCGCAGTGGCCGCAAGAACGGCCCACCCGTCACCCTGCTTGCCACCCAAGAAGGCCCCATCTGGTACTCCAGCCGCATGGTGAAGGATGAGTATGTCCGCACCATTCGAGGCGAAGCAACACGGTTCGGTGATGGAGATGGTGAAGCACCAAAGCAATCACCGAAGGCTTCACCTAAGCCCCCCATTGGTGACGGCTCTACATCTTCTTCTTCATCTACACCTACGGTTAATTCCGTACCTGACGGTACGGGCGCCAAAGCGCCGATGTCGCCCGACGAGATTATTTTCGGCTACGGGGTCACGTTGCTCATCAACGCCGGGACTGCCGAGAAGCAAGCCCGCTCGTTCCTCGGCGGGCTGCGCAAGGGGCATGGCGATGCCGCCCTGATCGACTCTCTGCGCGAATGCGCCAAGGCCCGTCCGCTGCAGCCGCTCGAGTGGCTCGCCGCCG
>Ga0065704_10000336_pt1 | contig 31114 bp, 30 predicted proteins | sample SwiRhicommuniRL2_FD_59091 | JGI IMG/M metagenome (GOLD analysis project Ga0065704, IMG submission 59091) | Switchgrass rhizosphere bacterial communities from Rose Lake, Michigan, USA - RL2 v2 (version 2) | ecosystem: Host-associated > Plants > Roots > Rhizosphere > Soil | place: East Lansing, MI | reverse complement strand
GATCCTCTGGAAGCTCGTGCGGTCGTTCGTCGACGAAGGCCGCACCGAACACAGCAACCGCGAGCTCCGGCTCGACCCGTCCCTGGGCCTGCCGGACCTCAGCGAAAACCTCGAGGCGCGGCTGATTCTGCTGCAACGCCGGCTCGAGGAGCGCTGCCCGGCGTTGCGTCTCGAAAAGACCGGTCGCGGACGCTTCCGGCTGCAGGTCGACCGGCCGCTCGCGCTGCAGGACGTCACGCAACGCAACTGAGGCCGGCGACGCGTTAGGCGCTGCGAGGCCCCGCGCGGTGCCTCAACGCTGCGCGACCGGCTGCTGCGCATCCTGCCGCGGCACGAACACGAAATACGGCGTCGTCACCTTGCCGCCCGGCGCAACGTAGGCCGGCATCGGCTGGCCCGCGGGCCCGAGGCTGCGCACGAACGCGTAGACGGCCTTGAGGTCGGCGTCGGACATTTCCTTGAGGTTGAACCACGGCATCGGCGGCAGCCGCGGCAGACGCGCGTGCTTGAGCCACTGGGCCTCGGTCATGCCATTGATCACGAGCCGCAGGTTGGTCGGGTACGTCGTCCCCCACGGCCCCTGGTAGCCGATCGCGAGACCGGTGAGCCACTCGCGCTCGGGCACGGCGGGCCCCTTTTCCATGCCGCCCGGCGTGTGGCAATCGTTGCAGCCACTGACCGTGACGATGTACTTGCCGCGCGCGATCGTGGCGGCGTCGTGGGCTGGGTCGGCCGCAGCGACGGGCGCCGGGACGGCGACGGTGACGACGAGGGCGGCGGCGGCGGCGCTGGCCGTCCAGCGATGGAGGCGGGTCATGGAGTGCTCCTGCACGGGTATTTCCGTTGGCAGGAGTGTCGGCCGACCGTGGCTGAAGCGTCGCTAAATGCTTGCTACGCGGATGCTAAGAGTTTCTTAAATGTCGCGCCCCCCCCGCGCCCGGTCAGCGCGGGCCGACGTCGAGCGCTCGCACGAAGCGGTCGTGCAGCGCGTCGTAGGTGGCAGGCTCGACGGGCCCCACCGCGAGCCACTCGAGCGCGAGGTCGTGCGTCGCCCCGGGCCCGGGCCGTTCGCCGCGGCCCATCGCCTCGACCAGCCGCTGCATCTGGTGTTCGCGTCGCAACTCGAGGTCCTGCGGCGGCGAGGCGAGACCGGCGAGCAACTCGGCGCGCACGCACAGCAAACGCAGCGCCGCCGCGTTCGCGGCGGGGTCCAGGTCGACCGTACCCGCGGCGACGGCGGCGAGCTGTCGTTCGAGGACGTTGCGGGCGTCCTTCGGCGTGTCGCCGAGCGCCGCAACGGCCGAGGCGGCCGCGGCGAGCAAGGCCTCGCGGTCGTCACTGCCGCGCGCCACGGCGAGCGCATGGGCTCGTACCGGCGCATGCGCCGCGAACACCGGGATCCAGGCGTTCCGGGCGACCCGCTCGCGCTGGCGATGCATCGCGTCCTCGACGCGATCGATCGCTCCTCCCATCCGCCGCCGCAGGTCGCGCGCCGAGGCCCGCGGCAACTCCAGCGTGTCGAACTCGCTGCGCACTTCCTCGAGCCGCTTGCGGACGGCGCCCGCGTCCGTGTCGACGCGCGTCGCGAGGCCTGCGGCTTCCTCGCACAATGCGACCGCGCGGGACTGGTTGGCGTCGAGCGCCGCATCGCGCGACGCGCGGGCCTGGGAGCTGCGTTCGAACACGGCGTCGCAGTGGCCGCGGAACTCGGCCCAGAGTGCGTCGTCCTGGTGCCGCGGCACGAGACCGACTGCCTTCCACGCCTGCTGCAGGTCCCGCGCCGAGTCGACCGCCTGCCGGGTGTCCTCGACGCTCGCCAGCGCGGCGACCCGCTCGATCAACCCGCGCCTGGTTTGCACGTTGCGCGCGTACTCGGCGTCGAGCCGGGCCTGCAGGTCGTCGAGCGCGGCGTGGAAGCGGGCCTGCAGCGGCTTGGCGACGTCCTGGTCCACGGGCGCGTACTCGCGCCATTCGCGGCGTGACTCGAAGATCGCGCGCTGCACGGCGCGCCAGTCCGGCGACTCGCCGGATTGCTCCGCGGCAAACGCCGCGAGACGCTCGAGCAATTCCTCGCGCCGCGCCTGATTCTGCTTGCGCTGCTCGGCCTGGCGCGCGAAGTGCTCGCGGCACGGTTCATAGGCGCGCTGGGCGGCCTGTTCGAACAGTTCGCGCTCGGGCGTGGGCTCGTCCCCGGCGCCGCGATGCACGGTGCGCCATTCGTCGCGCACGCGGCGGATCTGCTTGGCGAGTTCCTCGGGCGACATGTCGGCACCGACCAGCGCCTGCATGCGCTGGACCAGTTCCGCGCGTTTCGGCACGACCGTGAACGTGCGCCAGTCCTGCAATTCGCCGAGTCGCGTCTCGACGTCCTGCAGCTTGCGCTCGAACCACGCGGGCAGCGTGGGCGCCTGTGGCAACTTCTGCCGGATCGCGTCGCGCAGGCGTACGGCACGCGCGGTGCCGCCGTGCTCGACCGCGGCCTGGGCCTGGCGCAACAGGCCGAGCAGCTCTCGCACCTGTGCGTCGTCCGCCTCGCGACGGGCTTGCGCCGCACGGTGCTCGGTCTCGGCGAGCTCTGCCTGTGCCGTCGCAGCTTCGGCCGCAACCTGGGCAGCCTGTTCGCGTTCGCGCCGGGCTTCCTCGGCCGCGAGCGATGCCGCCTGCCGGCGCTCGGCTTCCGCGGCGAGTGCGAGTCGCTGCGTTTCGACGACCTCGTGCGCGCCGGCGATCACCTGCGTCATCTCGACCTGCTGCGCCGGCGTCGCGTCGGCGGCGATCGCGTTCCAGCGCGCCTCGAGACGTGCCAGCGTGGTCGCGTACGACACGTCGTACGGGCGCTGGCCGTGTCGTGCAAGGGCGGCGGCCGCGTCGGCGATCTCGGTCTGCCGCTGTTCGGCCGCGCGTCGCACCGCGAGCAGTTCTTCGCGCTTGGCGGCGAGGATCCTGTAGACGTTCTTGTCCTTGCCACGGACCGCCGGAATCAACCGGTCGAGCTGCTCGGGCGCCGCAATCGCGTGCGCGGCCATCTGGCGTACGCGAGTGGAGCTGCCCTCGACGACCCACCTGCCGATTTCGCCGAGATCGCCCGCGGTGATGGCCTGCGCGACGCTCGCCTCTTCGGCCAGCGCGGTGACCGCCGGGTCGGGACGTGCGGGCTTTGGCGACGGTGCCTGGGCCGGTGTCGGGGGTGCGACGGCGGCGGGCTTGGGGGCGGCTTTACCGAACAGGCGTGAGAACAGGGACATGGCAGCTTCGGCTCGTGCGGGAACTGCGGGATCTTACTCCGCTCCCTCTCCCGCGACTGCGGTCTGGCCCCCTCTCCCGTGAAGCGGGAGCGGGTGGGGGTGAGGGTCGGAAGTTCTCGGAGCCCTCACCCCGCGCTGCGCGCCCCTCACCCGACCTGCGGTCGACCTCTCCCGCGAACGGGAGAGGTGAAGAGGTCAGAGGCCGGCTTTCATCATCTTGCGGCGCAGGAACGCGATCTGCGTCTGCAGCGGCAACTGCTTCGGGCAGACGTCGTGGCAGCCGAGCAGCGTCATGCAGCCGAAGACGCCGTCGTCGGTGCCGACGAGTTCGTAGTAGTCCTCGTCCGTGCGCGCATCGCGCGGGTCGAGCGCGAACCGCGCGAGCTTGTTCATGCCGACGGCGCCGACGAAGTCCTTGCGCATGCGCGCCGTGCCGCACGCGGCGACACAGCAACCGCACTCGATGCAGCGGTCGAGCTCGTAGATCTTGTCGGCCAGGTCCGGGTCCATCGGCGCTTCGAGCTTGCCGATGTCGGGGTCGGCCTCGAGCGTGTGCACCCAGGTCTCGAGCCGCTCGCTCATGTTGCGCATCCACTTGCCCGTGTTGACGGACAGGTCGGCGATCAGTTCGAACGTCGGCAGCGGTGCGAGCGTGATGTCGGCGGGCAGGTCCTGGGTCAGCGTGCGGCAGGCAAGGCTCGGGCGACCGTTGATGACCATGCCGCAGCTGCCGCAGATGCCCGCGCGGCAGACGAAGTCGAACGCGAGCGTCGGGTCGAGCGTCTCGCGGATCTCGTTGAGCGCGATGAAGAGCGTCATGCCCGGCGCTTCCTCGAGCTCGAACACGTCGACGTGCGGCACGCTCGCGGGGTCCTGCGGGTCGTGCCGCAGGATGTGGAAGTGCAGCATCCGGCGCGGCCCTTCGGGCACCGCCGGCTTCGGCAGCGTACCGATCGCGGGCACGGCCTTGGACTTGGGCTTCGCCACGGTCGGTTCGCTCGTCGGCGGGGTCAGGGTCGCGCTCATGCGGAGAGTTTCTCGTCGATGCGTTCGTTACGGCCGCGCAGGCGCGGCGGCAACAGGTGGTCGAAGGGCATCAGCGCCTGCTGCACGGCGTGCCGGTCGGCGCCGGCGAGCGACTCGCGCAGCTGCGCGATCTGCGCCTGTCGGGGTGCCGTGTCGGGATGGTCGACGTAATCCTTGTTGCCATAGCCACGCCAGCCGGGCGGCAACTCCATGCCGTTGACGTCGAGCGCCTCGTAGTCGAGCGTCGGCACGGTCGCCATCGGGTCGCGCCAGCTCGCGAGCGTGCGCTTCAACCACTGCGCGTCGTTGCGGCGCGGGAAGTCCTCGCGGAAGTGCGCGCCGCGGCTCTCGGTGCGCGTCAACGCGCCGAGCGCGGTGCACAACGCGACCTTGAGCATCTTCTGCACGCGGTAGGCCGTGACGAGTTCCGTGTTGGGGCCGTCGCGGTTCGAGCGCAGGCCGATGTTGCGGCTGCGCAGCAGCAGTTCCTGCAGCTTGTCGACCGCGTACTCGAGGTCGGTGGCCGTGCGGAAGATGCCGACGCGGTCGGTCATCACCTGCTGCATTTCCTTCTTGATCGCACCCGCGCTTTCGGTGCCGCCGCCGTTCAGCAGCACGTCGAGCTTGGCCCGCTCGGCCGCGATCGCCTCGCGCAGCAGCGGCGTCGGGATGTCGATCTCGCCCTCGGGGCTGTCGATGAAGTCGGCGACGAACTCGCCGACGATCATGCCGGCGACGACGGTCTCGGCGACCGAGTTGCCGCCGAGGCGGTTGAAGCCGTGCATGTCCCAGCAGGCCGCCTCGCCCGCGGCGAACAGGCCGCGCAGGCCATAGGCATGGCCGGTGTGGTCGGTGCGCACGCCACCCATGGTGTAGTGCTGCGCCGGACGCACCGGGATCCACTGCTCGGCCGGGTCGATGCCGAGGAAGTACTCGCAGATCTCCTTCACTTCACGCAGGTTCTTCTCGATGTGCGTGCGTCCGAGCTGCGTGATGTCGAGCCACAGGTGCTGGCCGAACCGCGACTGCGCGGCGTTGCCGGCGCGGATGTGTTCTTCCATGCGACGCGAGACGACGTCGCGCGAGGCGAGCTCCTTCTTCTCCGGCTCGTAGTCCGGCATGAAGCGGTGGCCGTTGACGTCGCGCAGCAGGCCGCCGTCGCCGCGGCAGCCCTCGGTGACGAGGATGCCGGCCGGGAAGATGCCGGTCGGGTGGAACTGCACGGCCTCCATGTTGCCGAGGGAGCCGACGCCGGTTTCGAGCGCGAGCGCGCCGCCGATGCCTTCGCAGATCACGGCGTTGGTCGTGACGCTGAAGATGCGTCCCGCGCCGCCGGTCGCGATCGTCGTCGCGCGGGCGACGTAGGCGGTCAGCTCGCCCGTGATCAGGTTGCGCACGACCGCGCCGTAGCAGCGCTTGCCGTCGTGGATCAGCGCGAGCGCCTCGGTGCGTTCGTGCACCGGGATGCCTTCGGCGATCGCGCGGTCGCCGACCGTGAACAGCATCGCGTGGCCGGTGCCGTCGGAGACGTAACAGGTGCGCCACTTCTTGGTGCCGCCGAAATCGCGCTGCGAAACGAGGCCGTGGGCCTCGGCGCGCTCGGTCAGCGTGACGCGTTCGCCGTTGATGATGACCTGACGGTCGCCCTGGCGCACGCGGCTCCAGGGCACGCCCCAGGCCGCGAGTTCGCGCACGGCCTTGGGCGCCGTGTTGACGAACATGCGCACGACGCGCTGGTCGGCACCCCAGTCGCTGCCCTTGACCGTATCCTCGAAGTGGACGTCCTCGTTGTCGCCCATGCCCTTGAAGACGTTGCCGAGGCTCGCCTGGAAGCCGCCCATGGCAGCGACCGAGTGCGAACGCTTCGGCGGCACCAGCGACAGCACGATGACGTCGTGGCCGCGACGACGCGCGCCGATCGCCACGCGCAGCCCGGCGAGGCCGCCGCCAATGACCAGCAGATCGGTGTAGACGACCTTCACGGTTGCACGCTCCCGGCGGCGAAGTTGGCCGGCACTTCGGTGCGCACGGACTCGCGCTCGAGCCCGACGCGGATCTCGCTCGCCAGCGTCAGGAGCCCGAGACCGATGAAGAACGCCATGGCCGGCCAGAGCACGCGGCGCAGCTGCTTGCGCGCCTTGACCGGGTCGTCGGCGCCGACCCAGCCCCACTTGAGCGCGAGCCGGTAGAGCCCGACCAGCGAGTGGAACTGCGCGATCGGCGTCAGCAGCACGTACAGCAGCCACACGCGACCCTGGACGATGCGGGTGGTCGCCTCGACCGGGCCGATCTTGTCCGGCTGGGTCAGCATCATGTACAGGTGCACGGTGACGAGGAAGAACAGCAGGAACCCTGTCACCACCTGCCAGTACCAGAGCGAGGTGTCCGAGTGCCGCATCGTCTGCACGTGGTCGCGGAACGTGCGGTATTGCCTGTACCCTTCCGGGAACTTGCGCAGCGCGAGCGCGGCGTGCACCGCGACGAGCACCGCGATCGTGGCCGCGAGCAGCCCATGCAGCGCCGGCACCGGCCGGCCGACCAGGAGCGTGCCGTCAGTGACACTGAGGATCGACTCGAACACGTGCGGCCCGAACAGCAGCGAGCCGACCGTGAAGCTGTGCAGGATCAGGAACACCGCGAGCGCGAGGCCCGACACCGATTGCAGCAGGTCGAGCCGCGCGGGCCAGCGGCGACGGCGCGTGAGCGCGTCGGCACCGGCCGTGCGAGTGAGGGTATTGGTCAGGTCCAAGGGAACGTCCGTCCGGGTGGAGGATGTCCAGATTTGGGGCGATGCAAGTCCCCGGAGCCATACGGGTTATCCGCAGGGAGTCGCGAATGAGAAGCCTGTCTATAGTCGGCCGCGGACTGGTTCCAGACGATGACTCCTTACGCCACACTGCTGCTGTACTTGCTCGCCTCGGTCGGCCTGGTCGGCCTGATCCTGGGGCTGAACGCGCTGCTGGGGCCCCGGCCGGTGGCATCGGCCACCAAGCTCGAGCCGTTCGAGTGCGGCGCCGAACCGGTGCAGCACCGTAACGTGCGGCCGCTTTCGGTCAAGTACTATCCGATCGCGATCTTTTTCCTGCTGTTCGACCTCGAGACGGTCCTGCTGTTCATCTGGGCCGCGGCGGCCGGTGAAGCCCGGATCGCGACGCTCGCACTGACCTCGTTCCTTGCGTTCATGACACTGCTGGGGGTTGCACTGGTGTACCTGTGGCGGGACGGAGCTCTCGAATGGCGGTGATGGACTACCTCACCACCCGCAAGGACGACCTCGTGGGTTGGGTACGCAAGTTCAGCCTGTTCCCGTATCCCTTCGTCACCGCCTGCTGCGGCATGGAATTCATGTCGGTGAGCTCGACGCTCTACGACACGGACCGCTTCGGCGCCGCCCTGCCCCGCTTCACGCCGCGCCAGTCCGACCTGCTCATGGTCGTCGGCACGATCAGCCACAAACAGGGCCAGACCATCCGCAAGGTCTATGACCAGATGTGCGAACCGAAGTGGGTCATGGCCTTCGGTGCCTGCGCCACGAGCGGCGGCTTCTACCGCAATTACTCGGTCGTGCAGGGCGTCGACAAGATCATCCCGGTCGACATCTACGTGCCCGGCTGCCCGCCGCGCCCGGAAATCGTCATCGACGCGATCATGCGCCTGCAGGATCGCATCGCGACCGATCGCCACCCGATCCTGCCGTCGGAGCAGCCTCCGCCCTCCCGGTCCTGACAACGGTGCCGTTTTGACGACCTCGCTCTACGACAACATCACGACGGAACTGCAGGGACTTTACGAGCGAGCGTGGGACAGTCACGGCATGCTCGTGCTCGACACGACGCCCGAGCGGCTGCTCGAGGTCGTCGACCGTCTCAAGGACCGGTTCGGCTTCAGCCTGTTTCTCGACGTGACGGCGGTCGACTGGCTCGGGCGACGCGAGCCGCGTTTCGACCTCGTCTACCACTTCCTCTGCCCGGCCGAGATGCGTCGCGTGCGGCTCAAGCTCGCGCTGGCCGAGGGCGCGCTCGAGGTGCCGACCCTGACCGGCCGTTACGGCTCGGCGCGTTACATGGAGCGCGAAGTGCACGAGATGTACGGCGTCCGCTTCGCCGGCAACGGCGACCTGCGGCCGATCCTGCTCTACGAAGGATTCGAGGGGCACCCGCTGCGCAAGGACTACCCGATGGAGCTCGAGCAGCCCATCGTGCCGTACCGTAAGTGAGACGGGCCATGGACCAGACGCGTCAGTACCGCCCGCCCGTCTCGACCCCGCTCGCGCAGCCGCTCGACCCGAACCACGTCGTCGTCAACATCGGCCCGTCGCACCCGGCGACGCACGGCACGATCCAGGTCATCGCCGAACTCGACGGCGAGACGGTCGTGCGCGCCGACGTCCACTGCGGCTACCTGCACCGCGGCTTCGAAAAGGAAGCCGAGCACCACACCTACCACAACGTCATCCCGTACACGGACCGGCTCAACTACTGCTCGGCGATGAACAACAACTTCGCCTATGCCGCAGCGGTCGAGCAGGCGCTCGGGATCGAGCTGACGCCGCGCTGCATCTGGCTGCGCACGCTGCTCGCCGAGTACAACCGGATCGCCGACCACGTCACCTGCATCGCGGCGTCGGTCATGGAACTGGGCGGCATGACCGCGTTCCTGTACCTGATGACGGTGCGCGACTACATTTTCGAGCACATGAACCACCTGTCGGGCGCGCGGCTCACGTACTCGTACGTGCGCATCGGCGGGCTCGCGCGCGACCTGCCGGAGGGCTGGCTCGAGCGGCTCGAGGAAATCCTGCAGTTCACCGAGGACTACCTCGAGCGCATCCACGGCATGCTCGATCGCAACCGGATCTTCATCGACCGCACGCGCGACGTCGCGGTGATGTCGACCGAGCACGCGCTCAACTGGGGCTACACCGGCCCGATCCTGCGCTCGACCGGGCTGGCCATGGACCTGCGCAAGGACAGCCCGTACCTCGCCTACGCCGAGCTCGATTTCGAGGTCCCCGTCGGCATCAAGGGCGACAACTACGACCGCTATTACGTGCGCATGCGCGAGATCGACGAGTCGATCTCGATGGTGCGCCAGTGCGCGCAGCGCCTGCCGGGCGGGCCGATCAACGTCGACGACCCGCGCATCGTGCTGCCGGAAAAGTCGCTCGTGTACGGGCAGATCGAGTCGCTGATCCACCACTTCAAGCTCGTCACCGAGGGCGTCAAGGTCCCTCCGGGCGAGGTCTATTCCGCGCACGAGGCGCCAAACGGCGAGCTCGGCTTCTATCTCGTCAGCGACGGCACGGGCCGCCCCTACAAGCTGCACGTGCGCGGGCCGAGCTTCGTCCACATGGGCGGGTTCCACACGATGCTCGAGGGCTACCAGGTCTCGGACATCGTGCCCACGTTCGGGTCGGTCAACATGGTCGGCGGGGAGTGCGACCGGTGAACACGCATTTCACGCCAGCGCTGCTGGAGCAGTTCGACGCGCTGCGGCGGCAGTACCCGCCGGAGATGAACACCTCGCTCGTGCTGCCGCTGCTGCATTGCGTGCAGGACGCGAACGGCTTCGTCACCGCAGCCGACGCGCACGCGATCGCGCTCTATCTCGGCATGCCGGCGATCCAGGTGGTCGAGGCGCTCACGTGGTACTCGATGTTCGACCGCGAGCCGCAGGGCCGCTACGTCATCAAGGTCTGCCGCAACATCGCCTGCTCGCTGCGCGGCTCGGAGCGCATCGTCGCGCACCTGCAGCAGCGTCTCGGCATCGACGTCGGCGAAACGACGCCCGACGGCCGTTTCACGCTCAAGACCGTCGAGTGCCTCGCCTCGTGCGGCACGGCGCCCGCGATGCAGGTCAATCGCACCTATCACGAGCAGCTCGACGAGGCGAAGCTCGACGAGATCCTGGAGTCGCTGCCATGAGCGGCCCGGTGTTCATGAACCACGCGGTCACGGCGACCTCGCACACGCTCGCCGACTACCGCGCGCGCGGCGGCTACGTCGCCTTCGAGCAGGCGCTGCGCGACTACACGCCGGCCCAGGTCGGCGAACGCGCCAAGGCCTCGGGCCTGCAGGGCCGCGGCGGCGCCGGCTTCATGACCGGGCTCAAGTGGGAGTTCGTCGCCAAGGACGCCCCGGTCGTCTACCTCTGCTGCAACATCGACGAAGGCGAACCGGGCACGTTCAAGGACCGCTGGATCCTCGAGCACTCGCCGCACCAGCTCGTCGAGGGCATGCTGATCGCGTCCTACGCGCTGCGCGTCAGGCACGCCTTCGCGTACATCCGCGGCGAGTTCGACCTGCCGCTGCGCCGGCTGCAGCAGGCGGTGGCAGAGGCCCGCGCGGCCGGGCTCGTCGGCGAAAACATCCTCGGCACGGGCTTTTCCTGCGACATCATCGTGCACCGCGGCGCGGGCGCGTACGTCTGCGGCGAGGAATCGAGCCTGATCAATTCGCTCGAGGGCAAGAAGGGCTACCCGCGCAACAAGCCGCCTTTCCCGGCGGTCAAGGGCCTCTACCAGAAGCCCACCGTGGTCAACAACGTCGAGACGCTCGCGACGGTGCCGTGGATCCTGGTCAACGGCCCCGAGCAGTACGCCGCGATCGGCGTCAAGAAGGCGCCCGGCACGCGGCTCTTCGGGGTCTCGGGCCACGTGCAGCGCCCCGGCATGTTCGAAAAGCCCACCGGTTATCCGCTCGCGCAGCTGATCCATGAGGACGCCGGCGGCATCCTCGGCGGCCGCAAGCTCAAGGCCGTCATTCCGGGCGGCAGTTCGTCGCCGGTGTTGACCGCGAGCGAGGCCGAGGCGGTCACGCTCGACCCCGAAAGCCTCGGCAAGGCCGGCAGCATGGTCGGCTCGGGTGCCGTGATCGTCGTGGCCGAGGGCACCTGCATGGTGCGGCTGCTGCAGGTGCTGTCGCGTTTCTACGCGCACGAGTCCTGCGGCCAGTGCACGCCGTGCCGCGAGGGCACCGACTGGATGAACCGCATCCTCGAACGCATCGTGGCCGGCCAGGGCACGCCCGCGGACCTGGCGACCCTGCGGCGGCTGCCGGGCGGCATCCAGGGCAACACCGTCTGTGCGCTCGGCGACGCGGCCTCGATGCCGGTCGCGAGCTTCATCAAGAAATTCGGCGACGAGTTCGAGCACTACGTGACGCACGGCCGCTCGCTGCACGAAGGGAGGCTCGCCCCGTGAGCGCGCCGACGATCAAGATCACGGTCGACCAGCGAGAGATGGAGGCGCGGCCCGGCGAGACGGTGCTGCAGGCGGCGCGACGCCACGGCGTCGACATCCCGCACTTCTGCTACCACGACAAGCTGTCGATCGCCGGCAACTGCCGCATCTGCCTGGTCAAGGTCAACAACCTGCCCAAGCTGCAGCCGGCGTGCAACCTGCCGGTCGCGCCGAACATGGTCATCGAGACCGGCGTCGAGCAGGTGCAGCAGGCGCGCGAGCACGTGCTGCAGTTCATGCTGCTGAACCACCCGGTCGACTGCGGCGTCTGCGACAAGGCGGGCGAGTGCCGGCTGCAGGACTACCAGCACGCCTACGGCCCGAAGCAGTCGATCGCGCGCGACCCGAAGCACCACAAGCGCAAGCTGCACGACCTCGGCCCGCGCATCACGCTCGACAACGAGCGCTGCATCCTCTGCAGCCGTTGCGTGCGCTTCACGCGCGAGGTGTCCGGTTCGAGCGCGCTCGGCATCGTCGAGCGTGGCCACCATTCGTTCGTCGAGGCCCAGGTCCCCGGCCGCTTCGACGACGCCTACTCGGACAACGTGATCGAGCTTTGCCCGGTCGGCGCGCTGCTGTCGAAGGACTTCCTGTACCAGTGTCGTGTCTGGTTCCTGCAGCCGGTCCGCTCGGTCTGCACCGGCTGCGAGCGTGGCTGCAGCATCAAGGTCTGGAAGCGCATGAACGTGCGCCAGCAGCACATGCCGGGCACCGACAGCACGCACGTCGCCTATCGCACGACCGTGTTCGAGAACGCCGAGGTCAACGGCCCCTGGCTCTGCAACAAGGGCTTCGACCAGCACAAGTGGATGGCGCGCGAGCGCCTCCTGCAGCCGCACGTCCGCGGCCAGGCCGTGGCACCGGCACAGGCGCTCGCCGAGGCGCGACAGCTGCTCGCGGCGGCGCAGAAGCCGGCCGTGCTGGTGTCGTCGCACGCCTCGAACGAGGAACTCGACGCGCTCAAGGCCGTGCTCGGCGACGTGCCGGCCTACCTGCACCGCGACTGGGCACCGGTCGACGGCGAGGTGGTCGAGGACGCGTTGCTGATCAAGGCCGACAAGAACCCGAACCGGGCCGGCGTCGTCGCGCGGTTCGGTGACCGCGCCTTTGACGCGACCGCCGGTCACGACGTCGTGGTCGTCTGGGGCGAGGTCACGGCGCCGCTGCCGATCGGCGCGGCCACGTGGATCCACCTGACGCCGTTCGCCACGCCGGCCGAGCAGCCGGCGGCGGTCGCGATCCCGGTCTCGAACACCTGGGAGCGACGCGGTTCGTTCACGAACTTCGAAGGCAAGCGCAACGTCTTCGAGCCCGTGTTCCAGAAGCCGGCCGGCGTGCAGCACGCCGCGGACGTCCTGCGGAGTCTCGCCACATGATGCAGGACCTCCTCGTCCACGGCGTCTACATCGCCTACGTGCTCGCGTTCCTGCTCGGGCTCGCGACGATCTTCACCTGGGTCGAGCGCAAGCAGTCCGCAGTGATGGCGGACCGCATCGGCGCCAACCGCGCCTACCTGCGCATCCCGTTCACGCAGGTCAAGCTCGTCTGGTGGGGCCTGTTCCACGGCATGGCCGACGGCCTGAAGATGATCCTCAAGGAGAACTTCACCCCCGCCACCTACGACCGCTTCTGCTACCACCTGGCGCCGTGGCTCGCGGCCGTGCCGGTGCTGCTCGTGTTCGCGGTGGTGCCGTTCGGTGGCGAAGTGCAGCCGGCAAAGTTCTTCGAACCGGGGTCGGCCGCGGCACAGTTTTTCGGCGACCGGAGCTGGCGCATGCAGATCGCCTCGCTCGACGCCGGCCTGCTGTTCGTGCTCGCGGTGTCGGGCGTCGGCATCCTCGGCACGATGCTCGCGGGCTGGTCGTCGAACAACAAGTTCTCGATGCTCGGCGCGGCGCGCGCGGCGTCGCAGATGATTTCGTACGAAGTCGCGATGGGTCTCGCGCTGATCTCGGTCGTCGTCACCTACGGCACGGTCGACCTGTTCGAGATGGTGCAGTGGCAGCAGCAGGCGGCCTGGGGCATCGTCGTGCAGCCGGTCGCGTTCATCCTGTTCATGACGGCCGCGATCGCCGAGAACAAGCGCATCCCGTTCGACCTGCCCGAGTGCGAGTCCGAGCTGGTCTCGGGCTACTTCACCGAGTACACCTCGATGAAGATGGGCCTGTTCCTGCTGTCGGAGTTCATTGAGATCGTCGTGATCTCGGCGCTCGTCGTGACGCTGTTCCTCGGTGGCTACACGCTGCCGTTCCTCGGGCCCGAAGGCTTCGCGCTGCCGGGCGGCGGCACCTGGCAGCTGTCGCACCTGACGGTCACGCTGCTGCAGGTGCTCGCCTTCACGGCCAAGGTCTTCGTCGTCGGCTGCTTCCAGATCGGCATCCGCTGGACGCTGCCGCGCTTCCGCTACGACCAGCTGATGGACCTCGGCTGGAAGATCCTGCTGCCGCTCGCGGCGGCGAACCTCGTGGTCACCGCCGTGGTGAGCTGGTGGCTGCTGTGACCGGTCGCACCGTGCCCCCAAAACCCAAGAAGCAGTACTGGAACGAGCCCCGGCTCGGGCTGTGGGAGCGGGTCTACCTGCTCGAGATCGTGCGGGGGCTCTCGATCACGGGCGGCGTGTTCTTCTCGAACATGTGGAAGTGGATCACCGGCCGCAAGGGCGCGCTGACCGCCTACTACCCCGAGGAGCGGCGCCCGGACTATTCGCCGAACAATCGCGGCCGCCACGTGCTGACGCAGCGCGGCGACGGCAAGGTGCAGTGCGTGGCCTGCAACCTCTGCGCGACCGTCTGCCCGGCGTACTGCATCGAGATCGAGGCCACGGCCGATTTCGACGAGCCGGCGCACCCGAAGTCGCCGACCCGGTTCGAGATCGACTACTCGCGCTGCATCTTCTGCGGCTTCTGTGTCGAGGCGTGCCCGGAAGACGCCATCCGCATGGTCCAGGACACGCCCGACCTGCCCGGCTTCGACCGCGACGACATGTGGGGTCGCAAGGACCTGCTGATGAACTGGCACCCGCTCACGGACCCGCGCAAGCGCTACCCGCCGGCGCCGGCCGTGCGTGACGAGGAGCACCGGTCGTGACCGACGTCTTTATCCTGGTCTTCGGCCTGCTCGCGCTCGTGTTCGCCGGCGTCGTGCTCGTCGTGCGCCAGCCGATGCGCGCGGCGCTCGCGCTCGTCGCGCACATGACCTGTCTCGCCGCGATCTACGCCTGCATGAACGTGCACGTGGTCGCGCTGTTCCAGGTGCTGATCTACGTCGGCGCGGTCATGGTCTTCATGGTCTACACGATCATGCTGCTCGACGACCGCGACGTGGCCTATCGCAAGCGCTTCTCCGCGACGCTCGCGCCCGGCATCGTCGTGGCCCTCGTGGTGGGCGGCGCACTGCTGCGGCTGCTCGGGCCCGACGCGCCGCCGTACCAGGCGGGGCAGACGCCCGCCGCCTTTTCGTTCGCGACGTTCTCGACCGAGTTCATGACGCGTTACTGGCTGCACTTCGAGCTCGCCACCGTGCTGCTGCTCGTGGGCATCGTCGCGGCGTGGGCGGTGATCCGGGAGGAGCGCCGATGATGGGTCGCTACGAACTGCTGCTGGCACTGGCGGCCGCGTTGTTCGCGATGGGGCTGTTCGGCGTGATGGTGCGCCGCAACCTGCTCGTCGTCGTGATGAGCGTCGAGCTCATGCTCAACGCCGTCGTGCTGAGCTTCGTCGCCGCGGCCGACCGCACGCAGACGCTCGACGGCGCCGCGATGACGTTCTTCATCTACGTCGCGGCCACTTGCGAGATCGCGGTCGCGATGGCGCTGCTCGTGCTGCTGGCGCGCCGGCGCGGCACGCTCGACCTCGCCGCCGAACAGGAACTGAAGGGCTGACACCTTGAGCACGCTGACCCTGATCCCGCTGCTGCCCCTGCTCGGGTTCCTCGTCAACGGCCTGCTCGGGCGGCAGTTGCCGACGACGGTCGTCTCGATCGTCGGCTGCGCGTTCCCGGCGCTCGCGTTCGTCGCCACCTGCGTCGTCTTCCGCCAGTTCCTCGGCACCGGCAGCCCGCTCGAGGACACGCTGTTCACCTGGGCCGCGACGCGCGGCTTCGTGGTCGACGCCGCGTTCTACTTCGACGCGATCACCGCGGTGATGTGCCTCGTGATCACGGGCATCGGCACGCTGATCCACGTCTACTCGATCGGCTACATGCACGGCGACGCGGGCTACGCGCGCTACTTCGCGTACCTGAACCTGTTCCTGTTCTTCATGCTCGTGCTGGTGCTCGGCAAGAACCTCGTCATGCTGTTCATCGGCTGGGAGGGCGTCGGCCTCGCCTCCTACCTGCTGATCGGCTTCTGGTTCCAGGACCCGGCCAAGACCGCGGCCGGCCTCAAGGCCTTCGTCGTCAACCGCGTCGGCGACACCGGCTTCCTGCTCGCGGCGTTCCTGATCTGGGCCTACGCCGGCACGCTCGACTTCCAGCAGGTGAACACCTATTTCGGCATGACCCCGCCCACGGCCGGCGTCATGACCGCGATCGGCGTGCTGCTGCTGGTGGGCGCCTGCGGCAAGTCGGCGCAGATCCCGCTGCACGTCTGGTTGCCCGACGCGATGGCGGGCCCCACACCGGTCTCCGCACTGATCCACGCCGCGACGATGGTCACCGCGGGCGTCTACCTGCTGTCGCGGCTGAGCGGCCTGTTCCTCGCGGCCGAGCACGCGATGACGGTCGTCGCCTGGGTCGGCGCGCTGACCGCACTCGCCGGCGCGACCATGGGTGTCACGCAGTACAACCTCAAGAAGGTGCTGGCCTACTCGACCATGTCGCAGATCGGCCTCATGGTGATGGCCTGCGGCGTCGGTGCGTTCTCGGCCGGCATGTTCCACCTCTACACGCACGCGTTCTTCAAGGCCTGCCTGTTCCTCGCCGCCGGCGCCGTGCTGCACGCGCTCGCGGGCGAAGAGGACATGCGCAACATGGGCGGGCTCGCGCGCCGGCTGCCGTTCACGTTCGGCGTCTTCCTGCTCGGCACGCTCGCGCTGTGCGGCCTGCCGCCGTTCGCGGGCTTTTTCTCGAAGGACGAGATCCTCTGGGCGGCCTACGCCTCCGAACGCGGCTCGGTCGCGTTGTGGCTGGTCGGCATGACGGCGTCGTTCCTGACCGCCTTCTACATGTTCCGCGCGGTGTTCATGACGTTCTTCGGCGCGAGCCGCGTCGACCCGCACGTGAGCGCGCACATCCACGACGCGCCGCCCACGATGGCGTCCGTGCTGGCCGTGCTGGCGCTCGGCTCGATCGTCGCGGGTTTCGTCGGCCTGCCGGCGTTGTGGCGCGAGGCGTTCGGCCTGTCGGCACCGTTCTACGACCTGCTGGCACCGGTGCTCGGGCACTTCGAGCCGCGGGCCGACGCGGGCCACACGGCCGAGGTCGTGCTGATGGGGCTCGCCGTGCTCGTCGGACTCGCGGGCATCGCGGTGGCGTGGCTTCGTTACGGACGCGCCGGCGCCGACCTGCGTGGCGGCAAGCCCGGGCTCCTGCACGAGACCGTGAGCCGCGGCTATTACTTCGACGCGTTCTACGACAAGGTCGTCGTCCGGACCGTGGACTGGCTGTCGGACACGGTGCTGGCGCGTCGCATCGAGGCACCGCTGACGCGCACCAGCCTCGAGCGCCCGGCCGACGCCGGCGCCCGGATCAACCACTGGTTCACGCGGCTGCAGAGCGGCGACCTGCAGACCTACGTCATATACGCACTGATCGGGCTCGCCATCGTGCTCGGCTTCGGGGTGGCGCATGGCTGAGACGACGATGCTCGGGACCACGCTCTGGCTGCCCTGGATCGCGGCGCTGGCCGTGCCGTTCCTCGGCCGCGGCACGCTGGCCCGCGGCGCCACGCTCGCGACGATGCTCGCGATCCTCTGGCTGGTCGCCAAGCTGTTTCTCGCCTTCGACGGCACGAGCGGACTCGCGCAGTTCGGCGTGCACCTGCCGTTCATCCCCGCGCTCGGCAGCACGCTCGCGTTCGCGCTCGACGGCTACAACGTCTTCCTGGCGCTGCTGACCGCGCTGCTGTTCCCCGTGGTGCTCGCCTGTGCCTGGCGCACCGACGAAGCCGCGCGGCCGTTGTACCTCGCGCTGCTGCTGCTGCTCGAGGCGGCGCTGCTCGGCACGTTCCTGGCACAGGACCTGCTGGTGTTTTTCGTGCTCTGGGAAGCGGTGCTGATCCCGATGGTGCTGCTGATCCTGGTGTTCGGCGGCGCACAGCGGCGCCAGGCCGCGATCAGCTTCTTCCTGTACACGATGGCGGGCAGCATCGTACTGCTGGCGGCCGTGATCTACCTCGGCGCCCAGGCCAGCGCGCAGCTCGGCCACTGGAGCTTCGCCTACTCGAGCCTCGAGACGCTGCAGCTCGACGGTGGCCAGCAGACGTTCGTGTTCCTGGCCGTCGTGCTCGCCTGCGCGGTCAAGAGCCCGCTGTTCCCGTTCCACGCCTGGCTGCCGCTCGCGTATCGCGAGGCCTCGCCGTCCGGCACGGCGCTGATGGCCGGCGTGCTGTCGAAGATGGGGGCCTACGGTTTCCTGCGGCTCGCGTTGCCGCTGGCACCCGACGCGGCCGCGTATTTCGCGCCGCTGCTGATCGGCTGGGCCGTCGTCAGCATCGTCTACGGCGCCGTGCTCGCGTTGCGCCAGCGTCACTACAAGCTGCTCGTCGCCTACGCCTCGCTGAGCCACATGGGTTACATCGTGCTGGGCGCCTTCAGCCTGCAGCCGACCGGCCTGCACGGCGCGATGGTGCAGATCCTGAGCCACGGCGTCGTGGTCGCGGGCCTGTTCCTGCTGCTGGGGCTGCTCGAACAGCGACGCGGCAGCGCCTACCTGCAACTGCACGGGCTCGCCACGCGCGCGCCGCGTTTCGCGGTCGTGACGATGCTGTTCGTGCTGGCGTCGCTCGCACTGCCGCTCACGAGCGGTTTCGCGGCCGAGTTCCTCGTGCTGATCGGCGCCTTCAACGCCGGGCTCGCGCACTGGCACGCCGGTGCCGGTGCCGGCATGCTGGTCGCCGCGCTGGTCGCCGCGACCGGGGTCGTGCTCGGCGCGACCTACATGCTGCGTTTTGCGCGCACGCTCTTGTTCGACGACTCGAGCCTGCCCGAGCGTCTCGACCGCGACCTGACGACGCGCGAACTCGCGGCGCTCGCGCCGCTGCTGCTGCTCGTGTTCTGGATCGGCGTGCGACCGGCGGCCTGGATGAACGCGACCGAGGCGACGGTCGGGCAACTGGCGCGGCCCGGGATCGCGACGATGGTGGGAGCGCAGCATGACGAGTGAGGTCTTCTACACGCTGGGGCCGGACCTGCTGCTGCTCGGCGTCGTCGTCGCGCTGATGTTGCTCGAGGCGCTGCGCTTCGACGAGCGCTGGGGCCAAGGCGTGTTCGTCGCCGGCGTGGTCGGTGCGGCCGCCTGCGCCTGGCACCAGTTCGACCACGGGTATGCCGCGAGCGTCGTGGCCGGCGAACTCGGCGTCGACGCGCTCGCGGTCGCGGGCAAGCTCGTGCTGCTGCTGTGCGGTCTCGGCGTCGCCGCGTGGTTCCCCGGCGCAGGCCGCGGCTACAAGTTCTGGATCCTCGCGGCCGGTTCGCTGCTCGGCGGTCTGCTGATGCTCGGCAGCCAGAGCTTCGCGACGCTGTTCATCGGCATCGAGCTGCTGTCGTTGCCGGCCTTTGCGCTGATCGTGCTCGGCCAGGGTCGCACCGCGGCCAGCGAGGGCGCGTTCAAATACCTGGTGCTGTCGTCGGTCGCGAGCGCGTTGTTCCTGTTCGGCGCCTCGCTCGGCTACGGCATCACCGGGTCGCTGCGGCTCGGCGACTTCAACGACCTTTTCCTCGACGGCGGGCTGCAGTCCCAGGCCGCGATCCTGCTGGTGATGTCGGGGTTGTTCCTCAAGGCCGCCGTGTTCCCGTTCCACGCGTGGGCGCCCGATGCGTACGCAGCCGCACGCCTGCCCGTGACCGCGCTGATGGCCTCGGTCGTCAAGGCGGCCGTGATCCTCGCACTGGTCCGTGTCTTCGGCGCGTCGGCGCTGAACGGGTCGGCAACGGCCGTCGTGGCCGCGCTGGCGGTCATTTCGATCGTCTACGGCAACCTGGCCGCGCTGCGCCAGCCACGGCTGCGTCGCCTGCTCGCATACTCGTCGGTCGCGCACGCCGGCTACATGGTGTTCGCGCTGCTCGACGTCACCGGCAGCCGTGCCAACGACCTGCTGATCTACACGCTGGTCTACGGCCTCGCCACCGTGCTCGCCTGCGCGAGCTTCGCGGTGCTGTGCCCGGGCGACGACGACAGCCTGACGCGGCTCGACGGCCAGTTCGCGCGCCGGCCGGTGGCGTCGCTGCTGCTCGCGGCCGCGATGCTGTCGCTGGCCGGCGTGCCGCCGCTGCCCGGCTTTTTCGCGAAGGTGTTCGTGTTCAAGTCGGTGATCGCCTCCGGCCACGTGGTGGCGGCGACGCTCGCGTTCGCGGGCAGCTTCCTTGGCCTGGCCTATTACATCGGTATCATGCTGCGGCTGTTCCGGCCGGCCGCAGACACGTCCGCCGACACGGCGTCCGTGACGATGACGGACAAGCAGGAACGAACGATCGCTTAACTCGCGAGGGGGATGCCCATGGTGCTCGAAACGGTCGGCCCGCCGGTGCTGCATGGAACGGTCGGTGGCATGCTCGAGGTCAAGGGAACGCGCGTGTTCGCCGTGGAACCGTCGACGATGGTCTACGACGCGATCGCGCGCATGGACGAATGGCGGGTCGGCGCGCTGCTCGTGATGCAGGACGACCGGCTGATCGGCATCGTGTCCGAGCGCGACTACACGCGACGCGTGATCCTGCGTGGCCGCGCCTCGCGCGACACGCCGGTCGAGGACATCATGACGCGCGACGTGATCACCGTGCGACGCGACACGACCCTCGGCGACTGCCTCGGCATCGTGACCAAGCACGGCATCCGCCACCTGCCGGTGGTCGAGGACGGCCGCGTCGTCGGCGTGATCAGCATCGGCGACCTCGTGCGGACCGTGCTGGCGCAGCAGGCCGAGCAGATCTCGAGCCTGAAGTCGTACATCCAGAGCGACTATCCGAGCTGAGCCCGCGTTCGATTGTCGGCATCGACTGATCTCGTTCGCGGGCCCGCTGGGGTAGTCTGCGCGGCGTGAGTACCCTCCCGTCGCCCGACCGCCCGGCTGCAGACCGGCACCCGTCTCCCGTTGCACCCGTCGAGCACGGCTCGCCGGTCGTGCGCGCGGTCTTTTTCGTCATCGGCGCGCTCGCGTTCGTCACCGCGATCGCCGGCGTGTTCCTGCCGCTGCTGCCGGCGACGCCGCTGTTCATCCTGGCCGCCGCCTGCTTCGCGCGCGCCTACCGGCCGTTCCACGACTGGATGCTCGCGCATCGCTGGCTGGGCCCGATGCTGCGCGAGTGGCACACCCACCGCAGCATCCCGTACCGCACCAAGGTCTTCGCCATCGTCACGATGCTGCTGTCGTTCGGCGCCTCGATCGTGTTCTTCATCGAGCCCCGCTGGCTGCAACTGCTGCTGGCGTTGTGCGCGGTCGGGCTGGCGGCCTGGCTGTACTCGATTCCGTCGCGCGACCGGCCGGCACAGCCCCCGGCCTAGCTTCGACGCGACCGGCCGACCGGCCGACCGGCCGACCGACCGGCCGCGGTTGCGGTCGGGCGCGCCTGCCCCACAGAATCGGTCCATGGACGACACCGCCATCGCGACCGCCACCGCGGCAACGCTCGAGCGCTCGCTGCACGATCGGATCCCGCTGTCACGGGCGATGGGCCTGCACGTGCGCACTGCGACCCCGAATGCCGTGACGGTGCGGGCGCCGCTCGCGCCGAACGTGAACCACAGCGGCACCGTCTTTGGCGGCAGCGCGGCCGCCGTCGCGGTGCTCGCCGCGTGGTCGCTGGTCGAAGTGCGTCTGGGCGCCGCGGACATGACCGGCCGGATCGTGATCCGGCGCAGCGAAATGGAGTTCCTGCGACCGATCGGCGGCGAGTTCGACGCGACCGCGTCGACCCCTGACGACGCCTCGTGGGACCGACTGCTTGCCACCCTGCGACGCGGACGCATGGGGCGCATCACCGTGCGCGCCCTGCTGGCCTGTGACGGCGAGACGGTGGGCGAGTTGCTCGCGGAGTTCGCGGTGCTGCCGGCATGACCCGGCACGCAGGGACGCCGATCGGGGCCGCGGGCCGTCTCGCGTGCCTGCTCGCGTTCGCGCTTGCCACCGCGCTCGCGGGTGGCTGCGCCGCGGGCGCGTCGCGCCCGCCACCGGCCCACAAGCTCGAGGCCATGCGCGCGGAGGCGTTGCGCGCGCTGCCGCCGGACGAGGAGGGCGAGTTCCGCGCCAGCGACCTCGTCGAACCCGTGGCGCTGGACCCCACGCTGCGACTCGACGTGCGCTACGCAAGCTCGCGCAACTTCCTGCGCTGGCCCGTGTACGCGGAACCGCGCGTGTTCCTGCAACGGCCCGCGGCCGAAGCCGTCGTGCGCGTGAATCGTGCCTTGCGCGACCAGGGCTACGGGCTGCTGCTGTTCGACGGCTACCGGCCGTGGTACGTCACGCAGGTCTTCTGGGACGCCACGCCGCCGGAGCAGCGCATGTTCGTCGCCGACCCGAACCAGGGCTCGCGTCACAACCGCGGGTGTGCGGTGGACCTGACGCTGTACGAGCTCGCGAGCGGTCGCGAGGTCGCGATGCCGAGCGACTACGACGACTTCACCGAACGCGCCAGCCCCGACTATGCCGGCGGGTCGCCGCAGCAGCGTGCAGCCCGCGACCTGCTGCGTCGCGCCATGGAAGCCGAGGGCTTCACGGTCAACGAGCACGAGTGGTGGCATTTCGACTGTCGCGACTGGCAGCAGTACCGCATCGAGAACGTGCTGTTCAAGGACATCGGCCACCCCGCGTCGTCGCCGTAGCGCGCAAAGGCTCGCCGAGCGGGCTCGGGTTCCGACGCCGGATCCGCCGCCTCGTCACAGTGTGAAGCGTCCTCCGGGGGGTGCAGGTTCCGGATTCCGGTTCGCGGACCGTCGCGAGCCATGGACGGCTCGCGCCGAGCCCGCATGGATGCGTCTTGCTGGCGTGTCCGCGAATCCGGATCCGGGACCTGCGCCCCCTTACGCAGCATGACGCGGCGTGTCGGAGAATCCGACGTCGGGGACCGAGCCCGATCCGGCGTTGCGACCCCGCGACGATCCGCGATCCGCTGGCGCGACACCGCCGTGCCCGCTACCTTCCGTGGACGGGACGGCGGGGTGACCGTCCCACACCGCAGGGGGAAGGGAATGCTCGTCAACGCAGGCCAGACGCTCACCGAGCGCGCGCGTCTCAGCGGTCGCATGGAAGCCATCGTCGAAGTCGCCACCGGCGCCCGCTACGACTTCCGCCAGCTCAACGACCGCACCAACCAGGTCGCCAATGCGCTGCTCGCGCTCGGCGGTCTCAACCCCGGCGACCGTGTCGCCTGCCTGATGTCGAACCGGTCGCGTTACGCCGAGGGCTACTACGCCTGCGCCAAGACCGGTTACGTGTTCGTGGCGCTGAACTGGCGTCTGACCGTGCCCGAGCTGTCGTACCAGTTGCTCGACAGCGGCGCCGCCGCGGTCCTCTACGACACCGACCAGATGGCACTGGTCGAGCCGCTCAAGAGCCAGTTTCCGCACGTGAAGTGGCTCGCCGCCGACCACGGCGACTTCGACGCGGCGATTGCCGCGGCGCCGACGAGCGAGCCGCCGATCGGCGCGAGCGGCGAGGACCCGCTGTACATGATGTATACGAGCGGCACCACCGGCCGGCCCAAGGGGGCGCTGGTCTCGCACCGCGCCAACCTCGCGTACATGGCGAGCATGCTCGCGACCAGCGACCTCGGCACCGAGGAGCGCCAGATCGTGGTCGCGCCGATGTTCCACATCGCGGGGCTCGGCCTCACCATGATCGCGGTCTATCGCGGCATGACCTCGGTGATCCTCAAGGCCTTCGACCCGGTGGTGATGTGGCAGGTCGTCGATTCCGAGCGCATCACCGGCTTTTTCGCGGTGCCGTCGATGCTCGCGTTCCTGTACCAGCACCCGCAACGCGCCGTCTCGCAACGCAAGGAACTGCGCTGGGCGCTCTGTGGCGCGGCGCCGGTGCCCGTGAGCCTGATCGAGGCCTGGCACGCGATGGGCGTGCAGGTCCGCCAGGTGTACGGCGCGACGGAGACGCACGGCGGCATCTGCCTGCTCACGGCCGAGCACGCGACGCGCAAGGTCGGCTCGACCGGCCTGCCCTATTTCGGCATCGACGTGCGCGTCGTCGACCTCGCCGGCAACCCGGTGCCGCCGGGCATGCCGGGCGAGGTGATCACGCGGGGGCCGCACCTGTTCAGTGGTTACTGGAACCAGCCCGAGGCGACCCGCGCCGCGGTGCGCGACGGCTGGTTCCACACCGGCGACATCGCCGAAGTGGACGACGAGGGGTTCGTCTACATCAAGGACCGGGCCAAGGACATGATCATCTCGGGCGGCGAAAACGTGTACCCGGCCGAGATCGAGAACGTGCTGAGCTCGCACCCGGCCGTGAGCGAGGTCGGCGTCATCGGCCAGCCGTCCGGCAAGTGGGGCGAGTGCGCCTGCGCCGTGGTCGTGCGCATCGGCGGCTGGGAGGGCGACGACGCGCAACTGGTCGAGGAGCTGCGCACGCTCGCACGGACGCGGCTCGCGCGTTTCAAGCAGCCGAAGTCCTACGTGTTCGTGGACACGCTGCCGCGCAACCCGTCGGGAAAGATCCTCAAGCGCGTGCTGCGCGAGACGTTCCCCGGGCCGGCTCCGGAATAGGCACGTCGGTTGTTGTCGCACGCCTGCCGGATGCCTATGCTCGCCCGGATGCCTCACCTCGCCGTCGCGACCGGTCCTGCGCCCACGTGCGTGCGGCGACGCCCGGTCGCGAACGAATGAACGCCCCGCTCGAGCGCCCCAAGGCCCGCTCGCTCGGGCCGCTGCGTGCACTGCTGCCGTACCTGCGGCCGCACCGCGGCATCCTGCTGGCGGCACTGGCGGCGCTGCTGGTCGCGGCGGCCGCGATGCTCGCCTTGCCGGTCGCGTTGCGTTACCTGATCGACGAGGGGCTTTCGTCGCGCAGCACCGAGACGATCAACCAGTACTTCGTCGCGTTCCTCGCCGCCGCAGCCGTGTTCGGCGTCTTCGCGGCGTTGCGGTTCTACCTGGTCACCTGGCTCGGCGAGCGCGTCGTCGCCGACCTGCGCTCGGCCGTGTACGCGCGCGTGATCCGCATGGACCCGGCATTCTTCGAGGTCACGCGCGTCGGCGAGGTGCTGTCGCGGCTCACGGCCGACACGACGCTGGTGCAGTCGATCGCGGGCGTGAACCTGTCGATCACCTTGCGCTCTGTGATCTCGCTGCTCGGCAGCCTCGTGATGCTCGCGGTCACGAGCGCCAAGCTCACCGCGGTGATGGTCGTGCTGATCCCGGTCATCCTCGTGCCGCTGATCGTGCTCGGCCGGCGCGTGCGCAAGCTCTCGCGTGCCTCGCAGGACCGCATCGCCGACACCAGCGGCATCGCCGACGAGACGCTCAATGCGATCCAGACCGTGCAGGCGTTCACGCTGGAAGGCATCAATTCGCGTCGCTTCGACGCCGCGGTCGAGGACTCGTTCGACGCGGCCGTGCGACGCACCCGGACGCGTTCGACGCTGACCGCGCTCGCGACGATGCTCGTGTTCGGTGCCATCACGTTCGTGCTCTGGCTCGGTGCGCACGAGGTCGTGCGCGGCCAGATGACTGGCGGCCAGCTCGGGCAGTTCCTGCTCTACGCGGGCTACGTCGCGATGTCGGCGGCGAGCCTGAGCGAAATGTGGGGCGAAGTGCAGCGTGCCGCCGGTGCCATGGAGCGCCTGGTCGAGTTGCAGCAGGCGCAGCCGACGATCGAAGCCCCCGCCGACCCGCAACCTTTGCCGAGCCCGGGTCGCGGTGAAATCCGCTTCGAGCACGTCACCTTCCGTTACCCGTCGCGGCCGGAAGCGGCGGCGCTGGCCGATTTCGACCTGCACGTGCGCGCCGGCGAGACGGTCGCGTTCGTCGGGCCGTCGGGTGCCGGCAAGAGCACCGCCTTCCAGCTGCTGCTGCGCTTCTACGACCCGACCGCCGGCCGTGTGCTGATCGACGGCGTCGACGTCGCGCGGGCCGACCCGCTCGCCGTGCGTGGCTGCATCGGCCTCGTGCCACAGGACACCGTGCTGTTCGCGGCGAGCGCGCGGGAGAACATCCGCTACGGGCGGCCTGGCGCGAGCGACGCCGAGGTCGAAGCGGCCGCACGGGCCGCGGCCGCCGACGACTTCCTGCGGCGCCTGCCCGAGGGCTACGACACGTTCCTCGGCGAGCGCGGCACGCGCTTGTCCGGCGGCCAGCGTCAGCGCATCGCGATCGCACGCGCGATCCTGCGCGACCCGCCGATCCTGCTGCTCGACGAGGCGACCAGCGCGCTCGACGCCGAAAGCGAGCGTCTGGTCCAGGGCGCGCTCGACCGGCTGATGCAGGACCGCACGACGATCGTGATCGCGCACCGGCTCGCGACCGTGCTCGAGGCCGACCGGATCGTCGTCATGGACCACGGCCGCATCGTCGCGCAGGGCACGCACGGCGAACTCGTGCGGCACAACGAGCTCTACGCGCGGCTGGCCGCGCTGCAGTTCACGGACGCCCTCAAATGAGCGACGCCGATCCCGATCGCGAGTTGAGCGACTGGACCCCGCCGCCCGTCCCGGCGTCGCGCCGGATCGAACGACGACCCCGGACGAGGAACCACCCGATGCAACGTCACCGCCCGGCTTCGCTCGCCGCCACCCTGATCCTGACGCTCACGTGTGCGCTGCCGGCCGGACAACGCGCCACCGCCGACACACTGCTGGTCGTGCGCAAGTCCGCCGACGCGCTCGACCTGATCGACCCGGGGTCGGGCCTGCGTCTCGCGAGTGTCGCAGTGGGTTTCGCGCCGCACGAAGTCAGCGTGTCGCCGGACGGCAAACTCGCGGTCGTCTCGAACTACGGCACCGGCGACAAACCCGGCTCGTCCGTCAGCATCGTCGACCTCGAGCGGCCGCGTGAACTGCGCCGCATCGAGCTGGCGCCGCACACGCGCCCGCACGGCGTGCAGTGGTACGCGTCCGATCGCATCGCGGTGACGACGGAGGGCTCAAGGCACCTGCTGGTCGTCGACCCGAGCTCCGGCAAGGTCGTCGGCAGCACGCCGACGGGTCAGGACGTGTCGCACATGGTCGCGGTCGCGCCCGACGGACAGCGCGCGTTCGTCGCCAACATCGGCTCCGGCAGCGTCACCGCGACCCACGTGGGCAACCACAATGCAGTCGTGCCTGTCTCGATCGCCACCGGCGCCGGCACCGAGGGAATCGCGGTGCATCCCGACGGCCGACGAGTGTGGGTGCTCGCGCGCGCGGAAGGCACGCTGTCGTGGTTCGACACCGGGTCCCTCGAACGGCTGGGCGGCCTCGCGATGCCCGGCATCCCGATCCGCGTCGCGTTCAGCCCCGACGGCACGCGGGCCTATGTGACGCGCGCCGGCGCCGGCGACGTGCTGGCCCTCGACGGGGTCACCGGCCAGCAGGTCGCGCAGCGCAAGCTCGACGTGCCGCTCGCAGCCGACGCCGCCTCGCGCCCGTTCACGAAACTCGCCCCGGGCAGTCCGCTGCCGGTCGGGCTCGTGGTGGCGCCGGACGGTCGCTCCATTTACGTCGCGGCGACGATGGCCGATCGGGTCTTGCAACTCGACGCGCTGACGCTCGCGGTGCTGCGCACGATCGAGGTCGATGGCGAGCCGGACGGACTCGGCTTGACCGGGGTGTTACCCAAGGCGGAGTGCCACGCCTGTGCACCGGAAGTGTCGCCGACGCCCTGAGCGAGGCCTGTCGTCGCGCGATCACGACGGCGCCGGTCGCAACGCGGCGGCTGTTCAGTCGCCGTCGTTCGCCTCGTGGATCGCCGCGATCACGCCGACCACCGCCGCGCCGATCAGGATGCCCTTGACGAGGTCGTCGTCATCGTCGTGACGATCGTGCCCGCGGTAGTAGCGCGTGACGTAGTCGTACTCGTTCCAGTACCTGCCGTCGCGGTACCAGCGACGGTCGCCCCGGTAGTAGGCATCTCGCAGGTGCACGACGTGACGCGGGTCGGTGCAGTAGCGCCCACCCGGGTGATAGTGCGCAGTGGCGCCGCGAAAATACCGGCCTTCGTCGTAGGCGTAGCGACCGTAGCGTCGATCGCCGTCCGACGCCCGCTCGCGCTGGACTTCACGCCACGCTTCGCGACGCTCGCGGTCCACCTCGCGCTGGCCTTCGCGCACTTCGCGTACGACGCACTTGCGGTTCCCGCAGCGCTCGATTTCACGCGCGGCCTCGTGCTGTTCACGGGCGACGTTGCGCGCGCCTTCGCGCCACTCGCGGCGAACGTCCCGCGAATCGGCGCCGGCGAACGTCGGTGCGATCGTCGCCACGCAGGCGACGGCCGTCGTCAGGAACCTCAGGTACTTCACTTGTTCGTCCTCGTGGTCTTGACACGGAACCCGTCCGGCGCTCGGCAGCCGGGCTACCGGACTGCGCCGAACGGGCCTCGTCGAGCTCATGGAGAAGAGAACGTGGCGTCCGTGTCGCGGTTGACAGGCCGGTGCCGGTTGCAGGGCATCGAAGCCGGGGGCGCGAATCGGCGGCTCTTTTCGGCCCGGCGACGGGCGCGGCCGTCGTCAGGTGTTGTGCGGTCGCGCGCGGGCGCGAAATTCAGCATCATGCGCGCGCAAGCCAGGGTGGCCGACTCCATCCGGCACCGTCGAGTCGAGAGCGATGACGAACCTGATCGAGACCCTTGCCGAGCACCCGGCCACTGAAATCGTCCGCCGCAACGGCCTGGCCGACTTCCTGTCCCGCCATCCGCGGGCAATGCTTTTCTTCACGGGCGATGTCGCGACGCACCCGGAAGCGCTCGACGTGGCGATCGTCGTACGCGAGTTGCTGCGCCAGTACTCAGGGCGTCTCGCACTCGGGCTGGTCGATCGTCGCGACGAGACCGCGGTGATGGCCAGGACGGGAGTCGTCGTGCTGCCTGCAGTCGCCTTCGTGAGCGACGGCAAGCCGGTCGACGTCGTCGCCCGAATGCGCGACTGGTCGGCCTACGCGCAGGCCGTGGACAAGCTTTTCCCGTCGGTATCCGGGACGTCGGCGCCGTGAACGGCGTGGCAGACGTGACCACCGCGGGCGGCGGGGCCGTGAGCCGGCTGGTCGAGTATTACCGGCGGGCCGCGGAGCGCATGGGCGGCTTGCCGGTGTACAACGCCGCGCTCGCGGTCGAGGCGGTGGGGTTCCGCGAGCACGACGGCCGTCAGGTCGGCGTCATCGTCACGCCGTGGTTCATGAACCTGACGGCGCTGCCGGCGGCGCAGGACCTCGACGCCTGGCACAAGGGTGCCACCACGCGACTCGCGCTCCCGTCCGGGCGCTACGACTTCGTCGTCAGCGAGGCGGGCGACCTCGGCCTCATCGCGACGTGCTCGCTGTTTCCGCTGATGCACGACTTCGCCGACCAGGCCGAGGCGCGTGATGCGGCGGCGGCCGCGATCACGGCGCTGATGCAGCCGGAGCCGCCTGCGGAACCGCCTGCACCGAAGACGTCGCCGCAGTTGTCACGACGAAAATTCCTGGGCGGCTGAGTCCCTCACCCCGCCCTCTCCCGCTCGCGCGGGAGAGGGAGCCGGACCCTCACCCCACCCTCCCGCTCGCGCGGGAGAGGGAGCACTCACGGGGCGCCGATGTAATCCATCTTGCCGAGCTCGACGCCGCAGTGACGCAGGATCGCGTACGCGACCGTGCCGTGGAAATGCACGTTCGGCAGCACGAACTGCATCAGGTACGGCAGGCCCTCGAACACGAGCTCGCCGTTGCGCGTCTTGAGCGTCACGCTGCGTTCTTCGCTGCCGTCCACCTGCACCGGCTCGAAGCTCTCGATGAACGCGACCGTCCTCTCGATCCGCGCGTAGAGCTCCTCGAACGTGGCTTCCTTGTCCTCGTAGCTCGGCACTTCGACGCCCGCGAGACGCGCGACGCAGCCCTTGGCCATGTCGGTGGCGATCTGCACCTGGCGCGTCAGCGCGAACATGTCGGGCGCGAGCCGGTAGCCGAGCAGCACGGCGGGATCGATCTTGCGCGCCGTCGCGTGGGCCTCGCCCTTGCGCAAGACCGCGGCAAGATTGCGCAGCGCGCGTGCGAGCACGGGGACCGAGGCGCGGTACATCGAGATCTGCATGCTTTCCCTCCCGAAAAGCGGGAAGTCTAGCGTGTCAGCCGGTCGACGTCCGTTGGCCCCGGATGCAGCGCAGGTACAGGGTCTCGAAGCACTGCTCGGTCATCGGCACCGGGTTGCCGCCGGTCGACGGGTCCGCGAAGGCCTGGGGCGCAAACGTCTTCGCGTGCGCCTCCTCCAGCCCGAGTGCAGACAGCGTGTCCGGGATGCCGATCTGCCGACGCAGGTCGAGCACCCAGCGCAGCACGCCGTCGAACGAGGGCTGCTCCAGCCCGAGCCATGCGCCGAGACGCGCCAGCTTGGCGCCGAGCGCGTCGCGATTCCACTCGAGCACGTACGGCATGACGACCGCATTGGTGAGCCCGTGGTGCGTGCCGAGGTTCGCCGAACACGGGTGGCTCAGGCTGTGCATCGCACCGAGCCCCTTCTGGAATGCGGTGGCCCCCATCGACGACGCCACGAGCATCTGGGTCCGCGCCTCGAGGTCCGCGCCGTTCGCGACCGCACGCGGCAGGTACTCGCGGATCAACCGCATGCCCTCGACCGCGATGCCCTCGGCCATCGGGTGATANCCCGGCGCGCAATAGGCCTCNAGGTTGTGCGACAGCGCGTCCATGCCGACCGCGGCCGTGACCTTTGGGGGCAGGCCGANCGTGAGTTCNGGGTCGAGGATCACGAGCGCCGGCAGCATCTTCGGNTGAAAGATGATCTTCTTGGTGTGGTCGCGCAGGTCGGTGATGACCGCGGCGCGCCCCACCTCCGAGCCCGTACCGGCAGTGGTCGGCACGGCCACGACCGGCGCCATGCGCTCGGTCTGCACGCGCGTGTACCAGTCCTCGCGGTCCTCGAAATCCCAGATCGGCCGCGTCTGGCCCACCATCAGCGCGACGGCTTTGGCCGTGTCGAGCGCGCTGCCGCCGCCGAACGCGATCACGCCGTCGTGACCACCCTTGCGATAGGCGGCCACACCCGCGACGACGTTCGCCTCGACCGGGTTCGGCTGCACGTCGGCGAACAGCCCGCAGGCGAGACCGGCCTTGCGGCACAGTTCCAGAACGCGTCCGACCATCGGCAACGGTGCGAGCCCGGCGTCGGTCACGAGCAAGGGGTGCGAGATGCCGAGCGCACGGCAGTGCTCCGGCAACTCCACGATGCGGCCGGCGCCGCAGCGGATGCTCGTCGGGTAGTTCCAGTTGCCGCGCAGTGTCGTGGTCACGGTGGCGCACTCCGTCGAGGCGCGGTGCGC
>Ga0065704_10070346_pt1 | contig 31193 bp, 22 predicted proteins | sample SwiRhicommuniRL2_FD_59091 | JGI IMG/M metagenome (GOLD analysis project Ga0065704, IMG submission 59091) | Switchgrass rhizosphere bacterial communities from Rose Lake, Michigan, USA - RL2 v2 (version 2) | ecosystem: Host-associated > Plants > Roots > Rhizosphere > Soil | place: East Lansing, MI | reverse complement strand
CTTGTCCGTCAGTTCATATCGCCGCCGCGTCACACGCCCTCCGTTTCCAAAGGCCGCCTGAATCACGCCAAGGCCGACAACTCAACCCGATTTATGGGTTTACGCCCTAGTCTTTCCGATACCGGAAATGATGATCCGCAGTTGATGGATGCAACAGCCATGTGGCTGATGGACATTGCGACGGGCATCGATGCAGAACTTCAGGAGCGGAATGATTTCCTCCGCAGCCTGCTGGCCTGTCGCGGTGGATCGAACAACGCGGCGACCAATGCGCGCAAGGCGCTGGCCCATTGGCGGCTGAAATATAATGAGCTGGAAGCGGACCGCCGGGCCGTGGAATCCGCGCTGGCCGATGAGATGGAGGCGGTTCGTCCGCTGGCGGTGGGGCTGTTCAATCAGATGCTGAAGGTCAAACTGCTCGGCATCGACTGTGAGCGCGCCATCGAGGCCGAGCAGCGCTATGCCGAGAAGCGCGCTGTGGAGGACAGGACGGGTGTCTATGATGCGGCGCGCAATGTCCTGGACCGCCTCCATGAGGATTTCGGCATCGCCGAAGGCCACTGGTACTCGATCACGGAGGAAGGGCTGCCGGCCCTGCGGGACGTGATCGAGCGGGAGAATGCCCGGGCGGGCCTGGGTTCTCCGCTGAAGCCGACAATCCGGAAGAAGAAGCGTGCGAAGCGTTCCCGCTGAGCCGCTGAAGGGTGCCGCGACGCTGTCGCGGCACCCCGATAAGCCGTCAGGCGTCCTCCCGCCTCTGGCGCTGGGCGGCGTGCGCCGACCACCCCTCGGCCAGCGGCCGATCCACCCCGAAGGGCGCAGATTAGGTAACGCCCCGCGTTTCCTAGTCGGTATTGCGCGTGTTTTAACTTTTGTCGGGCGGAACGCTCCGAAGGGCCGTGCCTGGCCCATTTGTCGGGAGAAAGGCGATCGCGTCGCTTTTCATTGCCGGCGGCAGCCTTCTGTCGGGAGGAAAGCTCTGAAACCGGCAGCACAGATCGTCCGGTCCACGTTGGGCAGGGACGCCGCACTCATCTGAAATCATGGATTTAGCCGACAAATGGGAAGCGTCGCATGACTTGGCCATTTGTCGTGAGAAAGAATAAAAGAGGTTTAAAATGAAGAAGTTGGAAGAAAATCTGGCGGAGCAGGCGCTGGGGCCGGACGCTTACGCCGAGTATAAGAAAGTTTCCGGCCGTCTTGCCGCGAACAGCCGCAACCTGCCGGAGCTGGTTCGTGCCGGTGTGCCCATCGCTGAATGGTGGACCGAGCTGGCTGATGGGGTCGCCCCCCAATTGGCGAAAGCAGAGGTGGCGGCGGAACGGGATCGCAACGAGAAATATGCGGCGGAGATGCCGTGGGTTCACGAGGCGACGCCCGCTGAAATGCTGCGGGACATCGAACGGATGCAGTGGTTCAACAACCGCATCCGCAGGTTCATCCGTGAAATGGATGGCAAACATGCTGCCCTGGCGGAATGCCTGACGCTGCAAGCCACTACGGTTCGCTCGATCCTCCAGCAGCAGGAGACGGAACTGGGCAAGGTGCTCACCAAATTCGCCCTGCGGTTAAAGAAGGCCGGTCTCAAGGCGGAATCCGTCAAGAATCTGTCGAATGGCGCAGTCGAGGCCTTTGCCGATGCACTTGGCGGAAAGGGCGAGGCAAATCTGTGTGCCCTGCTGGGTGTGGGCCGACCCCAGATGACCGAGTCGGAGATCGCGAACATGGAAGCGGAGCAGGCCGGGATCGATGCGCAGATCGCCGCGATGGAAGCCTGGCTGGCCGAACAGCAAAAGCCGCTCGAGACGATGGACGGCCCCATCGCAGTGCCGCGGGTCAGGCCGCTGGAGGAATGGGACTATCAGGTCGGTCCCTTTCCGCCGGAATGGTGGTCATTCGCTCAGGATACGCCGCCGGATTATGAGTGGGAATATCGGTACGCCACGGACGAAGAATTTCACAGAGCGATCAACACGGATCTCCCTGAGGCCCACAGTTGGGGGAAGCTCAGAGAGTGGGATCGCAATTTTGCGGAGATCGCCCTGGACAGGATTCGCACCCAAAAGGGTGCGGCAGGGAACGTGCGGGACATAGTCAGCGCCAGGAAGGGCATCAATCCGGACGCCGTCGATGAAAATCTGGTCCGGGCTTGGCTGTTCCTGCTGGCCGCCCGTACCATGCCGCAAGAGGATTTTGAGAGGTTGTTCGAACCGGGATATTTCGACCATATCATGATCCCGTGCTATGGCTCGGGTGTCGGCGTGATCCGTGAGCTGCACTGGCTGGGTAATCGGGCTGAAAGCGGCCATCATATCGCGGGTAGGTAGGCGCTTCACGCTGAGCAGGCCAATGTGCCTGCTCAGGCTAACCATCTCCTTGCCACAGTAGCCATATCATCCAGAATGACGCCATTAATGGCTTGAAATTCTTTTAGTTTATCCCTGTAAGCCCTTCTTGGGGTTTACAGGGGTAAACGATGAATCTGAAGAATTGCGCGTCGAAGTGGGCGTTGCTCGCGGGCGCCAGTGTCATCGCCGCGCTCGCTACTGCTTCGTCCGCGCAGGCGGCCTGCACCACCGCCAACGGCATCGTCACCTGCACGGGCGACAATCAGCCCTTTGCTGTGACCTCTAACGGTCAGACCATCATCGCGCAGGGGGCGACCGTCGCCGGGACCGGCCTGTCCGCACTCCGCCTGAACAGCGCGCGTGCCAATCTGGTCGTCAACGGCACGATCAGCGCCACCGGCGCCGCGGCGCTGACCATCCAGAATGGCGACCGCATCTTCACCTATGACCCTTATGCCGGCGCCGCGCCGAACGGAAGCTATTCCTACCCCTATCTCTATCCCACCGGCCAGGCCACGATCCTCGTTGGAGCGCAGGGCATCATCAGCGGCGATACAGGCATCTGGATCGAGCGGTCGAGCAGCAACTATCTGGGCGGCTCCACGGCGTCGATCGACAATAGCGGCCTCATCACCGCAACCTCGGGCAGCGCTATCCGCGGACCATCGGGGGTTTCGGGCGTCAGCTATACATCGATCACCAACCGGGAAAGCGGGACGATCCACGGTATCGCCGCGGCGGTGGGGGGGATCGTCAATGCCGGCCTGATAGATGGGCGCGGCAATGCAGCCATCGACCTTGCTGCCCGCTATGACGGTGTCTTCGCCAGCTATGGCCTGTCGACCGTCACCAACAGCGGAACGATTACCTCCGCTGCCGGCGCGACGATCGTCAGCCAGCAAAACCCTCTGTCCGTCACCAACAGCGGTCTGATCGGCAATAGCAATGGAGGGCAGGCAATCCATGCCGGATCGAACCTTTATCTGACCAATACGGGCACGATCCAGGGCACGATCGTGGCCCGTGGCGCCAGCACCATCGACAGCAGTGCAGGAACCATAGAGGGTGACGTGCTGCTGGGCGATGGTGACGATATCGTCATCGCCGCGCTGGATGAGGATAACCGGTTGAAGACCGGGATTACTGGTCTGATCGATGGCGGCGCGGGCATCAACGCCATTGCCCTGTCCATTGCCGCCGATGCCACGCTGACCGGCACGCCGGTGCTGCCGACCCGTTTCTCCCAGCTGCGGGCAAGCCTCTCCAATGAGGCGAAGCTCACGCTCGACGCCGGTTTCGCTGGCACGTCCAGCCTCTATGTCTCCGGCGCTGGCACGCTGCGTAACCAAGGGGTGCTCGATACTCAAGGCCGGGCCATAGAGGCTTATGGCTCTGGCTACCCCTCGCCGCTCAGCCTGCAAAATGATGGCACGATCAGGGCGAGCCTGACGAGCGCGACTGACGCCGCCGTCTTGATCGATGGCGTTGCGCTGACCAACGCCGGCAGCATTGCGGCGACCGGCGGCGCGGGCGTCCTGTTGAAGTCGGGCTATGGTACGGCGCTGACCAACAGCGGCACGATCAGCGCCACCGGGGCGGCGGCGATCCTCTTTGGCGGCGGCTATTCCAGTGGCGCGACTCTGGTGAACAAGGCCGGTGGCGTCATCAGCGGCGATACGACCGCCGTCGCTCTCCTGCCCGACAGCAGCCCCTATTCCTACAGCTCGACCAGCATCACCAATGCCGGTTCGATCATCGGCCATGTAGATCTGACCGGCAGCAACAGCAGCGACCGCTTCGTCATGCAGGAAGGTGGGACGGTAACCGGCGACGTCCGGCTGGGCGCCGGCAATGACAGCTATATTTTCGACGGCACCATGGGGGCGAACGGCTTCCTCACCGGCATTTCCGGGGTGCTCGACGGCGGCGCTGGGACCGACCAGTTGCTGGGGCGGATCAGGGAGGATGCCGCGATCACGCTCGGCAACACTGTCAATTTCGAAACGGTCGGGCTGGATATCGCCGCAGGCAAGCAGGTCGTCGTAACGGGCGCCACCGGCGGTGCCCAGCTCAGCCTCTACGGCAAGGGCAGCGCCGACCTGTCCCTCGATATCTCCGGCCAGAATGTCGCGCTGATCAGCGCCTCGGGCTATGGGTTCAACTGGCCCGGCGAAAACAATCCGTCGGTCCAGACCGGCACGACGATCGTCAGCCGGGGCGCACTGAGTGCCAGCTATGACAGCAACGCCTATTATGGCAGCGCCGTTCAGCTCGACCAGTTCGATCGCTTCACCAATGAGGGCAGTATTACCCTCAGCCAGACCGCCAACTCCTATGGCGCCCGCGCTTCCGCGATCAACGGCGGCAAGGAGGTCGTGAACAAGGGCGAAATCCTGCTGAGCGGTGGCGGCGCTATCGCAGGCGCGCTGACCGTGACCAACAGCGGTACGATCATCGAGGCCAATGGCGGCGCGGCGGCCGTCGGCGTTTCCAGCTTCCGCGATCTCACCAACAGCGGGACGATCCGCACCACCGGCAACGCGGTCTATGCCGGCGATTCCGGCGCCTCGACGATCCGCAACAGCGGCACGATCGAAAGCACGGGCGAACGCGCGATCATCGGCGGCTATTCGCCCACGGTGATCGTCAATCAGGCTGGTGGGACCATCGCCGGCGGGGCGGGTTTCGAAGCCATTGCCCTTTCCGGCGGCGGCGCGGTTAGCAATGCCGGCACGATCAACGGCGATGTGAACCTTGGCTATTCATCCTATGGCGGCATCAGCTATGCGAGCGGCGCCTATGTGGATCGCGGTGGCACGTTGAACGGCAATCTGCTGTTCGGTGCAGGCAACGACATTTTCGTTGCGACCGGCGACGGCCTCGGCGTGCTGGGCAGCATCGACGGGGGTGACGGCGTCGACAGCTTCATCCGCGCCTATGATGCCAATAGGACTGTCGATTTTGGCGCACTCCCCTCGCTGCCCGTCGGTTTTGAGCGCCAGGGCGTCGGTGCCCTGGGTACAGGCACGATCGTCACGCTCACATCCGCCCATGGCACGGTTGGCGATCCTCTTACGCTGGTCGGTGACGGAACGATCGTCAATCAGGCCGATTTCACCGCTGCCGATCCATGGGACCAGCTCCTGACGCTCGGCGCGCCGATCGATCCGCTCAATCTGTCCGGGGCAGGCTCGACTCTGAATTTCATCAATCAGGGCCAGATCGACGGCACGGTCGGAGGCTATGCCGCCGGATTCGACAATCAAGGCGTCATTAGCAACAGCATAAACGGCATGACCGCCGTCCAGCTGATGGCCAGCAGCGCGGAGGACTTCACCTTTCGGAACAGCGGGGCGATCGTCTCGACCAACGGCTATGTGCACGGCAGCGGAGCCGTTTTCATCCAGTCGGCCCTGACCAGCCAGCGGATATCGGACGTGTCGATCGGCAATGCCGGAACGATCACGGGCGGATTGGGAGTCGCGCTCGATGCGACGCACTTCAGCTTTAGCAATGACGGCTTGATTGAGCGCGATTCCTTTTATCTTCCCTCGGTTTCGCTTCAGGTCGGCGAAAGCGGTTATTTTGGCAGCATCGACGTCAATGCCGATAGCGCGACCGTCCTCAACAGCGGCAGCCTGACCAACAGAATCGACGCTTCGATCGCGGCGAAGGCGATCCAGTTCATCAACAGCGGCACGATCGGCTCCGGCCTTTACGGCACTGCTGTCGGCCTGGTGCAACTCGCCCATCAGACCGGGGACATGACGCAGGGCCTCTATGGGACCATCGATCAGGAAAGTCTGTCCTTCGCCAACAGCGGCACGCTGAACGGCAGCGCCACTCTCTATTCCAGCGCGACCTCCATTGCCGTCGCCAACAGCGGCACGATTGCCGCGCCGGTCAGCAGCCTTGTGTCGCTGGACGACCCGGCGTTGAGGGTCGAAGGCAATAGTCAGGGCAGTCAGACCATCGCACTCGCCAATAGCGGGCAGATCAGCACCGACCGTCCGGGCGCCTCGGCCGTTTCCATCGAGAGCGATGCGCGCTCGGTCAAGCAGCGGATGAACGGCTTTGACGAGGCGGACGGGCCGATCGACGGCGAACCCACCACGACCATCAACGTCACCAACAGCGGCACGCTGAGCGCCGATGGCGGCGCGAGCTATCGTCCTGCCACCACGCCGCTCTATCCTTGGTATCCTTCGATCCCGGAAAGCCTGAATCTTGTCGCTGCGCTCAGCATCGATGCTTCCAGCGGCGGCCTGTCCAGCCTGGTCGTGACCAATGAAGCGGGCGGCGTTATCTCCGCCACCGGTGCGACCCGCAATGCGGCCGATGCGCAAACGCCCGTGGTCGCGGGCCTCCAAAATATCGGCTCGACCGCCTTTTTAGGTCGCGCGAACCAGATTACGCTGGTCAATGCCGGGACGATACGGGGGCTGGAAGGCGGGATCGTGCCCGCCAATCTGCTGGTCGATTCGACAGCATCCGATCAGGATTTCGCGGGCCGGTTCCTGGCTGGCGCGATCCAGACGATCAACTCGGCCGACAGCATCACCAACCTTGCGACGGGCGTGATCACCGGCTCGGTCGATCTAGGCGCGCTCGACGACAGGATGGCCAACTACGGCACCATCAACGGCAATGTGTATCTGGGCGAGGGCAATGACCGCTTCACCCATGGACTGGGCGCGACCCTGAACGGCCTTGTCGACGGCGGCGCGGGCACCGACGCCCTGTTCATCGACATCAGCGGCGGCGGCCAGCTCGATCAGGCGACGTTCGATAAGTTCGTCGGTTTCGAAAGCCAGTCGATCACCGGCACCGGCACGATCACCACGAATGGACCGCTTGGCCTCGACAGCCTGATCCTGCGGGACGCCAAACTCACTTTGGCGGCAGGGCAGACGCTCGAAACCGCCAGCGACACCAGCATCGTCTTTGCTGATGGCACGAACAGCCTGATCAATCTGGGCAGCATCGCCGGATCGCTTAGCTTCGCCGGCGGGACGAACAGCGTCGTCAATCTGGGGAGCATCGCAGGGCCGGTCACGCTGGGCGGGGGCAGCAACAGCTTCACCATCGGTGCCGGTTCCTCGGTCAACGGTCCGGTGATCGCCAATGGCGCCGACGACTTGCTGATCCTGGCCACCGGCGGCACGGAAGCACGCCCGCAGGAGTTGCGCCTTGCAGCCTTCTCCGGCTTCGAGCGCACACGACAGGACAGTGGCACGGTTGCCCTGTCGGGCGATTACACCACCGGACAGCTGACCCTTGCCGGCGGTCGCTTCATCGGCCGCACTGGAACGGTGCTCAACGCTTCCTCCATCATCGTGAACCAAGGCGCGACCTTCGGCATCGCTGGGACGGTCAATGGCAACATCGCGGTTCAGGGCATCCTCTCGCCCGGCTCCTCACCGGGGACGATGACCGTCAACGGCAATGTCGCACTGGCGGGCAGCTCAACCACCCTGTTCGAGATGACGCCGACGATCAGCGACGCGCTGATCATCAATGGCACGCTCAACATCGCACCGGGCGCGACGCTGAAGATCGTCGGCAATCGCCCGCTGACCCCCGGCGTCACCTATTCGCTGATTACCACCACCAGCGGCATCGTCGGCAGCTTCACCACCATCGACAAGGCTGCGACCGTCGTCGGCTTCGTGCGGCAGGGCGATCGCAGCATCGACCTGCTGGGCCAGTTCGTGCTGGGCAGTGGCGCCAGCGGGCAGGTGATGCAGACGGTCGATCATCTGAACGACCTGCTGATCGCCGGCACCGCGACCAGCGGTCTGTTGGCGGCGGCGCCCTCGCTGCTGCTGGCCGACGGCACGATCAATCAGGCCGCCGCGGCCCGTCTCAATGCGGAAAGCTATGCCTCAGCCGCGCAGATCGGGATCGAGAACGGCCTCGCCATCGCGTCGGCGCTGCGCACCGCATCGACCAGCGCGCTGGGGGAGGAGGCGGGACCCTTCACCTTCGGCCAGACGCTGGGTGGCTGGCGTCGGCTTCCCGGGGACTCGGCGCTCGGGACCGCGCGCGCCAACATCTCGACCTATGGCGCGCTCGCGGGCATCGGCTTCGGCTCGCAGACGGCCTCGCTCGGCGCGTTCGTCGGGTCTGTCGATGCCCGGCAGCAGATCGGCGCGCTGGCAGCGAAGACCGAGGCCGATGGCCTGATCGCCGGTGCGCTCGCTCAGGCAAAACTGGACGGTTTCCATGTCGCCGCCTCGCTCAGCTATGACGGTAGCAAGGCCAATACTGAACGCAGTCTGCTCGGCGGCAGCAAGCTCGGCAGCCATTATCGCCTGCGCAGCTGGACGGCAGATATCACGCTCGGCCACAGCTTCACTCTGGGGGACGGTTGGACCATCGAGCCCGAGGTCGGTTTCACCCACATCTCCTCTCGTCGCGGCAGTGCGATCGAGACGGGCGATGCGGTCTGGGCGCTGGATGTCGAGGGACAGCAGACCAGGGCGGGCTTCCTGCGCGGCGCGTTCGAACTGCATTGCGCGGGCGAGGCGCGCGTTAGCCCATGGCTCTCCGCCGGGATCTCGCATCAGCTGAGCGGCACCCGCAGCACCGCGAACGCTGCCTACGTCGGCGTTCGCGATGGTTTGACCATAGCGGGCGTTGTTCGCAGCAAGATGCTGGCGGCGGTGGGGGCGGGCGCGACCCTGCGCTTGTCGTCAGCGGCAAGCCTCTTTGCCGGCATAAAAAGCGACTTTGGGGCAGAAAGCAGCGGCCAAGATGCGACTGCTGGCGTGAGCATTCGCTTTTAAAGGATGGTAGGCTATAGGATAATAGAGAGGTACCCAGTAGTTGTTGTTTGAGCAAAGCGTTTTCCAACAGGTGTTCAATTTACCATTTTATCCATAATTTACGCTGTGTGAGAATCCGAACGCTTGGCTGCGGTGCCGTTCAGATCGGCGATCAAAGGCACCTCGGCCGCAGCATTGATCTGATTGAGTATATAGTGGTCAACGACTTTGGCGATGATAGAGAGATATCCGGCAAAGTCGCGCCATCCGCCTAGCATTGGGCAGTTGGGATCAGGGTTGATCATCGAAATCTAGCCGCGGCGCGCAGAGAAGGTGGTCGTCGTCCTGCTGATGACTTCCTTGGGGCTGATAAAGGCCATGGAAGGCTATCCTGCGGCTATACGATAGCCACAAAGCATCTGATGGCTGTCCAGTATCTATTAAATATCTTTGCACAAGCGCGATGGGCCGGATTTTCTTTGTCATCCTTTCCAGAATCGTTATTTGCGACATTTCCATGCAATCGAGATCCACACGACAGAATTTGAAGCGGCTTGCAGAGGCATTGTTGACCATATCTGTTCATTTCGATGCCTTTCGGGCCGATCCGCAGGCCTATCTGACCGCCACAAAATGGTGGATCAAGCGTAAGCGTGTTCGCTCTCGTGGCCAGTTCGCTCCATTGCTCAGCCAGTCACCTAAGGCTTATATGCTCTGGGTCTTGCGCCAAGAACGCAAGTTGAGACAACATAGCCTTGATGATGCCGAATGTCCGATCATATCGCTGATCGATATGACATACGGCGACGATCCCGAAATGATTGGTGCCACGCTGCAAAGCCTCTCGAACGAAGCCTTGCCCGCGTTAGTGATCGGCGCTTCGGAAACGCCTAGTCCTGCCGCTGCAATTTCCCGGATCGATTGGGACAAGGCGCCATGGCTGCTAATGCTTCGGGCCGGCGACAGGGTCGCCCCAGGTACGGCATCAGCTTATCGCGCAGCGATGGGCGATCCTGCCCTGCGCGTTATCTATGCCGATGACGATCTGCTGATCGGCCGCAGGCGGAGCGCCCCTAATTTTAAGCCCGACTGGAATGAAGAATTGTTCCAGCACCATGACTATCTCTCAGGTGCGTGCGTCGTCCGGGCAAACCGTGATGAACTTGAGGCGGTGGCTGGGGATCCCGATTGGGCCGCGCGTCTAGTCGCAGCGCTAGCGGGGGAGGGCGTGCCGCATCATGTGCGCGACATGCTGCACCATCGTCGGCAACGGCCCGTCCCATGCCTGCCTGTCGAGCCGCTCAACCGGGCACGTGACCTGCCGCCGCTGTCCGTCATCGTGCCGACTCGCAACCGGGTCGATCTGCTGCGTGTCTGCCTTGATGGCCTCGCGACGACCGACTATCCCGATATCGAAATTATCGTGGTCGACAATGACAGCGACGATCCCGAAACTCTCGCCTATATGGCCACACTGGATCCGACGCGACATCGAGTGCTGCGTCACAGCGGAGAATTCAACTATTCGGCGATCAACAATCGGGCTGTGGACAAAGCGCGCGGCAGGCTGCTTTGCCTGCTCAACAACGACATAGAGATGCTAGAGCCCCATTGGCTGGCCATTCTGGCGACGCAGGCGTTGCGGCCTGAAATCGGCGCGGTGGGCGCACGGTTGCTGTATCCCGACGGCCGCATACAACATGCCGGCGTAGTGATCGGCGTCGGCAATGCAGCGGGGCACGCCCATCGGTTTTTGCCGCCTGACGTGGAAGGCTATTTCCACCGTCACAACCTTCCGCAATTCGCCACGGCTGTGACTGCCGCATGCCTTGTGGTGGAGCGCGACAAATTCCTGGCTGTCGGTGGGCTCAACGAACGCGATTTTCCTGTCGCCTTTAACGATGTCGACCTGTGTTTGCGCCTCAATCAGCGGGGCTGGCAGTCGTTCTACGAGCCGCGCGCCACGCTGATCCATCATGAATCGGTTTCGCGTGGACTGGATCAGGACCCTATCAGCGCCGCGCGCTTCGCCAGCGAACTCGCGGCGCTCAAGCGGATATGGAAAACTGACGAGGTTTTTGACCCTTATCATCATCCACAACTCAGCCGCGCGAGCGAGCAATTTGCGGTAGCGCTGTGATGAAGGGGGCTGTGCCTGCCACCCGGCTTTCCCTGCCGCAGGTTACGCTTTGCGCGGTCAGTTCCGTGAATGTTCCAGCCACAATCCGGGCGTTGGAAACGACCCTGGCGCAGATCGATTTCCCTGCCTGCAAACTGTTCACGGATAGTTCTGTGCGTCCCGATCATCCTGGCATCACCATAGTGCCGATCGCGCGCATCACATCATCCGAGGCCTATTCGGATTTTCTGCTGACCCGTTTGATCGACGATGTTGAAACATCCCATTGCTTGGTCATCCAATGGGATGGGCACGTGGTGGATGCTTTGCGCTGGCGCCCTGACTTTCTCGACTATGACTATATTGGTGCCAGATGGCCTCAATTTTCCGATGGCCATGATGTCGGCAATGGAGGCTTCTCCCTGCGCAGCCGCCGCCTAATGAGTGCGTGCCGAGATCCCGGTTTCAAAGCTCGCCATCCCGAAGATGTCGCAATCGGGCGGGATAATCGCGCTTGGTTAGAGAACAAGGGGCTGCGATTTGCCCCGCGTGAGTTGGCAGATATGTTCTCGGCCGAGCGGGCGGGAGATGTATCCACGAGCTTCGGTTATCACGGTGTTTGGTTAATGCCACGAGCGATTGGGGTGGAAATGTTCTGGCAAATCTATCGCGATCTGGACGATCGCGGCACAATTCGGCATGACTTTGCGCTGATCCTGGAGCGGATACGGCATGGGAGGAAGGGCTGGCAGCGCGCGCTTCGTTTAGCTGTCGATCATTTTCTACCTCAATAACTTAAGATCTTTCGGACTGTCAAAAGGTAGCGACGCGCTTGAACAATATCTTTCCCGGTCTGCCGCTGATCGAGTCGCCACTTTTTCCTGCTCTGAAGGAGAAATGGGGACTGACGTCGGAAGAAGAACGCATAGCCAATGATTTATATGAAAATGGCTATGCGGTACTCGACTTTCCTGACAGCGATCTCGACAATCGGATAGGTCGGATCCAGAAGCATCTGGGACCACGCTACGATGTCGATTTCACTATCGCAGAGAGCAACAAAACAGCTGGCGAGCGGCGCATCCAGGATGCTTGGAAATTTGACAAAGACGTCCGTGCCATTGCCGCCAATCAGGTGATTATCGACCTGCTGAGCAAACTCTATGGCCGCAAGGCATTTCCTTTTCAAACGCTCAATTTCCCGGTTGGCACGCAGCAGGACGTTCATTCGGATTCCGTCCATTTCTCCAGCCTGCCTGAACGCTTTATGTGCGGTGTATGGCTGGCGATGGAAGATATTGGCCCAGATGCAGGCCCGCTTTTCTACTACCCTGGCTCCCACCGCTGGCCGATCATGACTAATGCCCTAATTGGGCGGCGTGGGTATGGCAGCGATCTTTCGTCCGCGCAGGATCCGTATGGTCCGGCTTGGCGGGCGCTGTGCGATGTTCATGGCGCACGCGAGGAGGTTTTCCTAGCGCGTAAGGGACAAGCGCTGATCTGGTGTGCGAACCTGTTACATGGTGGCAGCCACCAGAAAAACCTAACACTTACCCGCTGGTCGCAGGTGACGCATTATTATTTCGATGACTGTATTTACTATACACCAGCTTTCTCGGACGAATCGCTGGGAAAATTGGATATACGCAATTTGATATCGATCAATGATGAGAGCCAACGCGCCAACCGCTATCTAGGCGAAAAGGTAGTGATCCGCCAAGATGACAGAAAATTTTTTGGCCGGAGAAAGGTCTGGCGTTGGATCAAAAGAAGATTTCGTTAAAAAATCAATGACGACTGATATTAGACAAACCTACAGTTCAGCAAAATTTCAACATCGTTCGAGCATAGCTTATGATGATCGTACAGGAATGAATGGCTGAATAATCATTCCAAGTGGTATTCCTGCTGGCAAGCCGATTTACCTGTATGCTGCATTGCAACATAGACAGGCGTTCAAAAGTTGGCAGCAATACCGCTGCGAATTACGACGTTGGTAAATTTCGGTTTTCCGACAAGCGCTGGCTCGGTAAGGTAATGTCCGTAAACAAGAAGAGAGCATTTTGATGCAGCGCAAAACTATTGTGGTTCTCGGGATGCACCGGTCCGGGACCAGCGCCATCGCGCGCATGCTGAATTTGTTGGGATGCGGACTGCCAAATACGTTAATGCCTGAAGCACCCTCCAACCCAAAAGGACATTGGGAATCGAATGCAATCATGTCGTTGAATGACGACATCCTGCATTCGGCAGGCAGCAGCTGGACCGATTGGCTAGAATTCAATCCTTCTTGGTACGATTCTCCGGTTGTAGAGGATTTCCTGCAACGCGGTTCGACAGTTTTGCATGCGGAATATGGCATGTCGCCGCTGTTCGTTCTGAAGGACCCACGTAATTGTAGGTTAGCCCGCTTTTGGTTCAGCATTCTGGACAGGGCGGCCGTAACACCGCTGGTAGTCATACCGCTCCGAAATCCGCTTGAAGTCGTAGATTCGTTAGAAGCGCGCGATGGAATGCACCGCGATTTGGCTATGCTGCTGTGGTTGCGGCACGTTCTGGATGCTGAGCATGGTAGCCGCGGACGTCGACGCGTATTCCTAACTTACGAGAATCTGCTCGATGATTGGGCCGGAGTGGCGGAACGCATGCAGAATACACTGGGCATTTCGTGGCCGCGTTTCTCGATCCTCACCGCCATGGATATGGAGGCCTTCCTAGATACGGGCAGCCGCCATCATGTTCGATCAGAATCAAGCGTTCGATCCAATAGGACGCTTTCTGATTGGGTACGAGACACTGATGCTATTCTACGACAATGGTCCTCGTCGGAGGAGAACCCTGGTGACCATGCGGCCCTGGACGACATTCGACAGCAATTAAACGCTGCGGGTCCCGCATTTGCCAAGCTGACTTATGCTGTTTCAAGCGAGCGGCGCCAGAATGTTGAACTTCGTGCATTGCTTCTAGCAAGGGAGGGCGAATTGGCGCAGCTAAACAACGAAATCGAGCAGTCGCGCTACACGCAAACTGTGAATGACCAGCAGTGGGGCCAGCATATAGAAGGCTTTAAAACACAGGTGCAGCATTTGGAGGGGATCCGCCTTGAGTTGGAGGTCAAGAAGGCTGTGCTTGAGAATGATCTCGCAAGGCTTCGTGAGCATGTCGAAAAGGTCGAGGCCGACCTCCGCTCTACGCTGGCTGACAAGGAAGCTGGTGCCACCGCATTTGGTGCCGCCCAGCAGGATGTAGAGCGGTTACAACACGAGTTGGCCGATCATCGGCATGAACTGGGGATTGTGCAAAGCGCTCTGTGTCAGCGGGAAGAGGAAATTGTTCAGGCTCTTTCAAGCCTTGACGAAACAAAGCAATGCTTGGCTGAAGCGCGGTCTGAAACCGCATTGCTCAATAAGCTGTTGGAACAAGGCCAGACGGAGCGCGCCGAATTGGCGAAGAGCCAAGGCGTACGCGGTGAAAAACAGCGGCGCGGCGCCCCGTCGCAATCGGAAGTCGTGATACTAAGTAAGCTGCTGAAGCAGCGAGAAGCGGAATTGGCAAGCATAAGGTCTTCTTCAGGCGAGATTTCACAACTTTCAAAAATGCTGAAGGTCAAGGAAGAGGCTGCGGGGCGGACTGCGCGTCACGCTGACTGGTTGGAACAGGTGAATGCTGTAGTGACTGGATATCCGGTTTGGTGGGCGTTCGCACCAAAAAATCTGCGTGAGAAGTGGCAGAACGGTCGCTTGCTACGTCGTGGACTGTTTGATGCAGAATCATATCTCGCGCGCTATCCGGATGTCTCATCATCCGGTATAAATCCACTTCGTCACTACATCCTGCATGGAATAAGTGAAAAAAGAACGTTCTAGTCTTAAGATGCAATCTGCTTGGTCTGAATTGGAAAGAAGTTTATTATGTCGCAGTTAAGCAGTTCGAAAATATTCGAGTTGAAAAACTCCGGTTATTTCGACGAATCTTGGTATCTGGAACAATACCCGGATGTCGAAGAGCTGGGTATGGATGCAGCTGAGCATTTTTTGTGGATCGGGTGTATCATCGGTCGTGACCCTTCTCCGCTGATGACCAATGCTGAGTATAAATCTTTATCGTCTACCAAAGCCGTAAACGAAATTTTACAAACGCCAATTAAAAATGATGTAAGTTATATAGATAATTCTGCCATCTACGGCGATAAATATAGAGATTTATCTGCCCTAGTCCAAGAGACGCGCCTCTTCGATGCCAATTGGTATGCGCAGAAATATCAGCTGAAAACAAATGAAGATCCCTTAGGTCACTTTGTAAGCATTGGGATTCATCAAGGGTTTGATCCGTCAGAAAGTTTCTCCAGCGAGAAATATCTCTCGCGATATGGCGACGTAGCAAATGCAGGGATGAACGCTTTCCATCATTATTTGGTTTGCGGAAGGTTGGAATGCCGCGCCATCTTCGCTAGCCATACGTTGGGCGATTATGATGAAATTGAGGAGGTATTGCCAGATACCTTTTTCTTGCGCCAAAGAGAAAGATTAAGCGAAATAGCTATTGTAGCTCATGTCTTTTATCCAGAAATTTGGGATGAAATTACGGAATATCTTCTTAATGTTGAGGAGAAATTTGATCTCTATGTTAGCCTCGTTAGAGGGAAAAGTGAGCATATAGAGCAAGATATCAGATCCCATTTTCCAAATGTTCATATCCTGACGTTTCCCAATCATGGGCGAGATGTATTTCCATTTACCGAGTTTTTAAAAGCCGGTGTTCTGGATGGCTATGAATTGGTGTGTAAAATTCATACGAAACGCAGTCTTCATCGCGTAGATGGTGATGCTTGGCGGCGGCAGCTCTACGATGGGTTGCTAGGATCTACACAGTTGGTTAGCAATATCTGTACCCACATGCGCCGTGATCCAGATGTTGGTATGGTCGTGCCTGATGGATACATCTATAATGCCGAGTTCATGGGAAGTAACGCCGATGCAATGTTGTCATTGTTAAATCGGGTTGATCTTAATTGTAATATCGAAGACATGATTTTTCCTGCTGGAAATATGTTCTGGGCTTCAGCTAATATTATCCAATCTTTGAAAGCATTACACCTTTCTGTTCGTGACTATGAACTGGAAATGGGTCAGCTAGATGGGACTATGGGTCATGCGATCGAGCGCTATGCTGGCATAGTCTGCAGTGAAGCTGCACAGAAAATGATCACTACGTCACAGGTGACCCCGACGCCGACCAATGTCTACGATGGCGGCAAGCACAAGTTGATTGCTTTCTATTTACCACAATACCATCCGATTCCTGAAAATGACAGATGGTGGGGCAAGGGCTTTACAGAATGGCGCAATGTCGAAAAAGCTTTGCCTTCGTTCGAGGGACATAGTCAGCCCCGACGGCCCATGGATTTGGGGTTTTATGATCTTCGTGTCGATGATGTTCGATATGAGCAAGCTGAGTTAGCCAAGAAATTTGGCGTAGATGCATTTTGTTATTATCATTACTGGTTTGATGGAAAGACGTTGCTCGATCTTCCATTAAATATGATGATCGAAAGCGACATCGATTTTCCATTTTGTATCTGCTGGGCAAATGAGAACTGGACGCGTAGTTGGGATGGGTTAAACAAAGACGTTTTGTTGCCGCAGACTTATGATGATGCAGTAATGAGTCAGTATCCTCATGATGTTTACAAATATTTATCCGACATGCGCTATATGAGATACGAAGGTAAACCGATATTTTTAATCTATAAGATCATGGATTTACCTCGTCCGAAGAAAACGATCTCCAATTGGCGCAAGGCTTGGAAGGATTTGGGCGTTGGCGAAGTTCATATTGCGGCCGTTCGGAGTTTCCCTAATCAGAATACTGTCTTGCCTGCTGACCTGGGTGTCGATGCATTTGTCGATTTTCCGCCTCATAGTATCGCGCCATATGTAACCCAGGCATCTGTTAAGACCGTCGATGGATTTGAAGGCTATATTTACAACTACAAGGATGCGGTCGAAGGGGATCTCGCTAGATACGAACATGAAGACAGCGCACATGTTCACCGCGGGGTGATGGGCGCGTGGGATAATACGGCAAGACGCGGCAAAAGAGCTCACCTGACCTATGGCGCCTCTCCGATAACTTACAGATCCTGGCTGCGCAGATCCTTGGTGCAGGATGCAAAAAAGCATCCCGATCACGAACGGCTGACGTTTATTAATGCTTGGAACGAATGGGCTGAAGGCACATATCTCGAGCCAGACCAGCGCTATGGTATCGGTTTCTTGGAGGCGACACGGAGTGTCCGAGCACTTTCGCGGAAAGAATAGCCATTGTAGGGAGGCACGCAATGACGTGGCCTACCGATTTCTTCTGACATTTTCGCGGATTCATCCCTACTGGGCAGAATGAGAGGTCTGTCGATCCATCGGCCGGGATTGACCCCGGCCGATGTAAAACTGGATCTCTCTGATCTAGTCGATGATAAGCCCGAGGGACGTGCGCACTATCAATCGATGCGATTGAATTCTGCAACCGGCCGCGGAGCAACATGCATTACGTCCAAGATCCCGTGATCTGCATAGTGGCGCCCATTGCGGTGGGCCATAGCCCACGTCGCGCTTCCAGGCAGGCTCGCACGGGGATTAAAGAAGGCTTCGGCTTGGTAGACAGGTGTTCCTGCGGCAACCGTATGGGCAACGATGGAATGACGAGTGAGTGTCCTGTTAAGAATAGGCGAACCCCCGTGCGGAAGCTGTGGATGCCATATCAGTACATCGCCCTTCTTTAGGGGCAGTTGAACTTTCTCAAGATTCGAATCGATGGACATTTCACCGACTTTGTTTTGGTATAAATCGAATAATTCTGGATCGATTGCACCAATCTGATTGCCTTGCCGATGGTCGGCAGCAAACTTGCTGCGATCGATTTCTGGAATTAAATGACCGCCCCTAATTACCTCTAGGCAACCATTCTCTTCATGTGCATCTTCGAGCGCAAACCAAGTTCCGAAATAATTATATTCCGGTCGTGTCGTGAAATATGGTGTATCACGATGGATTGTCTGGGAGGATCCGCGTTCGTAATAAAGGGTAGTGTAAACACTCGTCTCACCGCCGAACAAGGCATCCTGGAGCCTCAGCGTTACAGCGGCGGAGCAGAACACATCAAATACGGTCGGAAGCGCAAGATGCAAATTTATAATTCTATGAAGATAACCGTATTCATCTCTATGTGGATCAAAATAATCTGCATTAGCTGCGGTAAATTTATTGAAATCATCAACCATCTTTTCACAAAGAGGTGATGATATATCTTGTTTCAATACAATAAACCCATCTCTCATAAATTGATCTGCGAGAGGCTTTATATCGGAATCGATTTTTTTGTATCGAGGGTCGTCCTTATAGTTACTACGCATAAACCAAGGGATGCCGTAATCCGCATTAGCGTCTAAAGCTAAACTATCGGCAGGAACATGATTGATTATATGTGATTCGTTCAATTTATGATTCCTCCTTAACTAATATAAAAATAATCTTGTTTATACTTTTATGTTAGTAACGCTGTAAAAGAAAGATAATACATCATTTCAATTAGTATATGGGAAGGTAACTTGTCTGGTGCTGCCGCCCAAGCACAGTAAGTCCCTCCCGAACCGCTAGAGGTTACTGATTTTTTGGAACGTTCATGTTCGCGCAACTTTGAAAGGAGTAGCCCATCAGGCGAGTTTGAGATGATTTCTCTTCTTAAAGTCCAGAATATATGTTCAAGGCAAGATCGACATCATCATAGGCGATGGCTTTGCCCTTATCGATGATGATTGCTTTGTTGCAAAACTGCTTCATGAAGTCCGGACTATGCGAGGCCACGATCATCGCTCGGTCTTGACGCTTGTCAAACATCTCTACTTGACATTTGCGCTGGAAGTTTTGGTCGCCCACCAGAATGATTTCGTCAATCAAGTAGCATTCGAACTCGATCGATAGAGACAGGGCGAACGCCAGGCGCGCGCGCATGCCGGAAGAGTAGGTTTTTACCGGCATATTTAGCTGCTTGCCCAGCTCGGTGAATTCTTCAACAAAACTCCGGACGTCGGCATATTCGCGCTGGTATATTCGCGCGATGAAACGTGCGTTATCATAACCAGTTAGACTGCCTTGGAAGCCTCCGGCGAAGCCCAAAGGCCAAGATACGGACATCTTACGGATGATCCTACCCGCACTTGGTAACTCCACCCCTCCGATGAGCTTTATGAGTGTACTCTTTCCAGCACCGTTGCGGCCCAGCAACGCTACCCTTTCTCCCCTTCCAATGGTAAGATTGACGCCATCGAAGACGTGTTTGCACTCGCTTCCGTGAGTGTAGGATTTTGCAACGTTGCTACAGATGATCATTCGACAGTCAACATTCCGCGAATGCGCCGGCATAGAATGAGGCCGATAAGGATGGCAACTGCGGAACAAATAACTGGGTTCCAGACATTATAATATACGACTACCTTATCGCCCCATATCCCTTTTCGCATCATCTCCATGCAATTTACGAAAGGAGAAAAAAGCAGAAACTCTCTCGCTCTGGGTGTTAGCCAAGACAACATATAAAACAGGCCCGAAAATGGAATCATTATGTAGGTTGTCACTGGCACAAATTTTTCCATCGCGTCGGATATTTCCGAAAGGGGCGCAATGATTAAGCATAACGAAAGACAAAATGTTGAATACAAGAACCATCCTCCGATCAATAATCCGAAATCGGCGGGCATAGGAAATTCATCGAAAATCATCAATGTAATTGCCATAAATAAATAAGCCATCATTCCGCCAAGAAATTCAATTATGAATCTGGCCAAGATGAAGTCTACGATTTTTATCTGCCTATGATAGAGCAGGCTTTGATTTGCTGTGAAGACGGCTATACTACGTGATACGCCATGTCGGAACAATGTAATGGGAATATAGCCTGTTGCTACGAAAGCAATAACGCCGACGCCATGTTCGGTAGCGCCATGTGTGAAGTGCCACAAAGCCCCAACCAATCCGGCAAATAGTAAAGGCTCCGCCATAATCCAGAGAAACCCGATATTTTCCCGGCCAAATCGGGTGATAAGCTCGCGGATCATCAGGGCATGGATCACCCGGACCTGAATTGCCCAACTGGCACGGAGTTTTTGGAAGCCTTTGCTTACCATCTTTAATCTTCCGGTGCGTGCTCGAGAATGCCGACCGCAAACATCCAGATGATAAAATAGAGGCACAGCGACGCGCCGAACACAATCAGGATATTGATGGAACGTTTGGGCAGCAGCGGGGTGTCGGGCGTGTTCGGATCGACTACACGTTCCAGATAAAACTGCTGGCGCAATGCCTCAGCGCGGGCCTGGACCAGCGCTGCATTCGCTGCGGTCAGGCTCTCAGTCGCGAATTCCTGTTCAACCAACAAATTTTCATATCCACCCAGCTTGGAGGCTATGCCGCTGCCCGTGCCCACGACCCGGTTGTCTTGCGAAGCGATCTGGACTGAGATGGCTGTGATCCTATTCCGCAATGCAGGAATGGACGGATTATTGGGTGTCAAGCGCTGCATCAGGTCCAGTTGAGTCTGAAGCGCTGCGCGTTCCCCGATCATGGCGTTTGCGATTTCCAGCACGCCACCCGCCTGCTTCTCCGGGTCGATCAGTGCTTGCGCATTCCGGTATTGGGCGAGAGCGATGCGTGAATTCTTGGCGCGCTGGGTAGCGAGATCGACCTGGCGTTGCGCCTCGGCTATGCCTTTGGTGCGGGAGCGTTCGTTGAGGCGGTTGACCAATGCCTCACTCTGGTCAAGCAACTGCTTGTTGATGACATAGGCATCATGTGGAGTGAAGGCTTGGACCTTGATGACCGCAGTTCCAGCTTCGGTGTCCATGCTCGCATCGACCCGCTTGCCATAATATTTGAACAGGCTTTCAAAGCTGTTGTCCGAGAATGGCTGGGGGAAGCGACTCAGGATATCAGCCTGCGCAGTCGAGAATTTGTCTCGGACATGAACGGTCTTTTCCAGTGCCTTGAGGGCGTCGCGTGACCGAACATATGTTAGTACTTCGTTCGTCTGCTCCTGGCCGCCCGAAAGGCCCGACGTTTGAACCAGATTGGCGAGGGTCGAAGTCTGACTCCGCTTCTGATCGGGGCTTTTGATAACGAACCTCGACTCCGAGATATAGATATCCGAAGCGATCAGGACATAATAAAGCATTGCAAGCAAAGTCGGCAGAGCGACAAAGATCAGGAACCAGCGGCGTTTCTTCAGCCACTGCAACAAGGCCGAATGCTGGGCCGGTGCCTCGGCTTCGATGGGAAAAGAGGGATTGACGTTCATAAATCTACGCGGCGCCTTCAAGCGAACATAAGCACTCTAGCGCTAGGCGAACAAGGGCGAAGGTGCAAGGCCAACCACATGCTGCCGCAAGTGCAAGAGGAACTATTGTTTATTCACTGATCGCGATGCTAAGGCGTCCGCTGATATGTGGCTGCCTTCCGAGACTGAAATAGATGCACATCAAGAATAGCGTATATTTGGCCCTTTTCGCGGGTCTTGCCGGTTGCGCCACACTGCCTTCCAGCGGTCCGACCGGCAAGCAGATCGAGAAATCCGCCATAGCACCGAAAGATGGCTCGCCGATTCAGCTGATCCAGATCCATTCCGTGACCGAAATACCTGCTCCGGTGGACATTGCTGCGCCTGCAGCAACCCTGCCGGTTCAGGCGCAGACGCCGACTGACATGGTGGGTCCAGGCGATGTTCTGGCCATCAACATATACGAGGCGGGCGTCACGCTGTTTTCTAGCGGAGCGAATGCTGGTGGGACGGCGCAGATGATGGGCAATCCCGGCGTTCAGGTCCAGAAGCTGCCGCTTACGCGCATTGACGATTTGGGCGATATCACCATTCCGTACGCCGGGACACTTCATGTCGCGGGGCTGACGACCGGCGAGGTAGAGGCGATGATCCGCAATTCGCTGGCTAGATTGTCACAAAATCCCCAGGTTCTGGTGACGCTGGATCAGGCGATCACCAATTCGATCATCATCGGCGGCGAAGTGGCGAGGCCGGGTCGGCTCGTGCTGCAAACCAACCGGGAAAGCTTGTCCGACGTGATCGCTTTGGCCGGTGGCTATCGCGGCAGTTCGAAGGATCTGATGGTCCGCATCATGCGCGGCACCTCCAGCGCGGACGTTCGCGTCAACGACATGGTCGAGAACCCGGCGCTCGACGTGCGTATCCATCCGGGCGACCGCCTGATGCTGGTGGACGATCCACGCACCTATTCCATTCTGGGTGCATCGGGCCGCGTGGAACAGGTGCCTTTCCGCCGCTCGTCGGTTTCGTTGGCCGAAGCGGTGGCGACCGCCGGCGGCACCAATCCTAATCTTGGCGATCCTGCCGCCATTTTCCTGTTCCGCTATGTCCGCGATGCAGAGGGCAAGGAAGTCCCGAAGGTCTATCATCTCAACATGATGCAGACCGGCTCCTATTTCCTCGCGCAGAAATTCGTGATGCAGGACAAGGACGTTCTCTACTTCGGTAATGCAGCGGCCAATCAGCCGAGCAAGCTCGTCCAGCTCATCAGCCAGCTCTTCTCGCCGGTCCTGACCGTCACCAGCGCGGTTTCGGTGATCCAGAACAGCAACAATTGACGATAGCAAATACCACGTCTTCAAGGGGGTAATGTGGAAGTCCAGACCTACGATATTGCCGGAATCACATTGCTGACGCCCCGCCACATCGGCGACGAGCGGGGCTACTTCGCCGAAGTCTTCCGCGCCGATCTGTTCGCGAAGCATGTCGGCGATTACGCCTTCGTGCAGGATAATGAGTCCCGCAGCGCCCGCGTGGGCACCGTTCGAGGCCTGCATTTCCAGAGCAATCCCCATGCGCAGGGCAAGCTGGTGCGCTGCACCGCTGGTGCACTGTTCGACGTCGCCGTGGACATCCGTGTCGGGTCGCCCACCTTCGGCCAGTGGGTCGGCGAAACGCTGACCCCCGACAACGGCAAGCAGCTATGGGTGCCGCCGGGCTTTGCGCACGGCTTTTGCTCGATCGAGCCCGATACGGTCATCTCCTACAAGGTGACGGACTATTACAGCGCCGAATGCGATAAAGGCCTTGCCTGGGACGATCCGGCCATCGGCATCGTCTGGCCCGACGCGGCGGACGCAGACACGCTTTCGCCCAAGGACCGCAAGCAGCCGCTTCTGGCCGACCTTCCTGCCTATTTCACCTGGAGCAACTAACCCATGCGCGTGATCGTTACCGGCGGCGCCGGCTTCATCGGTTCGGCCCTTGTCCGCTATCTGGTGCTCGAAAAGGGCTATGACGTTCTCACCATCGACGCACTCACCTATGCGGGCTGCGAAGCGTCGCTGAAGGAAGTCGAAGGCAAGAACAACCACCAGTTCCTGCACGCCAATATCTGCGATCGCGCCGCCATGGACGCGGCAATCACGAGCTTCAAGCCTGACCGCATCATGCATCTGGCCGCTGAAAGCCATGTCGACCGTTCGATCACCGGCGCGGCCGATTTCATCCAGACCAACGTGGTCGGCAGCTTCACCCTGCTGGAAGCCGCGCGTGCTTACTGGAACGGGCTGGAGGGCGATTCCAAGGCTGCTTTCCGCTTCCTCCATGTTTCGACCGACGAAGTCTATGGCTCGCTCGGCGACGAAGGTCTGTTCGAGGAAACCACCCCCTACGATCCATCCTCGCCCTATTCGGCGTCGAAGGCGGCATCCGATCATCTCGCCAAGGCCTGGCAGCGCACCTATGGCCTGCCGGTGGTGGTGTCGAACTGCTCGAACAATTACGGGCCGTATCACTTCCCCGAGAAGCTGATCCCGCTCACGATCCTGAATGCGCTCGCAGGCCGCAAGCTGCCTGTTTACGGCAAGGGTGAGAATATCCGCGACTGGCTCTATGTCGACGATCATGCCCGTGCGCTGGATATCATCATCGAGAAGGGCGAGCCGGGCGAGACTTATAATGTCGGCGGTCGTAACGAGCGGAAGAATATCGATGTCGTGCTGCGCATCTGCGCCGTGCTGGACGAACTCGTCCCGACCGACCGCCCGCGCGCCGACCTTATCGAATATGTGACCGATCGCCCGGGCCATGACGCCCGCTACGCCATCGACGCGACCAAGCTGGAGGATGAGCTGGGCTGGAAGGCGCAGGAGAATTTCGACAGCGGCATCGAAAAGACGGTACGCTGGTATCTGGAAAACCAGTGGTGGTGGCAGCCGCTGCGCGACCAGTATGACGGCCAGAGGCTGGGGCTGGAAAAGGCCGCGCCTGCCGCCACGGTGCCTGCATGAAGATTGCCGTCACCGGCACGGTCGGTCAGGTCGTCACCAGCCTGATCGAACGGGGCGCGGCCTCCGGGCATGATGTCGTTGCGATCGGGCGGCCCGATCTCGACCTCGCCGACCCGGCTTCGGTCGTTCGCGCGCTGGAGGCTGCCGCCCCGGACGTCATCGTCTCGGCCGCCGCCTATACGGCGGTGGACAAGGCCGAAACCGAAAGCGACCTCGCCCATGCCGTCAACGGCGCGGGTGCGGGCGCGGTGGCGCAGGCGGCGAAGGCGCTGGGTGTGCCGCTCATCCACATTTCGACCGACTATGTGTTCGATGGCACATCCAACCGTCCCTATGTGGAAAGCGATGCCACCGGCCCCACCGGCGTCTATGGCGCATCGAAACTGGCGGGCGAACAGGCGGTGCTGAACACGCACGACAACAGCGCCGTGCTGCGTGTGGCTTGGGTCTACAGCCCGTTCGGCGGCAATTTTGTCAAGACCATGCTCCGCCTCGCGGCCGACCGCGACGAATTGGGTGTGGTGGGCGATCAGGTCGGTAACCCGACCAGCGCGCTGGCGATAGCCGATGGTATCATCAAGGTAGCTACCAATATGGTAGCCGATGGTAGCCCGGAACTGCGCGGCGTCTTCCACATGACCGCGCAGGGCGAAGGCAGCTGGGCGGACTTCGCCGAAGAGATCTTCGCGGCGTCGGCGGCGCGCGGTGGCCCGTCGGCATCGGTGCGGCACATCGGCACGGCCGATTATCCCACGCCCGCTACCCGTCCGGCCAATTCACGGCTCGAATGCGGACTGATTGCCAAGGCCCATGGCGTGACGCTGCCGGATTGGCGCACGTCGCTGGACGTCGTGATGGATCGCCTGCAACCTGCGGCAAACTGATTTTCTGAGGAATTCACGGTTATGAAGGGTATCATTCTCGCCGGGGGCAGCGGCACGCGCCTCTATCCGATGACGCTGTCGACGTCGAAGCAGCTCATGCCGGTCTATGACAAGCCGATGATCTATTATCCGCTCAGCACGCTGATGCATGCGGGTATTCGCGAAGTGCTGATCATCTCCACGCCGCGCGACCTGCCGGCCTTCCAGTCGCTGCTGGGCGACGGCTCCGCCTGGGGCATGAGCATCGAATATGCGGAGCAGCCCAGCCCCGACGGTCTGGCGCAAGCCTATATCATCGGCGCCGATTTCGTCGCGGGCCAGCAGTCCGCGCTGATCCTGGGCGATAATATCTATCATGGCCACGGCCTGCCGGAACTGCTCGCCAGCGCATCGTCGCGCCCGACCGGCGCCAGCGTCTTCGCCTATCATGTCCATGATCCCGAACGTTATGGCGTGGTCAGCTTCGACGACAATATGAAGGCCGTCACGATCGAGGAAAAGCCCGAACAGCCAAAATCTCAGTGGGCTGTCACGGGTCTTTATTTCTATGATGAGCAGGTGGTCGACATTGCGGCCAATATGAAGCCTTCGCCGCGCGGCGAGCTTGAGATCACCGACGTCAACCGCGTCTATCTGGAACGCGGTGAACTAAACGTCGAGATCATGGGCCGCGGCTATGCCTGGCTTGACACCGGCACGCCCGATAGCCTGCTCGATGCTGCCGAATTTGTCCGCGTCCTCGAAAAGCGCCAGGGTTTCAAGATTGCTGCGCCCGAAGAAATCGCCTTCCGTCGGGGCTTTATCGACACCGCCCTGCTGGAAAAGGCGATCGGCAAGCTCGGTAAGTCCGACTATGGCCGTTATCTGCGTGGCATTCTGGCCGAATAATGGATTGGGTGCCTTAGCTTTTTTCAGTCAGGTCACCCAATTTAATAATTCCGCATTAAGCAAACTTTGCGCGTTGATAATCGCAGTTCGTTCACGGCCGTCACCCTCGGCGCAGCAGCGTGGCATCGGCGCGTAGCCACTGGGGTGCAGTTGGATGATGTCGTCCTAATTGAAACAAATGCGAAGCCCATCGGTCTGGTCGATTTTATTCACCGCACCTACGATGTCGCAGAACAAACAGCATGCTCGTCGGCGCCGTAAACCCAGATGACGCCGTCTTCGGTGTCCATTTGCTCTGTGAGTTTGTTGAGAAGATCCTCGCTTTCTTCCCATTCTTAACGATCCTTACGAGGGTATGGCAGAGCCAAGCTCGATCGGCTTGAAGCTCGTCGCCCGCAAAAACCCTCTCCACAGATTGCAGGGAACGGTCGCAGCGTCATTTGGATCTGGTTTGTTCCGGTTGCGATTCCCGTGTGTTCACGCGAAATCTGGGGGAGTCTGGTGCCTGCCGAGTTTTTTTCGGGTATCCAGCTAAGCTCATCGCGGCCGTAATATGACATCTGTCACCAAAATCGCGTCAGACCCCTTTTTGCACACCGATCCACAGAATATGAACTGTGGCGTCATAGTGACACGCCTGCGAGACTATTGAATCTCGGACGTTTGCGTGTTTAGATGGCGGGAGGCTGACTTCATATGGTCTGTGAGCCACACAAACTCCCATATTCGGTTCCCCCACCTCTCAAAAAACGGCAGAAATGCGTAGGTGCCGATTAACCCTGTCGGGGGGAAGCGGCGTTGTTTTCAAAAGGAAAAATGCTTCCACGGCTTAAACGCGCGTTAGGCGAACGTGGCCCCGTCTGACGTCGCGCACCAATTGGGCACGGTCTGGCCGCGCCGGGCGCCATGCCGCCAGACCCGCGTCGTCATCAGCAGGTGCGCGTGGGGCGGGGTGGTTTCGTCAGAAGAGCCATCGGCATGAATGGCCCAGGCAACCACCGGGCCATGGGCGGCGATGCTATCATGGGCATAGCGGCGCACCATGGCGATCCACTCGTCGGGCGCGGCTTCGGCTGGCAGCGTGACCACCATATGCCAGGCTTTGACCGCATCCGTCGGTAGCGTGGCAGCTGCAGCGTCTAATTCCTGCCAGGCCCGTCCTGCTTCTCTCGCCCAGCGCGGATGGTCGGAGGGCAGCTCTCCATGCTATTGGAAGGTATAGACTGGCGGCAGCCAGAGCGCACGTTCACGCTGACACTCGCGGGCTAAATACCCATTTTCTGACGCTTTTACTGGCACTTGGGCGGCTATTCCGCTACAGGATCGCGGTGTCGGATGCAGGCTTCATCGCTGATAAAGAAGCTCGGATCGCCGAGATCCTGGAACGCGGCTATGCCTGGCTCGATACCGATACGCCCGGCCGTATGCTGGATGCGGCAGATTTTGTCCGCGCGCTGGAAAAGCGGCAGGGCTTTAAGATTGCCAGCCCAGAAGAAATCGCGTTCCACAAAGGGCTTATCGACGTCGCCAGCTTAGAGCGGGCGATCGCGAAATTCGGCAAATCCGACTATGGCCGCTATCTGAACAGGCTTTTTGTCTTAAAGGACATATTGGCCGTGCGAGTTCAGATGGTCGCCGTGCAGCTGCGTCGACTTTCAACCGTGGATTTGCCGCATCGGCATGGTATAACTCGCTCATGACCCCCATCGAACGTGCCGCCCACGCCATGTATGCCGCCGTCCAGCCCGAATGGGACTGGAACGATCCAGATGCGGAGCTTCTGCGGCACATGTATCGGGAAAATGCGCGCGTGGCTATCAAGGCGATCCGAGAGCCGGATGAGCTGATGGCCCAGGCGGGCGCCGAAATCGTGGGCCATGTAGGCCCGGACGAGTCCCACGAGGCCTATCTGAATGACGCGGCCGAAATATGGCGCCTCATGATCGATGCTGCGCTGGGCGAACGTCAGCCATAAACATCGTCCTACGGTTAAGACAAATTTTGAAGATCATTGCGCGCCTCCACAAGTCAGCGAACCGCGGAGGAGGCTGTGGGAGAGGTCGTACGAGAACCATCTGACTAACCGCCTTTTAGCGATTTTGTGCGGATCTGAAGGACTGGAGCGGGTAGCGGGGAACCCGCATCACAAGCTTGGAAGGCTAGTGCTCTACCATTGAGCTATACCCGCTCGCCAGAGGCCTGCGGCCTGCCATCTTTCCAGGGGCTCCGTCAATAACCCGGATCAGCGATTACACAATTTGGGCATGACAGCAGCGATCAGCCGCGGGACTGCCTACCGTTATGGCCCCTTTCATCCATCACCTCACTCCAGCTTGTTGATGGCCGCCCGCATATGATCCACGCCGACGCTGGCATAGCGCTCGACCATCCGCAGCGACTTCCAGCCACCCATTTGCATGATGGTGATCAGGTCGATCCCGGCCATCACGCAATGCGACGCCCAATGATGGCGCCAGTCATGAACCGTGAAATCCTCGATATCTGCTCTCTTCAGCGCTGTCCCATGCGCACGTCTGAGGGGATTGCCGCCGGGGATCGATGCCAGGCGGGTGTCCTGGTAAGGCTGGCTATGCTTGTTGAGGAAAACATGGCCCCGATTTGGTCTGCCGCGTGCTTCCCACAAGGGCAGGAGCGCCGCCTTCACGCGCGGATGCAGAGGCACCGACTGAATGGTGGCGGTCTTGCTATGGTTGAGCCGCACCGCTTCGCTCTCGATGTCCACGCCGTTCATACCCCACTGCAGTTGGAGCGCCGTCTGGACACGTGGGCCATGGAAGGCGAGCATCAGGATGATCGGCTGAACATGGGGGGCGTAGGACGCGATCAGGCGGTCGCGATCCTCCCGGCTCAGGAAGCGTACCCGCTGATTGTCGAAGGGGATGGCCTTCAGCTTGATGTGATCAAGGTCGTGCAGGTCATGATGCACATTGATGGCCGCTTGCAGGACGGTGCGGTAGCGATCCTGACCCGCAGGCGCATATCCGACGAGGTAGCTCCTGCGGAATGCTTCCCATGCGGCTTTCGGCTCGCGAAGCGCGAAGTCGCCAATATGCGCGTTGAGCTTGCCGATCCGCAGGACATCGGACTGGCCGGGCGGGGGAGATTTGGACAGATAGCTCTCGAACGCATCCGCCATGACTCCATCGGCCACCAGCGCGGCCGGGCCGAACATTAACTGATGACGCAGCTTCGTCTCATAGTTCGCCATCAGGTGCGACGCAGCATCTGCGTCACGCGTTCCTGAACTAAACTCTTTGACCCTGATCCGCTTGTCGCCGAGCGAGACTGTTCCCCGGATATAGTAGAGAGCGTTCTTCCCGCGGGTACGCATGGAGAGCATGTGATTTTGTCCAAAAGCATCTGATACTGTGCCTCGGTCGCGCGCAGCTTTCCGCACGCGTGAACGAAGGGCACGCCATGTTTCATGAAGGTCCGGCGCATCCATTTCGTCGGTTCTGCACTGGTCATGCTGAGCCGTGACAGGATGTCGCGCGGGGTAAGGAGAGTTTCGCCGGAACCGGCAACGGGTGGGCAAGGGGGCGGACGCGCCGACTCTGAGTCGGGAAAGGTGGTGCGCCTGGTTCTTGAGCGCACGGCTGATCGCTGGGGTTCGGCCTCGCGACTTTCAGGCAATGGCGCTGGGATCGCGCCGGCACGCGGCGCGGCTGGATCGGCCGAGCCGATTGTCGCTACAGGGTCTTGTGTCGACATGCCGACAAAATCTTTCGCCTTCCGTCTGATATCGGTACGGCGGCCAGAGCGATGCTGCGGAAGAGATGAAGCGATGGTTTGCCGAACTGCAACTCTGGCCCGGGAATGCCGGGAGCGTGTTCGAGCGCACCAGCGATGTGGGCCATGCACGTGTGCGCGTCAAAATAGGTGATCCGGCCTGGCTCAATCGGCATGGACCGGGGGCGTTTTCGGTGATGACGGGCGTAAAGACGGCTCTGGGTCCGCCAGGCCGAAAGGAAACGAGCAGTGTTCACGACTGGCGCTGGGGCGTGTCTTCCACGCTCCAGAACATGGGATTGCGTAACCAATCATCGATGGCGGATTCTCGCCAGCCCGTGCAACGGTTGGCGACGCGGATTTGCCGCGGAAAAGTGCGCGCCTGGATCTTGCGGTAGAGCGTCGCTCGGCTGAGGCCGGTACGGTGTAGGACAATATTGAGCGGCAATATGCGGTCGGGCGTGTGGGCGGTCATTGCGATCATCTCATTCTGCGGTGTCGCCTGCGTACCCCCAGCCACAGGATTGTGAAATGCTGGATCCCCGTCAAGCCACTGAGAAAGATAGAGATTGGCTTGGGAAAGGGAGGCGGATGATGGTGGACGCCGGTACACGGAGGACGACAGAAATTTATTTGTGAGTGCCTGTGAGGTGCGCACCGGCCTCGCCGGACGCGAGGATATGAGATTGCCGCCCTGCCTGGGTGGCGCTCGATTTCGCGGTGATCGCGCTGCATGATTCGTTTTGGTCTGTCTCCGCCATGCTGGCTTGCCGAGGCAAGGGGCCGATCCAGAAAGGAGACATTTGTGTCGACCAACCGTCCGGGGCGTCCCCTGCGGGCCGCGCTCTATCTCGCTGCGCGCCACCGAGCCTGCGCTTTGCCTGTCTCGGCCCTGCTGGGTGCCGATCGCTGACGCGCGATCCTGACGGATCGCCGACGGACATCGCTGGGGGCGATGGCGTGGGCCGGTCCCGGCCAAGCGGTGTGGACGTCGCTTCCCTCTAGGCCCGTCGCTGCGGGCGGCAAGCCGGCCTCTGGCGCGGCTCCTCCACTTTGTTCCGGTCCGTATGGATGCAGCCCGCCGCTTGGCCGGGCCT
>Ga0065704_10070345_pt1 | contig 31198 bp, 43 predicted proteins | sample SwiRhicommuniRL2_FD_59091 | JGI IMG/M metagenome (GOLD analysis project Ga0065704, IMG submission 59091) | Switchgrass rhizosphere bacterial communities from Rose Lake, Michigan, USA - RL2 v2 (version 2) | ecosystem: Host-associated > Plants > Roots > Rhizosphere > Soil | place: East Lansing, MI | reverse complement strand
CGTGCTTTGTGCACAGAGCGGGAGCCTTGGCTGGGCTTGCAGGTATGGTCTGCGGGTTCGGCGGTCAGCAGGGATGTTGACGCATCCCCGGTGGCCGCTCTCTTTGCATGAAGCCTTCGAATAATTAGCGGGCGCTTCCTGACGCCCGCTTTGCGATCAGGGCGTCGTGCTCCCGGGAGCACTGCTCACCGGCGATCCTGGCTCGGTCATAAGCCTGCGCCAGCTCTCGATTCGTGACGACAGACCGGTCGAGCAGGTCGGAAAGCACCATGGCGGCGCGGAAGGCTGCCTGGCCTCGGGCGATAGCGGCGGTATCCGTGCCGGGGCAACTGACGGTGGCAGCGAGCTTGGCACCTTCGTCGCGCAGCCGCTGGCCAGCAGCATCGGCGCCAGCAGCGCCAGCATCAGCAATCGTTCTTTCTTCATGCGCTTTTACCCTCGCCTCTTGCTGCGCGTCTGCGCTTCGGTGTTCTTCTTGGCGTGCGGATTGTTCGCCGATTACCTCGGCCAAGCGGTCGCCACTGTCCCGTTGCGCTGATACCTGAGCGCCCTTCGCCCGCTCTACCGATAGGCCGTGCTGGTACGCGCCCCAGTGGGACGCCAGAAGCACAAGCACAGTGGCAGCCGTAGCAGGCCAAACACTCATGACAAAGCCCGCCGAATACCCTCATCAATGATCATCGACGGGTACGGGTTGCCGCCGTTCTCGTGGATGATGATGCCGAGCACCATCCCGCGCAGCGTGGCCGGGTCTTTGATGTCGATCGGGTCCGTGGCCCGAACGCCCAGGCGCTTTGCAACTGCAGCGGCGTAGGCCTGGGTGTCGTTCTCGTTGCTCGGCGCCCAGCGGTTGATGGTTTCGAGCACGGTGTCGATGCCCATCCCACCTACCCCCGGCATGCCGTCCTTGCCGCGGTAGTTGATGAGCAGCTTGCCCAGGGCGCGGATGCCGTTCTCGGGATGGTCGAAGCGGGCGAAGCGCGGCTTGGATACACCCTCTTCCAGGCCGAGCTGGCCCTGCCAGGCGTTGCGAGGGTTGTAATCGATGTTGCCAGGGTTCTTGTTGCGGACACCGCGTGGTGTGGTCATGTGTTTTCTCCAGGCACAAAAAAACCTGCACTTGGCAGGCGTCGATGTAAATGCAGGCTCTACGGTTTAAGGACCGTGCTTGCCGATTCGGCGAACGCTCGGCGGATCCGCCACTCGTCCATGTAGCGCAGGGTGGCCACCATGCCATCTGGCAGACTGACAGGGCCCCACGAATAGCCGCCGCGCCACTGGTAGCTCTTGCCTGCCTGCAGCCGCATGGCGTTGGCCGGGTTGCGCACACGCTCCCTGTTGATCGCCGTCGTGTACTGCTTGGGTGAGATCCCGCCGCCCCCGATAATCTTTCCGTAGTTCTCGAAGATCTGCGATTCGGCTGCCACGCCATACTTCCGGTCGATCCAGGCAGCCAACTGACCGTTCGCGCTGGTGGTGAGCACCGCCCACGCGTCAGGGTAATCGGCTGGGAGTCCTGAGTTGACCGTACTGTCGAATGGGATCGGCTGCGGGAATTGTCCGCCCAAGTAGAACAGAGTGTCGTTTACACCCGTGGTCACAATCTGGCACGCGTAGTCGGTGTAGATATCCACGTCCTCCAGCGCCATGATTTCGGCATGCACGCCAGACACACCAGGCATGAAGTCGACCTGGAAGGCCTGTAGCACGGGGTAGCGGCCCAGGCTCACGGTGTTGCCAGCCATCAGCTTGTTGACGATGCGGCAAGTGAGCCGGTCAGCCGTGCCACTGGTTGGGCCCGTCAGGGGTACACCGTCGGCCTCAACAACGTAGAGCACAGAGGCTGCGGTGAGCTTGTTGTCTACCCGGTGGTTGCCACCGGTGAATTCGAGATAAGGCCATCCGTCCCCGTTGTTGACAGCATCAAAGATCATAGGCGGCAACCAGTCGGTACCGAATGAGCTGATCGTGCCCCCGTTAAGGATCACCTGGGCGAAGTTGGCCAGGCTGTTCTCGCCATTCGGTCCGAAGACGAAGCCCCGCGTGCCGATACCATCCGGCCAACTCAGGGTCAACTTACCCCCAGCGTCGAGGGTGTAGGAGACGCGCGGCCCCGTCCCGTTGCCTGCGACAGGGAACTCATAGCAGGCCGGGTCGATTACCTGCGAATAGCCGTTCTGTGGGACGAAGTTCATCCCATACTGGTTGCCATATGCCTGCAGCTTGGAGGCGTCCAGCACTAGCTCTATGCGCACATCGCTCTTGGTGTTGATCAGCAGGGTCTGGACGCCAAGTGTACGGTCGATCTTCGGCTGCGGGTCGGCCAGGGCCGAAATGCTGTTGCCGTTGCTAATGACCGAGGCGTCATAGCCGACGATGTCGACTTCCTCTACGATCCAGCCATCGGCAGCCGGCACTACGGCGGCGTTGCCGTTCTGAAAGTAGCGCAGGCCGTAGTACTTTCCAGGCTTAGCGTTGATTACACGAGCATGCAGAATAACAAGGGTCTGCAGTGTGTTCGGCGTAGACACGCCACCACCACGGCTAACCGACCTGAATGGGGCTATCTGCCCGGCGTTAATGGTGATTGAGCTGGTGCTGTCGCTCTTTGCCGGGATGTAGCGGCTCGGGTCAATGATGTAGCTGTAGCCGTTCTGCGCGCTGTTGTTCGCAGCGATTGGCGTACCCAGGGCAGGTAGTTCTGCCGTGTCCAGTGTGATCAGGATGCGTAGGTCGGGGACAACGGTGCTAGACATCACGACAGTCTGGATGCCATCGCGCGTGATCGTAGGAGTGCCTGCGTCCGTGTAGTTGATGACGGTCGTGACCGAGTTCGCAGCGGTAGCGTAATTCTCCTGGTCGATCTCTTCGATGATCCAGCCGTCTGGCTTTGCGGTAGGACCCAGCGAGCTCGAGCGGTTTACGTAATAGGCCAGCCGGTAATACTTCCCAGGCCTGGCTCCAATGATGCAGATGTTAAGGATCGCCTTGCTAAAGGCGGTTGGCTCTGCACTGGTGATACCGTTTCTGGTCATCCTGCGCAGCGGATAAACCTTGCCGCGGTTGATGGTCAGCGAGTTCGTATTCCAGGACAACAGAGAGGAAATTTCGACGGCCACCCCGGCATCGTTACGATACCGCATCTCCGCCTTATCGCCTGCCGCCGAAACAGAGAAGAACCGATTATTGGTGCCTGTTCCGTTCGTCGCAACAAGGCCGTCCGCGACCGTTGTGTACACGCCCATGCTCGCAAGGAATTCGGCATAGATCTTTTTCAACGTCGGCTTGGTGATGCCGTTGATCGTGACGAAGTCAGCATCAGACAGGAACAGGGCATTAGCGTTGGTCACCAGTTCGTGAAACAGCTGACTGTCAGTAGCTACGCTCATAGAAACTCCAGGCGAAAAAAAACCCGCATGAGCGGGCGAGCATTCAATTGATCTGGGCTCCAGGCCAAGACTTGGTGTACCAACGCATAAGCTCGGCAGTTAGAGCTTCGTTCATGACCGGCAAAGGCATCCCAAGGAGCAACTCTGCGAAAGCAGCCTCATCGACAATGGGCAACTCAAACAGCTCCAAGGAGGCCGTGTATCGCCACAGATCGTCACTGACAAACTCTGGGCCTTCGTAGATATCGATGAATCTGGAGCGGGTCGGCTTAAGCCCTAAAGGTGTTCTGATGGGACAAAGAAACCAGTCTGCCCAGCCGATCTCCCATTTACACCACCCCTCAAACAACTTTGCTTCCTCGGTCGACAAGATCCAACTTACTCGCAGGATGGTTGGAACGCTGCCAAACCGGCGACGCTGCATTGCCCTGCCACTCGCCATCGTTGTTCGAACTATTGGGCTGACTGGCTTGAAGCCGTAGCCGTCAGCAACTGGCAACGGAAGACCACCAGGAAGTAACAGCATCCTCAAGCATCCTCGGGAGCAAAATTGTCATCGTCTGCGTAGACGCGAACGTCGTAGTTGATGGCCTCTATTTCCGCCGAGTAATCACCTGGCTCTATTGAGGTCACCAGAACCGGGTAGCACCACCGTGTCGAAATCCCGAACAGCAGGTGAGGCGGCTCAATCTGCTGGGAAAGATCCGGCACAAAGTCGATAGATTGGATCGCGATGCGGTAGTCATCTATTCGATACGCAGCCCACGGACCGCTGATCGAACCGTCTGGCCGGCGCACTGCAAGAACATGTGTCTGCCCTTCGCTCCAAACAAAAGCCTCGCTGCTTTCGATCACTACCGGCCCCTCTCCTGCGGAGAAGCCCGTCATGATTGATGACTGCGCATAGCCAGGAATGTCATCGGCCACCGCGTCATAGTTGAGATAACCGCTGTTCAGCGCGGAGAGCTCAGTACCCCAGCTATAGCTTTTGTTCTGATAGACCTGGGCTCGACGCTGACGCATGCCGTAGCGCCAAGCACGGTCGCGATCTGTGACCCCATCGAGTGTGATTTCCTTGACCGTCTGAAAGGCGTCACCTGGAAGCCTGCACCTCACCGTTTCTTCAGCCCAGGTCCTCTGGTCCCGGTACTTGATGGAAACACCGTCAAAATCGTCAGGCGCAGGCAGGGTGAATGAGCGCTTGAGGGATCCGTTCATGTTCTGCGGCGTGTACATGTTCTTGATCTGGCTGCGCGGCTCATCACGCACCGGAGTAATCCGGCCTCGTTCAAGCGTAAACTCTGCAAATCCAGCTTTGAGAGCATCGTTGAGCGCTTCCTTGACCGTGCCCGCCTCCTCCACTGAAAAGTCGAAGTAGTCCCCGCGGCTGTGCCAAATGGCGCCATACCGCACGAACTCTTCGATATCTACGTCATCATCTGTCGCCCCAACCGACTTCGAAACATAAGACGCCCACGGCGCGATATCGCGGGTAGCCGTTGGCTCCGACCAGGCGCCATTGACCAAGACAGGGAGCTTGCGGGTGGCTATCAGCGACACCTGGCTCTCGGACTGAGCCGAAAGTTTAGTGCCGCCGCGCGCATACACCGCGATCGTGGTGACTCCCTCATAACGCAGCGGGGCTTTATCAATGCGTGCCCTGAGCCCATACCACTGCACACGGTCTTGCTGATTGCTGTCCGACGACTCCTCGCCGATTCGGCGAACCCTCATTTCCCCCCTCATGTAGGTAGGAAAGTTGATGGCCCGGGTGAATGCGATCTGATCTCGACGAGCCGCCTTGAACGTCCAAAAAACGCTTGTCCAGTTCCCGGCGGTGTTTATGTCACGATACTGGGCCTCGACCTTGACGGTTACTTCAACCTGCCGCCCTTTCTTCGAGTAGGCAATCAGGCCAGCGGGAAAGAAGAAGTCCAATTCAACGCGACGGACAACCTCATTCTCCGGGCAGACTGCGAACGATCCGGCCCAGTCGCCTTCAGTTGTGGAAGAGTCCAGCACAACCGATACATCGCTGGTTTGCATGGCGTCGAAGCCCAACCAGTCATCGTCCACTGCACCTGTATCAGTCAATCGAACGACCGTAATCGCCGACGGCCCGTGACTCTCGTCCTCTGGGGTGGCGCTGTCATCCTCCACTGAGTCATCGGAGACTTCCGTTATCCGGTACCGCAGCCCCCTATAGCCAATCGTGGCCAGCAGCAATCCTGGCTGCAGCCCCACCGCCGGAGCGCCACCGTCGTAAGCCATGGTCATGCGGGCGTACTGCCCATCCGTGGCCGCCTCTGTCTTAAAGCCCGTCACGAACGCAGGGCTTGAACCGAGGATGTCAGTGACAGAACCAGTGATAGACAACGGCGAGCCGGTGAATGGCGCGGCCTGCTCTGCAATGCGCAGCCTCCCGGAGGAAGCGTATGCAACCAGACCGGTACCGGACAGTGACGCACTCACCGCCGAAACGAGGCCTGCAAGGTTTGTAACGTTCGTATTCAGAGATACCGGAAAGCTGCTCGCTCCTCGCGATACAGTGAAGCTCAGCGACACCACATCGAAGTTGAAACGAGCAGGCGCCGCGCTTCCGGTGACCATTGACGCGCTACCAGGCACGGCCGGGGTACCGGGCACCTCAGGCTCATAGCTCGCAACAACATAGTTGCCAGCATTGGCGCCAGCGATCTCGATCCGCATGCCGATGAGCGCCTGAAGCATGGGCAGATACGGACCGCTGACAATGGTCGCGCCGCCATCAATCGGGGCAGTGAAGGTATACGGATATGGCAACTCAACGCGCGCTATCATGCCGCTATCCCAGCCAAACGGGAACCAGCCCGCTCCGTCTGGAACGCTCAACACCAGATCGGCAGCCAGCAGAGCATTGCCGCTGAACTGCTGTGCAACTTGGGTGGTGTTGGTGAGGGTAAGGCCGCCAGATCCGGTGTTTGTCGCACCGACTTCGGTCGAGTTATGCCACCACAACCGGGCTGACTCGTCGGCCAGTGACTCACCTGGTCCGTATACCTTGTATCGCGCAGTGCTGCCGAGCGAAGCGAGCGTGGTGTCGCCGATCTTGACGTCCGTGGGATTTATCTCGAACTCTCCGATGCCAACGCACAGCAATAGCTCAACCCACTGTTCCGTCTCGTTGACGAAGTGATGCCGAGGTGGGACCAGATAGTCCGGAAAGATGCGAGTCCTGCCTGCAACCTCGCGTATAACGTCACCCACTTTGACCTGGTTACCCGTGGTCTTGGCCAGGTTCAGATTCTGCCCCGACCGACCCTGATTGCGCGGAGTGGACAACGGCCTTTGGGTCATCATCACCACGCCGACGGCAACCACCGCGGCAACCACAGCCCACAACGCGACCTCCAGCCCGGTTCCCTTCGGCTCTGGATAAATGCGAACGGTATCTTGGGGTGAAAAGTCGGTCTTCGCCCAACGCTCGGGATTGATGAACACACCGTTCAGCTCGACGCTGATAGGCGGCGACTGACGCGGCGTATAGCCTGGAATGTTCTGGAACAGCCACCCTTCAATAGTCATAACCTGATCGGTCTTGTGGCGCTCCAGTGGAGATCCCTCAAGCTTGCTCGGGTAGAATTCGATCACGGTGGTAGCTCACTTTCAGATACTGGTCTTGAAAACGCCGAAGCGGCTTTATGGTTGCCCCGCTGGGCTTCATCTCTAGGCCGTGCAACCGGCCCTCCACCTCGACGATCAGCGCAACATGAATGCAGATGTCGCCCCTCCACACGCAGGCAATAGCTCCTACCTCCGGCCCGCAGCGCTCCATCGCAGATGCCTCAAGGTTTACAGCCCGAGTGAACTCCTTAGGCATGGTGTTGCGCACGTACCCCCAGCTCGGCAACAACGGCAGGCCGTATACCTGGTGGCGCACCAACCGGGTCATTCCCCAGCAATCGAAGCGCGCAGGGCCGCGCCCGCCATCTTCATAGGTGGCGGTGAGATATTGATCGAACATCAGGTGTACCTAAGGCAGGGAACGAAATCTAAGGTGTACTTGCGTCTTGGCCAGGCGAGGTTGACGAAGTCGAAGTAGCCGGCCTGCAGCTGCACGCTGGCCCCTTCCATGAAACCGCTCAGTACGTTCATGCGGTATGGCTTTTCCGCCGGTGCGGACAAGTCGGAAGACAGGAAAATGCGGAAGATCATGGTGATCTTCTCCCTGGCATCCAGCGCTTTATCGATCAGTTGCTGAGCCACGCCAGTCACGTTGTCGATAGCGAAGGTCAGCGATTGGTTACCGCTGTTATCGCGTTTGGGCAGCGCGGCATCGAAGGCGGTCGCCGTGAACGTCGCTAGAACGCCCTCCTCGGTCGTGGCCACTAGATCTTCAAACGCCGAGCAGATGTACACGGGACCAGGCCAGGAGGCGCAGCGAAGCTCAATGGTTGGAATGATCCACGCCTTGCCGCCAGAGGCGTACAGCGTTGCAATTGCGGTCATCGCCCCACCCTTCTCGCTCCATAGTGTTGTTCGTAGGCTTTGGCCAGCGCACCGCCCTGTCGGATGTTCGCCACGCACAGATCAATGATCTGGCGACCATCAGGCCCGGTGGACATCTGCACTTGCCCTGCCCGGCTGGCATCCTCATACAGATTCACCTGGGGTGTCGGCTGGGCCGGAGCTATCCCTGGCGAAGCCACCGGGTCAGCAGCGACCGGCGCCGAGCTGCCAGGACCTCCGACAAAGGCAGCGCGACCGTCACTGATGGCCTCCAGTGTGCCGACGCCGATACGCGCAGTGGCCTCGGCGTCGAAAACGTACTCACCCCGGTGCACCGGTCCAGCTACCTCATCCTTGCGGCCATGCCCCGTATAGCCACCATCCTTGAAGCCGACACCGGCCATGGCCGTCATGCCAACGGCGGATGCCAGTGGCGTCGCTACAGTCAATGCACTAGCCATGGCAGCAGGTGCCAAGGCCGGACCAACAATAGGAATTGCCGCAGTTGAAGCGAACGCAGCAAGACCAGCTTGAAGTGCGGTGGCCTGAGCATTCGCAGCTAGCATGCCTGCTGAGCTTGCCTGCGTAGTTTTGCCGACAAGCAACTGAACCCCCTGGTAAATCAGCCACTGAGCAGCCATATCAGCCAGCGCGTTGAGAACGGACTCTGCAAACCCTCCGAGCATACTGTTCAACGCATCTCCAGCGTCCTCTGCACCAGTAGCAACGTCCGTCATGAAAGTGCTGAGCTCGCCGCGAGCACTGCCTAACGCGCTGTTAGTCAGATCTGCAGCTTGAGCCGAGTAGTTCTGTGCCTCGTCGGCAAAGTTCGCCCATGCTTCACGAACGCCGTTCATCCAGTTGGACTGTTGCTCGTCAATCGCCGCGTAGTAGTTCTGTTGAGCTTGCAGCCTATTGTCGAGCTCCTCCTGGAGGACCTGTGTTTCGCTCGCATACAACTCCGGCTCAATCTGCCCGGTGTTCCGCTGCTCATTCAGGGATTGGATGTCTTCGACATGCTTCTGACGCAATGCCAGCTCAGACCGCATACGGTCGCGGGCCTTGTCCCCCAGGCCGATTCCGGCCAGTTCTTGGGCATAGCCATTTACCGCCGACTGTGTGCCGGCCTGCTGCGCAGCCTTGAAAGCGCTAAGCTTCAGGTCGTCTTCATTGGCCTTCTTGATCTTGTTCAGGGTATCCAGCTCGGCGGCCAACTCAAGCAGGCGCTTTTGCTGCGCTTTCGACAGATTGCCGAGCTTGCCCTCCTGAAGTTCGAAGGAGAGTTTCGCGACTTCCGTGGCGTTCTTCTGCTTGTCACCAGTGGTGTTGATCAGCTCAATCTGGCGCTTGTAGCCTTCCTCCGCTGCCTTGAAATCCGTCAGCTGCTTCTTGGCAGCCTGCTCAGACTTTGATTCCCCCTCGCGCTTGGACTTGTTCGCCTTGTCGTTGGCCTTTTTCTGCGCCTCGATGGCGTTAGCTGCCGACAGGATGGCCTGGCGATCTGTTTCGGTGAGGTCCGCATTCTCGGCGATGTAGCGGTTGGCGATCTTGATCGCGTCATTGTTGTCTTGCAGGCCGCCGAGCTGTTTCTGCAGGGTTTCCAGGTAAGTCTGGCCAGCGCTGCTCATGCCGCTCTTCGCAGCATTGTTCGCTTCGGTCGCGACTGTGTTTTCCTTGGTGACCCCAGTGAGGACACGCAAGGTTTCGGCAATCAGGCCTGAGCGCTGATCAGCATCGCTGACGGCGCCGGCTTGGGTGATCCAGCCCTGCATCGTAGCCGCCGGCAACTGCAGGCGATTACCCACTTCCTTGAGGATCGGGGCAAGGTCGGCACCAGAGGAACGAGCCTCGTTCAGCCGATCGATGATCCCCTGGTACTCGGACAGCTGCTTGTTGTACTGGCCGCCCGAGTCGCGAACAGGTGCTGTCACTGTTGCAGAGCGGATGGCCTGGGCAAGCTCTCCGTAGGCATCCTTGACCTTGTCCGTAGCGTTGATCTGCTCCTGCTGCCATTTCACCAAGCCAGCTTCGCGCTGGTCCTGATTGAGCTTCTGGAAGTCCTCCCGCAGTTGGGATACGGGCTTTTGCATGTCCTCCAGACTAACCCCAGCCTGGTCCGCGTTGTCGCGAAGCAAGAGGAAGCTTGCCGCTGCGGTGCCGGCGATGATTGCCAGCCCCATCGGGCCTCCCAGGCCTGCAAGGAGACCGGCCGAAGCGGCCTTCAAGCCAGACTGAGCGGTTGCTACTGCGGTGGTTGCTGCGGCCTCCTTTGTCCGCGCGGTCGCTAGCTGAATGGACATTTGGGTCTGAACTGCGGTACCTCGCGCCGCAATCGCTTCTCGCTCAGCGAGAATGGTGGCCGTCTGAGCCTTCCGCTGATCTGCTATCGCCGCCTGTAGTGTTGCCTCAGCCTGGGCAACACGTGCGACCCGGTCAGCCCGCGCAGCCTGCACGGCCAGCCCAGTTTTCACAACGTAGTTAGTCAGCGCAGCTGCACCGACGCCGCCCATGGCCACGGCCACAAGGTCCACGTTGTCAGCCAGCGCAATCAGCACGCTTGCAAAGCCTGCGACTATGCCGGTCTGCTCCTCCATGCCGCCCAAGAACGCCTGAATGGCGTTGCTGATGTTTACCATCGCGTCCTGCACGCTGGTGGACATGTCGGCCGCAGCCTTGCGGTTGACCTCCACGGTGCGCAGCAGACCGGTATTGATGTCTTCGAGCGACAGCTTGCCCTGCACGCCGAGCTTTCGGATTTCCTCGGCACTCTTGCCGGTGGCGGTGGCAATCGCAGTGACGATGGTCGGCATGGCGTCCTGAATGGACACCCAGCCATCCGCCTCGACCTTTCCTGTCTGCAGCGCCTTCGAATAAGCACCCAGCGCAGACCCGGCTTTATCAGCAGCTGCAGCGTTGGTCACCAGCAGAAAGCTGAAGCTGTCGGTGATATCCAAAGTCTCCTGGGTGTTGAAGCCCAGGCTACGCATAACGTCTGCAGTGCGGATATACAGCTCTTGGGCCTCTGCCAGAGGCCGGTAGGTTTCCTGCGCAGTTTGTAGCAGGTGATCCTGAACCAGCTGGTACCCACTTGCGCTACCAGCTGCAGCCTTCATCCGGTCAGACATTTGCCCGTATGCATCAACCTGCTGGATGATGCTGCCGATCAGACCGGCACCGGCCACTGCCGCGAACGCGCCGCGCATGAGAGTGCCGGCTTGCTGCGCCGCTGCGCCTGCCCGATCAAAAGCTGAATCGACCTTAGCCAGACTCTGGTCAATCGCCTGGGATGACCGCGCGACCAACTGATCCGCACTGGCCAACTCACGACGCAACTGGGCGGTAGTCGCCTCGATCTGGACCAGCATCCCCTGGACTTGTTGGTCGGCCATTCCGGTCTCCGTAAACGAAAAAGCCCGGCACATGGCCGGGCTCGTTGAAAGTTGTCGTGGCTATTTGTAGGGATTTGCCATATCAGTGGTGGTGAAACTAGCAACCTTGCCCGCTGCATCAAGAACAACGCTCAAGCCTTGGTTTTCGTAGCTAGAACCAGCAAAGCCGACTTTCGTGTAGCCCCAGGACAAGACCTGAGTGCCATCAGAGTTTCTTGTCGTGGCAAGCGGCTGCCCGAAACTGCTCAGCAGTTCCTCTTTAGTGGTGACGCCCTGCTTAATTTGATCCAACTGCGCTTGGGTAACCGGTTTACCATAGGTAGTGCATGCTGCCAGTACGCACGCGGCCAGCAGGACAAACAGTCTCTTCATGTGATGGTGCCTCCTTGATGAGCCGAGGAATGTACCATAGAGGCAGATACATTCAGGACCGCGCACGCCCAGTGAGGGCCTGGCGCAGCTTGTCGGCCACAGCCGAGGCGCTGGGTTTCGGCTTGACCCCTTGTGCCTTTCCTTTGCCGAAGGGATTGGTCATCTGCGACCATTCGAGCCGTGCATCAAGTGCCATGAACAACTCAGGAAGCGGCGTGCGCCAAGCAACATCCGGCGCCCAGCCCAACCACCCCGTAGCGATCGAATAAAGCCGGTCAACGTAACTTCCGTCCTCGATGACGCTTACGCCGTCCCGGCTTGATCGTTTCCCGGGTCTTTGCCGCGCGGGTTGTACAGCGCAACCAGGTAGGCGTTCAGCTGTGTCGACACATCGAGAACGCCGTGCTGCCAGACTTGCTCTGGCACTGCCTTGGCGGCTTTCTCGTCAAGGCCGGCGCCGGCCACCAGGATGGCCGCGCAACCTTCGACGCTGAGCGAGTTGATCGCCTGGGAAGCACCGCGCAGGCCGCCAAAGCGGCTCTCGATCGCCCGCACAGCCTTCAGGGTTGGGGTAAGGGTGAACTCTTCATCACCCAGCTTGACGGTAACGGTACCGTGCAGCGTGTTGTTCATTAGGCAGGTCCTTTGAGGCCGGGGCCGAAGCCCCGGGCACTTATGGGGTTACAGGGGCCGGCAGCAGCTCGAGGATTTCCGAGTTGATGCCCAGGGTGATGTTGCGGCGCACTACATTGTCCGCGGCACCGGCAGCCACGGTGTTGTTCATGACCTTTGCCCGGTAGTAGAACGTGGTCGGGCTGATGGCCGGCGAGGCATCAGGGTCGCCGTCATTCAGGGTCACCTTGATGTTGTAGTCACCCTTGCTGCGATCTTTGTGAGCGGTCTTCACCGCGTTCTGGCCGGCGTCACCGTTATCCAGGCCCACAGTGAGGGCCATGTCGCCGGCGTCAGCCGTGCCCTTGTACTTGCGCACACGGCCATCCTCGAGCGACGTGAAGGTCACGCTGCTGAAGGTGTCGCCGAACTCGCCGAGGTCTTCGATTTCACCAACACGCACATAGGTGTCGGCCTCGAACTCGGTTTTGGTGGTCGCACCGGTCTTACTGCCAATAAAGAGGCGGCAGCCGGCGGCTGTATTGAGGTTGTCTTCTGCGGGCATGGGTGATCCTCCAAAGCCACGTTGGATAGAAGCCGCAGCGCGGCCAGTGGGTGATTCAGTGGGTGGTGATCACGCGGACGGTGATCGAGCCCTGGTAGGTGATACCGTCGGCATCCCGCTGAGCGTCGGCCTGCTCGACCCGCACGGAAACCGCGCGTCCCACCTCCAGTGGCAGCCGGCGCTCATCCAGGGCGGCGATGACCTCGCCGTTGATGCGCTTGACTTCGGCCTGCCCGACGGCATCAGACCAGACCGACAGGTAGATCAGACGCGTCTCGCGCTTGCGGCCAGAGATCGGGCTGCTGTTGACCGAGACTTCCCGGTCGATTGACACATACGGCATATCCGCATTCAGCGGCGCGCCATCGTAGATCGGGCAGTTCACCTCGGTCTGGAGCCTGGCGAAGATGGCTTCCTGCAAGGCTAGAGACGGATCAGCCATTGCCTACCCCCTGACTTGCCTTGCGCAGCGTTCGACGCACAGCAGCCTCAATATCGGCCATCACATACTCTCGGTTGACCTGCATTGATGGGCGCAGCCACGGGTGTGCTGGCCGGGCCGGAATGTCCGGATACTTGCCGAAAAAGTGGGTGCCGTCGCTCTTGTTGGTAACGCGTCGGTTGCGATCCCCTGCCCGCTTGCCACCGATGTAGCCCTTGGTTCCATACTCGATGAAGCGCAGGTAGAAGAATCGCCGGTTGTCCCGCTTGCCACGTATCCCGATCTGCGCATCCAGACCGCTGGGCGAGACGTAAACCTTTAGCGCCGCAGCAGCCGCGCCGGTGTCCTTGGGCATCATCTGCCGCTGCGTCTCCAGGATACGATTCGCCGCCTCCAGCATCGCGGGCTGTAGCTCGTTGTCCATGGTCTTGTGAATGTTGCGCAATGTCCGGCGCAGCCGGATATCACCACGGATGCTTGACCGGCGAGCCATGCACTACTCCTTGGCCTGGACAGCCTTCGCTGGCTTCTCGGCCTTTTCGGTAACCTCTTCGGCATAGCCGCGGGCAATGAGGCCTTCGCCATAGGCCTTGTCGACCTCGAACTCTTCGCCCTTCTCCCGCTCACCGGATGCGCCCGTCAACGGGCCTAGTGCTCGAATTTTCATTATTCACCTCATGGGTTAGGTACCGATGAGCAGAGAAGCCTCATCAAGGAGTTTTCGTTGTCCGGCAACACGGCCTCAACCTGGTAGGTGATCCCCCGACGTGTCAGGCGCGATCCTGCGACGATATCTGGGCGGGGCCTGCCGATGATTTCGGCGGTTACAACAGCACTCAGCTTTTCAGCAACCGCAATGACCCGACCGCTTGGGGTGCGAACCTCACCCCACATTTCAGGGCGAGCAGCTGGCAGCCACGTCACTGTGGCGCCCCCGGATCTATTCCTCTCCTCGTGTCGATGAGCCACCTGCAGCCGATGACGCATCGGTCCGGCCCTCATATGCCCCACCCGATACGATGCGGCGTCAGGAGCGCCTTCGAACCTTGCGGCAGTTCGGTGGCAATCGTCCCGATCACAACGTCCTCGCGGTTGGCGTAAAGGTGGCCGAGGATCAGCAAACAGGCAGCCTTGATCTGCTTGTTGCAGACCATGGGAGACTCGCCGGCATCGTCGGCAGCGACAGCTTCATCCAGCGCCTGCTGATCTGCGTAGAAGCGACGGTTCAGATAGTCCATCGCCTGCCCTTCGGCCGCCTCGATCAGGAGCTCCAGGTATTCGTCATCATCATCGGGATCTCGAAGGTGATGCCGGGCGATGGACATGCTGATAACCGGCATCATCTACTCCTTCAGTGGCTCAAGTGATGCCAGCTTTCGCCGCACCAGCTCCTCGGCATGTCGACGCGGCACCGTGTAAGCGGGACCGCTCCGGCGACGCAGTTCCCCTTCGTCCATATAGGACCTCATTGGGTAGATCTGAAGGGTTACAGGATTGAGGCTGACCGCAGCTTCTTCCCCTGTCGCTGGCTCATCGGTGTCACCCCCAGCTTCAGTTGCCATTAACGCGGAGTGACCGCTGCTTTCACCATCGCTTGGTTCAGCGCCGGAGGCGCCGGGTTCGGCAGCCAGCATGACTGCTTCCGACCCCGATTCGGGAATCGGGTCTCGCTGGTCGGCTGGTAGCCCCTGGCCTGCGCCCTCCGCAGGGGTTGGAACCGGCGGGCCACCCGACTCGTCATTGTTTGGCGGGACTAATACACCTTCCGGGATGGGTAAGTTGTCGCCATCAACCTGGCCAGCGCTGGTTTCAGTTGCCGTGGTAGGGTCTTTGTCCTCAACCACGGGAGCGGGTGTTTCCTGTTTACGAGCCATTGGAATACTCCAGTCTGGCCCCATTGCTGGGGCCGCAGAAGGGTTACGGCGTGCCAGTGAGAGGGCCGGTCACAAAGGCTTCGGCGCGATACATGGCAAGAGCCAGGCGCTGCTCGGCGCGAACGGTGACCATGTTGTTTTCGAAATCCTTGTCGTTCTCGGTGGAGATCAGGATTTCGACGTCCATGCGATCGAAGATCTGCGCACCTAGGCCAAACGCGCCAACCAGGAAGTCATCAAGCGGCATGGCCTGAGTGGAAACGACCGGACGGCGCCACAGGGTCGGCTGAGTGTCGCCTTGAGGCTGGCCGATCAAGTAGCGGCCTTGGGCGTCCTTCAACAGCTCGATCATGGCCCAGTCGATCGGGTTGAGCACGATGCCATCGGAAGGAAACTCGGCGAGCTCTGCTTGCAGCAGGGCCAGGCGAAGCCGGTCAATGCGCTGCTCGCCGGCAACCACCACGCCGCCAGGTGGCGCATAAATCTGGGCGGCGGGGACAATGCCGCTGATGTTAGCGCCAGTGCCATTACCGAAGAGCAGTTGCGATTCCTCAGCCAGCTTCAGGCCATAGTAACCACGGGCGTCGATGAAGCTCTTGAGGGCTGGGGCATCGTCGAGGATCTGGCGACTGGCCTTGAACAGGTGCGCCAGGGTGCGCACCGGCGCGTTCTCCAGCTTGAACTTGATGTCGGAATAGGGCTTAGCACCGCCCTCCGCAACTGGTGCGGCATTATTGGTGAAGCCCTCTTCCTGCACGTACTCGACCGAGTTGCTGCCCGTCTGCCCAGGAGCAATCAGATCGCGAATCGTCAATCGACGCTCGGGCATTGCCTGGATGCCATAACGGCGGTCGGGCGCTACCAGGTCGCCAGCAGAACCGGGAACGGAAGTGATTGCCGCGCGCGTCACAGGAATGCGGCGGGAGCCACGGAAAGAGGAATCGACGCCTTCCATTTCCTTGGAGGCGGCCACGATTTCGCCGGCCGACTGCTGACGCTCAGGCTGGTTACGGTCGCGGTTGGCATTTACAAGCTTCTGCTCAGCCTCTTGCAGACGCGCTGAGATCTCGCCCTGCTTGGTCAGCAGCTCGTCAACCTTGGCGCGGGTTTCGGTATTCATTTCACCGGAGGCTTTGATTTGCTTTTCGGTCGCCTCGGCCTGGCTTTTGATCTGGTCGCCAATGCCCTTGAGGCTGGCGTTGAGTTCCTTGACTTGGGCTTCAAAGTCCATGGTCACTTTCCTTTCAGAGAATTGAGGAGATTGGTTGCCGCGCTCAGAGAGGCGGAGAGGTCTGGCGCGACAGCGCTGGGCTTATCGGGCGGGGCAGCGTTATGCGTACCCCCGCCGGCAGCGCGAGGCATGCCGGACTTGAAACTGGCGAACAGTTCACGACGCTCGGAGCGAGGCATGCCGCCCTTGGCCAGGGCTACATCCATGGCCTTGAGTGCATTGGCTTGCGCGGCGTCTTCGGTTTCACGCTCGGTTACCTCAGTGGCCGACAACATCCCAGTAGCCAGACCAAGCTCAACTGCACGCTTGCCACGGATGTAGGTTTCGTCGTCCATCAGCTCGGCCATGTCTTCTGTCGATTGGCCGCTGGTCTCGGCATAGAGGTCTGCCATTGCGGCGTCGAACTCCTCCATGTCGTCAGCGATATCGCGCAGGTAGTTGCGATTGCCGGCGAGCCAGGTCCAGCAGTTGTGGATCATGAGGAAGGCGCTGCTGGCCACCTCACGCTTTTTGCCGGCCAGGAAGACAATCGAAGCAGCGCTAGCCGCCATGCCGAGCACCTTGGTGGTGACCTGGTGGCTGTGCTCCTGCAGGCGGTTGTAGATAGCAATGCCTTCGAACATGTCGCCGCCTGGCGAGTTGATGTAGACGGTGACATCTCGCTCGCCGATGGCCCGCAGGGCGGCATCGATACGTTTCAGCGTGATGCCTTCGCCATACCAGTCCTCGCCGATCACTCCGTATACAGTGATGGTGTCCGAAGTATTCTCGACGGCCGCCTGGATCGCGGGATTCCATTTTTCGAGCGCGCGCGGGCTCATCTCGCTGCGCAGGCCGCGAGACTGGATCTTGTGCTTCATGGATTGCTCCCGTGATTTACTTTTCCGGCTGTTGGAGCCAGTTCATCAGTGCGGCCCGTGCGGCCTGGCTATCGTTTTGCTTGCCCAGCTGGTCAAGTGGCACCAGGTTGGATTGCACGGTCAGTACATCGCCACCCGGCATGCTCGGAAGGTTTTCTTTCCGCCGGCCCTCGTTTCGGGTCATGTAGCCGTTCTGCCCCATCGTGCTGAGATAGGCAGCGCGACCGGCGCTGTCCGCACGCAGGAATGCTTCAAGTGAGTACTCTGCGTAGAACTTGATCCGGTCAACAGCCGTCATGCACCACTTGTTCACGCACTGCTCAATCGGCGCCGTGAAGGACATGATGCAGTAGGTGAGGAACGCGATCTGTTGTTGTTCCAGGCCGGTACCCCAGTTACTGCCCTTGTCGGTCTTCATCACCATCCAGGGCGGAACGCCGAACCATCGGCAAATTTCCTCGATGCTATGTCCTCTCGACTCCAGCAACTGCGCATCGGCAGGGTTAATGCCAATCATCTCCGGCTTCACGCCCTGCTCAAGCACTGGGCTCTTGCCAGCATTCAATGCCCCGGAGATTGTCTTCACGTACTCACGAAATTCGACGCGCTGAGCAGGGTTAAGCGTCTTGTCGACCGAAAAAGCGACTGTGGGCATCATGCCGTTGCGGAAGGTGCTGTTGGCGGCATCGTCTGCAGACATCGCAGAACCGAACACATCCGCGCCGTACCGAATAGCAGAAAGCCCGACTCGGCCATCCAGGGTGAAGGCTGGGATGTGCAGCATGTCCTGCCGCTGGATCTCTCGGCGGGCTCCCTTTCGGGGTCTGAAGAAATACCTGAGCCGTCCATCGTCGTCGAATTCAAGATCGACTCTCGACGGCATCAGGAAGTCCAGGGCGATGACGCGCCCAGCAGAGCGATGGATCTCGCAGTAGGCGTTGCCCCACAACAGCATCGAGGCGACAACTGCCTGCCAGAAATGGAAGGCAGCCATGTCTTCGTTGGGGCTGTTGTGCACAACGTCGTACAGCGGGAAATCACGGGCGCTCTCTCGACTACCATCGGGCATCCGCCGGTAGATGCTCAACGGCAAGCCGGCTACCGAAGTCGAGATGATACGGACGCATGCCCACACGGTGGACAGGCGCATGGCCTTGTCGACGCTGACTGACTTACCACTACTGGACTGGGCACCGTTAAAGGCACTCCAGGAACCGCCATCCGACAGTTTGATAGTCTTCCCCAGCCACTCACTCATGCTGGCTGAAGGCTTGGTGGCAGCAGCGCCCAATGCCTGGGATAGGGTTTTAATCACTGACAAGCCCTCTGCGGATGAAGCCAGCGATGCAGAAGAAGCTCAGCGATCCGGCCAGCAAAGCCCAGCCGGTACCAGCCAGCATCCAGACCCCGCTGCATGCCAAGCAGAAAGCGACCACTGCGCAGGCGATGAAAATATGAAATGCGTTCATGCGATCAGTGGGTCCCGAATGCCAGCCATGAAGTTGTCCATTCCCCCTCGGCCTTCAGGATTGAGGCTGATCAGAGAAACGGCGTTGAAAGTAGCCATCAGCGGGTCGATCTTTGCTGTGCCCGAAGCCTGCTTGGTGATCAAGAACGCATTGGCCGATGGCACCCCTTTGGCGTTACCGCAAGACCAGGCCATCAACGGTTGGCCGCAGTGCAGGAGCGTGCCTTCGGCAAGCTTGCGCTCTGTCGTCTTGATTGCGCCGGTGAGCTTCCAGCCCTGGGAGATGCCGACGATCTTGTCTTCCTCGACCTCAGCATCCGCCAAGGCATCAAGAACAGAGCCAATCCCTGCAGGGTCGAGACCCACCTTATCCAGAAGACCTGTGGCATTGACCCGGGCCACAATAGCCGCGAACTGCGCTACGTCGTCACCGATACGCTCGACGATGGTGAGGTCACCTGCTTTCTCCAGGTCTCTGAGGCGTGGCGCCTCAGATTTGCGCCGTTCAAGAACAGAAGGATGTGCCCAAGCGTGAGCCCAGTGGAACCACCTGCGGGTACCAGCCTCCCGCCCGATCACTGCTAGCCCGAGCAGGTCATCAAGACCCCCTCCATCACCACCAACATCGACCACCTCGCACCTGGTGAGGATTTCATCAAGGTTCAGCCAAGTAGCAGCTTGAGCCTCCCAAAACTCCGCGCCGACCCATGCGTCCGACATCAGCGCGAGGCCGATCTCGATATTGAGATGCTTGGCTAAAAATCCGCGAAGCTCAGCCTCGCCATCCAGTTCAGCCTGCATGAACAGGCGTTCTAGGGTGGGGCGATCGACCGAGTATTCAATGTTGGGGTTCACCAGATGGAAGTTTTCAGGCTTCCGCGCCTCTCCGCTTTTGATCATCTCCTTCGAGAATTCGTAGATGATCGGCAGGAAGCGGTTGTCGTCGATTCGACCATCCCGCACGCCCCGAGCATAGGTCAGCTTCGACTTGAAAACGCCTGCTGGCGGCTCGTTCGACTGCGTCGTAAGCCAGATGATGAAGCCTTCAGGTCGTGACAGCAGGCCACCGGTAGCCTCTCGGATCATGTCGGCCGCTTTCGGGTTCTTGCCGAACAGCCAGGCTTCGTCGATCAGGACACCAACTGCCTTCTTGCCGCCCACCACGTCGCTATCGGCTGCTACCACTTTCAAGGTCGCGCCAGTCTCGCGATGAGTGATCAATCGCAAGTGTGGCTGCACGTGCAACAACGCTTTCAGCTCGTCGTCGTTGTTGACCATGTCCTTGGCCGGGATGAACGAGTTGTCGGCAATCTCCTTGGTCGGCGCCAGGATGATGAACTCCGCCGAAAGCCGCCAGTTGCGGATCAGTGCAGTCAGCATGATCCCAGCAGCGATCGTAGATTTGCTGTTCTTTTTAGGGATGCAGAGCATCACCTCACGGATGAGGCGCTCACCGGTCTCGCTGTTGTAGCTTCCGAAGATTGCTGCAGCGAACGCCAACACCCATGGCGCGCATGCGGCCTCGATCGTCGGGCTTCCTGGGGCATCGACGATCTTCAGCCCTTTGAACACCTCAAGGCTTGCCTCGGCCTCTTCGGGAAATAACGGCTCGGGGATGATCGACTCACCCGCAGCAAGACACCTCCACCAATCCGGGCACGCTGTTGTCCATTGCATAGGTCAATTCTTCACTACAGAGAGGGGTGGCTTGCCTTGGGAGTACTTGCCTTTACCGACCTGTTTGGCAGCCTCGGCCTTCTGCTCTTTCTTGCCCTGGTCGGCGACCTTGCCGTGCACATAAGGCATCAGCGTCTTTGCCGCTTCCAGTCGCATACGCATGTCGGCGCATTCGGCGTTCATTAGCTCAGTCAGGAAGGCGCGCGGATCGTCGGTCTCGGTTAGCGACAAGTCATCAGCCTGCTGAACCTGCGGCTGTTCAGCTTTAACTTTTCGAGACGGTTTAACCTCGGTGCTGGAAGCCTGCTTTTGCTTCAACCGGCGTCCGACTTCAGCAAGGACATCGGGGTCCTTCGCAAGCTTGGAGCCCGCTTGCGACGCGGTCTTCTCCGAATATCCGGCAGCGATCGCCGCCTCGCGATTTGTGGCACCCGACAGCAAAGCGTCAACAAACCGCCGCTTCTTGTCGGTTAAAGCCATGGTTAACTTTTCCTGAAACGGGAAAAAATATGTACGTGGGGTCGGTGGCGGTCTAGCTAGATGAGAATCCCTAGCTTTTGACCCCCCACCCCTTCGCGGCACGTCATTGGCGTGCTTCTATGTCGCCGGGCGGGGTTTCAGCAATCCGGTGACGTGTCAGCCACCAAGCCCCGCCGCCTCCTCGGCCTGCTTGACGGAGTCGTGGCAAGGCTTGCAGAGGCTCTGCCAGTTGGCCTGATCCCAGAAGAGAATCATGTCTCCACGGTGAGCAACGATGTGGTCGACAATCCTGGCGGCAGTTGTGCGTCCGTTCCGTTCACAGTAGATGCACAGCGGGTTGTCACGCAGGTACTGCTCTCGTGCTTTCTGCCATTGGTAGTCGTAGCCACGTTGAGAGCTGGTCATCCCGCTTCGCCAACTGCCTGGTGTGACCACCTTGACCCGCGAGCCTGCGCTTTCCTTGATGCGCGGGCCCAGTGTCCTGAGCCTGGCCATCAGCGCACCTCGACCCTGATACCGCGCTCTATCCACCTCAGTACACGGCCAAGGTCCAGCTCGCGTCCGGTGATGCGGGTCATAGCCAGGACGCCGGCCAGGTAGTAATTGAGCCACCAGCTCTGTTGGCAGACGATTGTCACAGTCATGCGGGCCATGGCTCACGTTCCCTATCTCTTGTACCAGGTCAATTGGAAACGCCGGGCATCCGCCGGCACCTCGGGAATCGGCCAGCGCAGGCAGTGCATGTGCTTTCGCTCAGGCCTAGTTCGGCTTACTCGAAGCGCCTGCACTAGGTATGCAGATCCGGCTGCGGTGGTTATGAAGTCGCCAACTGCGATGCCCTCGGCGCCATCCACGTACAGCTTGCAAGGCGTGTAAGGCGCCTTGGACATCAGCTGAAAGGATCAGCGGGCTTAGCGATCGAACGCACGAACCACATGAAACCCTGTTGCAGGTTGGTTTTGGCCAGAGCCAAGGCGCGCTGATCAACCCCGTCAATCTGGCCGATCTGCTTGAACAGCTCGCCGGCATCCGCTTCCAGGGCCTTGATCGAGTTCATTCCGTCGATCTCGCTCTGGGAGAGGTCACGGTAGCCGGTGATCTTCTTGTGCTGGTTGTCCATGGTGAGTCCTCATGTGGGCGCGCCACGAAACGGCGCATCAAGGTTTGAGCGCGACTGAGTTACTCGCCGCTCCACCCCATCAACTTGAGCTGAGCATCAATGTGCTCGAGCTCTTTCCTGAAGTGATCTGCAAGTGGATCAACAACAGCAGCCAGCACAGCCGGCTCCTGATAATCACCGGTCAACATCAATGCAACCCCGGATCCACTCAGCACCGTATCCAGGCGCCGTTGCACCTGGTCACGCTTGGAGAACAGGCTGTAGGCGGTGGCAATCTGGTTTCGATTCATTGATCACCCCTGCGCCTTACGAGACAAGAACAGGTCGGAATAGCCGCGAAGCTTTTCCACACCCATGAAGCCGACCATGCCGCCAGCGAAGGTAGCCATACCCTGTGGCAGGCCCATCCATTCGAGCAGCGGCACCAAGGCCAGGGTGATGAGGCCGCACAAGGCACCCTCCAAGAACATCTGCCGCCGAGTGCCGCCGCCGTACACCACCCGAAGGACGGCGATCGCGACTGACAAGCCAGCGGCATACAGCTGAGGCTGATGGGCCAGAACCCAAGTGAGCACAGCGGCCCACAGGCCAGGATCCTTCTCGGGCATGTTTGGCATCTCGGGAAATCCCTCTGTAGAGGGTTCAGGAAAATAGATGGCAACTCCAGACCAAAGCACAATGGATCCGAAGTAAACGGCGTGCTAATAGGGTGAGGTGGCAATCAGCCACTTAACTGGAGCACTAGCAATGGTTTGGAGCAGTAACGACAACAAGAAGTACCGGGGAAAGATCGACCGGATTTTTGTCTCTCTTACCGAATCCTGGGAGGTCGAGTACTTCATCGACCACTACCTGAAGACGAGAAACTGCACCTTGTCCGACGATAATCGGAGCAAGGTAGCGCACAAGCTTGAAGGCGTTCCTGGCAGGGCACCGCATAAGCGTGAAGATGTGAACGCATGGCTTGATAAGGAGTGGAACTTAAAGGCCGTATAACGAAAAAGCCCGGCGGATATGCCGGGCTTTTTCGCCTCACTCCTCAACACGCGCAGGAATGACAGGATGGGGATAATTTCGCTCAGTCGCTCACTGATGTCAACAGTCAATCATGCAGCCTCTTTCATCAGCAGCCCCTCAGCCTCCAATATCACCCGCACCTCTGCCAGCGCGTCGTCAATCATCCCGGCCAGCTTCTCGTTGATGTCCAACCTCCACCGCCGCCGGGTCGACTCCGGCGTAGCATCGAGATCCCAGGTGTTCATGTCGTAGAAGCTGTCCGGCAGGATGATCACATCCTCTTCCAACGCCTCAATGCGTCTTTTCGCGGCCTGCCCGGCGGCAACTGCAGCATTGACTGTGGCCTCGCGGCGCCATGCCGACGCATCCAGGGAGATGTCTACCGACACAGATTGCGGCGCCTTCCGGCGTGCCCCCTTGAGCTTTGGGATGGCCCACGCGGTCACCGCCTTGTAGATGAACAGTGTCGGTGCTGGGCTCGCGATAAGTGGCCGGATCAGCGTGATCGCCTGAACCTTCTTCGCCTTGTTGGTGCTGTACTTGGCGACCAGTGCATCCCAGTGCCTGCCCTTGAGCATGTGGTGTAGGCGCGCCGACACCCAATAATCCACCTGGGTGCGGTCAATGCCGCCCGATCGGCCTCCCAATGAGGCCAAGCAGCCGCCCTCTTCCTCTGCCGACTTGTACAGCTTCTGCCAGGCCTGGGCCTTCGCCGATCCCTTCTCGCCCGCCGCCAGAGCGGCAACTACTGCACCCGAAACGCTGCTGTAAACCATGGTCCTTCCCCCTCAATCCCCGGTGTAGTTGGTGCCGCCGGCGCCGCGCCGGTTGCTTCCCTGATATCCAGCCTCGGGCCCGCCGGCCTGAGGTCTTTTCAATTGCTCGATCTGCCGTGTAGCGGCCTGTAGCCTCATGCTGAGCTGGGTCACCAGTTCATCCAGGGCCAGGGCTTCGCCAGTTGCAGCCGCTACCCAGCCCGAGGCGTTGCAGTGGTCGCATGGCAGTTCGTGAAACACGCCCTTGGTGAGCGCTCTCCCACGGCACAAAGGGCATACATCCAATTCAATTACGGCCTTCTTGAAAGCCGGGCCGTGGCTTTTTCTCATTGGCGGGCACGCCCCTTTTTGGCTCGAAGCCAAGGCCTGGTCGAACTGCTGCGCGGCAGGGCAGCACTGCCAGCCACAATCGGCTTATCGAACTGCGCCAAGCCAAGCAGGCCTCCTTCCCGAGGCGTGACGGGCACGTCCTCGCCGAGGTCCAAGCCGAACCACTCATCGATGATCACCTGCCCGATGATTCGACCATTCACGCCGTAGAGGAAGGCGACGGCTTCGTGCTCGGAAATATTCATTTCGAATCCTCGCTAATTACAAATGCGGTAAGGTCGCTCGACGCCACGCCTGCTGTGGCCTGCGGCGAATTCTGCGAATTTTCAAATAAGGTCTTGGTAAGGCGGTGAATGGCCACGAAGCCAGCCTCATCAAGCCACGCGTGCCACTTCTCCAGCGCAACCCGACGCTGCTGCATGGCTTGGGTGTGGATGTAGGTGCTGGCGATCTTGCCCAGCGTGTGATTTAGCAGCATCTCGCCGATGTGCCCGTCGATACCGAGGTCGGTCCAGGTGCTGCGAGACACCTTGCGTAGGTCGTGGCTGGTCCACTCGCCCTGCCCCAGGCGGGTGAACACGGCACTGGCCTGGGTCTCGCTCAGCGACAGGCCGCGACGGTTCGGGAACAGGTACACACCCTCGTAGCCCTGACCCTGCTGAATCGCCCGGTACCTCACCAGCAGCGCCTCGACCTGGGCAGTCAATGGCAGGCGGTGCTCGGTGCGGGTCTTGGTGTTCGCTGCCGGGATGAACCACTCGGCCGCTGCCAGCGAGATCTCACTCCAGCGCGCCATTCGGGTCTCACCGATCCGGGTGCCGTGGGCCAGCATCATCAGGGCCAGCATGGCGTCGCCCGGGGCCGTTTCGAAGGCCTGGGCCAACTGCTGCATCAGCTCGGGGAGTTGCACGTCGCGCAGGCGGGCTGCCTTGGGCAGGATCTTGGCCTTGGTGAAGTCGTTGAAGCGCATCCCTGCCATCGGGTTGCGGTCGATCAGGCCAAGCTGCTGGGCCTGGCGGAAAGCGGTCAGCAGCAGCGCGAACATCTGCCGCAGGTAGGATAGAGACACTTCGGCCTGGCACGGCCACATCAGCTGCCTGTCCAACGCGTCGGCAGTCACCTCGGCCAAGGCTAGGTCATCGAGCCGCGGCTTCAGGTGCTGGGCGATGGCGGACCGTGCGCCGGCCTTGCGCTTCGCCGACAACGATCGGTCGCGGGCCATGCGGTTACCGTACCAGTCGAGCAGTTGCCCTACGGTGGCCATGCCCGAGGCAATCGGCGCGGTGGCCGGGTCGCGCATCAGGCGCTGACGCAGCGCGGGCAGCTCGGCCAGCACGGCCGCCACGGTCAGGTCGGGCCAACGGGCGATCGGTACCCACTTCTTGCCTCGCACCAGGTGCCAGGTGCCACGCTCTCGGTTGCTCCAGAAGCGAAGGTACAGGCCCGGGTGTCTCGGGTCGCGCAAGTCGCGCACCGACTTGTCTGCGGCCTGCCGGCGCACCTCGGCCTCGCTCAGCTTCACTTCACGGGTCGCGCTCATGCAGCCACCGTGGCGGGCAGCAGCAGATAGGCGCGGATGGCCTCGACGGCGTCGATGTTCCCGCGGCACACGATGGCCAGGTAGTTCTCGTTCGTCAGCAGCTGCAGGAAGGCATCCTGACTGGGCGACACCGGGGCATCGAAGGGCGGCTTGGCCTTGAACTCGATGTACAGCCCGAAGTACCCACCACGCGCCATCGGAAGCACCAGGTCGGGCACGCCAGCTTTGACGCCCTGCCCCTTGAGCTTGGCAGCCACGGCCTTGATTCGGTGCCCGCCGTTCGGCACGTGGTAGATCAGCTTGTACGCCTGCGGGTAGCGCAACTGGAGCTCTTTCATTAGCGCGGCCTGCTCCTGCCCTTCCCTGTCGACGGGCTTGGCGCGAGCCGGTTTGGCCTTGAACGGGCTAGGGGCGGGAGCATTCATGCGACCAGAACCCCCTCGTTGATCAGCGCCGCCTGGGTGCGCATGACACCCTCGGCGTGGTACTGGCGGGCAGTGTCGCGATCCACAGCCTTGCTGCGCCCGTCGCAGGCGTCATGGCAAGCGCTGCAGCACCAGGCGCCTTGCATGTCGTGCGGTTTCTTTCCCACACCGCAGGTGCCGGCCAGGCGGTAGTGAGCGAGGACGGTGGTCTCGGGATTGCCGTTGCACACTCCAGGGATGCGCACCTGGCATTCCCGTCCGCGCGCGGCCTTGGTCAACTTCGTTTGACGCATAGATCAAGCTCCTAGCGGATGGGTTCAACGGCCTGCAAGGCGGGCGCGCATGGCCGCCAGGGCGTTGTTGCCGACCTCTGGCGTCCGACTACCGGAAACCTCGGCGGGAAGTGCCAGCGGCATCTTCTGCAGCGGTTCTGCGGCCATGATTCGGCGGACGGCGATGGTGTAGTTGCGCTCGAACAGCTTCGAGGAGGCATCGGATGGCAGTTTGTTGAGGTTCTCGAAGCCGCACTCCTTGGCCGCGTGCCACACAGCATCGTGGCTCCAGCCCCCCTGGCCAGCCATCGCAGGATGGGCGTTTCGAGTAGCTTCGCGAAATGCGGCCGCCAAGGTTGGGAGGCCAAGCATCTCCGGCGATGGTTGACACCACTCGATGAACTTGCCGGGCGCAGGAATGAACTCACGTCCTGACTGGCGGCAGCGCATCAGGCCGAACTGCAGTTGCTCGGGGGTGTTAATACCTGCCTCGAGGAACGCCGTCAGCCACTGTTGCTTGGCGGCCTTGTACGTGCTCATGTCCGGCCAGGCCTGTTTCCACGCGCTGAAGATGGTGCGCAGATCACGGAACAGCCGATTGATCACTGCAGCAGTTTTGCGATCGAGCTCGGCCTTGATCTCGGCGGGAAGCGTATCCCCAGCAGGAATGTACTGGCCGGTTTGAACTTTGGCCCAAAGGCCATGGGTGATGGTGGCTACCTGATTCATTGGTCATTCCCCCCGTTGAGCCATGACGTGTCGTCATCATCGAAAGTGCTCGATTGCTGCGCGCTCGGTTTTCCGGTGGCGGATCGAGCTGCCCGGGCCAAGTCCAATTTCACCCAGTTGACCAAGGCGGCGAGCCATTGCTTCTCGGTCTGCGCCAAGCCCTTCGCGTCGTGGTGCAGCACGAATCCGGCGATTGCGTTGGAGCCGAAGTTGTCCAGGGTGAGCCCCGAACGGAGTGCATACGCTTTTAGCAGGTCCTGATCCGGCACCCACTCCAGGAACATCTCGAATGGCTCGCGCAGAGAGTGAGTAGATTGGTTAACTGACGTATTGGGTGCAGCTGCTGCACCCCGTTCTGCGTTTTCCTGCACCCCGTTATGCTGTGAAGTGCACCCCGTGCGGTTTGCTGCACCCCGTTCTCTACGAGGTGCAGCAGATGCACCTCGCTTAAGTTGAAGGTCGTACACAGTGGGACGGCGATCACGGCGGTCGATGTAAGCAGCCGCGATAGCCTGGTTTCCAGCGACGATCCAGCCAGCCGCTTCCAGCTCGTCGAGCTTTAGGCGGATGGTGCGCTCGGACAGGCCGGTGTCCTCGGATAGCGTGGCAGCCGACGGGAAGGCGCCGCGGCCATCGCTGCCGGCATAGTTGGCTAGGCAGAGCAGGACGTGACGAGCCGCAGGGTTCTCTAGAGAGGACTTCGGAATAGCCAGGGCCCAGGTCATGGCTTGTACGCTCACAGCGAACCCCCAGCCTTTAATTCAGCAAGACGCGCAAGCCCTTTCGGGGTCACCAGAGGATCAAACGCGGCGCGCTCGATACCTGTTTCAGGGTCAGGTTTCAGGGCTGTCACCTTGTGCTTCATAAGCCCCGAGGTGATGCGAGGCTGATAAGCGATCCATCGCTTCGAGCCCTTGCGGCGGAAGATCCAGCGATTCTGCTCCAGCCAGTCGAACAACTTCGACGGGGCAACCTGCAGCTGCTTGGCCGCATCAGTGATGCAGATGGCCCCGCAAGCAGAAGCCAAACGCTTGATGGCCGCGACTTTCGGGGCTTGTTTCTGGATGACCTGCTGCAGCTGAAGGTTCTGCTCTGCTTGATCGGCAGCCAGTCGCAGCGCCTCAGCGAAGGTTTGGGGGATTCGGACCTGGGCAACTACCCTCGCCTCAAGATCCTGCCACCGGTCGATAATCCTGGCACGCAGTTGGGAGTTGTAACCGGATACCAGCACCAAGGTATCGCGCTGACTCAGCAGGAACTCTGGATAGGATTGGCCGTTTTGTGGATGGGTGTATGGGGTCTCCTCAGATTTGAGGACACCCTCTGCGACCAGGCGTCGTGCATCACGAAGCACGTTGTCATGGCTCTTGCCAGTGAGTTGCGCGATCTCGCGGGTAGACATGAACTGATGCGCCAGTTTTGGCGAATCGCCAACAGCTAACGCAACAAGCTTGGTATTGCTGGCATCGATTGCGGAGTGCATAATCGACCTCGATGTTTGTTGTAGAGAAGCCGCCCTGCCAGGCGGTTTTTTTTCGCCTGCCTTTCCAGTACTGGATGGATCCGCAGGTGTTTCAGTCATCTACTGGCGCAATGCCAGTCCTGTCACACTTCTGGCATTCCTCGGCAGACGGCTTTGCATCAGCCATAAGCTTTCCGTCTGAGAGAACTTGGAGCTGGTACTGGCGAGAGATCGGAACGAGCTCCCCCCACATGGTCACTGCGCTTGGCTGAATACCTAGCGCGTCGGCGAGCTTTTTCTTGCTGCCGAAATGGTTAGCAGCGTCACGCGTTTTCATTGCGCTTCCTCGATGGTGCGTTCGTGAATTTCAGCATGCTGAAAGAACATAGTCAATGACGCCATTCTGCGAACTGCATACTTAAATTCAGTTAACTTAAACTCAGCGCATGGAACGACACGAACGAATAGCCAAAGCCATTGCGGTCAGCGGCATGAGAAAAGGCGAAGTTGCAGCCGCTTGCGGCGTCGCAAACTCAGCCGTAACCCAGTGGATTACAGGCGAAAGCAAAAGCATCAGGCCTGAGAACCTCTTCGCCCTCGCCAAAGCGACTGGGTTCCGAGCGGAGTGGCTGGCGATCGGCGAGGGTCCCGAAGTCGAGGAGACCAATGTCGAGGCCATACCGCAACCCAAGATGTCGTTTCGTTACCCCGTAATAAGCTGGGTGGCAGCCGGCTCATGGGCCGAAGCTGTTGAGCCATTTCCCCCGGGGTTCTCGGACCGCTACGAAGTGTCCGACTACGACTCGAAAGGCGTTGCATTTTGGCTTGAGGTCAAAGGTGACTCAATGACCTCGCCGGTAGGCACCAGCATCACCGAAGGAATGATGATCCTAGTTGATACTGAGGTGGAAGCGATCTCAGGAAAGCTAGTCGTTGCAAAGCTCGCTGACAGCAATGAAGCAACGTTCAAGAAGTTAGTTGAGGATGGCGGAAGGCGATTCTTGAAGCCGCTGAATCCTGCGTATCCAGTCGAGATGTGTGCGGAAGGTTGTCGCATTGTCGGCGTCGTTGTTCGTGCGATGATGAAGCTCTAACCTCTCCTCCCCGCGAAAAGCCTGGCCTAGAGCCGGGCTTTTTTTTGTCCTGGCAGGCTGTACCTGTGCCAATTGTTTACACGTATAGGTGGATTACGCATTGAGGTGACTTGAAAAAATACACGCGGCAAGATAACTGTATGCACATACAGTACAAGGAGTTCCAATGATGCTGCCCCTCGCATTCTCACATTCGCCCTCTCGCTCCTATGAGCGCCTCGGATATCGAATACAGCAGGCCATTTCATCGCCACATGTGCAAAAGCGTCAGTTCGTTGAGCTTACGCCCGCGCCAGAAGAGTCAAGGGCAGATTGGGCCAGGATTCTCGCTGACATCGAGGAAACGACGGGGATAAGGGTTGAGCGCTTGGAATCAGGTGTGATCCGAATCGGGTGGTGTGAATTCACTGAGATTTGATGCCACGGGCCCGCTTTGAGCGGGTCTTTTTTTGCTTGCTAATTTCAGCTTACTGAAAATATTTATTCAGCATGCTTGACCTTGGAATTTCAGCTTGCTTAAATCCCCTCAACGCCGATCACCTCGGCGGGCAGCTCCGGCAGCCACCGCTCTTTACACAACCAGACGTGACCACCTCGACGCACCCAGGCCATTACCTGGGTCGGGACAAGCTAAGTCGTCGACCACGCAGCCTCTGGATAGCTGCCGGACTCCCCTCATGGGAGGACGCCAAACCATGCGAGCCACCTGATGCGTAGCCAGTAGCTGCAGCAGGCAGTGGTGGGGAAACCCGGCGACGAGCATGGCGCGGATCAAAAACCATAGGAGGAACCTGCCAATGAAGCATTAAGTCCAGCCGACAAAACGGGTCGGCAATCCGCGCATACGTGCCCTACTCAGCCGGCCAACGGGCTGCACTCAAGCGCGGAGCAACATGATCCCCAACGACCACCGCCGTATTCAGATTGAAGGCGATGCGAGGGAAGCCCAAGGCCAACGCACCGAGTGCAGAGCTGCCATCTGAGGCGGTGACGCCAGACGATTCCCCGGTGGGCCTCAAGCGGGGCCCATCAGGGGGAATCCACTGGAGAACAAAGCATGCAGATCAACCAACAGAAAACGGTTCAGGTCGACGTAACCGAGCTTCGCCTTCACATCAAGGTGCGCGACGGCTTTGCGGCTGGTCTCCAGGACGCGCAGGGCGACGAGGTGGGCAGTTACGAAGGGTATGTACCTGACTTCTTCCCCGGCGAGCACTACGGCGACTACCTGATCCTGAACATCGACCTGGAAACAGGCCAGATCAAGAACTGGAAGAAGCCGGCAGCCGCCGACATCGAAAAGATGTTGGCCCAAGGCGAAGACGACTGAACAACCAGTGCCACGTCAGCCTGACGAAAACTGCCCGATCTACCTGGTTCCCCATCACCAGGCTGCATCGGTGTGTGATCTGAATGCGCAGGCTGATGCGCAAGCCGCACCTCGCTTGGCAGCTACTGAGGCATATCGAGTCAGGCGCCAATGCGGGAGATCAGCGCCGGACAGACCACACACCGATGCAGCCCATAAAGCGCACGACCGTGCGCTTTACAGCTCGTAACACTCACCACCATCAACCTTAAATCGA
>Ga0065704_10070343_pt1 | contig 31305 bp, 40 predicted proteins | sample SwiRhicommuniRL2_FD_59091 | JGI IMG/M metagenome (GOLD analysis project Ga0065704, IMG submission 59091) | Switchgrass rhizosphere bacterial communities from Rose Lake, Michigan, USA - RL2 v2 (version 2) | ecosystem: Host-associated > Plants > Roots > Rhizosphere > Soil | place: East Lansing, MI | reverse complement strand
ATCAAAACTTGTAATATTAGTTATATTTCCCTGAAAACTAGAAGTATTTCCTAGAAATGTTTCATTAGTATTAACAGGAGTTTCATTTATTGATTTTATTATTGCTGGACCATAAATAATTGCTGCTGCGCCAACTCCTAAAGTAACTGCAATAGTGACAACTAAAGTTAGAATAAATTTCTTATCGGCCATTATAATTTAATACTTGAATTATAGTTAAGGAAGTAATTTAATATACATGTTGATTAAAACCAATATTATGAAACATTGTTTTACTTGTGGATCTGATAAGACATATAGAAATCAATGGCCTAGAGGATTATGTAAGAAATGTTATAACAAATTCACCAATCCTAAAAGAATAAGAGTATGGTTTAAGAAAAAAGTAATTATGTTAAAAGAAAACCCTAGAATTGGAGTATGTTCAAGGTGTGGTAAGACTAATTGTAAAACAGATATTCATCACATTGTTTATCATGATGATGATCCATTAAAAGACACTATCGAATTATGTACACCTTGTCACAAACATATTCATCATAGTAAGTAACTTATTGCCATATATCCATAACAACTGATCTTGTTTGGAATTCCCAAGTACTACCCTCATATTGATAATAACTTGTGTTTGGTGTTGGGGTAGTATTGAAACTAACAACTACATAATTTACATCACTTGTGCCTAAATATTGCACTCCTATTCTATCACCTGTGACTAATGTATGTGTATTTGTTGAAAAGTCAAATGTTTTTTTAACATAACTTGTTGTTAAAGTAGAATCTGCAAAGGTAGTAGGACTTGTATAAACTACTATACCACTACTATTCCATATTTTGGCACTAACATCATTGGTTGCTGGTGTCCCTACCTTCTTTAAAGGAATGTCTAACTGGTTTGGTTTAGCACCTACTAGGACACTGGAACTATTTGCACCTGCCATAACTACCCTCTTTCTATTTTGGAATGCTGTACTATCTGACAGTTCCCTATCCTGATCTGTACCACTATCAGTATAAACAGAATAAAACTTCCCTGTACCTCCGCCGCCTCCGCCGCCTCCGCCAGCGCCTGCACATTGGCTTTGTCCTCTATCATCATTAAGATCCCATAATAGTTTGAATTTACCCTGTATTGTTACTGTTTCTTCTGGTGTCTCAGTTGGATCTGGGTTCTCTGGTGTATCATCAAAACTTAATGTTGGATCTATTTCTCTAAGTGATATATTTTTAAAATGTGCTTTTCCTCTACCACCTGCATCCCATTTAACTAAACATTTCATTTCTATATCTCTTGGCATATCTGCTCTTTTACCATATCCCCTACTTGCACAATCTGAAAAACTCATATTCTCACCACCAATAGAATGTACATTAGGATCATCTTCACCTTCTGGTATCAATGGATGTAGTGAAAAATCACTGGAACTAGATTTAAAACGAAATTGAACATTACTCCATGTGCCTACTTGATAATCATCACCATCACAGGTTGCCTTAACTCCCCAATTAGTTTTGCCTGCTCCCTTATCTTCTACTCTTTTTAACATTTTCCAGCCATCTTTTAAATGATTAACTGGATCATTATTCCACCAACATTCACATATTACTGAATCATTACCTTCTGAAACACCATCTTTTTTATTATAACGAACCCAACCATAACCTCTCCAATTATTTACTACATCACCCGTTGCAAATGGACTTGTATATTCTCCACTTGGATGATCATCATATTGAACATGATATGTTTCTTTTCTAAATCTAAATCTTGGTGGGTTAGTGGTAAAATCACTATCAGTCATATAAGCAAATCCTTGACATCCATGAGTTTCACCACCACTGTGATGTCCTGTTGGGCCACTCAAATCTAGTCCATCACCATCTGTCAAATAGGGAAATTCCCATTCACCAGTTGCTGAGTTTATAACTTTACATTTATCATGCTCTTTACCTAAACGAACCATTCCATCATTATTATCTTTGAAAATATTATTATTTTGTTGCCAAAAGAAACCTGAACCTTTACCTGTTAATCCTGCTGTTTTCTTTGTTGGATAGAAAAATGGGATTCCCCACTTATCTTCTGGCATATTTAATTAAACTCTTTGAATAATTCTAAACAATCTTCATGAACATCTTTAACTATTGCCCATGCTTTAAAATCATCTTTATCAACTTGATCACCAAGAATAGTTTTATTAATTTTACTTAAGGCCTCATTTGAAATAACAACAGGTAGCCATTTCTTACCTTTCTCATCTGTGAATACTGGACCAGTCTTGTTAATTTCTTTTGTCATATCTAAATTGAACAACCACCGAAAATATATAAACTAAATTCATTCATGCTGTTATCACAAAGGTGCTAAATTTTTCACCATTATTATCCACGAAACTACAGGTTAATGTCTGTCCATTACTTGTTGCTATTATTTCAAAATAACCATTATGGCTTTTATTAAGATATGCAGCCCATGAACCACCATCGGGCAATGAGTATAATCCACCACCGCTATCATGTCCCCCTGTTCCTGTAACTACTGCAATTAAACCGCCTGCATTTCTACTATATGGACTTGTATTATCTATTACTGTTGGGTTATCTCTTGGATCACTTGGATTATATGCTACTTGGAAACTTCGTTGCCAATTATGATTATGTCCCGTAAATACAAATGAAACTTTGTTATCTGTAAACAATTTATGGAATTTCTGAATTTGATCAAACTCGTTAGCGGTATGTTTTCCGCCAGAACCGAACCAGGGATGATGCATTACAGCAATTTTCCAAGTTATACTTGTATCATTTTTATATTTTTGTAGTTCACTAACCATAAATGTACGCTGTGCAGCAAGGTCAACACCACTTTTATCATCATTTGTGTCTATTACCATGAATAATATATTTTCAAATTTCTGTGTATAGTATGTTTTACTATCACCAAAGAAACTTTTGTAAGGACTAATACCACCATTTTCTTCATATTCATGGTTACCATATGCACTTATGAAATTAGGTTTTAATACATCGAAATCACCTGTCCAACAACTAGCACTTTCATAAGCATGATCACCTACTGACACATACATATCATATTTACCTTTAATTTCATTTATCAAATCATTTGTTTCTGGTTCACAACCTTCATCTCCAAATATTGCTATTTTATAATCTGGACTTGTTGGTGGAGGATTGCCACCTGTAGAACCACCGCCACCTGTAGAACCACCTGAACCTGTGCCAGTTTTTGTTACATCAAAATTAATTGTAAATATACCACTATCATCCCTTACTGGTTCTGCTGCTGCATTTGGTTCAACTACTAATCTTACCCATGTGGGAAAATAATCCCCTGATCCTTGAGTTCCTATATCTACAGTTGGTATATCACCTGAACCATACCATTGTTCTATTCCTCTTGGTTCTGTATTTCTATCTGGTGTTGTTTGTGCCTCAATATTCCAATCTGCACCATTAGTTAATGCACCTGTTTTTGTATTGCTCACACTATCTTTTGGACTGCCAGTTCCTTCTTTCATAGGTAGATGATAACTTGGTTCTGTTTCAAACGTATCTGCATAAACTAATAATGCTTCTGCATTATCTATTTCAGTATTATGCCAGAATTTGAACTCCCTCATATATCCTTTAAAATCTGTTGAGGCTTCGGATAAAGTTAAATCCGCACTAAGGTTTATTGTTGCAGTTAAGTTATCGGTGTTCTCACCTTCAATACCATTAACATATACTACTAGATTATCTGACGCTAAACTATTATCATAAGAACATGTAACATGATTCCATTTATTCAAAACTAAATCATCACTATATGCTGTATAAGTTACTGAACTGGCGCTTTTTATTAAGAATCTAATTCTACCTGTATTAGCAGAATCTATTATTGCCCTAAATCCACTGGCTGATGCTCCACCATGACTAACCACAACCCTATCATTTCCATCCCAACCAGCAGTTGGAAATATCCAAAAAGCAAATGCAAACTTTGATAATGATTGACTCCATAAGGTCGCATGATTTCCACAATTTACATAATCATTTACACCATCAAATTTTATAGTACCATAAAATGGTGTTAATAATGGATCAAATGCAAAATTAATACTCGTGTATTCTGTTGGTGTACCACTGGATAACCATATTTTAAGATTATCAAAATCTTCTGTACCTGTGTTTTTCCAGAACATACAAGCATAGTATGTTTCACCTGTTAGAATTGCTGATCTTGGTACATCAGGCAGTAAAGCGTTAGGACTTGCTGACTCTAGTTGTGTGGCTGTTATTGCACCACCTAAATCACTAGTTGAATGATAGACTTTTAAATCTCTAAAGTCAACCATTTTAATAAATCCTTTCTTTAGTTGTGTTTATTATTCTGAATTTTGGTAGGTTATTTAGAGTTCTTAATCTGTCTGATAGTGTTGGTTTATCCTGTAAGTAGTGGTTAATTTGTTGTTTTGTTCCTGTTAATGTTGCATAGTTTTCACCATTGGGTTGTTTTCTATGAATTATATCAAGTCCTTCTGATAGTCCTTTATCGGTTATATTAAAGTCCTTGAGTATAACATTCTTTATTCTTAATCCCAACTATCTTCCACCTTATAGAATAATCTGCAACCATAGAATTTTAGTGGCCTATCTGCTGCTGTATTATTTTTAACAGAAAATTTAACTAAATTATCAGAAGCGGTATTACTGCTTGTTGGTATATTGGTAGTTTTTTGTAGTGCTTGAGTTCCATCTATAAAAATGGTAGTGTTTGCTGTTCCATCTAATGGATTATGCTCTATTGTTATACCCACCCTATTACTTGTTATGGCTACACCAGTATCACTTGAACTATTAGCAGAACCGTTAGCAGTTCTTAACCACCAATTATTATTGGTGACTGTACAAACTTCTGCCTGCAATTTTCTAGTATTACTATCTGCTGCTGTCACATCATCGCATTGAATACCAGCATGAAGTGCTACACTTGTTGCCGTTTCAATTTGTAATTTAGAAGTGAATAATGCATTACCACCAAATGCCATTTTGAGATGTGGGTAGTTAACTGTTGAACCTGAACCACTTGTTCCATTAGGCCTTAATCTAATACTTCTTTCTCCTGATGATCCATCTGTAGCATTTTCTACTGAACCTGTACCCGTAACTGTCTTAATCCAATATACAGGAGATGCCCAACTTGCTTCATATAGATCCGTTGTCTTGGTTAAAAGAAGATCAATATAATCTGAATTACCTTGAATAATTTCTACAAATAATCCACCATCTGTAGAACCTGTGTGATCATGTGCTGCTATTAACCCTAAATCTATTGCAGTTGTTCCATCTTCTGTAAATAAATAAGCATGATTTAAAGTAAAACCAGAACCAGTTGAACTACATGTAACTATCTTATGTTTTGTTTTATCTAGTGCTGCTAAATTTGCGCCTGTATCTGTTATAACTGAAACTCTATTTACTCTTGCTGCGCTTGCTGGTGTTGTAGTAGTCCAGGCATTACTTACACTCATATAATGAAATTAGTTAAAAGTTAAAACTAGGGAAGTAAATTATCCTGCTGTATATCCTACTGTTGTATATCCTGCTGTTGTGTATCCAAATAATGATGTATCTAAATATGTTGCCCAATAGTTTGTAACCATTACCTGTCCAAATGGAATGTTTGCAAGTGTCCATTTATTTGTCCAATGTCTACCTGCCTCAGTGCTTGTTATAACTCTATTTCTAAATATTTTAAAATCATATAGGTCACCATAAACATAACCATCTTCTGAATTTGGGCCTCTCTTAAACAATCTTGCTCCAAGTTGTGTTGGATCTGGTCCCCATTCCTCAGTATATCCAGAAGTGGATAATGTTTCATCTGTTGGACTACCATCACCTGTTTTTGCTAAATAAAGGTGAACTACATCACCTGCAAATGTATAAGTAATAAATGCGTCATAAACAGTATCTGTTAAGAATTTATTAATACCAGTTTCTTTTGAAATAAATGCGCCACCATTACGCCTCAACTGTATAACCCATCTCTTATTAGTTGGATCTATTGATACTCTTATGCCAGCAGTTACAGGATTATCATCTGTTTTTAAATATATGGTTCTGCGTTTTCCATCTGATAAATCTGTTGCAAATACTCGAACCCTAAAAAACCATGATATACCCGTAGTTGCTCCCAATATTCTTATTCTGGCATCATCTGCTATTGCTATTTGTTCATCAAAAAGTTCTGCATGATCACCTCTATTCATTCTTAATGCTAATGATTTAGTTCCACCTGTGTGTATTCCATAATCAAATGGTGTTCCATCCACAATTATTGGATCTCCATTTAATGTTGCAGTATTATCAAATCCTGATAAATCTCTAAGAAGTGTACCTGTACTGCGCCCTTGTAACCATATAGTACAAGTATTCAAATCTGGTTCTTCTGCTGCAAAGTATTGCGTGTCAAAAGTAAATCTCTTAGTACTTGTAAAAACATGGAGTCTTACTACTGTATCAATATCTTTAGAATCAGAATAGATATCTAATTTACCTTCGAGTTTATCTGTCTGATCTTTAGTTAGAAATTTAGATAATTTCTTTGCTAACTGGTTGGCAAACTTTGTAGTTGGATCTGTTGATATTTCTCTGATATTCCGTATATTAAATTGTGACATCTAGGAAGAACACAGGTATATCACTGTTGTAGAACCTGGTGCGTCTACATTTTGAGTATGAGGTATTGGTACAGGAAAAGCAGAATGATCTAATATTTTCCTTGTTGCTTCCTCATCATCATTAAACATAGCACATTCTGTAAACTCATTATCTACTGGTGTTAGAACTGTCTTGGCATGATTACCTACTGAGTATAATGTTGTACCATCCCTACTAAATGATCCACCTTCTGGCGCTGTATCAACATTGATTACATCAATTGCATTATACAAATCTGTGTCTGCTGGGCTTGCTTCTGTAATAACACCATCGCCTATACCTCTGAAATTAAACACTGTGCCACCTCCACCAATTAAAGCAGTTGCCAACATTTCTAATCCTTCATTAACTACCCTGTCAAAACTTCTACTAATTGCAATTGGTTTGAATGTTCTATCTCCAAGTGTAACTGTCTGGTCATTATACCATCTCTCTAAGCATATATGCCAGTGTTTTACAGCGTCAATATCATATCTTCCTAATATGTTAAACTTTTTAACGATTTCAAAATCATCTAAATGAAAAGTGTACATATATGAAGCATCAATAAACATAACACTGGGTTTAAATTGTGAATTTTTAATTGCCTCTTCAAATATCTGTTGTATATCATCTTTAGTTATACCAAGAAATTGAAGTTCAGATACTGGTGCTTGCATATTATTCACAGGTACAACTTCCTACAAGTGTATTATAAAGTCCAGATAATGTTAAATTTGCTGTAAGTGTGCCAATTTGTGGTTCTTCACCTCCAATAGATGCTATTGTATATTTTGCTCTTTGAACTCTTAATGTGTCTGTTATACCACTGAGTCCATCAGAAAAATAAACCCATTGATACGCTCTAAATAGAAAATCATTTGGAATTGTTACATTAAGATCTTGTATTGCTCTCCTGCCTTTTGATGACCTTGATAAACTAAGTGATAGATATTGTGATACATCTGTAGGGTTATCTAAGAAACTTGTATCAACAAATTGCTCCCTTAATCTTATTCTATTTGCTGCACCACTATTTGTCCTAGAAAATAATCTTCTAATGTTTGAATATAATGCTACTCTATATAATGGTCCTTGATTTGTTGCCTGCCAGTTTAATTTATCTTTCTTATCTTCGTCACCTTCTGCTGCCTGTGCAGAATAATAAAGTTGTGTTGCATTGAATTTGTTATTATGATGCCACCTAATTGTATTATCAGGATCGTGAACTGGATCTCCAAGATGTGAACCTGATGGAAAAACAGTGTCAGCATTACCACTTCTTTGAAATAAGCGAACCCATATCTTAGATTGTGCGACATCTAAATCCTTTGCCTTAATATCCACTGCTATCCTTATTTTTTCTGGGTTCTGTTTTATTGAACCTAAATCAATATGAAATTCATCTAATACTTCTCCTGTTGGTTTATTTGCCTTATCCAAAACAATATCACCGTTTACCCTACCTTTAGGACTATCAGGCTCCCCTTTTTTCTCTAGACTAAGTTCCAGTTCTTCTATCCTTCTTGCATCATTATCTATAATAATTTGTTGTGCTAATGCCCTGAAATCTAAAGTAGTGAATCCACCAACATCTGGTAATTCAAATACTTTTTGTTGATCCTGAATTGTTGCTGATATTAATCTAGTTGCTGTTCCTGATTCAGTTGTTGAATTATCTTCTACTCTAAAAGGGCCTTTAATATAGGCTGTTGTACTGCCATCATCATTTACTCTATCTGCATTATCTCCTGATTTTATTATAGTTTTTGTTTGTAATTCTGGGTTATATGATAGTGTGAATATTTCAACACCAGTACTACAATCTATAAACCAAACTGCGCCACTTATATCACATAATTCATCGCATAAGTCACCAAAATAAGTAAAGGGTTTATCTATAACAGTGACAGGAGTGTTTACCTTAGTAGATATTCCACTTGGCTCCCATCCTGTAATATCCTCAATAGAATCATCACCTGTTTTTAATGGCCTCCATAATCTTTTAGTTAATGCATTATCTATTATGTTGTAAATTTTTGCATCTGATTCTGTCCTTCTGTATTTTTCCCTTCTATGAATAAATAATTGATAAGCCCATAAACTAGAACCAAATCCAGTTAAATTATAAATTTGGCTATTGGTTCTTTCCCTATCTACTGCAAATATGTCACCATAACCTATTAAGAAATGTTGCAAACTGGCCTGAGTTTTTCCTAGTTCTAAAAATACTTTAACACTATGTATATTATCTTTTGGTATTAGATTATTATGATCCTGTATCCTTATGTTGAAAGTTCCTGTTTCACTTACTGCACTTTCCATATCACAGTAGCCAACATTAAGATCATTTGTGCCCTCAAATGCATCAAAAGTATAAAGTGTATCTGCACCATCTACTGTTTTAATTGTTATACGTGGCCTAAGAACATTGGTATAAGGTGGTCCACCAGTACCCATTTAGCCGAACCTGTCTCTATTTTCGCCTACTGTTAACTTGATCTTTTTTGTTAATACTCTTTCATTTATTATATCACTACCAGATATTTGTAAATTCACAGTTTGATTTATTACACCAAATTTACCACTACCATTAGAATCATTATTTCTACTACCCATTCCAGGAGTGATGTCTACCCGTTCCTTTCCTGCCTCACCTGCTAAAAATAGAGTAGGCTGATTAACAGTTTCATGTAAACCATGCTGTCCCCTATGGAATCCCTGTGCTACATTTCTAGTTGTTCTAGTAGTAACAATATTTATTCTAACCTCTTCATCTGGAATACTATGTAATGCGCTTGCTATTTGTTTGGCTGCTGACTTTGCTGCTTTAATCATATTAAGGCACATACTATTCCAATGTTTAGATAATGCAGACATTGCTTTTCCTACACTTGACACCATTGAGGAAAAAGAATTTGTTATTTGTTTGGCGCTATTTGCTGCTGCTTTAGCAATATTTACGGCCATATTATTCCAGTGTTTAGATAGACTTGAAAATACTTTTCCTGATGCACTCACTGCTTTTCCAAATTCTTGTTTTATTGCTGTGCCTGTATCTTTGGAATTCTGTGCGATAATACCCATTGACTCACTAATTGATTTTGCCATTGCACTAAACAATGCTGCAATTATTGTTGTATCCTGTGCAAAATTAGTAACAGTATTTGATAGATTAACTGTCGTTGTTGCTGGATTTAATTGAACACCTGCTATCGGAATCTGTAAGAAATTAGATCCACTACCACTACCAGAACCACGATTAGAATTATTGCCACCAAAATTAGAACCATTACCCATCCCACCACTAAACACTAAATCATGTAAATTTACATCTCCAACTGGCACACCAGCAAGACTAATATTAACACTTTTTGGTTGTAGTGTGACACTATCAATAGGAACAAAATTCCCACCCCTACCTTTTTTGAAAGTAGATGGAAATTGTGATTTAAATGATTCTGGTAACTTGGATACTTCTGATTGAGTAAAATCAACATGTGTTCCACCTTGTTTAATTCCTAATCCTGCACCTATAGCACCAGATACAGAATGATCACTAAAAAATGAAGTTAACTCTTTGATGAAAGTATTCCATGCATCTCTTAATGGTTTTCCAACATTCTTCTCAAACCATCCTGCAATATCTGGTAATTTAAGACTTGCACCTGGTGCAAATACAAAATCTATAATCTGTTTTATTATTGGATTTTTTATTAAGAATTTATACACTGTGTCAACCGCTGTTGCCCATCCTTGTTGTAATGGTTTAACTAGATGATCATCTAAGAATGTGAATATTGCACCACTAATATCAAGTCCTTCTAATGTACTGCCTTTCTGTCCTGGAAATAAAGCCTTAATAACATCTCCAAGTATTGGTTGAGTAAGTACCCAGTTTTTAAATTCAATGAATTTTTGTTTTAGTGTAACTTTTAATAAACCTATTTGAGTACTTAACCAATTTTCAAATTTTTCATTAGAAGTGTCTCCCTTCTTTGCCATTGTTATAAAATTACTAATATCAAGAACTATTCCACCTAAACCAGCACCAGCAGGATTATTAAATACACTTTGAATATCCGCCTGCATTTTCTTTAATGCTTTTTGTGCTTCTGGAACTATACTAGGCCAGATAAATGTTTTAAATGCTATATTTAATGTATCTACTGTTGCTGTCCATGCTCCATGTTGTTTCATATCAACTTGGAAAAATGTTATTAATTGATCAATCCATTTACTTAATGGTTTACCATCAAATAAAATTGATCCTACTGTTATATCAAATGCCGTTTTAAGCCCTGCTTTAATATCATCTAATGCACCTTTAATATCACCTGATTTTAATTTATCAAATATTTTCCCAATAGCGCCAGCAACGTCTTTACTCCATGCTATAACACCACCACCAAACTTCTTTAATCTCTTTTGTGCCTCTTCTGCATTACCTGGAACTAAACCAATAACAACACCTAAATCTCTAATTGCGTTTAATGCTGGTTTTAATGCTGGCATTGCATCACCAAGTGCTTTTCCAAATCCATCCAATGCATCTCTAATTCCAAATAAATTAAATTTAACTGCTAGTAAGAAACCACCTAATATTAAAAGTGGTGGACCAAATCTACCTATTAGTCCAAGAACTCCTTTCATTCCACCAGCGCCACCCCTACCATTACCTAGAATTTGGAATGTTTGAGCAAGTCCTGAAACTACCCCTATAGTAGTTGGAACTACACTAAAAGCGAAACTCATCATCCTTTGACTTAATGATTCTTGTAGTAGTCCTATTTTTTCAACCTGTGTTTTATGTTTATCTTCTAATAGATTTAATTTATCAAGTTCCATCCTTGCTTCTTTTGAATTTTTACCATATTTTTCTACTGTATCATTATATTTTTCTCGTTGTTTTGTTATCGCTATAACTTGTCCTTTTTCTACATTCTGCGCTCTCTCAAGTGTGTTTTGCGCTCTCTTTAAACTCGTATATTGTTGAACTAAACTAATAACAGATGATGCAGCAAATGCCACCGCTGTTCCTACACTTGCTATTGAAGGTCCAGCAGTATTACTTGATTCCTTAACCTTATCACTTGAATCTTTTACATTATCTAATGCTGGTGATAACTCTGAAACTTTTTGACTTGTTGTTGTAGAAGTTTCTTCTAATCTTGAAAGTGATTGACTGATACTGTCTAGTTTAGATATTGCTTGAGAATCATCTACAGATATAACATACCTAATTTCACCACTACCACCGCCACCACCAAAAGACAATTATAAATAAAAATGACTTAAGTAAAAACTAGGGAAGTAATATTTACAGATATTGGAAAATATAATCATATTCCCTTTTTACTACTTGTGTTGCTATTTGCTGAGTTTTATTAGCCGCCATATCTGCAAAATTATGAGGGCCATAACCTGCCTTAATTCCACCTCTTGCATTTTCATAAACAGCATAAGGTGCTGAAACAAAAACTTCTGCGCCAGTAGATGTTATATTAGAACCAATAGATGATTTCATAAAACCACCTGCATGTGTTCTTGTTGTTTCTGAAACATGAGCATTAGTACGCATTTCTGAAACCATAAAATCAGAAACCTCTCGATATATTGTATCATTTGCTTGATGTATTTTGGCGTCAATAGTACTCAATGCGCTAATTCTTTCTTGAAATCCTTCTATTGTAAATGTGATAAATGGCATTTATTTTTTCTCCCTTGCCCTTCTTGATTCGCCTGCATTTTCCAGTTCTCTTATTTGTATAATTGCGTTAATATCCTCTGGATAAAAGAAACCTACCATATCTGAATTTTCACCAGTATAATTAAAATAATCCCATTGCCATGGCATAATATTCTTATCGAGTAATTGATATAATTTAACTATCCTTGCTTCCATTGTATTACATTGTGCTTTACCAAAATCTGATTCATAGATATCGTATAAAGCACCGTTCTTGTATTCTGAATAATTTGGTCCACTAAACTTTACGAAACCCTTTACTGATTAGGAGGCAAGCGCCTACAACTATCTCCATCATACTTGCATCGGTATTTTCCCATTTCTGTTCTGTCAATCCTTCTAAACATATCATAGCCTGTTGTTTAATCCAATCCATTCTTTTTTCTGGATCTTCTGTAACATCTAATTTATTCTGTAATTTGTTTAATGCTACTAATTCTTTAGGTTTTAGAATCTTTCTTTTATAAGTTTCACCAGCAATTGTATATTCTGATTGGTTGCATAATGCTGTCATATTATCAAATGTTTGTTGTGAACTTGCTACATTTAATAAATCTGCTAATGTTTTTCCTGTTGGTTCTGGAACTTTGTTTTCACTCATAAAAGAATTGAAATTAAATAAAATAAAGGGAAGTAAAATTCTAAGAACTACAATATTGTTTTAATAATATTTGTTGTTCTGGTGTTAGATTACCAGTCATTATTGTTGGTTCAAATGGTTTTTTATCTAGTGCTTTTAATAGAATATCACAAAAATAATCTTTATCATATTCTTGTCCATATGTTATTGATATAACCATTGATATGACAATTGATATTACAGATAAGTAAAAGACTAATAATATAATACCAAATAGTTTAGATGGCATTACTTACTCACCTTTTTGCTGTCCTCATAAATCACTGTCATTAATGAGTCAGACATTAACATTGTTTGCATTGTGTTTAATTCACCTAACTATAGTATAGACTATTGAGTATATAAGATATGAAGCACTATTAGTACTGCCTATGAAGTTGCTAATGCTGCTGTCTTTGCTACGAAGTTGAAACTATGCTTATCTGTATCTTGTGGTCCTGAAACATGAGGGTTGTCATCTGCTACTAACTTAAATTCAGTCATGTTTACAACCATTACACCTGTCTTGAATACATAACTTGCGTTAACGCCTGCCTGTGGGAAGTCATGAACAAAGGTTTCTAAGTTCAAGTTCTTACCTACTGGTGTTCTAAATGAGCCAGAAATTTCAATTCCTCCTGTAGTCATCTGGTCAATTAAACCGCTACCATTGAAATCATCGCCGATAATGTTATTGTTCCATTGAATTCTGAATTCTTTAATTGGATAAGTTACTGAGTTTATAGTCATTGGTGTGTTGCTGCCATCTATGTTTGATATTGGTGGTGTTACAGTTGCTGATAATGCTGGAATTGTAGGAGTTGTTAAACCACCATTAGTGGTTGAAACTGGTATTGTAATTTCTCCAACCATCCAATCACTTGTGGCTTCTACCAATCCCTGACTTGATACTGATAACTCAAGTGTATTCATTTTGCAACCTAGAAGGAATACATAATGAGATAATGTTCCTGCCGTTCCTGTTGCCTGTTGATATTTATATAAGAATTGTAAGGTTTCTGCCTGAGTACCTGCTGGGGTTGTATAGTTTGGCGGTTCACTTCCATATTTTAAAAATGGTAAATCGAAAGGCCATGATTGAATGGTCATACCATAACTATGAAATGCTGTCTGTCTTGCATAAATTAAGTGAGATCCTAAGTTTCGTGTATCAATTTCTACATCGTTAATACGTGGGCGAAATTCTCCAACAATACCAACAGATGTATAAACTGGTGATGCTGTTTTTAATGTTCTAAAAGTTACTTCTGGGGTATAAGCGAAGGCTTCTGCTCTAGCACTGTGTGCTAAAGGCCATGTGATTGAGGACATATATACATAAAAACTAACATTAAGAAAAAAGGGAAGTAATAGAGTTTAGTTAGTTAAATCTAGAATCTTATGTTTAGGATACTCTACATTTGAGATAATATGAGGTTCTACTAAGATATGTCCATTAGGTTCAATTATAACTTCTACTGCTCCAAGTGATGGCGCAGTTCCACCTAAACCGCCTCTAAATAAGTGGCTATCTGGCATTTTAAAACTAGGAGTAGTAAAACCAAATTGAGTTGCAAATCTAACCATTACAAAATAATGCACATGACTTCTTACAATAATAGAAGGTGTATGTTCATTGCTCCAATACCTACCCCTTAAAAATTCCATATCTGCCATTTCTCGAGCAAGTGCTGTAGTCCTGTATGCAAACCACCTGTTAAAACCTATATGGTGAGTAACTGAAAATACCTTTTCATAAATTTTAAATGTTAAATAATGATCTGTTCTAGTGGGTTCATTTCTATTAGGATCTACTATCTTCTTTGAATCTTTACCTAAATAACCAGAATATGGAACTGCATTTAATTCTGATGCAAGTATTTCCTCTGCATTATCTGCGCCCTGCTGAACATGATAATTACTGCCTCTTGTCATTAGAAAATATTTAGGTTTATATGCTCTTAGAAGTTCCGCAGCATCATCTAATTGTTCCCTGATAACTGTTGTCCATGCTTCACCACCATTTTGTTTAGGATTAGAACCATCACAAGGTTCACCATTTAATACTAGAATGTGGGGACTGGCACTTACTTTATCTTTAACCCAATACCAAACACCACATAATTTTTCTTGTAACTTGTTGGGATTGTATGAACCACCTTTCATTAATGGTTTAGGACTACAAACTGCATACACCGATCCAACATGCATATCTGAAATAAATAAAACGTTCCTACTTTGTTTACTGCGCAACTATTACGAGTTATCTATTCATGTATAATAAGATTATTAGAAATTACGAATAAAAGGTATAGTCACGATATGGCCGGTTGGGCTTACGGACAATCCGGTCTCTTACTATTCCTAGTAATTTTTTAAACCACTCGACGCATACCGATAGGTAAGACAATAATAAAAATAAAAGTAAAGAATTAATTAAAAAATGGGGTTTTAGTTACTTGCCTGATCTGACTGCTTGTATAGCAAACAATACTATCCAAATTATGAATAGAATGATTCCTACCCAGAACAATACTGTTGGCAATGGATCTGGCATATATGGAATGAATCCCAACACTACTCCAAGTATTATTAAAATGATGGAGACTATTAGTAAATATTCTCTATACATTTTATTTGCCCTCTTGTAGTTTTACGCCTTCTGGATTTGATATCTTGCTGCGAATTGATCCTGTAACTGCTGTTCTCACGTTGTCCACTCCTATCACTGCGATGAATATTACTACTAGGCTTATAATGAAAGTTGCGTCATCTGCTGCACTTTGTAATACGCTTGTTTGTGCTAATACTGCAACAATTCCCGCTATGATACCAGTTACTACACCACTAAGAAACTTACGTGCTTCAAATGGTTCGCCTGATTTATTCCATCCTAAGAATGCTGATGTTGCTCCTGCTGCTATGCCTACTACTAGGCCCACTATGATTGCGAACGTTGCTTCTACCATGTTCTTATCTTGTACCTCTTGATTATTGAAATAAGGAACTATTTAATTTTATGCTTTTGATGCTGTTTCTGTTGCTTTTTCTTTCTTATTTTCTAGAGTTTCTAACTTAATTGCAGGTTGATCATTTAAAGCCTCTGCTTTAGCCTTATCTAAATTGAACATATATTTTGCTATTTCTTGCTCAACTACCTTACTATCTACTATAGCAACTGCGTTTTCCTTTGCAGTTCCTTCAACTTTTTCTGCTTTCTTATTTGCAAAATGGCCTTTTAGATATGCTCCACCTGCGCCTAGTATTCCCAATATTGCCATGATATCAAGTCCACCTACTGATGTTGATGGTTGTGCTGTTTGTTGTGGTACTACTGTGGGAATTGATTGTAAAGGAATTGAATTTGGTGGTATTCCATTTTCTGGTGCATAAGGAATAACATAAGCCTTTTGTGGTAGAAACTGCCAGTTAGGGTTCGGAGTTGTTGGTGTTGCTGTTGGAACTGGTGTTGGTACTACTGGTGTTGCATTCTGTCCACTTGCAAATTTAATATTAAAACCAAGTGAAAGCCAACCAATAGCCACTAAAATCATTACTAATATTATTGCTATAATTATTGCGATTAATACACTAGCCATATTATCACTCCACCTATGTATAATATCAACACTAAAAATAAATTAAGAGTTCTCGTTATTTCTTTCGCTTCCTTTTCCATTTCTTATATGTTGCGTTGGCTATTGCATAAGCCTGTTTCTTAGTTTTACCTGAACGTTGTACTGCCTTTCTAATCGATTCCATCTTCTTCGGCACTATTTACCCCCCCTGATTGCTTTCTGTTTCTGCGTCTTTATCCTGTTGATCTTTAGTTTCTTTTGTTGTTCTACCTTGTCTATCTTTAGTATCTTCATGCGTTGTGTCTGCTCTACTTGCGAACACTCCCTTATATGCTTCCTGTTCATGTTCTGCTGTTCTTTCTTCACCTGTTATATATGGAGGTATTGATTTTGCTTCTGGACCAAACTGCATTGTCTGGAAAAAGTCTATTGAACGCTGCATTCTAGTTAGTTCGTCTTTTTCCTGTTCAATATGTGCAAATAAATCTGTCTTTAATTGCATAACTTTAGAATCAATTTCACCCATTTTAGAATATGCCCTAACATTTGCAAGTTCAATCTCTCCTTTTAAAATTTGTAAAAGTCTATCAATGTGATCTTTCATATCCTGTTTAACGGTTGCTGCTAATGCTCTATTTTCCATTGCAACTTCTTTGGCAAGTGTTAATTCTTGTTTAGATTTTTCTCTGGCTGTTTGTTCTACATCTGCTAATAATGACTGTCTAGTTTCTATTACCTTATCTTTTTTTGCTGATCTATTATAAAGTTGAGTACCTATAACTCCCGCTGCTGCTACTGCAATTCCAACAACAACGAATACAATACTATAATCTGCCATACATTATGAAGTGTTAAGGATATTCACTAGAACTAAAGAGTTGTATTAGCATATGCTATGATTTCCTGACTGTCTATATCAATACCTGCTGCATCTGTAGTTCCTGCTGTCTTTAGGAACATGACACCTGCGCCTGTTGCCCTACCTGCACCAGTTGGAATGTTTGTTGTTTCTGTACCTTTTGAAACACCATCAATAAAGAATTCTGCCACATTGCCTGCTGGATTTACAACAATTGTGTATCTATGCCAGTTAGTATCCGCTGTCACTGTTGTATCATTTGCTGATCCTGTTTCTGTGTTGTTGTTTCTTGTTACCTTTTGCCATTTTGCACTGTTTACATTATCATTATATCTAAAGAAAATACCATCTGTTGATTCTGCTGAATTAGAATCTATGAAACCAATTCTTAATGTGTAGTCTGGATCTGCTGAACTTAATGTAACAATTTTAACAATTGCTTCATATCTCCAATACCAATTATTACCGAATATTATTGAACTGTTGTTTATTTTGCTTGTTGCATTTCCAGTTCCAGAAGTTCCCCATGTGAGTTCTAATACTCCATAATGTGGTACTACTGCTGTTATTGCTGCTGCTGTTCCACCTGATGCGCTTACTTCTGTAAATACACCACTTTCAACCGATGTATCCGCTATATAATGGCTTTGTGCATAAATTCCACGTCTAGGTGTTGGTATTATTGTCTGCGCTCCACCTGTATGCTTCCATCTTGCAAGTGTACCATCATAAGTTAATTCTACCTGTGACCCTCCAAATAATGGGTAATCAACTCCACCATTATCAAACCTATTTGCAGCGGTTGAATTAGCGTTTTCATGTGCTAATAAAATAGTATTTGCTGATATGTTTCTTAACATCATAATACAACCATCCATTTGTGTTGTATCTCCCAATCCTGTTATAGTTCTGAAACTAGAATCTGCATCTAACCTAACAACACTTGATGTCATAAGATTAGTTGGTGTATAATTATTCTGGTCACTTGTTATCTGTGTTGGACTTATTACACCAGTTCTATGAAAATGTTTGTTTACATCGAGTTTTGCTCCAATAGTTTGATCTTGTGTGAATGTCTGCGCAAGTCCTAGAGTTGCAAGTGTATCTGTTGCAGTTGTTAGAGGTAAGTTTAATTGTCTATCTGCTGCTATTGCACCAGATTTTAATGTATAACTAAATGTGTTTGCTGGATTACGGAATAAGGTTTTTGTATCATTAAATGTTTTAGCACCTGTAACTGTTTGGACATTGGCGAGTACCATATCTCCACCGCCACCTGCACCACTTTCTAATGATACCGTAGTACCTGCTGATGTTCTAACTGATAATTCACCTGTACCAATATCAAAGAATATTCTTCTTGTACCGGATGCTGGATTAGAAGGTGCTGCAATATTATCAATATCTAAATAATGCGCACCAAAAGCGTTATCTACTCCATTACCAAATAATAAAGAAGTTGAATTAGGAAATGTAAAAGTTCTAGTTGATGATAAACCAGTATCAACTAATCTTAAACGAGTGTTGGCGCCCATATCAATTGATCCATCATCCCATATTTTTACACGTGTGGCAAGTGCGCCAGCAGTTGTAGTTTTTAAGTACATTACTCCTGTTTCTGCACCATCAGTATTTGCTCTAATCTCTCCTCTTATCTGTGCGTAATTTGTTTGCGCACCTAATGAATCCTCAGCATCAAAGTTTATCTGTGCGCCATCAGCAACCACATTACTATCTCTATATAAAGTAAACATTGTTGAATTTGTATAGAAGATTGTTTGTGGTTGTGTAAATGTTTGTGATAATCCTAATGTGGCTAATGTATCAGTTGCTGTAATTAATGGTAAGTTTAAAATTCTATCTGCTGCTATTGCTGCTGACGTAATAATATAAGCAAAGGTATTTGCTGGATTTCTTAATTGTAGTTTTGCACTCCTTATTTTACAATCTAAATTAATATCAAAATCATCAACATCAATGCCACCAAAAGCCTTACTTACTTTATCCATATCATCTGCACCAAATTTTGATGCAGTTCCAGCGTCAGAAATATTAACTACTTTCCAAGTCATATAAATAAAATCTCCATTTTATAAACTAGGGAAGTATATCCCCTGTGTGATAGAATCTTATTCTTATGAATGTCTTACTTGACCAATTACTTTTTGCCCAATTTCCAGGTGTGTATATTCTTTCATATCCTCCATACTGCATTTCTTTTATTCCAACAATATCCTCTGGTTTATATTGACATACAAGTTTCATAACTTCCCTTTCAACATTACCTAATTCTAAATTGGTGTTATCCCTCTCTAATCTTCTTGCTGAAATCATTATTTCTAAATCTGCGAATACATTCCACATTCCTTTGTAGTTTGTTAGTCTTGTTATTACTGTCCTTGTTGGTAATATGGTGGCATCATATGGCCTGAAATAATCCATAAGTCCTGCCTTAATATTGATGTAATTTGCTAAACTCATGAGTAGTGTCATTCACTAATGTTATTCCTTTGGTGGATTACTAATAGAGTATTTTGCCTTTAGCCATGCCACTATACTTGCTAATTGTGTTGGAATTACAAGCGGTGTATGTAGTTTTGCTAATATGTCTGATACTATTGTGGTTTCTATTAGTGTTCTAGTTCCCGTAAATCTTCTTGTTAAAGTTTCACCAATACTTGTGTTTTCTACTAATGCCCTTACTCTTCCTATTATCCTCGCTATTGAATCACTTACCGCAGTGGTATCCGATAGACTTCGAGATAACACCACAAGTCGTGATAATGAATCTGATAGTGATACTGTTTCTATTATCTGTCGTGTGGCTGCCAGCAATCTTGATAATGATTCGCCGATTGATACGTTCTCAGTAGCCAGTGATCTATTAATTCCCCTACTCCTTGCTAAACTATCTGATATTGCTGTAACTTCTGTACTTAATGCTCTATTTGCTGCCAACATACGAGCAAGTGCTTCACCTATTACTACTGTATCTGATAATGTTCTTTCATAATTAGTAGGCCCACCGCCACCAGGTGTATAAACATAACTTAGTGAATCTGATATTACAGTTGTTTGGGTTGCTAATACTCTAAATGCTGCTAGCATTCTAGCAAGTGTTTCACCCACTGTAACTGTCTCAGTTGCTAAGGCTCTAGTTACTGCAATCATTCTGGCAAGTGAATCACTACTTGTTACAGTTTCAGTTGATAAAGCCCTAGTTGCTGCCAAAAGTCTATTAAGTGTATCACCTATCGTTACAGTTTCAGTTGCCAATGCTCTCATTACCCCTCTAGTCCTTGCTAATGAATCTGATACTGCTGTATTTTCTGTGGATAAAGCACGATTAGCGGCTAACATTCTGGCTAATGTTTCTCCTATGGTTACAGTTTCAGTGGTTAGCGCTCTGACTACACCTTTAACTCTAGTTAATGATTCGCCTACTGTGACTGTTTCAGTGGCTAAACTTCTGTTTGCTGCTAACATTCTGGCTAGTGTTTCACCAATTGAAGTATTCTCAACTGGATTTCTTGTTGCTGCTAATAATCTTGCAATTGAATCACTACTGGCTACTGTTTCAGTTCCTAAGGCTCTAACCAATCCCTTTATTCTTGCCAGTGAATCACTACTGACTACTGTTTCTGTAGTTAATACACGAATTGCAGCAAGCATTCTGGCTAAAGTTTCACCACTAGAAACTGTTTCAGTTGATAAACTTCTTTGTGCCACTGTTTGTCTTGCAATGGATTCACCACTGGTAACTGTTTCTGTTGCTGGCGCTCTAATAGCACCATATAATCTTGCTATTGAATCAGAGATTGTTATATCTTCTGTTATTGTTCTAACATAATTTGTTGGTGCAGCGCCACCAATGGGTATAAAATGAGAATGTGTTTGCTGTCCTAACTTTGGCATTCATCTATCATCCAGTCTGTTTGATGATATACCATGTGAATGTCCTATCTGTTCCTACTAATCTTTGAATTGTTAATCTATATCTTTTGCCTGCAATTGGTGGGAAATATATTCCATTTTCTGCTGATTGATCACCTGTAATTGTTTTTGCATAAACTATCTTTGCTGTTATGGTTGCTGCATTAATATCATAAATATACCATTTTAAAATTACACTATCTGTTCCCGTAAATGTAGAAGGAACGTAAACCATGCCACCCCAATATGCATCATCATCGCTTGTTATCTCAGATAATGTTGCTTCTGATGCTGTTGTTGCAGTTGAACCGCTTGCTGGAAATGTTAATGTCATTTATTTATCACTCTGTATCCAAACACTATGAATTGAAAATGTTCTAGCGGTTGCTGCTGATGTTTGTCCTACACAATTAAAGAATAGATTAGAAGTTGTTAGTGGAATGTTGGAAGATAATGTCTGAGTAGTACCATCGAATACCACATCTACATTACCTGATGCTGTCCAGTTTATTTCAATTGTATGCCAGTTTGCATTTTTGGCAATTGGTCCTGTTATTGCTGTTGTAGTCATGGCACCAGTTTCATCATTAGAATATATTTCAAAGTTTGTTGCTACTGAGGTAAATCCTACTAGGACACCTGCTACACCCGAAGCAATTGGAGTATCAGATATTGCTAATGCTGCACCAGCAAAACCTACATACATTCTTGCAGTTGTAGTAGAATCAATTTTAACCCTTGCTGACATTTTAGTAGCAAATAATCTTCTACATTGAGGATTTGTGGCGTTGGGAGCAATTAATCCTATATTGACACCAGATGCAGCAGTAGAAACATAATTGGCAATCAGACCTTCAGTTGTGTCAAATGTTATTGTGTTGGTTCCTGCTCCAACACCAGTGTGTCCTCCTAACATACCATCTAAAATACAATTAGTTGTTGCACCCGCCACTGATCCTGGTTGAGCAGCCCCCCATCGTTTATCGATGGGGTTCACTGCTATGTTAGGAACAGTATTACTTCTTGCGTCTATAGTTTTATTAGTTAAAGTTTGAGTGTTGGCTTCTCCTACAACTACAGTATTAGCATCATTAAACGTAACTGTCCTCTGTGCTGTTAATCCTGTTTCTGTTAATCGTAAACGTGAATTATTACCTACATCCACTTCTCCAGTTCCATTTACCCTTAATGCTACTGTATTACTACCTGCTTTCATTGCTTTAAAATTAAACTTGCCGTCTTCGCTGGCGTCTGTATTATCTACTATCTCACATTCAATAGTACCATAATTTGTTTCTGTGCTACCTGAATCATTTAAATCAAAATTTATATCTACACTATTGGTAGCAGTATTAGAAGTTCTATAAAGTGTTAATACTGGTGTAGTTGATTTCTTTATTGTTTGTGCGTCTGTAAATATATTTGCTTTATCTGCCCTTACAGATTCACCGACATCTGGCATTTCTCAACCCAGATTCAAAGTCCACGTAACTTTAAGAGTATCACCAGATATTAAACTGGCATCTGTACCAAAGGCTGCCACATGCGCCAATGTTGCACCTGAATTATTACTAAAAGTCGCTGATTTATGTATAAGGTTAACTGTACCTGATGCTGTAAAAGTATGTTCTATTGTTGTTGAATTAGTTCCACCTGTGTGAGTTTTAGTTGTGGCATCTGCTCGAGTAAACCCTGATGCTGCTAATTCCTGTGCTAAAGTTGTATCTCCTGCTGCTGGTGCACCTGTATCTGTAGTAAGTGCTACATATCCAGCACCTCTTGTACCTGCTGCTGTATTAGTATAACATTGTTGATGGAATAAATCTCTACCGTTATTAGTAAGTAAATTTTTTCTTAAATGTGCTGAATAAGTTCTTTCGCCTGTTTCTTTATTAAAATGTATTGCTGTAACATAACCGCCAGATGTTCTAAATTTCATTATTAAAAACTATTCGCAATTAGGACATTTTAGAAGTATTACATTATCTTCTAAATTTGAATGTGCCCTTTCAACATATCTTTCAGGATAAGGATAATCTCTAACTATGTTATCTTGTCCACATTTTTTACATTTCTGATTAACTTCTAAAATGTGGCCTGTTTCATGACAATGTTTATCCCACTTTTTTACATCATGTGTTTCATATTCATGTTTATAACAAATGAAAATACCGCCTTCTATACTCATTTATGATACATCTTCCTTTTCATAAAATACTTTGATATGAACTACTGTGCGCCAATCCGACTTGGCCCACGTATCCCTAGCACCATATACTTTTTCAGTACTCACATTATCATCATATATCAAGTCTTTAATTCCAACTATTGAATTAGGAATGTAGTTTTCCACTATTCGCTGAATTTCTACCTCCATATTTTCTAATTGAATATCATATGCAATACCATCCTTTTCTATTCTCTTCATTCTAACCATAACATCTAAACCAGTGACAAACATCCATTTTCCACCTATTTTCTCAAGTGGTGTTGTTCTTGTCTGAACTATAGCAACTTCATATGGTTTAAAGAAGTCTGGAAATCCTGGTTTAAAACTTACCTTATCAGGCTCTATTTCATTATTAGGTTTTAATACTGTACCCTTGCCTGGATTACTTATTGACCAATTATCATAAATATATTGAATAATTATATCTTCAAAATCCTGTGAAAAATCTGCATTAAGTTCTGGAACTACCCAAGTAACAGGCAATTAAAACCCTTCTGTATCTGTTGCGCCACCTAGTAATCTGTTAGGTTCATCTACTGCTGTATTCTTCCCCCAGCCCTTAAACTCAGTTCTATCAATAAGAAATTCTGTTTCTCCTGTTTCTGTGTCCATGTTATCAACTATGCCACCACTACCAGAAAGTAATGCTATTGCATCTGCTCTCATTGCCTGCCATATAGGAATGGTTTCAACATCTCCATAATGCGCTATTAAATCGGCTGCTACTAATCTAGTTTCTACTAACTGTAAAGCGCCGTATTCCCTATCTAAAGAATCCCAATCATCTTTATCTGTCATTGTTGCAATAAAACTATATTCTTTATCTTGATAACTTATAATTTGAGCATCGCTGAAATCGGCTGTAACTACATTCCTTGCTAAACGCCTACATTCTGTAGTATCTGAAATATGTACCATTAAGTAAATTAATAAATAAGACTATAAAGAAAAGTAAACAGTAGGCTTCACTTATCTGGATAAAAGTGGAGAAACGGGGATAGGGTGTTCCAGTATATCCTATTCGGCCTACGTTTTAGTTCCATCCTCATTACATATTTTAGAAATAGGCCTACCTAAATCATCATAACGCCAATATCCATCTAATTTATCATGTGGATAATGATATTGATAATCACATTGTTTATAATACAATCGCCTTTTTTCTTCACAATCATTATTCCAAGCCCATTTATCTCTTGCAAATAACTGAACCTCTCCCCTTAATGCTGAATTGGTTGTTAGTCTTACGCCTTCAATAGTATGATCTGCTATTAACATTCCCCTTTTTTGTAGTATTAAATCCTCATCTGTTGCGTCTTTCATACACCACCACCAATGACAATCTAAGGCATATCGCTGATTTCCAGGATCTTTATGAAGTCTAACATAAGGGTTCCATAAGTTCTCACCTACTATATTATATGCCCGTTGCCAATCTATCATTGAAGGAATCCATGATTTCATTTTAAATACTTTATACGCTGGGAATCTTTCTGCATACCTATCCATATTTCTAAATAGTTTTTTCCAGTTCTGGTATTTTGGATCTGGATAAACTATATCATCACTATCCCAAACCATTAACCAGTCACAACCTAATTCTCCTGCTATGTCTAAATATCGCTGTCTTTTTACTGTTTGAAATACTGGCTTTACTTTATCGAATATTGCATTAGGATATCTTTTCTTTAGTAATTCGGTGCTACCATCTTCTGAATAATCCCTCTTTAATGGATCTTCATAATTTATGTATCTACCATCCACACAAATAACATAATCGAAGTGTTTGGCAACTGGATCTAAACCTCTTGGTATCTCTTTAACACAATTGAAATATGAATAACCTACTGCCCGTTTCATAAAATAGCCATGCCATCTTTATAACATTTACCACAAATGTATTTTATATTATCTAATGGGTGCTTTTCCCTACCCCAAGTATAAGAAAATACACCATGCATATAATGTTCAATGTGCCAATAATCCCATGTTCCTTTATCACTGTTGTAACATTCCTTCTTACATAAATCACAATGAATGACTGATTTTCTTGGCATGTCTCTTTTTCCATTCTTCACAATCATCACAGGAATCTAAACCATTATCTGGCTTCACAGTTTTACAATTAGGACAGTACATCATATTATTCATTGTAACTTCCTCGCTGGATTCCCTGCCCATACTGTACCAGGTTCTGTTATATCTCGAGTGACTACTGCGCCCATTCCAATAGTAACCCTATCAGCAATTGTTACACCTTGTTTAATCATGCAGTTCATTCCTAGAAAACATTTATTTCCAATAGTGCAAGAACCGCCTATAGTAGCACCAACCGCAATTAAACAATTTTCGCCTATCTGTGTATTATGGCCAGTATGAACCATATTATCTATCTTTGTACCTTTGCCTATAACACTGTCACGCCATGAACCTCTATCAATACAACAATGTGCGCCTATCTCTACATTTGCTTTTATTATGACTTTAAACTTATGTTGTTTTCTCTTGAGTGGATATTTGAAATTCCCTAACTGATCCTTTTCAAATCCGAATCCTGTAAATCCTATTATTGTAAATGGTTTAACTAGAACGCTAGGATCTGCAATTACATAATCTGTTAGTTCATCGCCGAATTTTACTGACAAAGAATGTTTTGTCCTCCTGACTGATCATTAGTCTTTTGATATAATTGTTCATAATTCAATTGTTCCATGTTAGGTATTAAACTCATTCTATATCCTAGTTTGTATAGGAACTCATAAACCTTATCTGGCCTTACTCCATATTCTTTTATTGACATTGGGTGAAATTCCATTATTATTAATGGGTGGTCTTTTATAAGTAATTCTACCATTCCTAAAAGTGCGCCGAATTCTGCACCTTCTATATCCATTTTAATTAAATTTATTTTACTAAATTTGTAATCATCTAATTGAGTACAATAAACATAGGTATCTGTTCTATCATTGCACCACTTGGATTTATAGAGTCTATGCATTCCTGGATCACTAGGACATAAGTATAGTGGCATTGTTCCATTCTTATCACCTACTGCCTCTTTGTATAAAGTTACATCTCCAAATTCATTTAATACCACATTCTGTTTTAACATCTCAAAGTTGTGGGGTTCTGGTTCAAATGCATAAACATGCTCACATTGTCTAGACATTAGGATAGTAAAGAAACCGATATTGGCTCCTATATCCATACAACACCAATCAGGTTTAACTAACTTTTTAATTAGTGCTGTTTCATGTGGTTCACAATATCCATCATGTAAACCATTGGCTTCTTTTTCTCTGACATACATTTCAAACCCTTCAATCTGTATTTTTTTCAAATATAACTTCCTTCTTTTTCTTACCTACCTGTAATTCAGAAACATCACGTCTTAAGTGTTGTGTCCTTACTCTTAGGTTGGCAAACTGATCTATTCCTTCGGCTTCTAAATCTAAACTAAATGTTGCATCCATACAACAATCTAAATCCCCTCTAAATGGCACTTTCTCAACTACTATTCTAGGAATACAACAAAGGGCAAACCCTGAGAATTTCACTTTAATTATTGCTGTGCCTTTATTGAGTAATCTATCAATGCTCTTTACTGACATAAAGTTATAATTACCATATGTCGCTTGGCTTGGCCTAGTGGTGAGTAATGTTTTGCTTATACTACTTTGGTTGAGTTCCTGCCAGTTTGGTAATATTGTATTGACACACCAGCCACTCATAACTGCATCGGTGGCAGCAGATAATAATAAATGTTCTAGTTGCCAGTTTTGAGATAATAAATCATCTGGGTGAATTATTAGATGAGTGTAATCATAATGACGTAAAAACCAATCCCTTGCTATAACATATGCCTCTTCTTGTGGATGGTATTTAACCCATAATTTATCTATCTTTAGTTTATCAACACTTTCTTTTACTTCTGGGATATCTCTAGGGCTTGGAAGGAATAAAAGAGGCTTAATATGAGATCCCTAAATCCTTACAATAGGTAACTAGATCCTGTTTTATCTGTTGCATTTCTCTTGCCATACTATCTTGAATACCAACGAACAATTTATTTATTCCATCTACTCTATTGGTTGAATTAGTAACCCACCATTCAGGGTGTACCAATATCTGTAGTTTATCCTTCTTACCTATCCACTGACACATACAACCTTCCCGCCAGTTCATACCACTATCTGAAATATATTTTAATTCTAAATCTCTACAGTCTATAATGCCCTGATAACTTTCTGGTTTTGTTTCGCCTGGATAATGTTGAGAACATGAATAAATTGCCTTGTTGTGTATCCTTGATAAAATATCCATTTCAAAGGACATACTATATCTTGAGTCATAATGTAATCCTATCTCATGGCCCATTCCATACATTTGTTTTATCATTGACATGCTCTTAGGTGCTAGTGCTGAATATGTGGCTGAGTGCATATAAACATAATATGCTGCACTGACACCCAAATCATATTCAATATTGGCCAGTTCATAGGCATTTTCAACACTCCAATCTATATCATGTCTAAGTACTATTACCTTTTTCTGTTCTACTAATCCAACTGGTGGAACTATTACATAATCCTTGTCTTTGGCAAGTTCTATACATTCTTTAAAATGTTGGATGGTAAAGCCGCATTTCAACTTTTACCACTGTAATTTACTATCTCTGAATCGTTCTAATGAGTATGTATCATCTCTATGACTTCTGAATCTAACAAAGAAGTTTACTAGTTCAATTGGATTTATCTGGTTTTCTAATGCTTCATCTACTGCCTCTGGAGTGAATGGAATATCATATATTGGTTGCCAATTTGAATATCTTGATACTCTTTTACCATTAACTATTTCTGTTGTAACTATTGGCTTGTTATGTATCCCTTCCCTCACATCAGTAAATGATATTGTATTGCCTAGAAAATCATGCGCTATCCAATGAACATGGACAACTAAAGACTCCTGCATCTTATGAGTTTCTGGGTTTAAATCCCTTCTACGTTCTAGTCTAACAACTTTGCGCTCTATTGGTCCTTTAGATAAGTCTACATTGTTTAAGAATCTTCTAAGTCCTCTGAATAGTCCATCATTGAGTATTGTACCCATCTTTGTTGTTGGTTCGCCTCTTTCATTAATGTCTGGAACTTTGTCTATTCCTTTTTTTTTGAATAATTTGTATGTTGGATGTGTGCGTTCAAATTCCTCTAATAAATCACCCTCTTGAGGTGGGAAATAAGAATTCGCCTGTTTGCTTTCTTGGTTTTGTTTAACCATAAAGTAAGGTTAAGTTTAGAATTATAGTGAACTAATTAATTATGCGTGACACTTACATTGACAGAAATGAGTTGTAATTCCTACAGGGTGTTCACAACACTGACACCTATTCTTACAACATAAACATTCATCCTTAACCTTTTCTTTAACTACTGCTGGTTTAGATTCTGGTTTAACTGTATGTTTAAATTCGTCTGCTAATTTTGAGAAAGTGCTTTTCTTCTTTGGCTCTGGCTCTTTCTTATGATAAGAATGATAAGATTTACTTTTTGACTTCATTTAATAAAAAGATAAAAGTTTGCGCTTTAAAAAACTAAGCGGCTACACCCGTCACACGGGCTATTAATGTTCCATCAACTATATAAGTTGCAAAGAACGATTTCGTTACATACTTTTCTGTTTCAGTGTCTGGGTCAGTTACTGTATATGCTCTCGTTGGTCCTCTAAATGATTTGCCTGCTCTTCCTCTATCCATTACATACATGTTTGTTGAACTGGTCATTATGTTGTCTGCATACCATGAAATGCCTGGCAATACTGGCGTATTCCTTACTGATTCTGTTACTGAACCAAGTGGCGGTATTGGATTAAGTACGTTTCCACCTCTTACAATATCGTTGAGTATGAATTCGTTGTAAATGAATGCCTTGCTTACAATAGTATCCCATTGTCCTGCTGTTGCTTCGAAGAATGTTAATAGTGTATTGATTAAGTCTGTTGGATTGGTTGTTGATCCTGGCGGTGTTCCTGCTCTTGCTCCAAAGTCTACACCTGTTTGATCGTTAGTTGCTGCAATTGCTTCTATTGCATCTCTTACTATGATACTTTCACTTCTTGCTTTCTTTTGTTGAAGTTGTGCTGTCATTCTGCTGAATATGTTGCCTCCATCTGTTATCACTTGTCGTGCTCTGTCTGTAATAGCAACTGCTCCACCGTGTTTTGGTACTTCAACGCTTATCACGCTGGCAGTTCCCATAGTTGGTTCTGGACTCTTTGATTCTGGAAGGTTGGTCAGATATCTTAGGTCATTAGCCCATGATAGCCATCTTCCTGTCAAAGTTGGTGCTGCTACTTCTTCAAATAGTTGTGCTACTATTCCTTGTCTGATAATTTCATCATTCTGTCCTAGTATAAGATTGTCTTGTAATCCCACGAATTCTTTACTTGTTATGATTGCGGCTGCTAGTGATCTGTCGCCTGTTTCTTTTGCCTTGTTTAGTTTGCTATAAACATCATTTGCAATGTCTGAGAAGTTTGTTTCTTCCGTTCCATTGTTATAGAACACTTCTGTAATCTTTAATGGGTCATCTGATTTGGCTGCGGCTGCTAATGAGTATGCCCTTGCATTGTATATTGGTGTTTCATATTTATAATCCTCATTCAATGGTTTCAAATTGTCCATATAGACAACATGATCCGCTGGGTTTAGGATTATTGGATTTTTATATTGTTTGGTTAAACTTGTCATCTCTATCATCCTACTCCTATGTCAGTTCTCCAGTCTCCAATCGAATTCTTGCTGGTTGTCCAACTGTTGCGTCAGTCGGTGACTCTCCTGTTCCTGAACCTTCACCATAATGTCCTACATAGTGACCGATTATGGTTGTTCCAGAAGTCCAAATCTTTACTTTGCCAGCGTCAGCAAATGTTACTGGTGATCCTGGTTTAATAGTTGCAGATGCTTCTACGTAAACTTCTGCGCCTATGCCTGTTAAAACTATACAATTGGCTGATGCATCTGTGTTTACATCCTTACCCCAATATAACTTCGGAATAACGCCTGCACGCCCCACATCTGCTGATGTGCCTTGTGCCCAAACACCTGTTGATGCTGTTAATTTTACTACTTTACCTGTTACTAATGCTGAACCTGCACCGGTTGCTTTCTTACCGGCTTCTAATGCTCTATCTAAATCGAAAATGCTCGGATATGCAACTACTCCTACTAAATCTGCTAAGGATAGTGCCATTGTTAAATACCTGCCTCCATTATTTGTCTAAATCTTATTATCTCATTAACGTTCTTAGGAACTAAAGAGGCTGCTTTACTTTCTTCTTGTACTTCTGGTTCCTTTGGTAATACTTGTGATGCTGCTTTACTCTTTGGTTTATCTTTCTCTACTGTCTCTTTTGCTTGTGCTTCTATTGCTTTCTTAATTTTGTTTGGTAGAATGTGTGTACTTATATCATTATAAAATTCACTAAGATGTTTGGCATTGTATTCATCTTTGAAATATTTCTCAAAGACTATTTTCCTGTCCTTTTCATCTTCTATTTCAGTGAATATTGAGTTTAATGTATTTGCTTTATTTTCTTTTAATAGATCAGTTACTTGGCTTTCTAATTTCTTTGCTT